>Ga0182024_10001027_pt1 | contig 72459 bp, 55 predicted proteins | sample P32metaG_FD_120480 | JGI IMG/M metagenome (GOLD analysis project Ga0182024, IMG submission 120480) | Permafrost microbial communities from Stordalen Mire, Sweden - P3-2 metaG (Illumina Assembly) | ecosystem: Environmental > Terrestrial > Soil > Wetlands > Permafrost | place: Sweden: Stordalen...
GCGAGCACAATATCTATCGCTGGGCCGCGAATCTTCTCTCCGACCTCACGGAGATTCGAATTGATACTCCGGAGCGGGTCGAAGCTCTATGAACCCATTGGAGCGCGAGGCTCCTGGTCTTGTGGCGGATTGGGATCGCCTGGCCGCCCGGATCCAAGTGAACCGCCGCGTTGCCGTGTTCCTTGATTTTGACGGCACGTTGGTTAACATCGCGCCGTTCCCTGATCAGGTTCGTCTGGCGCCTGAGACTCGCCGTGTGTTGCGACGCCTGGCGCAGCATCCCCGCGTCACACTGGTGGTCATCAGTGGCCGGCGCCGCGCCGAGCTTTGGCGCTATATCGGCCTCCGCGGAATTCACTACTTCGGACTCTACGGCTGGGAACGCAGCCGCCATTTCCGGCTTCCCACCTCGGGTCTCACCGCCCTGCGGCGTGCGAAAATACAGCTCTCGATTCAACTCTGCTCGATTCCCGGTCTCTGGATCGAGGACAAACGCCTCAGCCTGTCGGTTCACTTTCTTGGTGTACCCGGGGCGTTGCAGCGCCAAGCCCGGCGCAAGCTCGGTTCTCTGCTGCTGCCTTTTCAGAAATCGCTGGGTCTCATTGAAAATCTCCGGGACGCAGAGATCGTGCCACGCTCCGTTTCGGGCAAGGGAATCGCAGTCGAGCAGTTCCTTGCTAGGCCGGCACTGCGCGGTGCCCTCCCGATTTATTTCGGAGACGATCTTTCAGACGAACCCGCTTTTGAGGCCGTGAGCAAAGGCATCTCGATCCGAGTCGGCGCTCCACGTCCGACGCGCGCGCGCTACTTGATCCGCGGTCCGGCTGAAGTCGCCGCCGTGCTGACTAGGGTGGAGGCGGCCCTAAAGCTCAGTACCCTGAAACCTTGACGATTGCGGACGGCACCAAATCTTCCTTCCATCTTGCTTCGCACGTGGCGAACCGGCGCAGCATCCACACGCGATTCCTCTAGCCGAGAAGCAAATGCCTTTAAGGAAATCACTCGCGGAATTCATCGCTCCCAACTCTGGAACGGCAGCGCCGCAAGCCGGAGGCGGCACCGACCGCATGGTGCACGTCTGGAACACAGACCTGGGCGATGACTGGCGATTAAAGATCATGCGCGCCGGAACGGTTCGCTTGGTCCGCCATCGCCACGCTCGCTGCGAGCGACGTGAAGATATTCGAAGATCACTCGAGCTCGGGATACTTTCGCGAGGGCAATTACATCAAACTTGGAGTTAACGTCGAGGTATACTGGCCCGACGTTGGGAGCATCGAATGAAGGATTCGGGGGTTTCGAGACGATAACCTCGCGAAGCTTGACGGCGAGGCTCCGCCGTTTTGAGGGGATGCAATGACATTTGGAGGCGGCCACAGTGAATCCGCGCCTACGGGAACAAATCGCGGATTGACAATCGGGATGGTTCTTGCGCTTTGCGTTTATCTTTTTTCCCCCTCCGGTGCCGCGCATGCCCAACAGCAGTCTAGCCCTGCGAGCTCCGACCTTTCCCGGCGAAACATGGGCCAGGTGGCAGCCTCGGCAGAACAGATCAAGGTCGTATTGGTTCAGGATCCTGGGTTAATGGTCGCGTTGAAACGCTGGGCGGCGAAAGATGCCAGTGAAAAAGGGCAGATTGTCACTGAATCCGATTTGAGCGACGACGCACTTTTTCAACGTTTGCAGGACGACGTGAGATTCCGGTCGGTTGCGACCGAGCTGCTGCAGCGATACGGCTACCTGGTACCCAGGGTGAATCCGAATTCAGAACTTGGGCAGGAACAGGCTCTGTTAATTCAGGAACGAGCCAAGTGGATCGCTCAGGAAGAGGAACAGCGGAGAATGCAGGGGCAGCAAGCCCAGTACAACGCCGACAGAAATCGCAACTGCGCCGAGGGTCAAACCGAGAGCTGTCAGCAATCTGTCGCGCCGAACGGGGCCCTCCAGCCGCCGCAACGACCAACCGTTCCGCCGGGAGGATCCAATCCTTCACCCGGCGGTTCGAACAAACCGGTCGAGCATGCCGGACTCACGCAGACAACTGACAACCAGGGGGATACGGACTTTCCACAGAACTCGAGCCAGGACAATCTAATGGTGTCGCCCAATCGGGAGCCGCAGGAGGGTGGCCTTAGTCCGTCGCCAATCGGTTCCGGACTGCAAGGTCTTGCGCCCGACCAGAACATAGCGGGACTGGATCGCCCGGATTCACTCGATCAGACGACGGTAAATCCCTTCGCGCCAACCCGTGCGGATCAAACAGCGCGTGCGGGCGCCTCCGGATATCTCAATCCCGCCTCTACGGCAAGCTCCGGCGGTACTCGCCAGGCGATGTTGGAACCCGTGGCGATGGTCCGAAAGGCGAATCCCTACGATGACATTCCTTCCTTGTATGACATGTATGTGCAAGCGACGCCTCGGCCCGCGGAGTTGAGGCGTTTCGGTATGGATGTCTTCGAGAATAATTCGCAAAATCCGGACTGGATTCCCACCGATCTCCCGGCAGGACCGGAATATGTCGTGGGGCCAGGGGATGGGCTTGCAATCAATTTGTGGGGAGGCGTATCACGCCAGATTTATCAAACCGTTGACCGCGAAGGCCGAATCAATTTACCCGAGATCGGGCCTCAGCTGGTCAGTGGCCAGAGCCTGGCGGAAGTTCAGCAGAACCTGCAACGCGTCTTGCGAACTCAATTTCGTGATGTATCGGTCGACGTTTCACTCGCCAGGCTGAGAACCATTCGAGTCTACGTAGTCGGCGATGTCGCAAAGCCCGGCGCCTACGACATCAGCTCGCTTTCGACTCCTCTCAATGCGCTGTTTGCCGCAGGAGGGCCTACTCCGGGCGGTTCGCTTCGGATTGTGCGGCACTTTCGGGACAGCCAGCTGGTACAGAACGTCGATTTATACGATCTTCTGCTGCATGGAGTGAAGTCGGACATCCAACGTCTGGAAAATGGCGACACCGTGATGATTCCACCGATTGGTCCACAGCTCACCGTCGAGGGAATGGTTCGGCGCCCGGCCGTCTATGAATTAAAAGATGAAAAGAATCTGGCAAGTGTCCTGGAACTAGCGGGCGGCCTGCTTCCGACTGCCACGTTGCGGCATATCGAAGTTCAGCGGACCATCGCTCACGACAAACAGACCATGCTGAGCCTCGATATTCCGACTGCGGACGATAACGGGGAAGTCACAAAGAACCTTGAGTCTTTCCAGATTCAGGATGGCGATCGTATTCGAATATTTCCGATTGGCCTGGGCAACGAAGACGCCGTGTACCTCGAGGGCCATGTCATCCGTCCCGGCCGGTATTCCTATCGGAATGATATGCGCGTCACGGATTTGATTTCATCCTTCAAGGAATTACTGCCGGAGCCTGCCCTGCAGTATGCCGAAATTATTCGCCTCAACGCTCCCGATTTCCATCCGACGGTTGAAAGTTTTGATCTCGCGGCTGCGTTGGCAAATCCGTCGCAAGCACCGGTGCTTCAGCCGATGGACACGATTCGAATCTTCAGCCGTTTCGATTTTGAGAATCCGCCCACGGTTTCCGTTCTCGGGGAAGTACGAGAACCGGGGACGTACCGGACTTCCGGCCAAATTCATCTGGCCGACGCCGTTCATCTGGCAGGGGGACTTGCACCCGATGCGCAGACCGAGGATGCGCAGGTATTCCGGTTCGCCTCAGACGGCAAAGGTCAAATTTTCAGCGTAAATTTAAGCCGGGCCTTCGCCGGCGACTCAACCGAGAACATCGTCCTGAATTCGCGCGATCGGTTGCTGGTGCACAAGAGCGCCGATGCCGAGCAGCCTCCTGCCATCTATATCGAGGGTGAAGTGGGAAGCCCCGGTCGATATCCACTGACCGCCAATATGACCGTCGCTGACCTAATCCGCGTGGGCGGCGGCTTGAAACCAGATGCCGATACACAGATGGCAGACCTCACAAATTATGAATGGGAGGGTTCGCCACAGTTAACCGCGAATCATCAGCCGATTGTGATTTCCGGTGCGCTCTCCGGTGAACCGAAGGAAAATCCTCCGCTTCACAACGGCGACGTGCTCACCATACGTCAGCTTCCGGACTGGAACGACTTAGGGGCACGGATCACCATCAAGGGCCAAGTCAAGCACCCCGGTACTTACGGAATTCGACCGGGCGAGCGACTAAGCTCTGTTGTGGAAAGAGCGGGTGGCTTTTTGCCGGATTCCTATCCCTATGGCGCGATCCTGCAGCGAACACAAGTCCGGGACCTGGAAACGGTAGAACAGGACAAACTCATACTACGTGTAAAGGACGCCGAGGGAAGTCTCGAGGCTATGCCGGACATCACTCCCGCCCAGAAGCAGGCCAAGGAAATGGCCCTTGGCCAGTATCAGACGACCTTGTTGCAGTTGAGTACCAACCCGCCCGTTGGACGGATAGCGATTCACATCTCCGCACGCTTAGATCGGTGGAAGAATACGACCTCCGATATTGACGTCAGGGCAGGCGATATCTTGTTCGTACCCAAGCGCCCCGACTACGTGATGGTCACCGGGCAGGTCTTCAATCCCACCGCTGTCGCCTTTCGGCCTGGCAGGAGCGCGAAATGGTACCTGGCGCAGGCCGGGGGACCAACCACCAACGCAAATCGAAAGGCAATTTTCGTGATTCGGGCCGACGGCTCGGTGATTGGGCAGAGGGAAGGCATGTGGAGCGGAAGTTCTCTTGGGACCGTGCTACAACCCGGAGACAGCATTATCGTTCCCGAGAAAACCATTGGCGGCGGCGTGCAATGGGCGACCCTGTTTACCGCGGCGTCGGTGGCATCTTCGATTGTAACTGCAGTCTTCATTGCCACTCACTACTGATGACCGCGCTTGCGGCAGTCCTAGGGAGAGCACTGACACTGGCTTGCTTCGTTGCGGCGCTTGTTGCAACAAGCAACATCGCTTACGGCCAAACCGCCGCGACCCAGGAATCCAAAGCCCCGGTGATTCAAACCGATCCCGGAGCGGAATCAAGCAGCGACTCAGGCTCATCACGTGCAGCGTCGGTGACTGCGGACGCGTCTGAGGATCACGACAATTCACTCGGGATTCCGCTCCTAAAACATCTGCTCTCCGATCAGGAGTCGATTTGGACGAGCCCATTTCGCATCCAGTTAGCTGATGCTGACTGGCTTCTGCCGCTCGGTATCGCCACCGGCGGAATGCTGGCTACCGATACCGAAGTAAGTAAACACCTCTCGAACTCGCCAACCCGCTTGAAATACAGCAATGACTTTTCAAATTACGGTCTAGCTTCATTCGGCGCTGCCGTCGGCGGCTTATACCTTTGGGGTCGGATTACCCATGACGACCACAAGCGCGAGGCAGGTTTTCTGGCCGGAGAGGCGGCGCTCGACAGCCTGGTCGTCGACTACGTGGCGAAGTACACATTGGGGCGAGAACGGCCGCTGCAAGACGATTACAAAGGCTCCTTCTGGAAGGGAGGAGACTCTTTTCCCTCCGAGCACGCGGCGGCGGCCTGGTCGATGGCTGGCGTCATTGCGCACGAATACCCTGGCCCTCTGACCGCGCTCTTCGCTTACGGCGGTGCAGCGGCGATAACGGCGGCGCGGGTGACCGCGAAGCAGCATTTCCCGGCGGATGCGCTGATCGGGAGCGCACTTGGTTGGTTCACAGCAGAAGAAGTATATCGCCATCGCCACGACCCGGAGTTAGGCGGCGGCGACTGGCCGACATATTCGGAAACTCATGCTTCAGAAAGTGTTACCCCGGAACCTGCGCCCGGTCAGGATTTTGCGGGCGGCGGATCGCAGTATGTTGAACTTGACAGCTGGATCTATCCCGCAATTGAGCGGCTCGCGGCGCTGGGCTATATTCATTCTGAGTTCCTGGCCATGCGGCCTTGGACGCGGACTGAATGCGCTCGTCTTGTGGAGGAGGCTGGTGACGAGATTTCGCCCCAAGCATCGGTGGGCGCAGAAGCCGATCAGCTATACGCCTCCCTGGAAGCAGAGTTTGAGGGAGACATGAACAACGAAGGAGGCGGCAAAGCATCGGTCCGACTCGAATCGCTTTACACGGAAATAACGGACATCGATGGCTCGCCACTGCACGACAGTTATCATTTTGGCCAGACAATTATCAACGACTACGGCCGTCCCTACGAACAAGGGTTCAATACGTACGATGGTTTTTCTGGGTACGGGACCGCGGGGCGCTTCACGATCTATGTTCGCGGGGAATTTCAGCACTCCCCTTTCGCACCTGCGTATTCCCTAGAGGCTCGAGAAGCGATTGCCGTGGCGGATCGCAACCCGCTCCAGCCCGCGGTTCCGTTTGCCTCGACCGATCAGTTCCGGCTCCTAGACACGTACGTTTCCGCAACGGTATCGAACTGGGACCTGGCGTTCGGCAAACAGAGCCTCTGGTGGGGGCCGGCAGACGGAGGCGCGCTGATGTTCAGCGATAACGCCGAGCCTATCTATATGTTTCGAGCAAGCCGTATTGCACCGTTCAAACTTCCGTGGATATTTGGCTGGCTGGGGCCGATGAAGCTGGATTTTTTCTTCGGGAAATTATCAGGGAACGACTTTCCGCCCCGTCCCCTGATCCATGGCGAGAAGATCAGCTTTAAGCCAACGCCGAATCTGGCGATGAGCTTCACTTTCACATCGGAGTTCGGGGGTGTGGGACGCCCCTTGACGCTGGCGTCGATTTTCAACAGTTATTTCGGTTTCCATTCGTCTGTTTCCTACGCGCCCAATGCCAATGCCGGCAAGCGCACCCTTGGCGGCGATTTCGTTTACGCCGTTCCACCATTCCGCGGGTGGCTGAGCCTGTATGCAGAAGCGCTCCTTCCCGAGGATAATCCTACGAGCTTGGATAACAGCACGTCGCCTGTCAATGCTCCCCGCCGTGCCGCAGGTCGCACCGGTATCTATCTTCCGCGACTCCCTGGCGCCTCCAAGCTCGACTTTCGCGTCGAGGCCGTGTATACGGATCCCCCGACCGAACGCAGCCACTTGGGCCAATACGTGTATTTCAATGATTTCTATCACGATCTATATACAAATAAAGGCAACATCATCGGCGACTGGATTGGACGGGAAGGAATGGGATTTCAGGGCTGGACTACCTATTCGTTTAGCACCCGGACTAATCTTCAATTTGGATACCGGCACGCCAAGATTGCAAAAGATTTCATTCCGCAAGGCGAAACGATGAACGATGCTTCTGCGAAATTGAATTGGAATCTGCGCCCTGACATAACCTTGTCAACGGAAGTGCAGTACGAAAAATGGCTGGCACCCATCCTTGCGTCTACTCCACAAACGAACTGGACGACCTCGTTTGGAGTTGAATTCTGCCCTCGTTCATGGGGCAAACAGGCTCGACCGTGAACGGCAATTACCAGCGGTGCTCTCGCCCTGCCTGCTCGTTCACTGGCAACCAGAAAGATCATTTTGTTATTTCGGTCCAATCGGTCGACAATACTTACGCGCGCCCCGAACCTCGCATGCCCGGCGCGGGATCGATACCCAGCCGAGCAACAAGCTTCTGTTTAGCTGGCGATCATGGGCGCACGCGCGGGTTGCGGCTAGGGTAGTTTGAAGATTATGAGCAGGAAAGACCAAACGACAGTTCAGGGCATGGCTGGGAAGGATCAGGTTGTTTTCGCCCGTCGCGAGGACGAGACCTTAATCGCAGACGAGCTCGATTACCAGGAGAGGCACGACCGAACTATTGCGCGGTTGCGATTACTCTGGTCCCGGCGAGCGTTCTTATTCCGCATCACTGCTTGGGGGCTGGTTCTTTCGACGCTGATCACCGTCCTGATTCCGAATCGGTACGTCTCGACTGCCCGTTTAATGCCTCCGGATAACGCTTCTTCCTCCGGACTTGCAATGGTCGCTGCCACACTTACAGGCGGCGGAGGCCGCACCGGACTCAGCGGAATTGCGAGCGATCTGCTGGGCCTCAAAAGTACGAGCGACACATTTGCCGGAATTTTGAGCAGCCGCACGGCAGAAGATGCGCTGATTGAGAAATTTAATTTGAGAAAAGTCTACTGGGATCGACGAATGGAGGACGCCCGAAAGGACCTGGAGGATCACACGGACATCAGTGTCGATCGCAAGACTCAGATCGTGACGATCAAGGTGACCGACCATGACCCGCATCGGGCGCAGGCGATGGGCGACGCGTACGTAGAGGAACTAAACAACTTGGTGGCCACGCTCAGTACCTCCTCAGCCCGTCGGGAACGTATTTTCCTCGAGGGTCGTCTGCAAGGTGTTAGCCAAGACCTGGAAGCGGTAGAGAAAGAGTTCAGCCAATTTGCAAGTAAGAATACGGCGATCAACATTCCGGAACAAGGCAGGGCCATGCTCGGGGCGGTGGCGAGTCTTCAGGGGCAGCTCGTCGCCACCCAATCCGAGCTCGAGGGCCTCAAGCAGATCTACACCGACAGCAACGTGCGCGTCCGTTCTCTGACGGCCAAAGTCGCCGAACTGCATCATCAGCTGGAGGACCTGGCTGGCGAACATAACGGGGGGGCCGATGCCGTTGGCGATGAGGGAGAATCTTTATATCCATCCATTCGCCAGTTGCCTCTTTTGGGTGTTACCTATGCCGATCTCTACCGCAGAACGAGAGTTCAGGAAGCGATATTTGAAACCTTGACTCAAGAATACGAGATGGCCAAAGTCGAGGAAGCTAAGGAAATTCCCACTGTGAAGGTCCTTGATCCGGCTGATGTTCCGGGAAAGAAATCGTTTCCTCCGAGGCTGCTGTTCATAGCGCTGGGAACCCTTCTCGCATTGTCAGCTGGAGGGATGGTCGTTTTCGGCAGGGCCCGATGGGAAAGCACGGACGCAAGTGATCCGGGAAAGCTCCTGGCACAAGAGGTTTTCAGTACGGCGAAGGCGCGTCTGGCTCGGATCGTCCCGTCAAAGAATGGGGCAAGTCCCGGTCCGATGAATGTTGAAACCGGTCCAGGAACGGACGAAACATCTTCCCACAACTAAGTCATTTTTGTCAGCGCGAGCGGTAGGGCATTCGTTGTAGCGATCGACGCTTCCGAAGCACGTAGTGCGGACGCTCCTTGCACTTCGCCCCATGTTTCGCATGAGCTTTTTCGAGCCGGTTACCCGGCCGATAAATGTCGATGAGGTGCAATGGCCAGCCGGTTGCGGTCGCGAGTTCTGACCCTTTTTGCCGCAAACACCCTGACATTCATTGTGGTAGGTCTGGCATTTCTTGCGTATTCACGTATCCTTTCTCCGTCCCAGTTCGGTTTGTATGCGACAGCACTCTCCATTGAAACGATCCTTACCTTGGTCTTGGACGGCGGACTCAAGGCGACGATCATCAAAATGGAGCAGGCTTTCACCAAAAGCGAAGAAGCTACAATTGCTCTGGTGATGTTCACCGGAGCGCTCCTGCTGATCTTGCTTTTGCTTGCCGTGCAGAAGCCGCTGCTCGCATGGCGTCCGGATATTACTCCAGACTTTCGGTTCATCGGTATATTCGTCGGATTGTGTCTGTTCTTCTATCCGCTGATCATGCTTCCAACGTCGCGAATGGAACGTGAGCTAGAGTACGGGCATATCGCTTGGATCGAATCCGTCGGAATGATGCTGGAAAGAGGCGCGCCCGCTCTGCTCTTGCTCTGGACACGTTTGGGACTCTACTCCTTTGTTTGGGCGTTGTTGTTGTCTTATGTATTCAAAGCTACGATCCTGGCCGGCTTTCACCGCATGGATCTGTTCAGCGCCTCGCTTTTGACCCTCCGGCGAAGCATTCACTTATTTCGCGAAGGAGCTTGGATACAATTCGGAACGGTTTCAGCCGTGATTCGCGACAATCTTCATGTTTTGCTCTTGGGTCCTTTATTTGGTAAGGAATGGATCGGGTATTATGCTTGGGCGCTTCAGGTTTGCTTCATAAGCTCGCAAGTATTCGTACAGATTTCGGCACGCGTTTCATTACCTCTTTTAGCTCAGGCTACTGACTTTAAACAGCGCTGGAAAATATGTCTGTATCAAGTAAGGTTCTTAACCATGCTGACGGTGCCGATCTTGTGTGGGGTATGGCTGGTCCTTCCATCGGTCGATGCCCATTTTTTTCAGGGAAAATGGCAGCCGGCCTTGGCTCTCATACCTCTGTTATTCGTGCGCATGATTCCAGGGCTAGCCACTACCCCTATGGCTCCACTCCTCATGGTAGAGAGAAAGGCTTTCGTATTTGCCCGCGCAAATCTTATATGGACCGTGGCGGAGCTGATTGTCGCAATAGCACTTTTGGGGTTGCTTGGGCCGATCGGACTGGCATGGAGTTATTGCATCGTGGTTTGGATAGGCCTGGGCATCATCCTTCATTCTCTGGGGCATCGGATGACGGTCTTGGTTCGAGATGTAGCGGCAGAACTATTTGCGCGTCCGAGTGTTATATTTGCCGCCTTGGGGTTGCTGGCAGTAGCCGGCGCAGTCAAATTTGCGCGGCTGCCTATGCATGCTTCGAGCGTAGCGTACCCGGTTTCATTGCTTTTGGTTGTCTGCTCGTACTTGCTGGAGCCGGACCTGCGCCAATTCCTGATACATGAAAAATCATAGACTAAAACAGAGACGCCTGAAAATATGGAGTCAAGATTATCTGATCCATCGCTACCTCTGGCCCAATGTCGAAAGGGCTGTACGGAAAGCCGTTCCTATCGGTAGTACTCCACTGGTCATTGATGTGGGATGCGGACATCAACCCTACAGGGACCTGTTCGGTTCCGCTTCTTATTTTGGAATGGATTATGGTGTACATGACACATCTCCGGACTTCCTTGGCGATGCGCGGAGCATCCCAATCCGCACGGGGTCAGCAGATATCGTATTTTCATCTCAAGTGATAGAGCATGTACCGCATCCGGACCGGATGATACGAGAATGTGCCCGTGTGCTAAGACCGGATGGCCATCTGATCGTCACCGGACCGTTCTACTGGCCTCTTCACGAAGAGCCCAATGACTTTTACCGCTTTACGAAGTATGGTTTTGCCCAGCTACTCAGCGATGCGGGATTTTCCGAATGGGAAATCACGGAAGACGGAGGGGACTGGGCCCAGCTAGCACTTGCGTTCAATCTGCGCCTGAACAGCAGGGTTACGGTCCCACTCAGATGCTTGGCCAATTTGCTGGGGCCTGCCTTGGATGAAATCGACCAATCCCGAAAATCTCCGTGCAATTACACGGTTCTAGCCAGGCGCTGATATGGATCGCCGTGAAAAGGCGGGCATGCCACGGCAGGTTAACTATTCACTGGACCTCCTTCTCCGAGACGAACAGGACAGGAGCCACATCCGAAGCCAACTGGCTCTGATAAAAGCAGAGTACGCGATTCGGGACTGCTCGGTGATGGAACTTGGTTGTGGCTTCGGAGCTAACCTCGAACTCTTCAAGCAGGACAACGCTGTGAGTGGCATTGAGGGCCTCGCAAGCGCGGTAGTCGAAGCTCAGTCGCGGAATCTGCGGGTAGTCCAAGGTGATCTTGAGTCGAAATTAGAAATCGAGAGCGGGACGATCGATTGGGTTTTGTGCCTAGATGTGCTCGAGCACCTCGAGCATCCGTTTGACCTTATGGTCGAAATTCGGAGAATACTGCGGGACAGCGGCCGAGCAATACTCAATGTACCAAATCATTTTAGCGCTAGCGGCAGGGTAAGGCTCCTTTTCGGCAGTGGACTAGATGTTCACGGATTCTTCCCAGAAGCGCATGAATGGGATAATCCTCACTTACGCTTTTTTACACAGAGCGGAATAAAGCAACTTGTTGTCTCGAGCGGATTCGAACTTCTAGATGACAGATCAAATCGGTTCATTGCCTTTCCCATGCACACCCTGTTCGAGCGTGTTGGACTGGGCTTCATTCCGCGCGTTTTTGCCCGCGCAAATCCGAACTTATTCGCAAGCGGCTTCTTTTTTATTATTCAGAAAGCCCTTGGTTAGAGGCTACGCATCCTGAACAGGTCTGCATGAAAAGCGTACTGTTCTACGACGATGCCCCCGAGTTTGGCGGTCATCAGGTCATGACCGTCCTTGCGGCGGAGTCGCTCGCCGAGAGAGAGGACGTCAGTGTCGGCTTCGTCTTCTACAAGGAAAATGTTCAACTCGCGCAGAGGCTGAACGCGATCAAAAGCCCTTCGCGAAAAATCCAGCTGTATCCCGTAGGATTCGGGTCAGGTCGTTTGCAATTGCTTCGAACGCTCGCGAGCCCTGGGAAGATCAGCAATGTTGCCGCGCTTATCGGCAAGCTAAATCCGGATGTGGTCGTTGTCTCCCAGGGCCGTATTGAGGCCAGCAGCCTTGGGTTAATGGCGGCAAAGCGCGCCGGAGCCTACACAATTAGCTATATTCCCATGGCACACCCCGTGGCTATGGTCGGGAGCTTTTTTTTGGCGGGCGTTCGCGATTCTCTTAACAGCCGCTTTTATCGTCTGCCCGACAAGATCATTACCATCAGCGAAAGCTCGCGGCGCATGTTGCTTGCGCGGGGTGCGAAGCCCGAGGTCGTTGTTGTTCCAAACGCGGTTGAACGCCCCTGTATGAGCCCAAGGGACCGCGAAGATTTTCGCGGGACCCACCACATCGAGAAAGACACGTATGTTGTTGCCATCCTTGGACGGATCCAATTCAAACAGAAGGGACAGGATTTCGCCTTGCAGGCTGTCGAGAGTTTTCGCAATCGCCTGGGCAAATTTCAATTCCTGATTGTTGGTAGCGGCCCCGATGAAGAAAAACTCAGGAACATGATTGCTATGCTCAGCCTCGAGCAGCAGGTTCAAGTGTTGCCTTGGAAGGAGGACCTCCGAGCAGTCTATGCGGGGATCGATATGCTTTTGATTCCTTCCCGATTTGAGGGAGTGCCTCTCGTAATGTTGGAAGCGATGTCGGCCGGCGTGCCGATCGTAGCCTCAAATGTGGACGGCATGGCCGAACTCTTGCCGCATGAATGGTTATTCCCGTATGGAGACTGCGAAGCGCTGATCGATCGGCTGGGATACGTAGCAGCCGCGGATAATACAGAAATTCTGGAATCTCACAAGAACCGAGTCGCACAGGAATTTACAATGGCAATGTTTCGGAAGAAGTTTGTTGACGCCGTCCTTGGAGAGGATCGATTCGCCCGAGGAGGCCTTAACTCTGAACCAATCGATTTCCGCATTCCGCAATAAGACTCCGGGGCGATCTTGCAGGACTTGATGCTGGATCAGGTCAGGGGAAGGCATTGACGAAACAGCGCCGTAAGATTCCAATCATGACTCAGCGGTCATCTGTGTTTTGGAACAAGCAACATTGGGATGAGCTGGCGCGAGTTGATTCCTGCTGGGCGATCTTATCCGACCCGCAAAAGAAGTCTGGCAAGTGGGATCTGCCGGACTTTTTGGCCACAGGGGAAGCGGAAATCGCTTGGCTAATGCGGGAAATTGCGGAGCTCGGCTATTCGCTCGCGAGAAATCGGGCTCTGGATTTCGGATGTGGAGTTGGCAGGCTGACTCGGCAGATTGCAAAGCATTTCGACCAATGTATTGGCGTCGATATTTCCGAGGAAATGATCCGACAGGCTCGCGAAATTAATTCGGACCAGGAGCGTTGCGAATTCATCTTGAATGTATCGGCCGGGCTTGAGCAATTCCCAGACAAAACGTTCGATCTGATCTATACCAGTATCGTGCTTCAACACGTGCCAAATGAGGCGGCTATCCTAAATTATGTCGCAGAATTCATCAGAATTCTCAGGCCGGGAGGCCTGCTGGTCATGCAAGTACCGAGCGTCATTTCCCTGCGCCGTCGGGTGCAACTGCGACGAAGACTCTATGGTTTTCTTCGACGTATCGGAATTCGCGAGTCGCTCTTGTACCGATACTTGAACCTCACTCCGATGCGCATGAATTGCGTCCCCGAAGGGAAAATGATTGGTTTTTTAAGCGGGCTGCACGCAAATGTTTTGAAAGTTGAGGACGATTCAAGAGCAGGTCCGGGTATTGAGAGTCGGACATACTTCGTGACAGCGCCGATCTGAACTCGTCACGTCGGCGAAACGACGGGCAGTACATAACAGCGAGTCTTGTAGCCGTCTATTGCCGTTCGGATGCTGATTGTTGGTGTCAGGGAAACATATGGATGACAGACTTCATCTCATCCAGCCACTGGATTTACTGCTGCGATCGTCTGAGGCTCGACGATATACTCGCCTTTGGGATTTTGGGTCCGATCATCCGGCGGTAAGCGACGGTCGGATCCTTCGGCTCCAGCGGGAGACGACAGCCGCATCGTTTGAATCGAGAAGCGCCGAAAGTAGAAAGAGACGGCCCCTTCCACATGCATTTTAGGTCCTCACTAGAAGACGCCCCGATTGGCATCGCTGTTGTCGTTATCGGAATCTCGCTATTGATTTCGCTTCTCGCATATCTGCGCCTTAGCAAGCACGAAGGCAGTTACGTCAACATATTAAGCCCATCGTTCCTAATAGCTATTCCTGCTTACTACCTGCTGCCGCTCATCTACATTTACTTCTTCGGAACGAGCGCTAGCGGCTACGCGTATACCTATGTGTATCTGACGCTTGCAGCCGAGAGTGTTGCTTTTGTCTACGCCTACGTTCGGACCGGCAGGAAGATTATTGCTATTCCATTCGGACGTTCCTATGACAGGTTCGGCTTTCTATCGATCGCATGCCTGTTGGGGGGAACTCTTGCCTATCTTCCGTTGATATTAAAGTTTCGACAGGATCTACTCGACCCACGGCAGATATACATTCAAACGCGCACCGGCTTTGGCACGGAGTTCTTTATTTCCAGTACTCTCGCGTATCTCGCTGTCATTCTCATCCTCTTCGCAAGATGCTCCCGGGTCACGAAGACCATTGTCGTGCTCGCCGCAGTAGGACTGCTATCGCTTCATGGAAGCAAAGGCGAAACGCTCGCCGTGCCTTCCTTGCTGCTATTGTTCTTCGTATATGTACGCGGGCGGAAAATTAAATTTGGTTATGCTTTAGTGCTTTTCTCGGTTACCGGAATCTTTGGCTTGTTGCTGTTCGCGGCGACCATGACTTTGACGGGTGGACTCGTGGATATTTTAGATGCGCTCAGTAACTATTCCGACTATACGCGAAACGCGATGCTCGTGATCGACTCCCATGTCCCACTGCAGTACGGCCGTCTCACTTTTGAAGCAAACACTCTTGCCATCGTCCCGCGTGCACTTGATCCTGGCAAACCCAAGAACTTCGGACCTTTCTTCCTCGCCGAGCAATTCTATCCGGAGTCGTTCGACGTAGACGCTGGATCACCTGCCTTTGGCGTCGGCATCCAGTACGCCGATTTCGGATATTTGGCGATTCTCTACATCATTATCTTTGCGATGCTGAGAGGCTGCTTGGCGCGCGTGTTTGTGAACCGGCTGGCATTCACGAAACATCCCGCGGACTTTCTGATGGTCGCTTTTCTGGCCGATATTCCTCTTTTCCCTGTGGGTATCGGGTGGCTTTTGCCCGAAACCCTTGTTGTCGCCATGCTTCTCAGCTTTCTGTCCAGTGTAGGCGCAAGAAAGGTCTATCGGGAACGAATCGGGCCGAAGTTTATCGTCGCAGCTCCTGAAATGAATCCACTCACGGACGCAGGAAGTTCTCAGGATGGTTGAGGTTCTGTATGATGCGCGCTGGATAGGCAATCATGGTATCGGGCGCTTTGCGGACGAACTTCTCAAACGCCTTCCATCGCTCACCCCCTTCAAGAGTGCGCGCCGCCCTGCGCATCCACTGGACCCGTGGCTGCTGGGCATGATGTTGCGCGTGAAAAGGCCAAAACTCTTCTTTAGTCCCGGATACAATTCGCCCCTTGGCTATTCGGGCGATTTTATCTTTACTCTTCACGATCTTCATCACCTGCGTGTGCCGGATAATTCAAATGCTGCCAAGCGGGCCTACTATGAGCGCATCATTCGCCCAGCCTGCCGGCGAGCCGCGTTCGTCCTGACTGTTTCCGATTATTCCAGGGCAGAAATCGCTGCCTGGGCGTCGCTGGATGAGGCTAAGATCGCAAATGTCGGCAACGGCGTGGGTTATCCCTTCCAAGCGGAGGGAATAAAATACGAACCGGGCTACTCCTACATTCTTTATGTCGGGAGCAGCAACCCCCACAAAAATCTTCTCCGTTTGCTAGAGGCTTTCAAGATATCAGGCATCGCCAAACACATCCGGCTAGTTATCTCCGGGAAACCGACGCGTCCCCTTGTCGCGCAGCTCCATCGTCTGAAACTCGAAGGAGCGGTGGTTTTCACGGGGCCGGTATCGAATGCGGACCTTGCAGCTTTGTATCGGGGGGCGCTCGCATTTGTGTTCCCATCCCTCTACGAAGGATTCGGGCTTCCACCTCTGGAAGCCATGGCGTGCGGAGTTCCTGTTCTGACTTCGAATGTTTGTGCAATTCCTGAAGTTGTAGCTGACGCGGCGCTCCTGGTAGATCCTCGTAGCACGGACGCAATCGCTCAGGGAATTATACGCATCGTGGGAGACTCGGCTTTGCGAGATTCTCTCAAGCACAAAGGCTTTCTTCGAGCGAAAGCTTACTCCTGGGATGAAACGGCCCGTAAGGTGCAAGAAATATTGCAGAAAGCGACTGCCGGAACCGCATAAGAGCCATCATCGAGTCCTCCATCCTGATTCCCATCAAAGATGTTTCGCTGACTTAGCTTGCGGAGCAGAAATGACATATTCCAGGGATTTTAGTGAGGTCGGCGCCGGTATACACTGCTGAAGGCGTCAAATGGCGTTCCTGAAAATATATCGGCACGCTCGGCGAGAGGGCTTTCGGTCGGCCATAGTCAGAGCCTTAAGAGCTGCGCCCTCCTACATCAGCAGGATGTCGCGATGGACAATTCGCCGGTGTGGTTGCTGCAACCACATGACGATTTTCGTAGCAAACAGCAGCTCTCCCGAATTTACACTGTGTTTACTATGCTCGGCGAATGAACGCTACGAGCTTTTGGCGGCAGAGATCAGAAGCCGATATGGAAGCGATCTGTCCGAGAAAGACGTCCTCGAGCTTGATCCGCATTCGCCTCTCAGGCGGATATTGTCCGGTGCCAGAACCTACACCAGAACTTTTTACGACGGTCGTAAATCCAGTGGATCGCTTGGCCCCGAGGGGTCCGTGTGCCAAGACATTACCTCGCTCACGTTTAATGACGACTCCTTTGACTTAATTGTATCGTCTGAAGTTTTGGAGCATGTTCCGCTTTTGGAAAAGGCGCTCAGCGAAACGGCAAGAGTCTTAAAGCCCGGCGGCGCACATTTATTCACGGTGCCCCCGAGGGCAAGAACCAAGAAGCGCGCTGAAATTGTTGATGGGAAAACACATTTCTTAGAGCCGCCTGACTACCACCGCGATCCTTTAAACGCTGAAGGTATACTGGCCTTCTGGGACATCGGACCGGACCTTCCCGAAGTGATTAAGGCTGCTCGACTCGATATGAAGATTGTTCGGGGGCCAGCGGGTGAAGATGGTCGCGTCGTTTGGATTGCTGAACTCCGGTGAAAGCTTACTCCTGGGATGAAACGGCCCGTAAGGTGCAAGAAATATTGCAGAAAGCGACTGCCGGAACCGCGTAAGCGACATGATCGAAGCCTCGATTTTGATTCCGACCAAGAATGGAGAGGAGTATGTGGACGCTTGCTTGAGCGCCATCTATGGTCAGAAGCAAGTGGGTGCTTTCGAGGTTATCATGGTCGATTCGGGTTCGACGGACGCTACGCTTGAGATCGCCAGGCGCTATCCCGTCCGTATTTGGGAGATCGCACCCGAAAGCTTTCATCACGCGCGCACGCGAAACTACGCCGCAAGTCTAGCCTCTGGAGAGATTTTCGTTTGTCTGTCAATGGACGCTATACCTGCATCCGATCTCTGGCTGAGCGCCCTGCTGACCAATTTCAAGGATCCATCTGTCGGCGCGGTGTATGGCAGGCAATTGCCGAAGATCGGTGCCAAATCCGAGCGGCGCCAGGTTTTTGACGCCCTCTACGGCGAGTCGAGGCTGGTGAAGCGGCCCGGAGACGGAGCGAAGCTAGGTTATAAGTATTATCATTTTTCCGATGCCAATGCCGCGATTCGCAGTGATGTATGGCGTGCCACCCGATTTCCAGAAGATCTGAAGGTCTTCGAGGACGTCGGTATTGCAAAGAGAATTCTTGACGCCGGTTGGAGCATCGTCTATGAACCTCAGGCCGCTGTGTATCATTCGCATGACTTTCCATTCCGAACTCTGTTTAAACGCTATTTTGACATTGGAGTGGTTTACCAGCGCTTGGGCATTTGGAACCGGGATTCGCGCAGGTCAATACGGAGTGCCGGGTGGCGGGCTCTGAAAGATAGGGCTAGGGCGCTGCTGGCCGGGCAGCCAGCACTGAAAAACACGGATGAGCCTCTCGGTTTCTACTCGATTCTTACTGCTGCGGGAAAATTCATTGCGATGGAGCTGGGACGCCACGAACGCTGGCTCCCACTTTTTCTAAAGAGGCGGCTTAGCCAATATCAGCTGTTCGATTGAATGCTCAACCTTTGTTGCGTCGAAGCGATGCTGACGGTACTCTCAGCGCGAAAGCAGATTTTGATGAGCGGGAATGAGAATAGCGAAAGTCCCGAGAGGCACTGCGGGCTGACCGGTTACTGTTTTCTTCGGGGGATTACAAAATCGAGCCCGACGGCCATATAGACAAACGTGCCAGCGGCCAGGTGTTCGCGGGAAACAATGCCTCCGCCACCGCCTTCAAGAACCCATCGCATGTTCTCGGAGACGCGGGCGCTTGCGCCAAAGCTCGCCATCGGAACAACGGACCCGGGAGGAACGTTCGAACCTGCGAAGGGCCTACCAGCGCCTCCATGCGCCGCGGCCAAACGGACCGAAGCGTAAGGGGCCCAGCTCTTGCTCCAGGTGGGGATCCCCACAGTAGCGCCTACTTCACCGGTGTAACTCTTGCCTTCGGTATCGTCTCCCAATCCAATCCCAGCTTCGAGCCGCAGGTTCTTCCAGAGTTCGTATCTCGCGGTGAACTGGGCGGAGACGGTTTGAAAACTTGAATGTTCCGAGATTTGGAAATCGGCTCCCCAGTCGAAGCGATCCGTCGCGCCACGATCCCAGCGACCGAACAAATCTGCTCCGGTTTCGTGAGCGCACGGTGAGGGAAACAAACTGCCCCAGACGCCCCCGGCGATAGAGAGCTCGTCGGCCCCCGCAGCGGTCGTTGCCGGACCGACAAAGGCAAGCACTGGAGACAAGGGGGCCACATCCCGGCAGCCGGGAACCTGTTCATTCGTCTGAGCCCTCAAGCTCGCGGATAAACCGAAAAACAGGAAAAATGCAACGCCGGGCCCCCAGTATCTTCGGTTACCGGTCCTCATCTCGAGTTGCACCCCGTTGAGTCTGGCCCGCATCCTACACTAAACGTGGCCTTTGCCCTCAAGAACGTATGAATCGAATGGTTGAGCACTTGGAGGCGGCGGGTGGCTGGAGTACGAGCCTTCTGGTCAGTCTACGGCTCGCAGCGTACGGGAAAAGCCGGGACACAACCCACAGCTACGCCCGGCTCACCAATCGAAGAATTACGAGAATTGAGCGTCGAGCAGCATTCTCGGCGTCTAGGAGCCGACTAATATGCGTTTTCTCCAGCGAGAGCCGAGACGACGGTTAGAAGGATGATCCGTAAGTCAAAGATAAAGGTCCAATTCTGAAGGTAATACAAGTCATATTCGAGCCGTTTCTGGATGGATGTATTCCCGCGCCAGCCATTCACCTGCGCCCAACCCGTGATACCTACCCGGAGGCAGTGCCGGTTATTATAGTGGCCGATCTCGTTTAGGAATTGAGTCACGAAATATGGACGTTCAGGGCGTGGCCCGACGACGCTCATATCACCTTTGAGAACATTGATGAATTGAGGTAGCTCATCGAGACTGGTCTTTCGGAGAAATCTCCCAAGAAACGTGCAGCGAGGGTCGCCTTCCACAGTCCATTTGGTGTCCCCATCGGTCCTTGAACCCGTTCTCATCGTGCGGAATTTATACATTCGAAATGGGACACCGTTGAGTCCAACCCGCTCTTGCTCAAAAAGTATGGGTCCCGAGGAAGTCATTCCAATCAGAAGCGCAATGAGCACAATAAGTGGCGAAGCGATAATGAAGACGAGGAGCGAAAAAACGACATCAAATGCCCGTTTCAGCAATACGTAGTCGGGTAGATCAATTGGTGTTGTGGTGAGATCGAGCATTTGCATCCGGCCGAGCTGAAATAGTCGCTCTCGGACGACAACACCCTCACCGAGATCAACAATCGCACGCGCCGGAACACTCAGCTTCTCCATGGCTTTGATAATTACAGGGATCTGCGAAAACTGCGTGGGATGAATGGCGATCACTGCTTCGTCGATTTCATCCGCCGAGCACAAGCGCTCCATATCTATGAAGTCATAAACTTTGCTATTCCTGGCATCCACTTCCTGCCCCGGAAGTCTCACATACCCAGCGATTTGACATGGCGCGAAGGAGAGGCGAATGAGTCGCGCGGCAGCGTTAACAGCAAATTGGTCAGAGCCCACAATCAGGAGCCGGGTCGGCCGCCCCAGCCATAGATTGCGGCGACACAACAATCTAAAAGCGGAGTGCGCTAATAACGTGAGTACGAGCAATGCCAAAATGCTATATACGAACAGTCCCCGCGGAAAAACATCATTGCGGGCAAAATACAGTGCACCTAACAAAACGACAGCCGTTGCGGTAACCGCAGAGCACGCCGCCCTGGCTCCAGTGCGCTCTCGGAAAAGCTCGTCAACATTGGTCACTCGGTAGTGTTCCGCCATGAACGCCCAGACAAAGGTTGCGATCAGTACGACTGCGAAATGTCCACGTTGGCCGTACAAAAGCGGGCGACCCAGAAAAATCGCCCACAGCGACCATGCGCGCCAGCCTATTTCAAATGCGGGAAAGGGCAGTAGATAGATCGCCACCTTGAGCAACAGCCGATACATCTTCAGCCGAAAAAGCATAATGGCCCTTTCTCCTTAGTTTCAGCGCCCACGCCAGAAAAGCTTTCAGGAGATCGATTGGCTCAGTGCCGGTTACCCTTCTTCCGAAGGCCGGGAGCAATCAAGCCCCGGAATAGGCGATTGTTCCACGTGATGAGAACTGAGAGGGTCCTCTCCAGTGGACTAGCCGGTCAATTGGCCGTAGGCCAGCGGCGGCCACTTCCCACGCTGCCAACTGCCAGCTGCCAGCTGCCAGCTTGATCCTTTCTAATCATGCATCTACATTAAGCCATATCGCCCCGCACATCGTATATCTACTGACAACAACCGCATAGTACCATCAGGACTTAGTACATGAGTCACGGAATTCCCTCATAAAGTCTCCAAGTTTGAACAGTCGGGGTCTTCCGCCGAGCAGGATGCGGCGGCCATCAGCGATGGCCGCTAGAACATCGCTCTCCCGTGCTACGGTTTCATCGTACGCGCCCACGGTCGGTAACCGTCTGCCCCGTGTGAAGGTTCACTGTCTAACAGCGTCAGAATTTTGGCCCGTAAACGCCAGGCCTTTCAGGAGGAGCGTTGCTGGCTGGACTGAAACGCGACGAACCGAACGCATTGTCAAGCCCAGGCACTCCCCGCGCCGCGTGTTTCGCTTTCATTTCGCAACCGGGCTGGGCTCAAACCTCAGTTCCGCTTCCATGAGATGCTCCAAGGCCATCCGAAGTTGGTTCACGCCAAAAACTCTCACGGCCGGTAGTCGTTAATCCCGTTTGCACCAATGTATTGCGAACCCACCATACGTCTGGTGGTTCATATGTGTGATGAAACTCCGGGCGCAATGGTAACAGCCGTGACCACAATTAAACGCAGTTCGGTACGTCACGGACCTAGCTCCCACGCCGCCGTGTCGCGGTGGAATTCCCCGTTCAGCCCCTTACGGCCGCACGGATCTTGGGGAGTCCGGCGAAAAGGGCCTTTGCTGCCGCCGCGCCTTCCCTAGGTGTGGCGATGTCGATCAAGGCCTGCGCGACCCGGTCATCGATTTCAGAAGCGTCCGAGAGCAGCACCGGATAGCGAATAATTAGCGCCAAACCGTCGTCGTTCAGCTGAAACTTGGCGTCAGGCACAGGTGCCTTCAGGACAATCTCCATGCGGTCGCCAATCGTTCCTTGCTGACGCTCCAGAACGTCGCGGTACTCGCTGAATACGGCGTTCACGGCTTCGAGCGCTTTCTCGCGAACGACTTTGCGATCTCCGGCGGCGGCAACAGCGAGCGACGCCTCGTGCCAGGCATATTGCGCGCCCGGTACCTGTTTGTATAAAGGAGTGGTTGGTTGGAACAGTACGGAGTTGGAGAACACGGCGATGCGGCCCGTGGGGTAAAGATCGACGCCCGTTCCGGCAAGTTCCATAATATAGAGGCGGACGAGCCCGACGTCTACGACATCGCCGGTGACCCCCGCCACGCTGATCCGGTCTCCGATCCGTATTCCGTAGCGCCCAACCACAAAAAAGTATGCGGCGACCGACAGCAGCAGCGACTGCAAGCCGACAGCTATCCCCGCGGTAACGAACCCCGCATACGTGGCAAGCGAGCCAAATTCGCTGAGGAATCCCATTACGACTACAAAGGCAAAGAAAAAACCCATCACAAAGCGGCGCAGCACGAGAAATTGCCGGCGGCGTCGCGCGTCGCTAACGTAACGGAACGTCAGCCTTCGCCACACCTCCGACAGTCCCCAGACAATCGCCAGCGCGACCGCAATTCCGAAAACACGGAACAGCAATGCAAGCAAATCGCGCCTGGATTCGCTTGATATCGAACTCCGCCACTGTCCCAGGCTCGAACGGCTCTGTTGCAGAACCAGCAACTCCTGGCTCAGCGGCACAACGGCGGCCGAGAGCTGCTTGAACTGATTGGTGAGTTGCGCAAAGTTCTGCGTTTGCGCCGCACCGTTCGCATTGCCGGTTTGCGCCGCGCCCTGCTGGTCTTCGGCGATGACAGCGCGAATCGCAGTGCGCACCGGCTCGCGCAGGCTGGCGGCGGTCTGTGTAACGCGTGAGTTCTCGGCGAGCAATCGGTCGATCGTTCGCATGCTCTGCACTTGATCGTATAAAGTCACAAGCTGTCCAATGAGGCCCGAGGATCGAGCGGTCGTAGCAGACACTGTCTGGTTCGGCTTTTGTGTCTTTGCCGCGGCGCTGCCCGGCGGCGCCACAACTTCCGGAATCGAGTTGGCGAGTTCGTTGATACTGCCTTCAAATCCGCCTCTGGTTACCGAATTCAGCTCGACGAATGTGGACATTTTCTGTATTGCCTCGAGCATTGCTTTATCGAGCTCGATCTGGCCAGACAGCGACTCTCGCTGCGCGAGCAGTGCCTTCGTCTTCGCGCCGACCCGCAAGGAGGGATTCTTGTTCAACTGGTCGAGTTTGGCTTGATTGACCGTTATGCGCTCGGAGATCCGATCTTGCATCTGGGCATAGTTTTCGGCTGGCGCGCCTTGGGTGCCGCCGGGAGATGCACTTGAGCTTGATTCGCCCAGCAGGCCGGCTTCGGCGCGAGCGGAGTCAAACGCAAGTTGCACTCCCTCTGCCGCCAGGCTGCGAACGTTTTGCTGAAAGATGGCGTCGCTCGGCAGTTCACCGGGCTGCACATTCGAAGTGGCGTCGCGATACCAACTGATGATTGCGTTCAGGTGCCCCAGCACAGCGTTGCGGTCCGGCTGATACTGCGCGGCGGTGCCGAAGGCGGCAAAAGGTGCACTGACACAAAGAAAAATGATGGAGATTCGGCGCAGCGCGAGGTGCCGCCGCTTATGGTCGGTAGACAATGGTTGATCATTCCGGGCAATTTTGGGCACCTGAAATGCTACATCCCATACGGGCAGCGGCCGTATACCCTAGTGGCTGTAGAAAGTCGGAGCAAGAGCTGTAGCAATTCTTAAGCACCCAACGACGCGTGCATGCAATCACTGAAATTGCGGGAAAGCTGCTAGCACCGGGTGAGGCTTGAGCCCGGGACCAGCAAAGCGACCGGGAAATGCTTCAATGCCTGGTGCACATCCAAAGAGCGGGTCCCGCAGTCGGTGGGGTGGCTCACTAGCGATTCTCCAGTAAGCAGATTCGTCCACGACTCCGGCGCGAAATCGGGCAGCAAAAGTGAGGTTCCTCCCCAATAACCCACCGACGGCAAAGTCTCCTGTTCGGTGCGGGATCTGGCGAGCCAGCGCGGGACCACCGCGATCAGACAATCCTGATTGCTGTGCCGAAGAATCGAAATGACATTTTGGCCGCGGATGCCGTGAGCCATCACCGGCAGAAATGCGCCCTCGGCAAAGAGTCTCGGATGAGAACGCCGATATCGCAGACCCACCCGTGCGACGTGCATCTTGACCTGTCCGTCGGGCCACCGTTGCAGAAGTTCAAAAGCTCCCTCTGGGCTCGCAGCTTCGTTTGCGATCCTGCCAAGGGCCCGGCAGCGCTTGACATAGTCGACAGGCGACCGGTTGTCCGGATCGACTAGCCTAAGGTCCCACATCTCGGAGCCCTGATAGAAATCAGGCGTTCCCGGAGTGACAATTTTCAACAGTACTTGCCCCAGGCTGTTGATTGCGCCCCACCATCCGAGCCGGCTCTGAAACTCGACCATGTCCGCGAGAAACGTGCTGGAGCTGTCCTGTGAAAGAATCCGTTCGATAAACCGAACGACCGCCCGCTCGTGCTGTTCATCGGGTCGAACCCACCGAGTATGCACCGTAGCCTCGCGAATCGCTTTGACCGTGTAGTCCTGCAGGCGCTTGGTGAGCTGCCCGGAGTCCACAGCCTCGGACGGCCACATCCCAAGGAGGGTTTGATAGATCAAGTATTCCTCGTTGGCATCGGGGACCTCGCGCCCATTCAGCATCTCCTTATGCGGTGCGTTCTGTTTTGCCCATCCGGCGATCTTCGCCCGCCACTCCAGTGGAATTTCCGATAACACATTCAGGCGTGCGCGCACGTCTTCGCCTCGTTTTGCGTCGTGAGTCATCGTGACGTTGAGGGCGTAGGGCCAGTGAAGACGGCGCTCCCGGATGAAGTCATTGAGAACCTCGCGCGAGCTTTCTCTAGACGTTTCAGGATTTCCGCCAACCTCGTTCAGGGAACTGAGCGGGTAGTAAATGTAAAGGGAACTGTCTTCAAAGCCTTTGGCGAAAATCGGTCCGGTGAACTGCTGCCAGCGCGTCACGAAGGCGAGCCGCTCCTCATGCTGCTCGGGCCTGATGTGGCCAGGACTGGATAGCGTTAGCACGTCACGCAAGAAATCGATGCAGGGTCGGCCGAGATGAGGCCGTTTCTCCTGGGCGGCTTTCAGTGCCTGTTCGATCGTGGCTTTCGCCTCCACTGGTGCATCCAGAGTGCGGATATACGTGCGATAGACTGGCATGCACGCGGTCACTTCCGTGAGTCCCTCCATCAGCTCCAGACGGGAAATGTTTCTCGCATAACGGTCTGTTGCAGCGAGTTCCGCCAATTGGCGCGCCAAGCTCCGGACCTCCACGCGCAATAGTGAATTCATCACCCGCTTTTTGGATTCAAAAACTACGTCGTCGAACTTCATTTTCTTGCCGATAAACTGCGAATAGATTGCCTTGAGCTGCTTGAAACCTTCTTCTTCCACGAATACGCCGTTCAAATGGTCTAGGTATTCATATCCTGTTGTTCCCGCTGTGGGCCAATCACCGGGCAGCTGCTCTCGGCCGGCGAGAATCTTTTCGACCACGACGTAAGGGACAGACGCCAGAGCACCCTGCATTTCAGTAAGGCGCTGCTGAAGCCGCGCAAGATATCCTGACGGATCGCGAAGACCATCGACGTGATCGACTCGGAGTCCGATCCGCAGACCCTTGCTGACCCCGCGGGCGAGAATGCGCAGGATGTAGTCGTGCGTGGCATCAAAGACAACCGGATCCTCCACTCGAACTCCCACCAGATCCGAAATGGCGAAGAATCGCCGGTAATTAATCCCTTCATTGGGATCCTGCCAGTATGCGAGGACGTAGTGCTGCTGGCTGAGCAGGCGCTCGAGAAGGCGAAAACTTGATGGGTTTCCTGGGACCCCGTTGAACTCCTTCAAGTTCGATTCGACGAGAGCGGCAATTGCGGGGTGCTCGGAAACCAAAAGGCGAAGACGCTCACGCAGAGCGTCGAAGTTCGGCCGGGCGGTATTCGCGCCGTTTGCGTGGACTTCCTTTGGAAGCGCGGCCAGCCCAGCAAGGATGCCGGACAATTCCTGAACCTCGCCGCCTTCTTTTCTCACGCTGCTTTCAAGATCGAAGTGAAGGCCCAAGATTTGGTGGTAGGACTCCGGAGCGATTGGCAGGGTTGCGTCGGAATAGTTGACCAGGAATCGCCCCTCATGGAAAGTCAGCCGAATCTGCCCCTGATCGAGCGTATCGCCAAAAGGCTCTCCCAAAATCGGCAATAGAACCTTCCCGATGAGGTGGCGGGAAGAAGGCTCCCAGTCGATGTCGAAATAGGAAGCAAATGCGGATTGCGCGCCGTTCTCCAGTACGTCCATCCACCAACGATTTTCGCTGCAGGCGGCCATGTGGTTCGGGACGATGTCCAGCAGCAAACCCATGCCGCGCTGTATCAACTCGTTCTGAAGAATTTCAAAATCCTCCTCCGATCCAATTTCAGGGTCAAGTCGGGTTGGATCGGTCACGTCGTAGCCGTGTCCCGAGCCCCGGCGACTCATCAGAATCGGTGAAGCATAAAGATCGGTAATGCCTAACTCCGAAAAATAACCGAGCAGGCGGGTTGCATCGGCAAAGCCGAAGTCCTTATTGAACTGCAACCGATACGTCGACGCAGGGATATTAGCTAGCGGCGGCATGGCTTTCGACGTGAGTACCCTCGATCTTCAAGGCATCCCTTAGCGCGAACAATTCAGCGATACATGCCTTCTTCGCCGCATTGTCATTTCCGTTCGATGCCCCGTAGTTTTCGATGGCTTGCAGCAGCGGGGCAAACACCATATTTTGCACTTCCCATAAAACGACCGGGAACGGCATGGCGAGCGCGAGGGTCAGCAACTTTGTGAACCGGTGCACAACGTCCGGGACATCGGGTTGCACCACGAATTGTTCGGCCGCTTTTTCCAGTTTCCTGCGGAGCGCGAATTCCAGCGTCGTGGAATCGATCTGAACCTGGTTATCGGCGGCTTCCCGGAAAAACGCCAGAACCCGATCCCGGTCGGGATCGTCCTGTTCCAGAGTTTCCCGTAGCTGATTGTTGAGAGCGATTTCTACGGCCGCATGCAGAGAGGCGGGGACGGGAACCCCGAGTCCGTGGAGAAAACGAAGGAGCGGAGCCTGGGTCTCGTAAATTGACCGGTAGGCCGCTGCGGCTGAGCGCGTTGACTCCTCCAGTATTTGATTCGTGATTTTCCGCTGTTCGTCGCGGAACAGGGATTTAAGGGAGAAAGTGTGGTTGTTGAAGCTCTCATCGAGGTACCGAATGGTCGCCGCAGTGTCTGCGTGGGAAAACAGATCTCTCAGTTTCGCATGGTGGGCTTGGTCGGAAGCAGGATCGGCGATCCGCACACCGCCCAATAAGTTGTGATCCCCAAGGTGCAGTACGGTGAAGGCGAAGGTGTCCGATTCGCGGGTAATCTCCGAGTTGAACCGAGCGGTACCGGTCGCCAGTCTCAACTTCCCCTCGGCCTCTATGGCAAAATCCTGGCGATCGACGTCGTAGCAGTAAATCTTTGCTTGAGTCTCATAATTCTCGAATATCGAGCTGATGGCGTAGTGGGCGGCCAGCATGGGCATGCTGATATACGCCGGTTTGACCCATTTCTCGTAAATCTGAGCCCCGTTGCCATGCTCGGCGACATTGGATTTTGCCGCGGTCAAGCGCTTCAGGAACTCCGCTTCAACAGGACAGCCGTCGCACTGTTCCGCCAGCCTCAGAGCTCGACCGGCATAATGGAGCACCTGCACGGTCTCGAGGCCGGACAGATCGTCGAAGAACCAGCCGCAGCTGGTGTACATCAGCAGCGTGTGACGCTGCATCTCGAGCAGCTTTAGGGCTTGAACCTGTTCCTGGACGTTCAGTTCATGCGTTGCGTGTTCGGTCCAAAACGAAGCGAGCGAATCATCGCTACGATCCAGAATCACTCGAATGTAAGCGTCGCGCGCTTCCCACGGCTTCTTCAGGAGCGCTGCCCCGCGCTGCTCGTAGATGCCAGCAAGCTGGTCCCGCAGCCAGTCCAGGCTCGACCGCAGGGGCGCGCGCCATTCCTGATTCCAGTTCGGGTAGCCGCCGGAATTGCATCCGCAGTTTGACAGCCATCGCTCAATGCCATGGACACAGCTCCAGGAGCTGTCATCGATGATTTCGGCAATGTGGTCTGGCGGAAACAGTTCCAGAAACTGTCCGTAATTGGTCAGAGTGGCTCGTTTGTCGCGCTCGATGTGGTGTAGCGCATAGGAAAGTGCCATCTCGCCGTAGTGATGGTGGTGGCCGTAGCTTTCACCATCGGTTGCGATATGCACCAGTTGCGGCCAGGTACGGTCATCGGAAAATCCAGATACCAAACGATCTGCAAACCGCTCGCCATCGTCGAGTAATCCTTCAAAAGCCACCGCTTGTGCGATCGGTCCGTCATAAAAAAAGGCGTTGATGCTCTTGCCGGAGGGAAGCTTAATAAGATAGGCCCGGCTCGGGTCGATCTTGCCGCCCGAAATGTCTGCCCACTTCCTGCTGCCGTTACGACGTATCCGCCTCGCCTGACGCTGAGCCAAAATCGTGAACCGGATGCCATTTTCGGCGAGCACCTCAAGCGTCTCGGTGTTCACCGCCGTCTCCGACAACCACATCCCTTCCGGCCTGCGCTTGAACCTTTGCTCAAAGTCAGCGATTCCCCATTTGACTTGCGTCTGCTTATCCCGGCGGTTGGCTAGCGGGAGGATCATATGGTTATAGACTTGCGCGATGGCCGAGCCGTGGCCGCCGAACTTCTGCTGGCTTTGTTGGTCCGCTTGCAGGATTGACTCATAGACTTTCGGCGCCTTTTCTTCGATCCAGGACAGCAGCGTGGGCCCGAAATTAAAACTCATGTGCGCGTAATTGTTGATGATCTCTGTAATTTCATCTTTGTCATTCAAAATGCGAGAGGAGCCATTGGGCGCATAACACTCGCTGGAGACTCGTTCATTCCAGTCGTGGTAGGGATAGGCGGAATCCTGGAGCTCGATTGCTTCAAGCGAAGGGTTCTCTCGCGGAGGTTGATAAAAGTGCCCGTGCACGCAGATATATCTCATCAGGCCTCCTTAGAAACCGTTGCTTTGTTGCAAGACCAAAAACGATTTTGGCAACACGGTGATCCGCTCCAGGCCCGTTCTTTCGTCGCCAGAGGCTCGGAGTGGACCGTGCCACACCTCGCCCGCGGAATCAAGAGCCAGCGACCAGCCATTTCGCGCCAACGTAAAATCGAACCCGGTCAGTTGCAGCAACACTCTGGAATCCACTGCGTCGTTGCCAAAGTTGAAAAGAATGGCAATCCATCGGCCATCGCGTATTCGGGTCAGTGTCACGGTTCTTCGTTTTTCATCGCAACCGACCTTCCAGTCAGCCTCGCTGCCGAGCTCGTTGTCTTTGCGAAATAAAAGGATTGCCTTATAGAGATTCCTCAGTGTCTTGTGCGGTTCCAGATTCTCGAGATGCTGTAGGGTCGATGCCTCGAAAGTCCGAGGGTCCTGCGGATCGGGAACATCCTGGTGCCATCCGAACTCTATAAATTCAGCGCGGCGTCCAGACCGCACCCGCTCGATCAGTTCGGCGTCGCCATGATCGGTGAAGTAGAGAAACGGCGCGGTCTCGCCATATTCTTCCCCCATGAACAGAAGCGGAACAAACGGAGAAAGCAGAGTCGCACCGGCGGCAAGTTTCTGCTGTTCGCAATCGATGAGTTGGCCCAGGCGCTCGCCGCGGGCGCGGTTTCCAATCTGATCGTGATTTTGACTGCAGACGACGAACGACGACCGCGCGAGACCTTTGGCGAGGTTACCGTGGCGCCTTTTTCGAAACTGTGAATATTGTCCGTTGTAGAGCCATCCCTGCTCGAGCACGGTGGCAAAGTCTCTTACGCTGCCGAAATCAGCATAGTAACCATTGCTCTCGCGGGTCAGCACGGCGTGCAGCGAATGATGGAAATCGTCACTCCACTGCGCCGGGATCCCGTAGCCGCCTTGCGCGCGCGACCGCAGCACCTTCGCATCGTTCAGGTCGCTCTCCGCGATCAGGACCAATTCCCTTCCAAGGCGTATTGCCGCCTCGGCGACGCGCTCCTGGAGTTCAGCAAGAAAATGAACTGCGCCACCATCGAATATTCCGTGAATTGCGTCGAGCCTCAATACGTCGATGTGGTAGTCCTCAAACCAATACATCGCGTTACGAATGAAAAAATCGCGGACCGGACCGCTCTGCGCGCCATCAAAGTTGATCGCCTTTCCCCATGGCGTCCCATGTCGGTCCGTGAAATATGGCCCGAATTCCGGAAGATAATTGCCTTCCGGGCCAAGATGGTTGTAGACGACATCCAGTGCGACAGCGAGCCCGTGCGCGTGCGCGGCGTTCACCAGCCGTTGTAGCCCGCCTGGACCGCCGTAGGTGTTCTGCACCGCATAGGGGTAAACGCCGTCATATCCCCAGTTGCGCGCGCCGGGGAATTGCGCTACCGGCATCAACTCGATTGTGGTGATCCCCAGATCGGCCAGTTCGGGCAAGCGTTCGATCACAGCATCGAAGGTCCCGGTGGGCGTATAAGTCCCTACGTGCAGCTCATAAAATACGCTTCGCTCGAGTGCCGGCGGCTTCCAGTTCTGATCGGTCCAAGAAAACGATCCGAGGTCGATGAGTTGCGACGGACCGTGGACGCCCATCGGCTGAAAGAGCGAGGCAGGATCGGGGCACTCCGTTATCTTCGACGGCCTGCCGCCTTCAGGGCTAAGCCCATACAGATAAAGGCAGTTGGTCGGAGGGTCGGCGAGCGTGGTTCGAAAGTATCCGAGGCTGTTGCGTTCCATTTCATTGTACTGGCCCGATTGGGCGTGTCCGTCAAAGCGGGCACTGCTTCGCCATCCCTCCGGGTCTTTGATCGGCCCCGCGAGTCCATCGAATGTATGAAGGCTCACCTCGGCGCAATGCGGTGCCCACACCACGAAGTCCCACGTCCCGTCGGCACGGCGTCTGGAACCAACCGGAATCGACGTCGATTCCTGGTTCTGGGCGCACTCGGCCTGACGATACGCGCGCATTCAATCGGTGGAACTCGTATCGCCAGCTACAGCCGCTTTGCTTCTTTGCGGAAAGGGTTCGTCAGCCTTTTCTTGAAGGCCCATGAGCTCGGCTTCGGCCGCCAACCAATCGTCTATGTCCTGGCCGTCGTCGCCGCCGCGTTCGAGGTACATCTGGTACGCACGATCTCGGATTTCCTCGAATGTTGGGTCCTGGTGGGGGTCTTGAAACCTTTCGTTGTCTGGCATTTTGTCTCCCTAACAGACGCGTTGACTGAAACTAGAGGGCGCAGCACTGGTTCATAAGACCGGAGAGTTTACGGCTATTGGTACCGGGAGGGCAATACGATTAACACTTTAGAGTCTGGAATTGTTTGAGGGGGGCCTCGGACTAACCGCCAAGGGTCCGGGTAGCGGTCGCCTAAACCCGGGCCGCCATCCCGCAGGAGGTACTTGCCTGGAGAGGAAGGCCACAGCAGAACACTCTTAAGTGTCCTGCAGTGTCGGTTGTCTTGCCAGGCCGACCCGCGGCATTGTTTGAGGAGCCCCGTCGTCCCGGGCCCCTTGGTAGCCGGGCTATTATCATTCGCCGCATCGGTCGAGGAGCCGGTTCGTCCGGGCGCATTGGTCGAGGAACCTTGCCGCCCCGGTTTGCTGATCGACGGGCCGGGGTCATCTGTCGCTGCGTCGGTTGAAGATCCGGATTGCCGGGGCGCATTGGTTGAAGGACTACGCTGTCCTGCTGCCCTTTTATCTGGCTTGTCGTTACCATGAGACGTCGCCGGGCGCGAGCTCGCGGCCGGACGCTGATTGCTCGGAGCTTTCGGTGCTGAGCTCGGCTCCGATGAATGGTTTTCGTCCTGCTGCGCAGATAGTTGAGGCGCAACAAACATCAAAAGCAAGAAAATCGGAATCAACTGAACTGCGAAAGTGAGCTTCCTGCGACGGGATTTCATGGCGTCCCAATTGGATTCATCGAACTAGCCGAATACATGCGCTTCGACAGCGAGAATCCGTTTCAGTCTCTGATATGTGTCGAAGACTGATCTTCGACACTTGGAGTGATTGCAATCCGGCGACCACGGCAAGACGCTGAATCGTTGGAGGTTACGCTCGACAAAAACGCCGAACTTTCAGAAGTGCTGGCCTATCACAAAACAGAGGATGATTTTGGGTAGGAACTCTGTTCGCATCGGGTTCCCCCGACCAGATGCGCAACAAAACGGCTTACGTCCTATAATGAAGGAAGGCTGATGCAGACCGAACTCCCCAAATCGCTCTCCGGAACCGCAGTCTCCCAACTCGAGTGGGCGCATCCGCTTGTCCGCGACTGGTTCATTGCCCGTTTCGGCACGCCGACTGAACCGCAGCTGCAGGGCTGGCCGCACATCCTCGCAGGCGAAACCACCTTAATTTCCGCACCGACCGGCTCAGGCAAGACGCTCGCGGCGTTCCTTGCGTGTATTGATCGGCTGGTCCGAAAGGCGACCTCCGGGGAATTGACCGACCGAACCGAAGTTCTCTATGTTTCACCATTGAAGGCGCTGGGCAACGACATCCAGAAAAACCTGCAGATACCGCTTGGAGAAATCCGGCAGCTTGCCGGCGAGCGCGGCATTCTCATGCCGGAAATCCGCACGGCCGTGCGCACAGGCGACACACCCGCGTATGAACGCCAGAAGATGCTCACGCGGCCGCCGCACATTCTGGTAACGACGCCAGAATCGCTCTACATCCTGCTGACGGCTGAGAAGAGCCGGGCGATTCTGAAGAGCGTCGCCACGGTGATCGTGGATGAAATTCACGCGGTCGCCGACGATAAACGCGGGGCGCACCTTGCACTTTCGCTTGAACGCCTGGAGCACCTGGCCGAGAGCGCGCCTGTGCGAATCGGTTTATCCGCCACGCAAAAGCCGATTGAACTTGTCGCGCGGTTTCTTACCGGAAGCGACCGCCCTGACCCTGCGGTCGTTGAGATCGGGCAGCGGCGCGAGCTCGATCTGGCGATCGAAATCCCTGGGAGCGAACTTGGCGCGGTCGCGTCAAACGAAATGTGGGACGAAGTTTACGACCGCCTCGCCGAACTCGCCAGGCAGCACCGCTCGACGCTGATTTTTGTAAACACTCGCCGCCTGGCCGAGCGTCTGGCGCACCATCTTGGCGAGCGTCTTGGCAAAGACGCGGTGGCGGCGCATCATGGCAGCCTGTCGCGCAAACTGCGGCTCGCGGCCGAGGAAAAACTGAAAGCGGGCGAACTGCGAGCGCTGGTGGCGACGGCTTCGCTTGAGTTGGGAATCGATATCGGCTCGGTTGATCTCGTCTGCCAGATCGGATCGCCGCGATCAATCTCGGTCGGCTTGCAGCGCATCGGCCGGGCGGGCCACTGGCGCGGTGCGGTGCCAAAAGGTCGCCTTTTTGCGACCACGAGGGATGATCTGGTCGAGTGCGCGGCACTGGTGCGAGCCATTCGCCAGGCTGATTTGGACACTCTCGTATTGCCAGACACCCCGCTCGATATTCTTGCGCAGCAGATCGTGGCGATGTGCGCGGCCGAGGACTGGAACGAACAGGAGCTGTTTCAAGTTGTGCGGCGAGCGTTCCCGTATCGCAATCTTTCGAGGGTGGACTTTGATGAGATCGTCGAAATGCTTTCTGAAGGCATTGCAGCACGTCGTGGGCGCTACAGCGCGCACCTTCATCGCGATCGGGTGAACGGCTGGTTGCGGCCGCGGCGCGGTAGCCGTCTCGCCGCGATCACCAGCGGCGGCGCCATTCCTGAAAACTCGCTCTACAGTGTCGTGGCCATGCCGGAAGGCGTCGCGGTCGGCACCGTTGACGAGGATTTCGCCGTGGAGAGCCTGGCGGGCGACATCATGCTGCTCGGAAATACATCCTGGCGCATCCGGCGCGTGGAGTCGGGCCGTGTGCTTGTGGAAGATGCGCAAGGAGCACCGCCGAACGTGCCTTTTTGGCGCGGCGAGGCTCCGGCGCGGAGCGATGAGCTTTCACAGCACGTCTCCCGACTGCGCGAACACGCAAGCGAGATGACGCCGAATGTTGCGCCTGGCGCAGCGCAGCAGAAACATCCCGAGTTCATCGCGGCGGTCGACTGGCTGAAAAAGGAATGCGGACTTGATACGGCGGGCGCAGAACAGCTCATTGAGTACATCGTCGCGGGCCGCACAGTTCTCGGCGCCGTACCGAGCCAGAACACGGTGATCGCGGAGCGCTTTTTCGATGAGAGCGGCGGGATGCAGCTGGTGATTCATGCGCCCTTTGGCGGCCGCATCAACAAGGCCTGGGGACTAGCCCTGCGCAAGAGATTTTGCCGCTCGTTCAACTTCGAGCTGCAGGCCTCCGCTACCGACAACGGCCTGAATATTTCTCTTGCCGAGCAGCACAGCTTCCCGCTCGCAGACGTTTTTCATTTCGTGCATCCCGCATCGGTAAAAGCGGTGCTGGAACAGGCTGCGCTGGCTTCGCCTTTGTTCACCGCGCGATGGCGATGGGACGCCGGACGAGCTCTTGCGCTGCTTCGCTTTCGGGGAGGCAAGCGCGTACCCCCGAATATTCAACGAATGCGGGCCGACGACCTGCTCGCTGGCGTTTTTCCCGAGGCGCTCGCGTGCCAGGAAAACATCGAAGGCGAAATTCAAATTCCCGATCACCCGCTGATTCGCGAGGTGATGAAGGACGTCCTCACCGAAGCAATGGATATCGAAGGATTCCAGCGTGTGCTGGGCGACATTGGCGCGGGACGCATTCGCTGTGTGGCCGTGGATACACCGATTCCTTCGCAGTTCTCGCACGAGATTCTGAATGCGAATCCATATGCTTACCTCGATGACGCTCCACTGGAAGAGCGCCGTGCTCGCGCGGTCGAGATGCGGCGCGTCCTGCCGGAGAGTATTTTATCCGAAGTGGGCCGGCTAGACCCGGCAGCAATCGCGCAGGTCCGCGCAGATGCGTGGCCGGACGTCCGCGATACAGAGGAATTACACGACGCACTGCTGACACTCGTCGCAATTCCCGAGGTTGACGATCAGGTTCTTGCGCTTGATCCCGAGCCAGGGCCACTGCGGGCGATTTTGCAGGAATCAGCATCGGCATGGCGCGGATTTTGTGAGCAGCTTGCGACCGAGCGGCGCGCGACGCGGGCCTTTGTCGACGGCGCGGCCATCTGGGTGGCTGCCGAGCGTGGCCGGAGCTTCACAGAGATATTCCCTTCGGCACGATTCGAGCAACCGCTCGCAGAAGTTGAAACGGAGTCACCTTCTGCAGACGATGCCCTTCTTTCCCTTGTGAGCGGCTGGATGCTGCACGCGGGTCCGACAACAGCACATGAGTTGAGCGAACTTTTACGATTGCCAACGGCATCGATAGACCGCGCACTGCTGCGACTTGAAGCAAGCGGCGCGATCCTGCGCGGCCGATTCACGGAGTCGACCGTTGACGAAACGGAGTGGTGCGAACGACGGCTGCTGGCGCGCATTCACCGCTTGACCATCGGTACGCTCCGAAAACAGATCGAGCCGATGACGCCAGCGCAGTTCATGCGTTGGTTGTTGCGTTGGCAACATGTGGCGCCTGGCAGCCAGCTGCTTGGCGAGCGCGGAACGCTGGAAGCACTTGAGCAACTGCAGGGGTTCGAGGCGCCTGCCAGGGCGTGGGAACGGCAAATTCTCGCGCGCCGCGTCGCCGGTTACGACCCGAAAATACTCGATCAACTGTGCCTAACGGGCGCGGTGGGATGGGGACGTCTTTCGCCGCACCCCGCAACTCTCGAGGCTGTGACTGTCGAAGGACGCCGCGTAATTCCGACGAGCGTTGCCCCGATCACATTCTTCGTGCGCGAAGAGGCTGAATGGATGATTCCGCGCCGGAAACCGGAAGAGGAATCGCAAGGCCTCGGCCGTGCAGCGAGCGAAGCCCTCGCGTTCCTGCGTCAGCGCGGAGCGTCGTTTTTTGCGGACGTCGTCCGCGGCACAGGCCGCCTCAAGGCGGAGGTCGAGACCGCGCTGTGGGAACTGGTCGCGGCCGGGATGATCACAGCCGACGGATTCGACAATCTGCGCGCCCTGATCGATCCGAAGCGGCGCTCCGGCCACGGCTCGGGACACGCGGCGCGGCCGCGGCACAGCGCGGGCCGATGGTCATTGCTGTATTCCGACGCGCCCGTGAATCACCAGGGCGCTGTCGAGGCCACGTGCAAGATGCTTCTGCGGCGATACGGCGTGGTTTTCCGCGAAGTTCTGACACGCGAGACGATTCTACCGCGCTGGCGGGAACTACTGGTCGCCTTGCGGCGCATGGAAGACCGCGGCGAAGTACGCGGCGGGCGCTTCGTCAGCGGGTTTTTGGGAGAGCAGTTTGCTCTGCCCATCGCGCTGGAATCCTTGCGTGCGTTGCGCGGAATTGAACCTGACGGCGAAACAGTGACCTTGTCATCGGCTGACCCGCTCAACTTCGCGGGTATTCTTGTGCCCGGGAAGCGCGTATCCACAACGTCGGGGAGGCTCGTCTCATTCCGGGATGGCGTCGCGCTGCCAGATAGCGAGCATCCGGGTGTGACTTCAATCACGGCGATTGGCTCGCGAGCGTTCCTTCCCCGCGGACTTTGATCCTGACCCGGGCTTTCGACTTTGTCCCTCGCCTTACCCCGAATTGCAAGCTCGCATACGGCGCCACTGACCTAGGAGATCTTCCAACGAGCTGTAGATACGTGGGGATCCTTGGATAGTTCGCGGAGGAACGGCGGCGCGTCTAAATTCTCCGCTGAAGCTCGCCATTTCAGTCTGAATTCCAGTTCACGCTGCTGGTCTTTGTTGCTATACGCAACGGAGGAGGCGTCGATCTGGTAACCCGCTTTCCGAACCGCGGCATATATTTCTTCCTTGAGGGGCAACTCAGGTTCCGTTGTCAGATGCAGAATGGCATGGCGATCTTGCTTCATCCTGGAATCGAGCCAACGCAGCCCAGACAACACCAGCAGGCCCAGCACGAGTGCCGCTATTCCGAGCCACAGCTGGCCGCCCCCAAAGCAAAGACCCACAACGGTCACAAACCACAACGTCGCTGCTGTCGTGACTCCCAGAATGAGGCCGTTGCGCCTCAACATGGCGCCGGCGCCAATAAATCCCATTCCAGTTAAAATGCCCAGAGGGAGTCGCATTAGATCGAGGACAATAAAAGAGTCCGCTGCTTTTCCGCGTGTGTTCAGCAGGAGGTTGGTTTGAATCATCGCAACAGCTGCAGCCAGGCACACCAGCATGGTGGTGCGAAGACCTGCCGGACGACCATGCTCACCGCGATCCAGACCGATCAGTAATCCCGCTACAACGGAGAGCGCCAGGCGGAGCGCGATTTCCTGCCACGTCAAGGTTAGCGGCATCTGCCCTCCTTCAATGAAGCTGGGCGAGGCGCCCGCCGCAAAGCGCGGCCGTTTTGGGACCGAACGCTGCGCGGCCGATCGGCGTGCAGCTGCCTGTTCCCTGGCATCACTTGGAAAAACGAAGGTCCAGGACCCAGGCGCCTGACTTCTCATCCTTCCACATATTCTCATAAGCGGCTTCGCGAGTTAGCGGCGCTTCGAGGAACAACCCAAATTGATCCTCTATCTGAGAACGAACCTCTTCCCTAAATTTCATCCACGCCTCGGCCTGGGTCGCAGCCCTAACTTCGCCCCAACCCCGCCCATGCTAGCCAGCCTTGCGGTGTTGGCGGCGTTCACCATCCGCGGATATCCTGGAGGATTTTGCAGAAGGGTGTGCCGCGAGGCTCTTTTTCAGAGCCTCCATCATGTCAATCACCCGAGCGTTGCCTTTCGGTGCAACCGCGCTCACCGTCTTACCCTTGAGCTTTGCTTCAATCAGTTAATTGAGGCGCTCTTGAAATTCGTCCTTATAGATTTCTGGCTTAAATGGCGCAGATAAACTTCTAACCAGCTGGTCGGCGAGCTTTACTTCCTCGGGCTTTAGCTTCGCGTCATAGGTCTTTCCGTACCCTTCCACGGAGGAGATTTCATTTTCGTAGAACATGGTATGGAGCGTCAGCCCATTCTTCCTTGCGCGGATCAAGATCGTATATTCGCGTTGGTGCATGCTGACCTTGGCCACCCCCATTTTCTTGGTGTCCTGCAACGCCTTCAACAAAAGAGCGTAAGGCTTGTCAGCATGTTCGTCGGGCAGCGCCATGAAAGAAGAATCGAAGTAAATGGGATCCACATCCGCTTGATCGAGAAACGTAAGTATCTCCATCGTTTTGCCCGAGCGCGGCGTAATCTTCTTAATCTCCTCCCCGTCCACCAGAACGTACTGTCCCGACTCATACTCGTATCCCTTAATCACCTCCGAACGATCCACCATACGGTTACACGTCGGGCAAAAGAGCGGCTGCGTCAGACGTGTATTGCACTGATTGTGAATTTGGTGCAACTACGTGCGTTTCGTCCGGGCCGCTGCGTAGAGGCGAATCGGAATCGATACCAGCCCAAATGAAATCATTCCCTTCCACACTGAGGCTGCCATGGATGTCGTCCAAGAATTCGCGATCAGGATAGCGCCCAACGAAAACCGGGCAATCGGTGGAATACCTGACAAACGCCGCTGAAATCAGCAGGTCGGGGCCGAAGTCTTGGTTGATGGCCGATCCTGGCTCTTGCGGCCTGTCCATCCGCGTTTTCTGCCCTTATACTCTCCAGGAATATGCGAGCGCTCGAAGCCTACAAACGCAAGAGAAACTTTCGCGAGACAACGGAGCCGAAAGGCCGGTCACGGCCCGCTCGACTGCCCATCTTCGTGGTCCAGCGCCATGCCGCAAGCCACCTCCACTATGACTTTCGGCTTCAAGTGAAAGGAACGCTGGCTTCGTGGGCTGTGCCAAAAGGGCCGCCCGAAGAAATTGGAGAAAAGAGGCTCGCTATACACGTGGAGGATCACCCGATTGAGTACGCCAAATTCGAAGGTGATATTCCACCAGGCAACTATGGAGCCGGGCATGTAGATATCTGGGACGAGGGAACATTTGAGGTCGAGGGCCCCGAATCGGCGGCGGCGCAGATTGAACGGGGCGATCTTAAATTCCGTCTCAAGGGCAAGCGGCTCAACGGCAGGTTTGTGCTGGTCAAGATGAAAAAGTCAAACAGAGTTAACGAGTGGCTTCTCATCCGCAAGACCCGGTCTGAGGCGGGCCAGCCGCCACAACCGGATGGCAGCAACTCGACTCCCAGCCCGTCGGATCTCGACGGCGCAAAGAAAGCGCCGATGCCGGCCGCTCTTTCTGTCGCGCTTGCTCAGCTTTCAGACGACGTCTTTTCAAGCCCCGAATGGTTGTTCGAAATCAAATGGGACAGCTAGGCCAACACCTGCCTCAGACGACTTGGACGATTGACGGGCCTGCCCGGATACGTCCGTTTACGCGCCGAATAGCTAAGGAACAGCCTCCCTGCCACTAAGCATTGTGCTGTATAGGCCGCCGAGGTTAACCGAGTGATCATCGCTCTGGACTCCAGCGCGGCGGCGGTGGACAATAATCCGCTGCTCGAAGCGAATTCTGATTGTGCGCGCGGCGTATCCCGGGTTCTGCATGGGGGATCGCCAGACGAGAAATGTCCAAGTTTTTTGGAGAGATCTAAACCATGCAATACACGGTTGTCGGAATTTTTGGAACTTACGCAGAAGCAGCAGCGGCGGTCCGCGACTTGGAGCTGGCGGGAATCGTCGGCGAACAAGTGGAAGTGATTAGCGATATCGACCAAGATGCGCGAACCGCAAACACTCCAGGTGAACCGTCCACCGAGGGGCATGAACCACTTCACAGCCGCATTGCGCGTATATTTGGCGCAGTTGGCCCCCACGAAAAACGCGCTGTGCGCGATCTGCCCGGCGAACAGCCAGATTACATCGGCGAACAGGAATTTTATGCCAGTCACGTAAAACAGGGCGGTGCGGTGATGATCGTCCGAACATCTGCGGAGCAACCTGCCAGCCGCGCTGCTGGAATAATGCACGACCACGGTGCCCGCACGCCGGGAAACAAGGATGGGCCCGCCGTCCGCCGCGTTGAGTAAGTCAATTTCTTACCCCATTTCCCAGCAACACCGGAACATGTCGAACAATCAGGCCATATCTTTAAACGCCGCCGAGAGGGCCCCAGCGCGGCGGGAGCTGCCAGTCACCGACAGACGTCGTGTGTCCCACCGAACGTGGGCGCAGCCGGTGAGATGTACGGCCGCTTGCCAGGATATGGCCTGGAAAGCTATCGATGACACTCGTTTGGAAAGGCTTGATGCGACCCGAATCTGCGGCGCGGTCGAGGTGTAGTACTTTCCCTGGTACCTCTGGATTCAATTACGTACCAGATTGATTCGGTTAAGCCCTTATCACTCAGGCGTTTGTGTTTTTTCCACGTCACAGTGTTGCCTGCCCCTAAGTCTCGTAGAGGTCTATCTGGTCCACCCGCTGAACCATTTTTGGGCATTCCCAAACCTATTTCGCCTCCCCATACTTGCGTGCCTTAGGTGCCGTGTGGACAAAGTCCGAGTTCTCGTTGCCAACCGACCGCGACTGATGAGGGAAGTCGTCCGAACTGCGCTTTCACGTCACACCGACATGGAGATCGTGGGTGAGCTTGAAGACGAACTTGAAATTCTGCCGGCCATCGAGCGGACCCAAGCTCACTGCGTAATCATTGCTCAGGAGGAGTTCGGGAGGCGTCCTGGCATTTGCGATGCCGTCTTTGACAAACATCCACACGTGAAGATTCTCGCGGTGGCCCCTGGAAGCGACGACAGCGTTTTCTATTGGGTGTTCATGGAAATTCGATTAAGTCGAATCGAGACCTCTGAGGATGGGGTCGTCAACGCGCTACGCGGCAACTTAGAGAAACAAAGCCTTTCGGGGGACTGACCTGTGCCGAACCGGATGCGAGCGGCGATTACAAAAATTGCGCTAGCCTCACTAGCCGCGGTGTTATTTCCGCTGCGTGCGGCGCCGCAGACAGTCCCGTCAGCCGAAGCGCCCGTCCAGGCTCCGTCAACTTCCCACGGGGTAACCACCGACGATTACAACCAGCGCTTGGGGCAACTCAAGCAAAGTCTTGCCGGACCGGTTGCGAACTCCGCAGCCGAGGATTATCGTATCGGCCCGCAGGACCTCCTCGAGATTTCGGTATTTGAAGCACCAGAACTGAACCGCGCCGTGCGTGTCTCGGCGAGTGGCGAGATCTCGATTCCCCTGGTTGGTGCCGTGCAGGCTTCGGGCCTTACGCCAAAAGCGCTCGAATTCGTCCTACAGGAACTCCTGCGCCGAACTTATATGAAAGATCCGCACGTGAGTGTCTTTATGAAAGAAATGCAGAGCCACCCCGTGTCTGTGTTCGGTGCGGTCAAGAAGCCGGGGGTATTCCAAATTGATGGGCCCAAATCTCTGGTCGAAATACTTTCTATGGCCGAGGGGCTGGCGGAGGATGCGGGCGATACCGTTATCGTGATGCGGGGAGCGGCCTTGCCAGGCGGGCAAGAACCGACCGTTGATGCGCCCTTGCCAAAAGCCAAGTCCGACGTACCCTCAACCAACGACTCCCGTGCTTCGGATGACCCGGCTGGCGGCACGACAGTCGAGTCGAGCCTGAAGAACCTGCTTGAGTCAGGTGATCCCCGCTACAACGTGACGGTCTATCCCGGCGACGTGGTCAAAGTAACCCGAGCCGGAGTTGTGTACGTCGAGGGAGATGTCAAGAAACCGGGCGGTTTCATGCTGAAAACAAATGAAAACATTAGCGTTTTGCAGGCAGTGGCCCTCGCCGAAGGGCTGACGCGAACCGCGGCGGGAAGTCACGCGCGGATCATACGTACCAATGAGGGAACCGGAGCACGCACCGAGATTCCCATCGACCTCAATAAGATCCTGGCAGGTGGACTTACAGACGCGATGCTACGTCCGAACGATATCGTCTTCGTGCCAAACAGCACCGGGAAATCGGTTTTCTACGGCAGCACGCAAGCTGCCGTTTCAGTCGGCAGCGCGGCTGTTTATAGGTGGTGACGTGACGGAAGAAAGCAAAATTCAGTTGTTCGAACCGACGCGACCGAAGTTAGAGCGTCTGCGTCCGGAGCTACTCGAGCCGTACCAGATCTCAGAAACAGAAGAGGGACCGGACATTCGCGCGTATTGGCGAATCATCCAAAAGCGTCGCTGGACGATTCTCTCGATCCTCCTTGTTACATTCGCGTCGGTCTTGATCGTGACGATCAAAGAGAAGCCCATCTACCGTGCGAATACGCTGCTCGAGATTGAGAAAGAGAATCCCAATATTCCGACGGTCCAGGAACTATTCCAGCTCGAAGAGGTCTCCAACAATTACCTCGAAACTCAGTACAAGGTCTTGCAAAGCGACACTTTGGCACGGCGCGTCATCGACGAACTTCACCTCGACCAAGTGAAAGAGTTCAATCCTCCCAAAGGCGAATGGTTCTGGCAAAACACGCACGCCGCTGCTCGCACAGAGGGTGTGGTCGTTGACCCCGAGACGGAGCAGGCCATTCTAGTGCGCTTCGACGATCGGTTGAGTGTTGAGCCTGTGCGACGAAGTCGGTTGGTTCAGGTCAGCTTTGAATCACAGGATCCCGACGTTTCGGCGAAAGCCCTCAACGCTCTCGCGTCGAACTACATCCAGGAAAACTTGGAGAGCCGTTGGGACGACGCACAGAAGGCTTCCGAGTGGTTGTCTCAACAGTTGCAGACTTTTAAGGCAAAACTCGAAAAATCAGAAGATGAGCTTCAAGACTACGCGCAAAACAACGGGCTGCTCTTCTTGGAGACGGAGAAGGGAGACACCGAGAACATCGTGGACGAACGGCTCCGCCAGCTCCAAGACGAGCTGACCAAGGCGCAAGCAGACCGCTACACAAAAGAGGCCCTTTACCGTCTTGTCCAGGCGGGTGATTACAGCTCACTTCCAGGCGTCGTGGACAACAAACTGATGCAGGACCTGACGGAACGGCTGGCGGACCTACAAAGGGAAGAGGCGGCGCTGACACCGACCTTCACGAGCGACTACCCAAAGGTGAAACAGATTCAGAGCCAGATTGACGATGTCCAGAAAGTATTGAACCAGGAGCGGAAACGCGCCGCGCAGGGAATCGTCGATGACTACCAGGCTGCCGTCCGCCGCGAGGCACTGGTCCGCGAGGCTTTCGATCAGCAGCAACAACAAGCCAACCTCGTCGCGGCAAGGGCCGTGCAATACAACATCCTCAAGCGCGAGGTCGACACCAATAAACAGTTGTACGAAGGTCTGCTGCAGCGTCTGAAAGAGGCGGGAGTATCTGCCGGAATGAATGCCAGCAACATCCGCATCGTAGATGCGGCTGTGCCGCCCACCAAACCCGTGAGTCCTCGACCAATCCTAAATTTGGGGCTGGCCTTGTTATTGGGCTTGGGCTGCGGGGTCGGAGTTGCCTTCCTTCAGGAACATTGGGACAACACTCTGAAAAGTTCCGACGACATCGAGCGCGTCCTTCGCGTGCCGGCACTCGCGTTGATTCCTTCGCGAGATTCGCTGAACGACACGAGCACGGGCGTGTATGGGCGGCCACGACAGACATTGACGCTCCCCGACGGAAAGCGTATCTCCCTGGAAAAAGTTTCGGCGAAAGCCTGGATCCGCATCGATGGCAATGGGACGCAGCATTCGGCGCTCTCTGAGGCCTTTCGCGGATTGCGAACGTCGGTCTTGCTTTCCGCGGCCGGGCGACCGCCGCGTTCTCTGACGTTCGTCAGCGCGGAGCCGGGCGAAGGCAAAACCACCGTCGCAAGTAATCTTGCAATATCGCTAGCACAACTGGGGAAACGGGTGTTGCTGATTGACGGCGATATGCGCCGTCCGTGCGTCCACAAGCTCTTCAACATTGAAAATCATTCCCAGGGGTTGGTTACCTACCTTACTGGAGAGCAAGAATGGCGCCAGCTTGTTCGGCCGACGGGCATGGCAAACCTTGATTGCTTGGTGTGCGGCCCTGTGCCGCCGAACCCAAGCGAGTTGCTTTCGTCCGATCGCATGCAGACGCTCATTCGCGAGGCGATGGCAGAATACCAGTTTGTGCTGGTCGACGCGCCTCCATTGCTGAATGTTGCCGACGGCCGGATCCTCGCCACGATGGTGGAGGGCGCCATACTGGTGGTAAAGGGAGGGTTCACTCCGCGCGAGTTGGCCCACCAAGCGCAATTGCATATTCGCGACGTCGGCGCCCACTTGATTGGCGTCGTCCTGAACGATGTCGACGTTCGTCAAAACGGTTACTACAAGGGCTATTACAAGTACGGCGGATACGGCGAGAGCAAAGGATCGGCCGAGAAGAATTGAGCAGTGCTTCACCGGTCGGTTGAAGGTGTGAGCCAACATTCAAATTTGGCCGTAACTATCAGTTTCTTAAATGGGTTAGGTCACATATCACCCTGTAAGTGACGGGGCGAAGCCGCGTAGATTGTAAATTACTGATGCAAACGTCTATCCTTCCCGGGGCACTGCCAATCGAGCGAACCGAACTCGCGCTGCCATTGGGCTCGCCACTTCGAAGTGAATTCTTCGAGCCGCATTGGTACGCGGCATATACCTGCGCGAACCACGAGAAGGGCGTTACCCAACAGCTGGAACGGAGATCGGTCGAGTGTTTCCTCCCACTCTACGAAAGTGTGCGCCGCTGGAAGGACCGTCGAGTGCGGCTTCAGCTCCCGCTTTTCCCAGGCTACGTCTTCGTCCGGCTCGCGTTGCGCGATCGGCTCAAAGTGCTGGAAATTCCTAGCGTCGTCCGGCTTGTCGGTTTTGACCGTCATCCCACTCCATTGCCGGTCGAGGAAATCGAAACGATTCGTACCTGCCTTACTCGACGCCAACTCATGGCGCCACATCGCTACGTGCGGCGTGGCCAGCAGGTGCGCGTGTTGAGCGGCCCCTTGGAGGGCTTGACTGGCGTCGTGGTGCGACAGAAAAACCGCACTCGCTTCGTGATTTCTCTCGAACTGCTCATGCGTTCGGTCGCCGTGGAGATCGATGGTTCAGACTTTGATTCTCACCCTGCACTGTAATCATGACCGCCTTGCTTCAGGGTTGGATCGTTGCTAAGCATCGAGAGCTCGTCCCAGCAGGGTCGCTTCGCGCTCGCTTCACGCTCGGAATTGTGTGGTCGCTCGCCGGTGCCATTGTTTCTCGCGGCTTTCTATTGGCCGCATCGGTTGTTTGCGCACGATTTTTGGGGAAAGAGGGATTCGGCGCGCTGGGAATGATCCAGAGCACCGTGGGCATGTTTGGCATTTTTGCGGGCCTCGGTTTGGGCCTAACCGCCACGAAGTACGTGGCCGAATTTCGCCGGCAAGACCCCGCGAAAGCCGGCCGGATCTTGGCTCTCTCCGCGTTTGCAGCTTTTATTTCTGGCGGCGTGATCACCATGCTGCTGATTCTGCTCGCGCCCTACCTCGCAAAGAATGTCTTGGCGACCCCGCAACTGGCGGCACCTCTCGCGATTGGTTCGGGGCTGGTCTTTTTCGGAGCGATGAACGGGGCCCAGACCGGAGCGCTTGCGGGGTTCGAGGCGTTCCGAACCATCGCTCGCGTCAACGTCATCTCCGGAGTGGCTTCGTTTCCGCTGATCGTTCTCGGAGTTTGGCGCGGCGGTTTGCAAGGTGCCGTCTGGGGTTCGGTCGCAGCTCTAGCCATCAACTGGGCATTGAATAATCGGGCGCTGCGCCGGGAATGCGCGAACGCTAATGTTTCTTATCAGTTTGCGAGTTGCCATCGCGAACTTAGAATCTTGCACCGCTTCAGCCTTCCCGCCTTCCTCGCTTCCATTGTGGTTGGCCCGACTATTTGGGCCTGCAATGCTTTGCTGGTCCATCAGCCCGACGGATACGCGGAACTGGGAATCTACTCGGCTGCGGACAAATGGCGTTTGCTGATTCTCTTCGTACCCACTTCGCTTGCGGGAACCACCCTGCCGATGCTATCGAATCTTTACGGTGCGGGTGATTCAGACGCCTACACCAAGGTTCTGAACCTAAACCTACTGTTGAATCTCGCACTCACTGCGTTTCTAGCAATCATTGTCTCGGCTTGCGCTCTTCCCGTTCTCTCGATCTACGGAACATCTTACCGGTCAGCATGGCCCATTTTGCTGATTTTGGCTTTCTCGGCAATCCCAGAGGCGCTCAACAACATCTTGGGCTACGCAATGATCAGTTCAGGTTCGATCTGGTGGCGACTGTGGTTCGACGTTCTGCTGGCGACCGTACTAATGGGCTTCGGTTGGTGGGCGATTCCTCGCTGGGGAGCTGAGGGATTAGCGGTGGCGTACGGTTTGGCGTTTTCCGCGACGGCGCTTGGGCTACTCCTTTTCATGCGTAGCCGGTCGCCGCAGGCCCACCACCCCATCCCTGAGACCTCTGGATGATCGCCGCACGCTCACAAAGAATGACAGCTCATCCTCCTCTGCGCGCCGGCCAGAGGTTGGAACTACCCCTGCGTTCGCCGCTATGGGCTTGGTTGGCGGCCGCGGTAGTCCTGGTCGCTTACTTATGCGCGGATCGCGAGAACCAGTTTCTAGGAGCGGTCGTGAGCGCCCTTCTCTTCGCTCTGGCGCAGTGGCTACTGCCTGCCTGCCGACCGGTACTCTCTGCCCCTCTGTGCCCTTGGAATTGGGCACTATTCCTTTTTTTCTTACAGCTTGTGATCATGCCGTTCTCGTTTCTGACGCTCGGACCATCGATCGGTGTACTACCTGAACTGCCGTCGGATCTCGCAATTAACATGGCCATGGCAGTGACGTGCGTGGCCTTTCTTGCGTTCGCCATCACTTATCAATACCTCTCGAGAAGATCAGCTTCCCCAAAAGAATCTAAGGTGCCATTGCAGCGCAGCCCAACTGTGGAATCGTCTGCGCCCAGCCTATTCGTTTGGCTTTGTTTTGTACTTGGGATCGCGGGGTTTTTTCTCGCTTTCCACAACATCGGCGGTCTTGTCGATTACTTCGAGAATCCCGCAGAAAGTACGGAACAGGCCGCGGTAGCGGCGCACACGCTGGCAGGGGTGGCCAGCCTGTTTCTGCGGCCCTTTCTCGGGTTTGGACTTGTGATGCTTTGGTGCAAGTGGCTCGATTGGACTCGCCAGAGAAAATCGCCTCGTGGCACGGTGTTGCTGACGCTCGCATCAATGCTGGGTGTGATGCTAAGTTATTCTACGTTCAATTATAACCGCGGGGCGTTCGTTGTTCCTCTCGTCGCTATGCTTGCAACTCTTCTCAGGCGTGCCAAGTGGATATCTTACCGGTCTGTCATCGCGGCGGGCGCCGTTCTTGTCGTCGTCCTGATTCTTGCTCCCTTCTGGGCCGTCTATCGGACCGATTCAGGTGGAGATCTGCTCGACAGCCCTGTTTCGGAGTTGTTCCGGGATAGGATCGACCTGGTCGATACCCTGCAAATGTATGGCTCCGGTCCTCAATACCTGGGCTTCTTGCTGGAGAGGAGCGATTGGGGACGCACGCCTAACCTGGGTTCCACACTCTTTCCATCGGTTGTGGAACCACTACCTGTCATCGGCCGGCAATTTCGGGCGAGCAGCGGGCCCACCATCTACAACGAAATGATCTACGGCGCATCTGGGATCGAGGACCAGATAATTCCGTTCTCCGGAGAAATGTTCCTGAATTTCCACATATTCGGAGTAATGGCCGGCTTCTGTCTTCTCTCTATCGTTGCCTACCGGCTGCAGCAGTTGTTTGAGCGAGCCTCAAGCAGCCTGGAAGTCTACATCTGGCAGTACGCAGCTGTGTGGATCCTGTTTCTGGTATTGGGCAGCATTTCCGTGGCGAGCCAGATTCTCTTTTACTTTTTTTGGCCGATTTACCTCTATTTCGCACTGAAGTGGGCTGCACAACTACATACGTCTCGTGTTACTCAGAAAATATGACTACTTCGACGCTCATCGGAAGAGGCGAAGCGACCGTTCCCGCGACGCTGCAGCAGGTCCTGGCGATTTATTTGATCGAGGGCATTTGATGAGAATTGCTCTCGTTGGTGGTATCTACGGCAAAGATGAATTGTTTCGGAAGAACCTTCAAGTTACCCCTGAAACGGTTCTCGAGCGCGGCCTGATGGGTAGGGGTCAAGAGGTTGCAACCTTCAGTCACTACGCCTCGTTTGATGCAAGAAAATTCGACGTAGTTCATGTTCACCACCTGAGTTATGGAACAACCCGAGTAGCAGCGGACAACAGCGACGCAGCATTCGTATACACCGGTCACGACGCACTGGCGATGTCAGGGTTGCTTCACCGGCACAGGCAGCTTGCCACGCGGTTCGTGATGTCGCGCGCCGATGCCGTGGTGGCGCTGTCGAACAGTGAAGCTGATTTCCAGAAGCGGAACTACGAACTGGCTGGCGCCCTGCACACAGTCATACCGAACGGGATTGATCCCGCTAACTACGTCTTTTCCCGAAACAACGTCGCGGGCAACGGTCGGCCCTGGCAACTTCTCTTTGTGGGCCAACTGATTGCACTGAAGAACATCGATGTGCTTTTGCGCGCTCTTGCGCTGATCAAGCAGCCAGTTGAGCTTGACCTTGTCTATCACAATTCCGCTCTTGAGATTGCCTTGCGGAAGTTAGCTGTGGAACTTGGTTTGAAAGAGAGGGTCCGGTTCCTGGGGCCCAAGACCCGCCGGGAGCTTGCCGCCATCTACCATCGAGCGGATGTTTTTGTGCTGCCCAGTGCAAGCGAGGCACTTCCGAGCGTTGTCACCGAAGCCATGCTGTGTGGAACTCCCGTTGTCGCAACGGACGTTGGCGGCGTGCGAGAGCAGCTCCACGGATATGGAATCTGCGTTTCACCGGGACGCCCCGATGAATTGGCGAATGCAATTGCTTACATGCTCGACCATTACGATCAGTTTGCCACGCAAAGCGAGAACGCGAGCGCGTATGCAAGGCAGCAATACTCTATCGAAGCTATGGTCGATCGCCACCTAGAGCTTTACGCCGACTTGCTCGAGAAAAAGGGAGCGCGACGACGCCACACGACCTTCCGAATCCCTGTAAATGCCATATTGAAAATGGGAGTCAGGGTGATATGCGCGACGAAATGACCGCCGCTTTGAATATCTACAAGTGGCCGTCGCAAGCCTTCTGGCGGTATTTCGAGCTTCAGGCCTTGAAGCAAATCAACTACGAGCGCCCAATCTTGGAGATCGGCTGCGGCGACGGTCAATTTAGTTCCTTGGTCTTCGCTGAAATTGACGAAGCGATCGACGTGAACCCGCGCTCGGTCGAGAAATGCCGGCGACTAGCCAACCACCTTTACGGGCACGTGCAGTGCCTGGATGCGCGAGATCTGCAGTTCGCCGAAGACGGCTATGGCACCATCTACGCGAACTGCGTAATGGAACACATCCCTGACATCAAAGGGGTCCTTGCCGGGTGTTATCGCGGCCTCCGTCCGGGCGGCAAATTGGTTATGACCGTGCCATTGACTCAAATGAATGAGCACCTGCTATTTCCGTGGACCTGGTATGCGCGTGTGCGACAACGTCAGTTGGTTCACGTGAATCTGTTCACCAGGGAAGAATGGAAAAAATTGCTTCACGCGACTGGTTTTTCCGACATTGAATTCCGTCCCTATCTGTCTGGTAAGGCCTGCAAGTTTTGGGACACGCTCGATAGTCCCGGTTGCCTTGGGTTCGGCAGGTACCGACTCGCGCCCATTCTAGGTAGAACCTTTGGGCTTGTGCCGGCCGGACTGAAGAATCGGACCCGCACCCGTCTCTCTGGTTGGCTTACGAGCAAAGCACACGCGAATGGAAGCCAGGAACCGGCCTGCGCCGTGGTCGTGATTGCCCAAAAATCGTTCGGGAAGATGCTCCAGTGACAATCGTCCATCTCGGCCCCTCGGTTCTGCCAATTTCGCACCCGCTGGGCGGCGCGGTTCAGCGCAGGATGCTGGAAATGGCCAAAGCCCAGTCTGCGCGGGGCGAGAAGGTGATCATTTATTCCGCGGATTCGGAACCGAGTCGGATCAACTTCCATGGCGTCGAGATTCGTAGCATCGCTTGCGGATGGAGGACGCCACTTCGAGATCTCGAATACTTACGAAAAGCGCTCCACGAACTCCGCTCCGAGCCGGTGGACGTGCTTCATTTTCACAATCTGCCCGAGGGCGCCGCGTATTCGAAGGCGATTCATGCCAAAAAGTTTTTGTCGTTCGATTATTTTATCTTTCGTCGCGGAAAAACAACGCCTCTCTTCTGGTGGTATCGCAGCGCCCTGCGAAAGTTTTCTTGGCTTCTTCCCGTTTCCGAATACTGTCTCCGCGAGTACCAAGCTTACTGGGGCTCGAACGGTGTACCCATTCGAACGCTCTACAATGGCGTTAATCTCGAACAGTTCTCGCCCGATCCGGCGAGCGGTCTGGCTAGAAAACGCGCCTTAGGAATCGAAAAGGAGCGCGTGATTTTATATGTGGGCAGGGTCTGCCAACAGAAAGGGACCGACATTCTCATTGACGCTTTTCAGCGTTTGAAGAAGCGGGTCATGAACGTGTCCCTGGTGGTCGCAGGCCCAGCCGACCAGTTCGGAAACAAAGATCAAAACGACTTAACCCGCCGAATTTCAGAGGCCGGTGGGCTCTATCTCGGGCCTGTGCAAGAAAAAGACTTGGCGGCAACCTACAACCTCTGTGATGTATTTGTGATGCCAACCCGCAGTATCGAAATGTTCGGAATGGCGGCCCTGGAGGCTCAAGCGTGCGGCAAGCCGGTGGTGTGCAGCAACCATGGCGGTCTCCCGGAAGTCATTTCCCCGAAAAGCGGGCTGTTCTTTCCGGTTGGCAACGCGGAACGACTCGCAGAATCTTTGCAGCAATTGCTTGAGGACGCACATCTCTATAAATCCAAAACGGAAGCATCACGGCCCAATTCCCTGCGCTTCGCTTGGCAGCAGATTGTAGAGCGCCTAGCCCACATCTAGTGCGCCTTTTGCGTCGACCCGCCCTGCAAAAAGCCGGACAACATGCAAGAAGCAATCAGAGTTCACAGCAGTCAAAGAGGCCGCATTCCCGAACTCGATGGACTTCGCGGCATCGCCATTCTTTTGGTTCTGACCTTCCACTATTTCACCACTGTTACTGGAGAGGCGAGCGGCACATTTTCCTACCTCCACAATTTTGTCGCCATGGGCTGGGCAGGCGTGGATCTTTTCTTCGTTCTCTCCGGCTTCCTAATCGGTGGCATTCTTCTTGACGCTCGAAACTCGCCGCACTATTTTCGAACATTTTATATCCGGCGGCTTTACCGCATCATCCCACTGTACTACGCGTGGATTTGCGGCTATATCTTGTTGGTCGCCGTAGTAGGCACAACTCACCTGAGGGCGATGGGACCACAACCCGAAGCCAGACCTCCAATGTACGTTTACTTTCTCTTCCTTCAGAATCTGAAAGCCTTCCACATCTCAGGTGTGGCGGCAGCCTGGTTGGGAGCCACGTGGTCACTTGCTGTCGAAGAGCAGTTCTATCTGATTATCCCCCTACTGATATGGCTGCTGACCAAACGCACCCTCGTGATAGTCCTAAGCATGGTCATTCTCCTCGCACCGGAGCTTCGTTTCGCTGTGCACAATTATGTCCAATTGGGGCCAGAGTTGGTCAATGTTCTTATGCCCTGTCGGGCGGATACTTTCGCGATGGGAATTCTAGCCGCGATTCTTTGGCGCAATGCCAAGGCCCGAACATACTTGGCAACTAACAAGCTGGTTATGTTTTTCTTAGTTGGCGCGTCGCTCGCCGGACTGCTCGTCGTCTCAGCAAAATGGTATTCGCGGCCATGGTCCCTCGGCATGCAAACAATAGGTCTTACTTTGATCGCTTTGTTCTTTGCAGTGATTCTCTTGTTTGTACTCTCGAGGCCCGATGGCATCACTGCTAGCATCACTCGAATGCGTGGTCTCCGCGAGATTGGAACTGTCTCGTACTGCATGTATATCATCCACATAGCCGTTCAAGGGGCTTGTCAAGATATCGTGCTGTCCCCCAGCATTCGTCAATCTGCAGATTGGACGAGGGTCGCCGTCTTGATCGCCGCCGCTATCCTCACGTATGCGATAGCAAAAATATCGTGGATATTTTTTGAAAAGCCGTTATTCCATAAAGGTCACGCTTATCACTACTGATGCTCCCGTTCCGTCAAGGTCCGCCGCAATGAATACTCATAGGCCGCAACCGCTCGTAAGTGTCGGCATGCCAGTCCGCAATTGCGGAAAAACATTAAGTGCGGCTATCCGGTCAATCTTGTGGCAGACCTATCCACATTGGGAACTCCTGATCCTGGATGATGGCTCGACAGACAAAACGGTAGAAATCGCGCGAAGTTTTGATGACTCCAGAATTAGGGTCCTCGTGGATGGGGTGCGCCGCGGGCTCCCCGCCCGATTAAATGAAGCTATTGCCCAGAGCAAGGGAGAATACCTTGCGCGCATGGATGGAGACGATGTGGCTTACCCGGAACGCCTTGAGCGCCAGATTCGGTTTCTCGAGGGACATCCCGACGTGGATCTACTCGGCGCCGGCATCCTCGTTTTCCGAGGAGAGGGCCAGCCCATGGGAACTCGTGCAATCTTGCTGACGCACGCCGAAATCTGTCGCCGGCCCTGGGCGGGTTTCTATCTTCCTCATTCTACTTGGATGGCGAAAACAGCCTGGATTCGCGAATACCGGTATCGCCCGCAAGCGGTTCGGCTAGAAGACCAGGATTTGATGCTGCGCGCATATCAGCACAGCAACTTCGCGAGTCTTTCGGAGATCCTCTTGGCCTATCGCGAGGACTCCTTTTCCGTGCGGAAGGCTTTGACGACTCGGTACCAATTCGTAAAGCTGCTGGCGCGCGAACCGCTCATTTGCGGGAACAACCGCCTTCTGGCTTGGCGGGGCATCGTCGGGCACATCCTAAAAGCCATGGTCGAGGTCGTCGCGGTCGCCACTGGCCTCACATACCGGATTCTGTGGCACCGCGCGAAGCCCGTCGATCAACCGGCTTTAAGCCGCTGGCAACAACTCTGGTCAGAGCTGGAAACCCTTGAGATGCCGACGCCCCTCGTTTCCGAGATCGCACAAAGATGACGATCAGAGGTCACGGCAGATTCTTGTGAATTCCTAAGGCTGGGCCTCGAGAACACGATGTCACGAATCGCAACAAGCAACTGCATTGCGACCGCATCTCGACCAAACCGGAAAGTTCCTGCAAACAGCGAAGTCAAAATTGCGCAGGTAATTAGCCGCTTGTGCGTTGGCGGCGCTTCGGTGGAGGTCGTATTGACGACGGAAGCATTGATGCAGAGGGGTTATTCCACCCTTTTGCTTGCTGGCAATACCAGTGCGGATGAAGCCAGTCTGGAAGGATTTGCAGGAAACCACGGCGTTCCTCCGATTAAGATCGAGGGACTATCGCGCGATATTTCATGGTGGAAGGATGTCGGCGCCCTCTGGAATCTCGTGCGGATTTTTCGACGCGAGCGGCCCACGATAATACACACGCACACCGCCAAAGCTGGAGTTCTCGGACGCATTGCAGCCTGTCTCGCCGGCGTGCCGATTATTGTCCACACCTTTCACGGCCACGTATTCACCGGGCATTTTTCTTTCCTCAAAACCCGAGCCTTCATCGCGCTTGAGAGGTTTCTCGCTCAGTGGACGGACTGCCTGGTCGCTGTGTCCGAATCACAGGGGCGCGAATTAGTAGATGAATACCAGATAGGCCCCTCGAGCAAGTTCGTCACGATTCCCGTGGGACTTGAATTGGACTGTCTTTTAAGCCTGAACGGCTATAAAGGTGCGGTCCGGCTCGCCGCCCGCTGCCCTGTGGGCCACGCTCTAGTTGGTTGGGTGGGGCGCATGGATCCGGTCAAGAACCCGGAGCTGTTTGTGAAAGCAGCGGCATTGACCCTGACCGATTTCCGAAGCGCGCGGTTTGTCATGGTGGGAGACGGAGAGCTCCGGCCTCACGTGGAGTTCGGCCTGAAAAAGGAAAACATTGGCAGCGCAGTCACACTGCTGGGCTGGCGAAGCGACCTTCCAGAGATCTATGCGGATCTCGATCTCGTTGTGCTCACATCCCGACATGAGGGCACGCCTCTCGTGCTGGTCGAAGCTATGGCCTCCGGAAAACCATTTGTAGCGACGAACGTCGGGGGAATTCGAGATATGGTGGTCGGTGAGGGTCGCCAGAGGGTTGGTTTTCAGGTCTTTGAAAACGGCATCCTGGCCGATTCCGCCCCGGCCGCTGTGGCCGCAGCGACCCGATACGTTCTCGAAAATCCGGAGGAGGCACGGGCGATGGGCCGGTCGGGCCGTGCATTTGCCTCTCAGATGTTCTTACACCATCGCCTTGCAAATGACCTCGAACAGCTCTACCTCCGCCTGCTCAAACAGAAACAAGTATCACAAATGATATTCCCAGAAGCCGTCTAAGAATCCTCCGCCTCGCTCATGCGGCCCCGAGCCGGATGCGGAGAGCTAACTGGGTTTACGCGCTTGATCTGATTCCCCTTCGAGGAACCGATATCCAATGACACGCCGGATGCTCAACTTGCTTGAGTTGGGTTTTTCGCTCACTTATCTTGCTGTCCCGATTATGGCCTTCGGCCTGGCCGGATACATCCGCTTCGAGAGCGGATATTTTTCTTATGTGCCCACCGACTCCACCTTCTCCTATGTGGTCTGGGTCCTTGTGGTCATGCTTGTGTGGACGCTCGCCGTGAAACAGCTCGGGCTCAACAAAGTGGAGACCATCACGACCCTTCGTACTGGAATCACGGTCACGACGAAGGCAATTTCCTATACTATGGTCGTCGTTCTAGCTCTTCTCTTTTTCGACAGGCACGTTCAGTTCTCTCGAGCATTCGTCTCGCTCGGTTGTTTTCTTATGTTTGCGCTCAGTCTGTTGGTCCTCTTCTGCTTTCGGACAATTGCCTTTTCCCGGTGGGGTCTTTTCAAACGGCGGCTGCGCATTGCAATCATTGGGGCAGACGATTACGCCGCGCGCATCGCACATCATCTGGAATCTAACCCGCTGCACGCTGTAGAAGTCGCCTGCTTCGTTTCGCTAGATAACGAGTCTCCCGCCGTCGCCAACCGGCCGGTTCTCGAATCCACTCACGTCGCGGAGATCGTAGATACTTTCCACTGCGGGGAAGTGTTAATTGCGTTGCCGCTCGACCGGTTCAACAAACTGACCGAAGTGCTCAACAAACTCCGGCATTTGTGCGTCCCTGTTCGCGTGGTTCTTGGCGTTGACGAGGGATTTTTCGTACCTGAACGCATCTTCAGTTTCTATGGTTTGCCGCTAGCTGATATGTGTCCATATCCGGTTGACACCATTGGATACGCCGTGGGAAAGCGGATCTTCGACATCGCATTTTCGGCCGCGGTTCTGCTGGTTAGTGCGCCTGTGATGGCGGTCATCGCCGCTGCCATCAAGCTGACGTCGCCTGGACCAATTCTGTTCTCCCAGGAGCGGATCGGCCTAAATGGAAAACGATTCAAGATGTTTAAGTTCCGCACTATGCATGTGCAGGGCTCCAACATAAGCGACACTCGTCATACGATAAGAAATGATCCGCGCATTACTCGTTTCGGCAAGTTACTTAGAAGAGTTAGCCTAGATGAATGTCCACAGTTCTTGAATGTGCTCAAGGGTGATATGAGTGTTGTGGGGCCCCGTCCCGAACTGACTTTTTATATGGAAAAGTTTCGGCGCGAGATTCCCACTTACATGGCGCGGCATAATGTTAAATGCGGGATTACAGGAATGGCGCAGATTAAAGGCCTTCGTGGCAGCGATACCTCTATCAGCCGACGAATCGAGCACGACCTCTACTACCTTCAAAACTGGAGCATGATCTTAGACTTCAAGATTATCCTCCAGACTGTATTCAAGGGTCTCGCCAGTAAGAATGCTTATTGAAAAACGCATGCGCTGACCACTGCTCTCCGGCGGAAACAAAGGATCTGCGCGCCTAGCGATTGAGCAACAAATGATTCCCGATCTGATTTACGACGTCGGCATGCACAATGGGGATGATACTGCTTACTATCTCTCGAAGGGTTTTCAAGTAGTCGGAATCGAGGCGAATCCAGTCTGGGCTGACTTCTGTCGGAGGAGATTCTCCACTGCTATCTCTAACGGTAATTTACTCTTACTAAATATTGGCATTTCGGCCAGAGAGGGTGTCCAAACATTCTGGATCAATCAAGAGCACACCGAATTTAGTTCTTTCATACCTGAAGTAGCTGCGCGGGCAGGCACGAAAGCGGTTCCTATAGAAATACCGGGCATACGCTTCTCATCGATTCTTCGTGAGCACGGCATTCCCTTTTATCTAAAAAGTGACATTGAAAGACACGACATACACTGCCTTTGTGCACTCGATGCCAACGATCTGCCAACCTACATTTCAATCGAAGCACACGAACTGCGATATCTTCAGATCTTGCATCGTTTGGGTTACAACGCCTTCAAGTGCGTAGACCAGACTGCGCACAATTTCCGGCGCGACGTCGGCCCAACTTGGGTCCGCTGGTGCCGCAGGAAAGCACTTCGGGCTGGGGAACTACTACGGATGTATGCACCTACATTCAAACGTGGAAGTTCGGGTCCATTCGGTGAGGAAACACCCGGAGAATGGCAACCTCTCGAAGAGGTCATGTCCGAGTGGAATCACTTGTCATCACGTGGTGGCAGGCTGTATCGGCGGGGCTGGTTTGATTTCCACGCAACCGTTCGATCTTAGTTGCTTCATTCTTGGTGATCAGCCAAGATTCCAGCAGTGACTGTTCGTTAAAATCCCCTGATAGAGCATACGGTCGCCACCTGTGATAGAAGCTATGCCGATTTATTCCAAAATACTGACAAGCAAAAGTAGCATTGCGAGCATGTAGTTTAGGTAGTCTTGCATTTTCTTCCGCCACAACATGGCTCAATCAGAATTTTATTTGTCCCACGGTCCCTATCGCTGAGTTCAGGTCGTGAGAGCCTCTCAAGTATGACGTTTCGCGATAGGTCCATTTTCTGCAATCTTCTGATCACCATACCCTTTTTCTTGGCTCTTGCGACCATGCTGCAAGGTTGCGGAACAGGTAAGAATGGTGTGGGGAATTCGTCGGCGCCGATTTCCGTTACCGTTAGCCCGAATCTCGGCGGCGCCACGATAACCCAGCAGATTCAACTGACTGCGAGCCTAGGAAATGATGTAGGCGCCGACGGTGTAACCTGGTCCTTAGGTGCGGGGGGAACGCTGACTGAGCAGACGACAACAGCGGCCTCATTCAGTGCGGCAACTGCCGGGGTTTATACGGTCACGGCAACGAGTGTAGCCGACCACACCAAGTCGGCAACGGCGACTTTCGGCGTCACTGACCTCCAAGGCATTTATACCTATCACAACGATCCTGCTCGCGATGGCGCCAATACGCAGGAGTACGCACTCACAACTTCAAACGCGGCTACGTCGACTTTCAGCAAGCTTTTCTCTTGCGCGGCCGACGGCGCTGTCTACGCACAGCCTCTATGGGTTGCGAATTTGACCATCAACGGCGCGAAGCACAACGTGGTCTTCGTCGCCACGGAGCACGACAGCCTGTATGCCTTCGACGCGGACGTCAATCCCTGCGTTCAGCTCTGGCACGCTAGCTTGATTGACTCCGCGCATGGCGCCACCTCGGGCGAAGTCACCGTGCCTTCTGGTCCAACCGGCTACAAGGTCGGCAACGGCGGCGGCGATATCACGCCCGAAGTTGGGATAAGTGGGACTCCTGTTATCAACCCATCCACCAACACACTCTACGTGGTTTCCAAATCCATGAATTCCGGTGGAACGTCCTTTTTCCAGCGTCTCCACGCCATCGACCTCACCACTGGCAACGAGAAATTCAGCGGGCCGGCCAACGTCACATCCAGCATTACTTTCCCGGGCACGGGTGATGGCGGTACGACAGTCAGTTTCAATGCACAGCAGGAGAATCAGCGCTGCGGACTCGCGCTTGTCAGCAGCGTCGTTTACGTTGCCTGGGCTTCCCACGGGGACATTGCGCCATACTACGGCTGGGTGGTGGGGTTCAACGCATCAACTCTGGACGTTAGAAATGTGTTAAATGTGTCTCCCAATGTGCAGTATGGTGGCATCTGGATGGGCGGCGGTGCGCCCTCGGCCGACGCCAATAACAATCTTTACGTCATCACAGGCAACGCCGAATTCGACGTGACAAGTGGCGGCAACGACTACGGAGATTCTTTCCTTCAGTTGTCAGGCAGCTTGACCATCTCTTCGTTTTTCACTCCATCTGACCAAACGAATGACGCGACCAACGATTTTGACTTCGGGTCAGGCGGAGCTGCACTGATTCTGAATCTGGCGTCGGGCACGTTGAAACATCTCATCATTGGTGGCGGCAAAGATGGCACGCTCTACCTATTGAATGGCGACAACATGGGTGGACTGGGAGACTCCAACGCCCGGCAGGAGTTCAACATCGGCAGCGGGATCTTTGCCACCGGCGCCTTCTGGAACAACAATTTCTACATCGCTCCAGTCAACGCCCCTCTCATTTCCTACTCCTTTAACAGCTCCACAAACCTGTTCAACACTGCCAGTCTGTCTCAGTCTTCAACGAGCTACGGGTTCCGAGGCGCCACGCCGTCCGTCTCTTCTACAGGCTTAAGCAACGGAATCGTATGGGCTCTGGACAACAGTAATTACTGCACACGCTCCTCTCCCGGTTGCGGACCAGCTGTTCTTCATGCCTACAATGCCCTGACACTCTCTTCGGATCTGTGGAACAGTTCGATGATCAGCACGGATACTGCCGGAAACGCCGTCAAGTTCACCGTCCCCACCGTCGCTAACGGAAAAGTGTACGTCGGAACCCGTGGCAACAACACCGGTGGCGTTTATGGCTCGACCAGTATCTCAGGCGAACTGGATGTGTACGGCCTGACGCCGAACTAGAGATTATCGGCTGACAGCCTCTGCGGCTTTTCGCAGCCCTGGAAACATTTGGCAAGGGGATGAAAAATATTCACCTGGGCGACTGCAAGTGGACTAGTTTGTGGCACGGGGCGCACAAAGTGATCAGATTCATTTCGGAATCATTACCGAGCAGACTGCGCGATTGAATATGATGCACCTGGAGTTCACTCATCGATCCGCAGTGCTGGCAGCGCCACCCGTCTCGCTTCAATATTTCTTCCCACAGTTTGTGGTAAGAGACGGGATCAAGCCGTAGGCGTGGACGTCTTGAACCAGGAAACGTCATGCGGACTTTTGTATTCGATCCACGAATTCTTGCCGTTTGAGTTTCGGAAGGAACTCGACGAGGCGGTTCAAAGAGGTTATCAGCGAGTCAGAATTCTCTGACTCCAAGTTCGCGCCTGCCAGAAAATCAGCGCAAATCATCTCCAGCATGTAGCCTCGCGATTTATCAGTTCCCAGCATCCGAGAGGCTGTTTCAAGGGCTTGCTCAATCACCGGCAGCTGGCTCTTGTAAACCTTGAAGTAGAGTAGCTCCCAAGGCTCGGTCTCGTTTCCCGTCAGGTGTCGCTCGACCTCCCGCTTGAATTCCTCCTTTGGTAGCTCCTCGGCTCTGTGCAACTAGGTTGCACAGTCGAAGTCCTTTCCGTCCCTTCGCGCCACCTTGACTAGCTCGGCCGCCTTTCTCCAGCCCACTTCTGTTAACCGTGGTTTCGAGATTCGGGTCAGATTCTCGTGAATGGCCATTAAGTAAAAAGCCCTCCTGCGGAATTCAAAAAAACACTCGTAGTGCCGCCATCTCATTTCGTTCCTCCCTTGCCGTTTAGGGATGACATAATTATGGAGCTAAGACACACCTCTGGGACGCACTGGCCGGAACTTGTTGGAGCGAGGAGAATGTTAAGCTTCAAGTTGCTTTTGCAGTCGGTACGATTCGCCTACGAAGATTCCTGCAGACGCGAAAGTGCGTTTGGATCGGCGCGATGATCAAAGCGGCTGGATCAAATTCTAGGAGGCCGACGCACACATGAAAGGCGTTGTACTGGCGGGGGGGACGGGCAGCCGGTTGAATCCCCTTACGCGAGTCACCAACAAGCACCTTCTGCCCATTTATGACAAGCCCATGGTGTATTACCCCATCCAGACGCTGGTCAACGCGGGGATTGAGGAGATTCTTCTCGTTACGGGCGGAAAGAACGCGGGAGACTTCCTCAGGCTGCTGGGCAATGGCCGCGATTTCGGCTTGAAACACCTGAACTACACCTATCAGGAGGGCGAAGGAGGGATTGCCGAAGCACTCGGCCTGGCAGAGTATTTCGCCGGTGGCGAACCGGTCTGCGTCATCCTCGGGGACAACATCATCGAGAACAATGTCTGCCAAGCTGTCGAGAATTTCAGAGCGCAGAAGGACGGCGCCAAGATTCTTCTCAAGGAAGTCACCGACGCGCAGAGATTTGGGGTAGCCGAGATTCGTGGGAATCATGTGATCGGCATCGAAGAGAAACCCAAGAACCCAAAATCCAAATTCGCCGTCATCGGGATCTATCTCTACGACGCGACAGTCTTCCAAAAGATTCGCCGCCTGAAGCCTTCGGGTCGCGGCGAGCTGGAGATCACCGACGTCAACAACTTCTACATCGAGGAAAACAAGCTCACCTACGAGGTGCTCGATGGCTGGTGGACCGATGCGGGCCAATTTGAGTCTCTCTTGCGTGCCAGTAACTTCGTAGCAGAAACGGGCGCGAACAAGATGACGGCTTCCGGCGGTTCTGTTCGCAAGGAAGTGACCCGATGAAAATTTTTGTGACCGGTGGCGCCGGTTTCATTGGTTCACACTTTATCCGTTATGTTCTTTGTCTCGACAAAAGCCATGCAGTCGTCAATTACGACAAGCTAACTTACGCAGGGAACCTTGCGAACCTCGATTCCGTGGCTGCCAACCCCAGGTATCGTTTCATCAAAGGAGATATCTGCGACCCGGCCCCGGTCGCAGAGGCGATGGCTGGTTGCGACGCGATTGTGCATTTTGCGGCCGAGTCCCATGTCGATCGGAGCATTTACGAACCCGCGGCCGCTATTGAAACGAACTTGAAGGGAACCTTTGTCTTGTTGCAGGTGGCGCGGGATCTGAACGTCAAACGCTTTGTTCATATTTCAACCGATGAAGTTTACGGTGACCTGGATCCAGGAGACTTCGCCGACGAAAACTGTCCTCTGCGGCCAAGCAGTCCCTATTCCTCCTCTAAGGCCGGCTCGGATCTTCTGGTTCTTTCATACGTGCGAACGTATGGATTCCCCGCATTGATCACGCGCTCTTCGAACAACTACGGGCCCTATCAATTTCCAGAAAAGTTTTTACCGCTGATGATCACAAACGCGCTCGACGACAAGCCTCTTCCCATCTATGGTGACGGGAGGCAGCAGCGCGATTGGCTTCATGTCGAAGACAATTGCCGCGGCCTTCTCGCGGTCCTCGAGCGCGGGCGTATAGGCGAGGTCTACAATCTTGGCGGCGTCGACATCGAACAGAACCTGTCGATGGCGCAGCGTCTGCTTCGGGTGATGGGAAAGCCGGAGACTTTGCTCTCCTACGTGCAGGACCGCCCCGGTCACGACCGCAGATACGCTCTGAATTGCGAGAAGATCAAGGGCGAACTCGGCTGGAAGCCCGCGATTTCTCTCGATGAAGGCTTGCGCAAAACCATCGACTGGTACAGGGAAAATGCGAGTTGGATGACGGGAATCCGCGGGGGCGAGTATCGCACCTACTATGAAAAGTACTATGAAAACCGCAATTCTTCTCTCCACGCCGTCACCCAATCCGGACCGAAATCTCCGCGTTAGTTTGCGAACCGCAATGACCTGTGCCGGCTAGGGGCTTGTGCGCATGGCGGCCTTGCGGGTAATCGTGGAACTCCGATTTGAAAACTGCTTATGAAGAAGTCTTGCGTCTTCTGTGTCCAAGCATGGACCAAGTAGGGGCGATTCAATAGTGCCAACGGTTCCATCGCTATGGCGGGACGCTGCCATGTCGAAATGATATAGTTGCGGGCCGGGAGATTCAGGACGCGACGCACATACCTGGGCTCAAATAGGAAACGTATAGCCAAGCTCGGCGGCATCGCCCCTCAAGCGACGCCCGAGATCCTTCACAAGAGCTCTCTGAGCAGATAAGGATTTGCCTTCTTGGAACGATTGGAGACTTCTCTACCGGGCGTCTTCGAGCTGCGTCCAAAGTTAATCCCCGATGCTCGAGGATTTTTCCTCGAGACATATCAACGCCACAGATTTGCCGATCTGGGGATCACGGACTCATTCGTTCAAGACAATCACTCCTGTTCGGCAAAAGGCACCCTGCGCGGCCTTCACTATCAATTGCACCATCCCCAGTCGAAATTGTGCCGCGTCGTCGAAGGAGCAGCGCTCGACGTCGCGGTTGATATCCGTCTCGGTTCTCCACATTTCGGGAAATGGACCAGCGTGCTTCTGTCCGCCAAGGAGCACAATCAAATTTATATCCCCGGTGGATTCGCACATGGATTTCTAGCGCTCACCGATTCAGTCCAGTTCCTCTATAAGTGCAGCGATTTTTACGATTCCGCCGATGAGCACGGCATCGCCTGGAACGACCCTGGTCTGCGCATCTCCTGGGGCGTTGAAAATCCGCTCGTGTCCGAAAAGGACACTCGACATCCGACGCTCGCCGAAGCCCGTCGCGACTTTCTGCCGCGATACCCAGCGCAATGAAGCCCAGGATCCTCCTGACTGGGAAAAATGGCCAAATCGGCGCCGAGCTGGCCGTTGTGCTCCCCGGGCTGGGTGAAATCATCGCGCCGGACCGTCAACAGCTGGATCTTTCCAGGCCAGATGACATTCGACGCGCGATTCAAGAGGTCCGTCCGACTTTGATCGTCAATGCTGCCGCGTACACAGCCGTTGATCAGGCCGAAAAGGAAGAAGCCGTCGCCCAAGCCATCAATGCCGATGCGCCCGGGTGGATGGCCCAAGAGGCAAAGAAGATTGGTGCGGGCCTGGTCCATTATTCGACCGATTATGTGTTCGACGGATCGAAACATTCCCCCTACGAGGAGAGCGATCCGCCGAACCCCCTCAGTGTTTATGGCAAGACAAAGCTCGCAGGTGAGCAGGCGATTCGGGACGTCGGATTGCCTCACCTGATAATTCGCACGGCCTGGGTCTACGGGACTCGCGGCCGAAATTTTCTACTCACGATCTTGCGTCTTGCATCGCAGCGGGAAGAGTTAAGAATCGTCGACGATCAATTCGGTGCGCCGACCTGGTGCCGGGAGCTTGCACGAGGAACGGCCTCGGTCCTTGGGAGGCTTATGGCTGATCGAGAAGGCGCGCTGTCCCTGCCCGAGACTGGCGGGGTCTACCACATGACGGCGGCGGGCCTCACAACCTGGCATGATTTCGCAGTGGCGATACTGGACGAAGCTTCGCATGTGCCTGCAAATCTTTCTTGGCTGACCGCAGCGACAGGAGGGCGAAACCTAATCGCCAAGCGGATAAGCCCAATCACAACAGCGCAGTACCCAACTCTGGCTCGCCGCCCCGCCTATTCTGTTCTGTCCAATTTCCGACTCGCGCAACGCTTCGGTGTCCAGTTAAGCGAATGGCGCGCGCAACTGCATGCAGCGTTCACCGACGGCGGGGTGCAATGATTGCCGACACCGCCGCGATGTGCGGCGATCGCCGAGACGCGGCAGTTGTGGACGCCGCCGGTCAGGTAGCTAGTTTATTCTCGACTACTTGGAGTTACCCTCAATCTTGTGATCGCAAGTTCCTCTCCGTAGTTCCTTCTCCCTGAGCTTGGGGTCGCGCCTTTCGGATCTTTCAAAAGGGCTGAAGTCTTGACGGGCACGGGCGCCCGTGAGAGTGTCATGCGCAGGTCGGGAGGCTTTGGTCTTCTAGATTCAACGATTGCTCTTTATGCGCCCCTCACAAATCCGCAACCTGATCGCACTGGTCGTGTCGTTGTTCGTCCTGATCTGGGCGATCGCGACAGCGGCTGATTACGTCATCGAGTACTGCTGGTGGAAAGAGGTAGGACAAGCGAGTACCTGGATCAGCATGTTGTGGTACAGCATCGCCCCGGCTGCCGCCGGCGCCCTCGTCGCCTTCATCGGATTATGGGTGGCTCATGCGCGGGGATTGCACTTCGCCGGGTCCCGCCCGCGAAATTCACGCCTCTACTCCGGACTGGTTACGGTGGTAGTGGCGTTCGTTGCGATCGTGTTCGCCTCGGCCTCGATTGACTATTGGACGGTTATGCGCTTCTTCGGGTCGCGGGGAGTCACTCTCGGCCCCGATGCTTGGAGAGATCCAGTTTTTTCGCATACCTTGGCATTCTACTTTTTTGATCTGCCTTTCTATTCGCAAGTTCTCGGTTTTGTGTTTGTTTTGGCGATTCTTTGCGCGCTGGTTTTCTGGGCCACGGCTCGAGGCTGGCAGCTGGTCGACCGGTTCCAGGTCGAGCGGCTGAGCAGCACATCAACCATCGATCTCGGACCCCGCGTGCTATTGCTGCCGGGAGCCAGCCGCGCGGGATTCGTCCGTGTGGTTACCGTAGTCCTCTTGCTTGGCTTTGCAGCGTGGATTTTCCTTGGCAACTACGAACTTCTCTATAACTCTCACGCGTTCATGACCGGCGCGGATTACGTGGATGTAAAGGTCACCCTGCCTTTGCGCTGGCTTCTCATTGCTGCCTCGCTCGCGGCGCTCCCTTTGCTCTGGATACGGAGATACAAGCAGGCAATCTTCGTCGTCGTAGCCTTTCTGATTCTTGAAATCGCTGTGCCGAACATCGTCCGCGCCGTCTACGTCCGACCGAATGAGATCTCGATCGAGCGCCCATACATCGAGCGTCATATTGAGGCCACTGCGACGGCTTTTGGCCTAAATCGCAGCTCAACCGAACGTCCCTTCACTGCCTCCGGACAAGAGAAGGTCGACGCCGTGCAGGATGCGACGCTACTGGATAATATTCGCCTGTGGGACCTGCGTGCCTATGGCGCAACGATTACCCAGATCCAGGCACTACGCCCGTATTACACCTTTCCCGACACCGACGTCGATCGCTACTTCATCAACGGCCGCATCAAGCAAGTACTGCTATCCCCTCGGGAAATCGACGTCAACCAGCTGTCCGCCGAGGCTAGCCAGAGCTGGATCAATCCGCGGTTCATTTATACGCACGGCTTCGGGGTGGTCGTATCCGAGGTCAACAAGATTACGCCCGACGGTCTGCCAATCCAGCTGATCGAGAACGCGCCGCCGGAAGTAAAGTCTCCTGGGTTTCGGCTCACCAGACCAGAGATCTACTACGGCGAAAGCACCCAGGATCCCGTGTTTGTTCATACCGCGCGCGAGGAGTTTGATTACCCCTCAGGCGACCAGAACAAATATTCAACCTATCAAGGCACGGGAGGTTTCCCCGTAGGGACCCTGGTGATGAGAACCGCTGCGGCGATATCCCAGGGCGAGCCGAACATTGTTTTCACGGGCTATCTGACCGGGCAGAGCCGGATGATGATCCATCGCAATATAAAGGACAGGTTGGCGCACCTGGCAGGTTTCCTGCACTGGGACCCGGACCCCTATCTGGTGATCACCGACGACGGCAGGCTGGTCTGGATGGCGGATGGCTATACGACTTCTCTCTCGCATCCGTATTCGGCGACGCTCCCGGTAACTGGACTGGACGATGGCGCAAACTACATTCGCAATGCGGTGAAGGCCACTGTAGATGCTTACACGGGCGAAATGACCTTATACGTATTCGACCCGACCGACCCCATCATCCAGGCTTTCGAGCACTTGTTCCCGAAGCTCTTCAAGCCTGCTTCCCAAATGCCTGCAGACCTGCGTCGGCATGCACGCTATCCCGAGGTTCTGTTTAGCGCGCAGGCGGAGGCTTATCGTATTTTTCACATGCGGGATCCGCAGGTGTTCTACAACAAGGAAGATATTTGGGAGATCGCGCATACCCTATCAAGCCAGTCCGGACAACCTGCTCCCATGCAGCCGACCTATGTCGTGGCAACCTTGCCTGGAGAGAAAGAACCCGAGTTCCTGTTGATCCTGCCGTTCACGCCGCGGGGCAAAGACAACTTAATCGGATGGATGGCTGCGCGCTGCGACGGCGATCGGTTGGGGAATATTGTTTATTTCCAGCTCTCGAAACAGCAGCTGATGTACGGCCCCATGCAGATTGAGTCGCGCATTGACCAGGACCAAAACATTTCCAAGGATCTGACACTGTGGAACCAACAAGGCTCACGCGTGCTGCGCGGAAGCGTGATTGCTTTGCCGGTGACTGACGGCTTTCTCTACGTCGAATCCATTTATATTCAGGCGAATGAGGCCCGCATGCCGCAGGTCAAAAAGGTCGTACTGGCGATGGGTGACCGGTTGATTTACCGGGACACTTTTCAACAGGCGCTGGCCGAGTTGACCGGCACTGCGGGGACGGCCCAGACCGCCGTATCGGCGGCTGCATCGGGTCCTGCCACGGCAGCACCGGCCGCCGTACAAGACTCATCCTCGCTTGCCGAACGCATCAGCCATCTGCGGGAACAGGCCGAACAAATGGCCAAGGAGCTCGAAACGCTAGAAAAGGAAACTCAGAAGAAGAAATAGGCTGGAGGTGGAAGCGTTGGCCTAGCCGCAAGGCGCGGTCTGCTGATACAACCCACGATCACGGTCCACGAACCCGAAACGGTGCCGACAGCTACTCAGCGTACCAATCCGGCACCGGTACAAGACGCCGGGAAATTCTGGGCCACCAATTCCAGAAAAACATTCTCGCTTTGTCCTGCAGGCGCTCCCGGATTTCGAACTGAAATTGATACTCGGCTTCTTTGTACCAGTTCTCGTCAGGCGGTTCGAACAGACTCTGGCGAACCTGGTCGACCAAATCAAGAGCCGCGCGATCCTTTTTCAACCCCTGTAGCAGTTCTGCCGGTGCCGCAACTTCCAGAGGGTCTTCCGCGAGCAGGACTCCCACCGCCAGCATGCGCTTCAAGCCCAGGTCGTCGGCTTCGCGAAGCACGTATTGCCAGTCAAGACCTGGTTGTCGAAGGATTTCTGCAAAGTCGCAGATCAACTTGAGCTGTCTCCACTTGTGCTTGGTTGCATGCATGGAAAGGATCAAGAGATAGACTTCCAGGGGCAGGCTGGGCATTTCTACACCGGCAAGGGAGATCGTTTCCAGCCGCTGCATAAAGCGCTCGGGGTCGTGCTTCACACAGGCTTGTCGCATCGCAAATCGCCAGTGTAACTCGAGCGCATTTCCATCGAAGCGACACATCTGCAATTCACGATTGTGCTCGATGTAGGCGGCGAGTTTGTCTGCGTTTTTCAGGAAGGCGAACTTGTAGCCGTTCGAACGAATCAGTTCCTGAGCGCGCATAACATCGCGCTCCAGGATCATGATGTCCAAATCGCCAAACTCTCGCAGCGCTACATCGCCATAGAGTCTTTGGGCCAGTGTCGGGCCCTTGTAGGGCACAGCAGGAATTCCCTGTTCTTCAAGGAGCGATAGTACCCGCACAAGTTCCTCGACACGGGACGCAGACTGCGCAGCCTGCGCCTGGTAACGCGCGCGGAGCGGCGCGAGAATGTTTTGCGGCACCGAATCCGGACACTCTTGCTGGAGGGTGTGATACAGCAGTGGCATGACGTCGTGGCGCATCGCGAGGCGGATCAGGGCCATCCAATTTATATCCTTCGCGACCGCGCCTTGAATCCTGGCCGAGAGTTCCGAGGTGATCCGGGTGCGCGCACAAGACAACAGCAACTCGACCTCGGGTTGGTTTCGTGCGTCGTTGTACGGCACGCGTGGTTCAGGCATGAATTTCCTCGCGACTGCCCGTCAACAGCTCACCGAGAAGAACGGGGATGCGATCGAAATCGCGTCCCGTCTCAAGCCGATAACACGGGGTCTGCCTCACCAGTTCGGTCAGAATATCCAGGTGGCTCTGGCAGGAACGCCCATCGGTCAGCAAAACGTTTGAAACGATCTCGAGCAAAGCTTCGTCCGCCTTGATCGGTCGGATGTTGCTCTGTTCTTTACCGGAGATTTTCGGAATTACGATAGCGCCCGGCTGGGCCTCACAGACCAGTTCCGAGCCATAGACTTCGTCTGTCCGGACCTGTTTCTTCGGCCACCCGATGGCCTTGGGCGTGCGCCCCAGAAAATCGAGTTCGGGGAAGAAACTGATCGTTTTATCACTCACATCGACGTCCTCAGGGAAGCTGAGGACTCCCAATCCATCCGAGCGCCGTCGCAAGAACACCATGTCGTCGCTCAGGTAACCGAACCCGCCCCTTAACAGAGTGATCGCCAGCGTCGACTTGCCGGCGCCGCTCGTGCCCGGGATCAGAACGGCTTTGCCGTCTTTGGAGAACCCCGCCGCGTGCATGCTATAGAACCCACGACGCTTCAGCATCTCAACCAGCAAGATCGTGAGCATCAGATGCGAGGCCATGAACAGGTTCACGGGGTCGGGCTCAACGATCGAAAATGAAGCGCAACCCAGGCGCGGGCCGCTCAACACTCGCACGCCGCTTCCATAGCTGAGATAGAGCTGGTCCTCTGTTCTGAAATAGAGGCATTCGCCGGAAGGCAGGTCATAAAAAGATCGTCCGTCGCCCTGCGGCTTTTCCACACGGTGCCGGCTTGCGTCTGCGACGGATTGAAAATCGAAGGAAATGGTGTCGCGATGCTCGCCGTCAGAGGAAAGAAGACGGAAACGGCCGTCCAAGGACTCTGCAATGGCCGGCGAACACGAAACCCTGAGCTCCAGGCCGTGGAAACGATAGATTCTGCTTTGCTGGATTTCGCTCACGAGTGGGAGAGTCTCCTTGATCCGCTTGCCTCGACAGGCGTACAAGGCCGGCCGCCCTCTCGCGAGATGCGGTACATCTCTATGTACCGCGGTCGCGGATCCTCGAGTTCGAGGAAGGGCTCTCCGTTACTTGTCAGCCAGCAATGACCCATGATTTCCTTATCGAGCCGGCCCATCCCGAAGCACAGCGCCACATCCATTCCGGCTCTGCGAAGGAAGTAATACCGCGTCAGCCCGCGCGTCAGACATCCTGGACGCACGAATGGCTTGCCGTGCCGAATGGCCATTTCGACGTAGGAAACGATTCTTCCGACCCTGCCCTCGTTTAGGACCGGAGGATTCCTTTTGGACTCGATCGCGCGGGCGACCCTGGGCAGCTTCAGCCTTAGCAAGTACGGGACAGCAGCCGCAAAAGCACACACGCGCAAGAACAGAGCAGCATTCGATACGGATGGAAGTTTCATATGCGGTCTCGGCAATCCGATTGGCCGATCGAGTGAGACTGTGGCCTCATGTCCTTCGCTTCGATGACTCATCGAGAGCTTTCACCGGAAACGCCATCCGCGTTCCTGTTCTTGGCCGGACGCGAACCCGTCCGAACCACTGGTCTAGCTGATCAGCTTCCCACTCTGTAAGCCCTCGAGCAGCTCCACAATATCCTTCTCAAGAACCTCGGCCGGAGCATCGTATTCCGCGGCAATAGCCACGACGAGCTGCGACACGCTGTGATTTCCGTCGCAAAGTTCCCAAATTCTGCTGCCGATATCGTTCAGCGAATAATAGTTTCCGTTGTCCATGTTGAAGAGCAGAAAGTCGTTCGATGCTTTCTGGGCGATCACTTGCTCCATGCGCTTCGGGCAACTCTCGCGTTTAATCATTGGTGTGGGCTCCGGACTCGGTCGATTTTTCGATGCTACGGTTTGATGATTCTCAGGAGGGCGGGAAAGTCGATACGTCTTTCCCGCCTTCCTGAGCTAAATCAGAAGAAACTAGACCTCGCAGAGGTAACCCCTGGGGCAGCTGCTGAATTTCGTCACGTCGCGCAGCAACCCAAGGCCCACCAGGCTAGGCTTGATGTACTTTTTCATGCGTATCTCCTTTACCGTCGTTTGAGCGGTTGGGACCGTCTTGCCAATTCTTACAAAGCCGGCACGTCCGCGAATCGATGGCCCCAGGACACCCCGTAAACGCGCGAGATGGCTCATCGCCTATCACATGGCAACTGCGATACCACTCAGGAGGCCCCCTATAGACGTGCAACCCATTGATAACCCGTGTGTTGTCTTGTGTGTAGGATCCGTACCGGAACTAGCTAGGCCCTTCGGGGGAAGAGTTTTCGCCCGATAGGAAATACTCTTCCCTGGACGTTTTTTGTTGCTCGTAACCGGTGTAAGGTTACTAGAGAGTAACTATCGGAACACTTGGCTCGTCCCAGCGGGGGAAGCGATATCCCAACTGAGAAGACTGTTGCTTTGGGCCCGTCGGGCGGGATTGCCCGGCCTTGAAACGATCCGTTAATAAGGTCGAGTCGAGCGATCCCGGTACGCACGTCCATGGTCTGCAAATATTTGAACCTGATGGAATTGCAGACGACCGCCGAGCGGGATACTTCTTGTGGGCGTGCCGTTATTCGCGGTTCTGCTGGCGGAAGGCGACCCATGGGCGGGTGGCCTTAGACCACGCAGAATTCAGTGCGAGCTCGCAGACGGCGGCCTTCGGAGTTAACCCGGGACAACAGGACGCGCCTGACTCCTTAGGAGGACTGACGAACGATTTGCGCGACTTTCTTTGCAAAGTCGTAGGTCGCTCGCAGGTTGCCACCAAAGAACCGAACCTTGCCGGTGACGTCGCGTTCCAGCAGGGACTTCCCGGTCTTGTCCGTAATCTGGCAGTGAATGTTGATCGAGGTAGCGCCGGCGACGGTGGTCACCTGACGTTTCTCTTCGCTGCCTTTCTTGAAACCATGGACGGTGCTGTGCAGGACGACCAGATCCGGAGCATCGGTGGCACTGCGGTCGCCGTCGCGGTACACATGTTGAAACTTGCCGGTTTTCTGGACCTCGGCGACCAGGTTCTCATAGAGCGCGACTTGAAATTCGGCCGGGAGAGTTACTTCCTTGGAGTCAACCATCAGGATCTGAATTGAGGAGGAACTGATCTTGGGCTGCGACGAATCTTGCGCGAGCCCGGTAGAGGCTGTGAAGACAGATGCCATCACGGTGAACGTCAATGCGCAGATGATGTGGGTCCTCGTCATGGCTTCTTCTTTCCTCACCTCGTACCGGCCGGAGGCGCGCTCGACGCCGGTGCGGTCGGAATAGTTGTGTGTGCGCCTTCGGCAAGCAGGTCTTGCTTCACCTCTTCGGCGTTGCCAGTCGGCATGGTGAAGACGGCTCCGTGCAGCGCGCCCGATGAGTCGTGATAATTGATCGTGATGGTGTCAATCTTGGTGCGAAACAGGCTGAGGAAACGACCGCTGCCGTAGGGCCCGAACATCGAAATGGTCCCGACCACGCCGCCGATGGCGCGCTGGCTGTCCTTGTCGGTGACGACATCGCTGATCGAAGATGCCGGCACGTCCGCCTTTTTCTTGCCGGAGGTGAACTCAAGAGTTCCCTTCTGGACCGTGAGCGTTCCCGTGGCGTTGTGTTTTACTCCCTCAAGCCCGAGAACCTGCTTGGTCTGCGGAAAAGTTCCTGGCTGTTGTGGCTGTTGCGCCATGCACGGAGTGACCAGGAACATACCCACGGTCGCTACTGCACCGAACAACAGTCCTCTGGAAGTCATTCGCATTGACACCTCCTGCGCTCGCATCCCGCTCGATTGCGCATGTCTTGCCCTGTATGACCCGGAATTACAGCTCAGGCTGGTGGATGCTACGCTTGTCCCGCCCAGGAGACAACCAATTCGCTTGCGAAAACCCGGTGGCGGAACTTCCTGTCTTTCCCTGCGGCATTTTGCGAGTTGGCCCGCGCGCGCTCAGGGCAGCGAAAAAACCAGCAGCGCATTTCCCGGCCGGCCGCGCGCACCAAACACGTACCCGGAACCGGCAAACAGCATGCCGCTTGCTACGGTCGGCCCGGGACCGCCCATCGAACCTCCCTTCGCGGCAACGCCGTTCACCGATTCGACCTCATTCAACATGTTGTATTCCCACAGGACTCTGCCTGTGTCGCTTGCGAGAGCGCGCAGC
>Ga0182024_10001028_pt1 | contig 72389 bp, 56 predicted proteins | sample P32metaG_FD_120480 | JGI IMG/M metagenome (GOLD analysis project Ga0182024, IMG submission 120480) | Permafrost microbial communities from Stordalen Mire, Sweden - P3-2 metaG (Illumina Assembly) | ecosystem: Environmental > Terrestrial > Soil > Wetlands > Permafrost | place: Sweden: Stordalen...
CTAGCGAGTTGTCTAGATACCGCCCCCAGATCCCGCTTTCTTCGCAGATTGGTCTTCACAGATATCTGCGTTCGCGAGTTGATCACGTTTCGTGAGGACGCGGTCCAGTTCCTGAGTGAGGGAGGATGCGTTGACGGGCTTCGACAAGTAGCCGTTAAAGCCCGAATTGAGAATCCGTTCCTGATCTCCTCGCATGGCGTACGCAGTAACTGCTATTACCGGCAATTTCGCCAATCTCGGATTCTCACGGATTGTCCGTACGACCGCGAATCCGTCCATTACTGGCATGCCGATATCTAAAAGCACCAGTTCCGGTTGAACCTGCTCAATCATTTGAAGGGCTTCTCGACCGTCGCAGGCTTCCAGAACTGTGTATCCACGCAGTTCCAACAATTCGCGGAGCAACTCCCGGTTAACTGAGTTATCTTCGGCAATGAGGACTTTGATCATAACTGTCCAGCAGATTGTCCCCGACTGCGGCTTCGAACGACCCGGCCAAGTTCGGCAATCAGTTGTTCCTTCCAGGATCCGTCCTTTTGCAAGAAACCCTGAGTTTCGCGGTTTAGAAGCGCCATCTCTTCCTGGCTGAGGTTTTTCGCGGTCATCACGAGGATTGGTAGATCCTTGAGGGTTCTTTGTTGTCGAACATGGCGAATGACTTGGAACCCATCCATGCCGGGCATGAGCAGGTCGAGCAGAATGGCGCCCACGACTTTGTTCGCGAGCACCTCCAAGGCGCGCGCTCCGCTGCGGACGCCCTGAGTTTCATATCCCGCCGAGCGTAAGGCCTCTTCCATGAGTTCGATCGCCTTGGGGTCGTCGTCCACCAACAGAATGGACGAATCATCGTCGGCGGGCAACGGAGCGTGTCTGCGAATCGCTTCCAGCAGCGCGGGCTTGCGAACCGGTTTGATTAAATAGTCCGCGGCGCCCAAGGCAAAGCCTACTTGCTTTTGATCCACAATGGAAAGGATGATGACCGGGATCTTAGCCGTCTCCGGGTTTTTTCGCAGGGCTGCCAGGGTTTCGAAGCCAGTGCTTCCGGGCATCAGCACGTCGAGAGTGATGGCATCTGGCCGTAATTGTTGAGCTTTTCGGATAGCGTCCGCTCCTGACGCGGCCATGGCGATCCGGTATTCGGGCTCCAGGTAGCTGGCCAGAAGCTCGCGCGATGGTCCCTCGTCGTCCACAAGCAATACTAGCGGGGTAAGACGACCTGAGGCTGCAAGCACAGGGGCCGCTCGCAGAGATGCAGCCACCGGCTGGACGGTCTTTGTTTCTGCGGCGAGAAGAGTAAAGGTGAACCGACTCCCTTTTCCCAGCTCGCTCTCCACGGATATCTGGCCTCCTTGCTGCTCGACCAACCGTTTGGTGATGGCCAGCCCTAATCCGGTGCCTTCGTGAGTACCATCGGCAGGCCCTTCCACCTGCCGGAATTCGTCGAAGATGACCTTCTGATCTTCCGGTCCGATGCCAATTCCTGTATCAGTCACCGAGACACGGACGAAGTCCCAGTAGTCATCGCATTCGATGCCGATACGCCCGCCTTTGGGTGTGAATTTGACGGCGTTGCTCAGCAGGTTGTACAGGATCTGCTTAAAACGCACGCGGTCTGCCTTAACCCGCGATGTGCTCTCCACTTTCTGTTCCACCTGGATGTTCTTGGCCATCGCGAGAGGATGAATGGTAGAGAGGACTTCCGGCAGGGCGTCCCCTACAAGAAATTCTTCGCTCCGCAGTTCCAGCAGTCCAGCCTCGATCTTGGAAAGGTCCAGGATGTCGTTGATCAACTGCAACAGATGGGTAGAGCCTTGCTTGATGTGGTTGATGAAGCGCTGCTGCTTTTCGTTCAGCGGGCCCGGAGTTCCTTCCGCCAAGAGATCGGAAAAGCCTACGATCGCATTCAGCGGAGTTCGTAATTCGTGGCTCATGCTGGCCAGGAACTTGCTCTTCATCTTGGTGGCGCGCTCGACCTCGCGATTGCGGATCTCCAGTTCCCGATTACTGGCGGCTAATCTCTCATGGATTGCTTTCTTTTCGGCTTCGTCTTGTAGCCTCTGGGTGACGTCGACTGCAACCACGACCACCGCAGCGCGGCCTGCAAAGTTCATCACATACGAGGTGATTTCCACAGCGATGTCAGTTCCATCCTTTTGACGATGCTTCCAAAAGCCCATATTCCCGCTTTTTTTCGTTAGCTCTTTAATATCTCTGAGGAGTGCGGGCACCTCCTCAGAGGGGCGGATGTCCTTGATGGTCATCGCAAGAAATTCCTCGCTGGAATATCCGTACTTCTGAATGGCAGCGCGATTTACCGCGAGAAATCGCAGCGTCTCCTGGTCATAGACCCAGGTCGGATGCGGGTTGTTGTCAAACAACTTGCGGTGTCGCTCTTCGCTTTGCTGGAGCAGATTTTCGGCCCACTTGCGCTCGCTGATATCGCGTGCAATTTTTGAAGCGCCGACAATCGTGCCCCGGCTATCCTTGATCGGCGAAATCGTCACAGAAAGATCGATATGCTTGCCGTCCTTGCGGACCCGGACGGTTTCAAAGTGTTCCACTCGTTCCCCACGCCCGATGCGCGCCAGAACGTCGGCTTCCTCGTTTTCTCGCTCAGGCGGTAATAACGTCCGAATGGGTTTGCCGATCGCCTCGGATGAGGTGTAGCCAAATAGTGTCTGAGCGCCGAAATTCCACGCCGTTATTGTCCCTTGAAGGTTCCTGCTGATAATCGCGTCCTCGGAGGAATCCACAACCGCGGCCAGGTGTCTGTGCACTTCCTCCGCCCGCCTGCTCTCTGTCACATCGCGCGCCACCGCATAAATAAGTTTCTGCTCGGGCACGGATACCGCATTCCACAGCAGCCACTTGTAGGAACCGTCTTTACATAAATAACGGTTTCCAAAGGAAAGAGTGACTTCGCCCTTTGCCAAACTAACAGTTTCGGCCACCGTTGCCTGTTGATCATCCGGATGTACGAATTCAATGAACGGCTTCCGCATGAGTTCTTTTGCGGTAAAGCCCAGGGTCTTCTGCCAGGAGGGATTCAGATTCTTGAAGTATCCATCGAAGCCGGCAATACAAAACATGTCCACCGAGAGATCGATGAGCCGGTTACCAGTCTCCAGTTCAGAATAGAGGGAGCCGATCAACGTGCTCAGCGTGAGACCGACTACGATGAACACCAGTCCCAGCAGCCACACTCGCCGCTGCATGGCCCAAACGTGTTGCTGCAAGATAGCCGCCGGCTGTTCCACCAGAATTCCCCAGCCGAAAAGATTTAAGGGTTCGTAGTTAGCAAAGAATGTTTTTCCTTCCCGAACAAACGCTCCGTTACCGGCGTTGCCCGCAAGCATCCGCCGCACTGGTTCGTAACCACTCAGGTCGACTGCTGACGAGTGGGAATCGATGTTTGGCCGGGCCACCAGGTGCCCATGCTGATCCACCAGCGAGATGGTCCATGCTCCTTCAAGCTGGGTCTGCACCAGATCGCGACTTATCGCATCGAGTGAGATCGGGGCCATGAGAATACCGGCTGGTTGGCCGTGATCGTCGGTTATCGGGACCACCACCGCGACGACTTGTTGATTGGAGACGACAGATTGATACACCTCTGAAACGTAGGGCTTCCATTCCTGCGAAGCTCCCTTGTACCAGTCGCGGTAGGCGAAATTCTGATGCAGTAATGCGGGCTCAGGGGGATAGATTGCCCGCATAGTGCCATCGAGCTCGTACACACTGACGAAGGCAAAGTCAGGTCGCAAGGCGCTGGCTTGCTCCATTTGACTCTCGACGATCTCGAGATCTCGCTGGTTCCAGGCTTCGCGAAAGCTCTGGCGCACAGCAATGGACTGGAGAAACGCACTGCTCTGGCGGAAGTGATCGGCAACGAAGGCGGCCGACACGCGAGCAATTTGGGTGCTCTCTGTGACCGCCTGCGTTTCGGTCTGGTTTCTTAATACCCTACCAACATAATTTGCGAAAAGCGCAATGGGCGTGATCATGAGCAACAGAAACAGGGGATAGAGCCGCCAACGGCTCTTGGCTAGCCATTTCCTGACTCGTGTGCGCACCGTCAATGGCATCGTCCTCACTTAGTGAAAAGAATTTTTCAGAGAGTTCGCTACTTTGCGGCTGCCGCGCATTTCGCCCGGAAATCTGCAGCGCGGCTCCCGACTAGTTGTTCGAACTGGGCAAAAATATGTGGATCCCACCACCCCTTGGCGATTTCCTCCTTCATGGTTTGCAGGGCTTCGGGGACGGGAAACGCCTTCTTATAGGGACGCTCTGTAGTTAGAGCATCAAATACGTCAACAATCTGAAGGACTCGAGCCGTAATTGGAATGGCATCGCCCCTCAGCCCGTCAGGATAACCAGAGCCGTTGAGTTTCTCGTGATGATGGCGGACGATGGGAAGCACATGGCGGAAAGACTTCAAAGGCGCGCAAATCCGCTCCCCCACCACGGTATGTTCCTGGATGATGGTCCACTCTTCGGGGGTCAGGCGCCCGGGCTTCAACAGAATTGCGTCGGGAACCGCGATTTTCCCAATATCGTGAACAACGCCAGCTCGGCGTAGCGCAATAATCTGCTCCTCAGAGAGCCCGAGGTGCTGCCCTAAAGAAGCCGAATATTCTGCTAAACGTTCACAGTGACCGTGAGTGTAGGGATCTTTGCCTTCAATGCTGCGCGCAAGTGTAAACAGCACGGACTCCGCTTGCTCCAGCTCATCGGTGCGGAATTTGAGTCGGAGAAGCGAGCGCACCCGGGCGAGCAGTTCGGTCCGATCCACCGGCCGGGTGAGGAAATCGTCCGCCCCCGCTTTGATACCGTCGATTCGATCTTGCTTACCAGAAAGCGCCGTAATCAAGATCACCGGCACTAGATACGTGTCTGGGTTAGCCTTGATCTTCTCGCAGGCCTCAAACCCGGTCATGCGAGGCATCATTACATCCAGAATCACTAAATCAATGGGGGTTCTAGTCAGCTCTTCGAGGGCAGCGATTCCATCCGGCACGCAGACGACCTTGAATCCATGCGCGGAGAGAAGTTCTTCCATCAACTCGCGATTGGCGCCGTGGTCATCCGCGACCAGGATAGTGCCACTGACAGCCTGATGTGACTTTGGAAACATCCTGCACTGCCTGATGGTGAATCAAGACTTGTCATGAGAATTGCATATAGGATGTGAAACCGCTAATTACCGAGGTCACACAACCCTCATAGTTGCGGATTTCGTAACAACGCTGTGCTTCAAATTAAGTCAGTTCTTGGATGATCGGCTAAACCTTACCCTGGGATTATTTCCCGCTTGCCCGTTATCCACCCGCGATCAGCAAACACTAGATCGGCAAACATTATGCGACATATCGTTACCAGTCTGGACTAGTCTGGCGGTTTACATTCGCGTCGCCTCCCAAGGCGTTTCTCTGAGCTAGCCGTTTTCGACGCGCTCGTTTATATCCGCGTACGCCGCATCAATGAGCCTGCTTAGCGCTGCAGTGTTTGTGGCCGTTCCCGGTCTCAACTTCACATGGCGCATGAACCTGCCGTTGCCTTGCAACAAGCATGCCGGATCCCGCAACGCTGCACCCTGAAAGAAGCCCACATTTACATGCGAAGTGAATACATTGACGTAGCCGAAGGGCGCATCTCCCAAACATGCAACCGGACAGCCGTCATGCAAAAGCTCCCGGACTTCGTCCCCGCATTTTCGCATCACCTCAAACCACTGATGCGCGATAGCTCCCAATTCACCTGCATGCGCTTTCATCCACGCATCGATGGCTGGATCCCGCTCCACAGCGCCGTTGAATCGCAGCAATTCCGTTTTCATCGTCGCTCCACTTTCTCCTTTCGAGATCTGTGGATTACGTGGCATCCTTATCTTCATCTTCCCTCCGCCAAAATCGCCCGTCTGCAAAGCCGGTGTTCTTTGAAGAGAGTGTCCCTTCCGGCTAACTCCATGGTCATTTATAACTTAGATCGTCTGTAACTTGGATCCTCTGTAACTTGGATCGTTGATAACTTGGATCGTCGGTGACCAGCTTGTCTATCGTGACGCTGGCTCATGTTTTTGCCTCCTGGGCTCATTCCCGAAACCGGATTGGGAAAGTCATGAACCGAGTTGGCTGGTAATCCGCGGTTGTCTCCGTAGAGCTTTTTGAGATCCTGCCGAATGGTTAAGGCATGAGCTCTCTATTACAAGGCACCATAGCGCGCCGAAGAAGCGACCGAGTCTCAATTGCTTTTCCCCTGGAGGTTGCAGGGATTGATCGGTTAGGTAAGCGTTTTTCCGAGAGAACCAAGACAACCCGTGTGAGCCGCTATGGCTGTTGCCTGTCTTTGACGCGGTTCCTGCAGTCGGACCAGGCGATTCAGATGCGGCGGATCGGAACCAACGATACTGCCGTGGCTCGCGTGGTTGCGCCCCTGGGCGTGCAGGCCGAAGGACGCGTGTATGGAGTGGAGACGCGTGAATCGTGCGAAGGATTGTGGGGCATTCGCTTCTCTTCGGCTTTTTACGAGAATCTGCTCGACAGCATGAACGACGGGGTCTCCTTCCTCAGCAAAGATCGGAAGATTACCTATTGGAATAACGCAGCAGAACGGCTGGCGGGTTATGCAGCCAGTGAAGTGATTGGCAACGCGTGCGGCGATTCGATGATGGCATGCGTGGACGAAACCGGGAAAGAACGCTGCAACAGCGACTGTCCCGTCGATAGTGTCATGCAAGATGGAAATCCGCGCGAGGCCGAGCTCCTTTTCAGGCATAAGCAGGGATATGGGGTTCCAATTTCAGTACGCGTATTGCCCATACGAAACAGCACCGGCAATATCGTGGGCGCGGTCGAAGTATTCAGCGATTCCACGGTGCGGTTGAAATTTGACAAGCGAGTGACTGAACTGGAGCAACTGGCGTTTCGGGATGCGCTGACGGGACTGTCCAACCGGAGATACATGGAGTTGAAAGTCGAACAAGCTTTACAGGATCACCAACGCGTCGGAAGGCTCTGCAGTGTGCTGATGTTCGATCTGGACAACTTCAAGAAGGTCAACGACACGCACGGCCACGAAATGGGAGACGCGCTGTTAAAGGCCATTGCCGAGAGCGTATCCCGCGGCTTACGGCCGGTGGATATTGTAGGACGCTGGGGAGGGGAAGAGTTCCTGGTGCTGGCGCCGGACATCGACGCTTTAGCCTTGGGCGATCTTGCGGAGCGCTGCCGCGTGCTGATTGCGGAGTCTTCTACCGAAGCGGGTTTGTCCCGGGTATCAGTGACAGGATCCATCGGTGCGACCGTTCTGATTCATTCCGACAACGCGAATTCGGTAATCAGCAGAGCTGTACCAGAGCAAGCATTCGGGAGGCGACAAAACCACCGCGGGATAGATCCGGAAAATCTTTGGTAGAGAAATTCGATTAGCCAGTCGAATTTTGTGGAGGAACTGGCTCTGCAGACGGTTCATCGTCGCCCGCAGGAATGAGTTCGAATTTCTTCAGCTTGTAGCGCAGCGCGTCGCGGCTGATGTCCAGAAGGCGGGCAGCGTGTGTCTGGTTATTATTAGCCTGTCGCATGGCGAGCTCCACCATGGCTCGCTCCACTTCTTCTAACGATGTTCCCTCCTCTGGAATATAGAGCCGGGGAAGCATGCGACCGTTGGGCAGCGGTTTGCCGCCATTGCCCGGAGAGGTGCTGTGCTCGAAAGCGGTCAATCCGCCGCGGGCTGCCTCGCCGACGGCGAATGGCATATAAGCCGGCCGCAGAATCAGTTCATCTTCAAGGATCATGGCCCGCTCGATCGAGTTCTTCAATTCGCGCACATTGCCCGGCCAATTGTGAGCCAGAAGCAAGCGCCGCGTCTCCGCGTCGATGCCGCGAACCGACTTCTTGAACTTGCGGTTGTACCAGCCAATAAAAAAATCCACCAGCGGCAGGATGTCTTCCGTGCGCTCCCGCAACGGAGGAATAAAGACAGCGATAATTGCCAGCCGATAATAAAGATCCTGGCGAAAGTGGCCTTCGCGAACGGCTTTTTCGAGATCGCGGTTGGACGCAGCGATCACGCGCACATCGACCTGCATGTCGCGCACGCCCCCTACGCGGCGGATGACTTGATCTTCCAGCACACGCAGAAGTTTCGCTTGCAACAATGGGGAAAGCTCGCCGATTTCATCCAGGAACAGGGAGCCGCCGTTGGCGGTTTCGAATAGGCCTTTCTTCATCTGCTTGGCGTCAGTGAATGCGCCGCGTTCGTGGCCGAAAAGTTCGGCTTCCATCAACGTTTCGGGAATCGCGGAACAGTTAATGGCGACGAAGGGACCGTTTTGCCGCGAGCTCTCATAGTGAATGGTCTTGGCGATCAGATCTTTGCCAGTGCCGCTTTCGCCTTGAATGAGAATGGTGGTCGCCTCGCTGGCAGCTACTTTTTGCACGAAACTCATCAGCTCCATTGACTTGGGTGAAACCGCGACGACCTCGTGATAACCCGCGTTGCGCCGCACCTCGCCCCGTAGCGATTGCACCTCGGTGCGCAGCCGCGAAGCTTCCAGGGCATTCTGAATGGTGACGCGTAATTCTTCGAAATCGAGAGGCTTGCCGATGAAATCGTAGGCGTCCAGTTTGAGCGCAGTCTTCACATCGTCCAGTTGCGGATCGGCGGTGATCATGATGACGGCTGGGGCGTCAGGATGTTTCTTGACCTGTTCGAGAATCTGGATGCCGTTCAAATCGGGTAAACGTACGTCGAGCAGAACCAGGTCGGGAGATTCTTGTTGCACCTGGCGAAGGCCAGCTTCGCCGGCGGCGGCCTCCACCACGTGGTATCCCCACTCTTCGCACTTCTGACGCAGCGACCAGCGGACCAGGCGCTCGTCGTCTATGATGAGGATCTTCTCGGCAGGCATGCTAGTTTAGCTTACTACGGAAGGGAAGTTGGCGGCACGTCATGGAATAAACAGAGATGGGGGCGAGACTGGCTTTATAGCAGACGCGACCCGATCAAGACCCAGAGACTGGCACTGCCGCCCTCTGCAGCGGAAGCACGACCGCGAAGGTTGTGCCTTGGCCTACCGCGCTGGCGACGTCAATGCGGCCTTGATGGTCCTCGACGATCCGGCGGGCTAAAGACAATCCCAGGCCGGTGCCTTCGCCTTTGGTGGTGTAAAACGGGCGGAAGATGCTAGGCAATTGATCGGATGGAATGCCACGGCCATTGTCAGCCACCTCAATCAGGGCAGCGTTCCCCAGGCCCTTCACGGTGACTGTGATTTTTCCTTTTGCGTGATCGGGGTGAGAGTCATTGCTCTGAACGACATTGCCCTGACCAACACTGCCCTGACTAGCATTGCTCTGTACGTCGATCGCCTGCAGAGCGTTCAGAAGAAGATTCAGCAACAATTGATGAATCTGATCGCTATCGTGTTCAACCTCGGGCAGTGACGAATCTTTATAGAGCGCGATTTGAATGGCCCTCGCCTGGGCTTGCTGACGGCCTAACATCACGGCGTGTTCGACCGTCGTGTTCAGGTCGCTCCTGCGCACGGTGGGAGGATGCGGGCGCGCGGTTTGCAGCAGGTCGGTGACGATGTGATTGATGCGAGCGATTTCCTGGCGAACATCTTTCACTACGGAGCGCGCGGGACTGGTCGCAGGGAGGTCGCGGCTAATGATTTCAATGACGCCGGCAATCCCCGCCAAAGGATTTCGGATTTCGTGCGCAAGGCCAGTCGCCATTTCTCCCAGAGTCGCGAGATGCTCGGCGCGCGACATTTGAGTGCGGTGCAGTTGTTCGATCTCAGTCCGGCTTTCCCGGAGTTGCTGAACCATGCGGTTGAAGTTGCGGCCGAGATCGCCGATTTCGTCGTTGCGGCGGGCGAAACTGACGGCCGCACTGAGATCGCCGCGGCCCAGTTGCGCAATCTCTTGCTGCAATTCGACCATCGGCCGTTGCACCGTGTAGGTGAGCACCACGAGCAGCGCGCCGCAGATGGCGACCGCGCCTGCGCCCGCCACTAACAAAACGATGTGGCGCTCGGGATCGCGCCAGGAGAGCGTTGCCAGCAGGAACAACAGCATTCCGCCCAGTAAAACGCAGGCGATTGGAACCAGCGCTTTGATCTCCCAGTTAATGCGAAGCCAGGGCAGATCGGAATTCCCGGAAATTTCTGCCGCGGAGGCTGAATCAGCAGGAATCGGTGACGTCGCAATCGCATCTGCCGGCGTAGCAGCGGATGTGTATGCCGTGCTGTAAAAGCCGGTCCGCGACCGCGCAGAAACCGCTGGCTTGGATGCGATTCCGATACCCGGGGCGAGTTGCTCTTTTGTCGTTTCAGGCATATGCGTGGAGTCCGGGTAGCAAATAAGTAACGCCGAAGAAAGTGAACATTACGACTGCGAATCCCAGAATGGCGAAATAGGCAGCGCGCCGTCCGCGCCAGCCGCGGGTGATGCGCATGTGCAAGTAGCCGGCATACACCAGCCAGGTAATCGCCGCCCAGGTCTCTTTAGGATCCCAATTCCAATAGGAACCCCAGGCCCGGTTAGCCCAGTAGGCGCCGGCGGCGATCATCAGGGTGAGTAAGGGGAAGGCAATGCAAATAGTTTTGTAGGTGATGCGGTCGAGCGCGTCAGCATCGGGCAGAAGTCTTTCCAGATCCTGGCGCCGCCAGAGCAACAGCAGATAAAGGAGGTTGGCGAAGATTCCGCCCACCAAGGCCGACAGAATGAACGGGCTGGTGGCCAGACTGGTGGCATAGAGGCCGTCGGCGTCGAGCGAAGGATATTGTCCGTTGCGCACACGCAGCAGGAAAAACACCAGCGCCAGCGATTGCAGCAGGATGCTCAGGAAGACAGCGCGATCGGCAATGGCCAGCAAACTTTCGTTCTTTCTTACTCGCGACAGAATATACAGCACGAGCGGCGCAAGCACCGCGGCAAAGACCAGAAGCATCAGCCAACCGAGATCGGGAATCGTGACGAAGAGCCGCACCCCGCGCGAGATAAATACTTCCGCTTTATTCTGGGCGTCCCATGCGATCACGTTGAGTCCGCCCCATTTTTCGAAGCGCAGCAGGATTGCGCCATAAATTCCCACCGTGAATACGCTGGTGGCCGCGAGGAAAACTTCAGTCTTCACTTTATCCTGAATGAGAAACATCATGGCCAAGGCAAAACTCAATGCGCATGCGGCGTAGGCCAGCATGGCGAGCGTGACGTGCACGTGCAGCCAGGTGGATTGCAATGCGGGAACCAGAGGGCGAACTTCGCTGGGCAGAAGCTGCATCAGGATGACGCCGACAATCGCGACGGGCATGGTCACGGTACCGATCACTTTGACTCCATAGCGTTTTTCCGCGATCAGCGTCAGCGCGGCCAGAGTCCATACAAAACTCAACAGCATCTCGTAGATGCTGGCGAACGGTGGATGGCCGGCTCCGTACCAGCGATGAGCGACCGCTCCGGTGTTGGCCAGCAGCCCAGCCCATGTCATCAGCGAAGCGAACTTGATGTAAGCATCCGTTCCCGTGACCCCGAAGCCAAGATAAAGCGCTCCCGCACCGGCGTAAAAAACCAGCGCGGCATAGAGCAGATTGGCTTCGCTCAAAATGTTTCCGCTCTTGACCACGTTTAGAAAAGCAATGAACAGCAGGAACGCAATTCCTAATCCCACCATTACGACCAGCGTGTTGCCGGTCGCGGGATGCTGTTCTACTCTTTCGCGTGCCATACTTTATCCTCCGTAGCCGGACTCACCTTCCGGCAGTGGTTATTCCCGAGAGCGTCTTGCCCGACATCGTCCTTTGCGGAATCGCTGCCGTCGAGGCTGAAGGCGCAGCGACTTGGATCTTCAATTCTTGCTGAATCTGTTCCACGACTTTTTTGAACTTCAGTTCGAATGCGTCGCGATTGCGGTTGGCAGTTCCGCCGATCCAAAGCGCGCTGTGGCCTTGCGCATCGACCACGGGAACAACCCAGAACCGCATGTGAACCACGTAAAAGACAAATGTCAGGCCCAAAGCCATCAACACGACTCCTGCCCACACGGCAAACTGGCCCGGCTCGTGCGAAACCTGCAGCCCGGTGTAAACCTCAGTCTTCAAATCCTTCGGATCAAAACTGTAGGAGGAGGCCGCGTTCTCGTCGACGCCGGGAATTTCCGGCAGCCAGACGTTCACGCTGGTGTTGTTTTTTTGCGAAGTCACCACCAGATGAACCGCCGGGTTGACGACCTCTTTGCTGCGAGCATAAACACGCCCGTCCTGCACCACGAAGTCAGGGATGAAATCGACCAGTTGCACACTGGTGTCGGAATAAAGCGCCACCGTCTGGTTCATCGACAAAGAAACTTCCTGCGTTGTGCGGGTCGCGCCATTCAGGCGCGTTGCGTCCACGATCAGCTTGTCGAGTTTGCCGGTGCGGCCCCAACTCGCCTGGTAGAAGCGCAATCCGCGATACACCAGCGGATCGTTCACCACAATTTCTTTGCGAGAAATCTCATGCCCTCCATCGACTACGGCAAGCTTTGACCACCAACGCTTCGGGCTTCCGTCGGTGTAGGTCTCTTCGCCGGTGCCGTCGCAGCGGATGGAAAATGGCAGAGTCCGAAGCGCGCCGTTCTTCAATTCAACCTGGTTGCTGGCGGTTCCCGGACTCAGCATCAGGAAGCCGCGCCATCCGTAGACCGAGTCCACAATGAAACCCAGGAAGATCAACAGCAGGCTGGCATGGACGATGTAGACGGCCATCTCGGAGATGCGATTGCGCTCCGCAAACAACGAGAAACTGTTGCTGCGAACAATCCGCTCCGCTGGCACGCCCAGGTTTTTCAATGCGCGTTCGGCGGCGCTTAGACCTTGCTCCTCGTCATAGTTGGCGAGTGGAACTTGGGCCTGAGTGGGAAGGACTTTGCGAAAGCTTTCGTCGGGACTCTTATAGGGACGCGCGTAGTATCGCCAGGCGTTAGGGAAGCGCTGCACCGACGCCGCGATGATGCTGAAACTCACCAGAATCAGCAGGGCGATAAACCAACGCGTGTGGAAAATGTCGGTTAGTCCCGTGACGTCGAGAAAGCGCAGCATGGCCGGCGAGTAGGCGCGCTGCATGTCGTCGGCATCGGTCATGGGGCGCTGCAGGATAACCGTGCCAGCCGCAGAGAAGATGACAACCAGAATAATTAGAACGACGCCCGTTTTAATGGAGCTCAGCGTCTGCCAGATTTTGCGGCTCGAAGATCGAAATGGGAGCGCCATGATCGTTCTCTTCCTCGCATCTGGCACTGCACGTTCTGCGCCACAGTCACGCTGTAGGACCAAGTCCTTTGTGATCAATTCCTTGAAGCTGGATTCTCATTTCTGTTAGAGGCTGCGGATGGGCCATAACACTCAACGCCGCCGACCCGGGCTGAGATTTCACCCAGCGTCGGCGAGTGTGTAATTCAAATCACAGCACCCCGCCAAATTTGCTTGTCAAGGCCCGCTGTCCAACATTGGCGCACTTGGGTCATTTGACCAGTCCCGCTGTGGGAGAAAGCCCACTTTGGGCCACAAGACTCGACCTGTAGAAATTTTCAACAACCTTCACGCTGAGGCGAACTTGCTCTGTAGCAATAACTTACAGCTTGAGCAAAAAAAACTTCTCGCCCCAGAGTTAGGGTGAGGCTCGTGCACATGCACAGGTGGCCATGCTGCCGAAATGTCAAACCCGATGGGCCTCGATCAACGGTCCAAACTTCGTGCAAACTCTGGCCGGTTTACCTCAATTCCTTATCTTTATTGTGCTGCTCTTGATTGTGCTGCTGGGGTTTGCGCCAAGTCTGCTGGCGAAGACGCACCCCGTCCCCCTTGATCCCAAGGCCGATGCCTCCACCTGCATTACTTGTCACGAAGACAAGACTAAAGGTAAGGCGGTCCACTCCGCGATCGCGATGGGCTGCCTGAGCTGTCATGAAATCCGGGTCAATAAAGACATTACCCACGTCAGGCTGATCACCGCCGTTCCCTACAAACTTTGCCTGACCTGCCACGCCGATAAGGATGCCTCCAAGATCCAAGGTCATGTGCACCAGCCGGCGGTTCGCGACTGCCTGCAGTGCCACGATCCCCATACCTCGGACAACAAGAACCAACTTCTGAAAGCGACCTCGGGAGAGAAGAAGGACAATCTCTGCCTTACTTGCCATATGCAAGGAACGAACGTTCCAGAAAAGGGCAGCCGCCACGCCGCTCTGGACATGGGATGCGACACCTGCCACACCACGCACAAGACCGGCCCCGAGCAGACCATGCAGAACCAGTTTCACCTGGCCAAGGCGTCCCCGGCGCTCTGCCTCGACTGCCACGATGCCAAGGACGCCAGCCTGCAGAAGGCGCATCACGATCAGCCCTTCGCTACGGCGAACTGCGTCAGCTGTCATGACCCGCACCAGTCCGCGTCTCCGAAACTGATGGCGAGGTTCACCCACCCGCCCTTCGCCGACAAGAGTTGCGACCTGTGTCACGCTCCGGCGAAAGACGGCAAGGTGGTCCTCACGCAAGCCGACGCCAAGGCGCTCTGCGTTACCTGCCACGACGAGCAAGAAAAGAAGATCGAGACCGCAAAGGTTCCGCATCCCGGCGCGCAGGCCGGCGAATGCCTCGACTGCCACAATCCGCACGCCAGCCCACAGCCCGGACTGCCGAAGACGGACGCGGTCAACATCTGCCTGGGTTGCCACTCCGATATAGCCGACGCTGGCAAGAAGAAGGTTCATCACCAGCCCGTCTTCGAGCAGGGATGTTCGACCTGTCACGAAGCGCATGGCTCGGACAATGCGAAGCTGCTGCGGGTCGCGGGCAACGATCTCTGCATGGAGTGCCACGGTCCGCTGAATAACGCCAGGCCGACCGATTCAGACGATTTCGTAACCATCTTCAACGGCAAGGTGACGATGCCCAAGAAGTACGCGGCGATCGCCATGCACCTTCCCATCAAGTACGGCTTGGGTCATCCCACTGAAGGCCATCCTGTGGCGGACCAGATGGACCCCAAGGATTCCTCCAAGGTACGCCGCAAGATCAACTGCCTGACCTGTCACCAGCCGCACTCTTCCGCCCAGGCGGATCTGCTGGTGAAAGACCGGGCCAACAACATGGCGTTCTGTGACAGCTGTCATAAAGACCGCACCAACATGCGGAACATATCAGGAGACTAACGATGTTTGCCGCCCACTCAGTTCGCGTTCCCACACTCCGGCACTCCTGCAACATTCTTCTTGCGCTGCTGGCGCTGATGCTGGCTTTGCCGCTTCAACTCTCCGCCGGTCCAAAGAAGAAAGCGACCACGGATAACAAGGCGCCCACCAACTTTCTCGACAAGCTCGACATTTCCAAGATCGTGTGGCCACAGCCGCCGGCTATCGCGCGAGTGAAATACATGACTTACTACTCCGGCGAGAAACTCGATCTCGCTGCTCTGCAACCCGGCGCAAAGAAGAAACAGACCTGGATGGACCGGCTGGCCGGCGCACAAACCGAGAAGGAAATACGCGACGAGCATCCCCACTTCGTTTTGATCGAACCCTACGGAATGGCCGTCAACTCCAAGGGAGAGCTTTTTGTGGCCGACGAAAAAGTCGGCGCCATTTTCGTCTTCAATACCGAAAACAAAGACGTGAACATGATCAAGAACGGCATTCATGCCAACTTCGGCCGGATTATCGGACTCGCGATCGACGACGGCGATCGCCTCTTTGTCTCCGATGCCAAAATGCGACGCGTCCTCGTCTTCAGTCCCACGAACGAAGTAATTGGTCAGATCAATACCGGGCTTAGCGCCCCCTCCGGACTTGCCATCGATAACGACAATCGGATTCTCTACGTTGCCGACGTAGGGCTTGACCAGGTGCTGGCCTACGACGCGGACACGCTGGACCCGATCCGCAAGATCGGCACTACCGGACACAACCACGAACTCACCACTCCCGGCGACTTTTCCAAGCCGATCGGGGTGGCCGTCGATTCCGAAGGCAACTTGTACGTCGCCGACACCATGAACAACCGCATCGAGGTTTTCGATGCGGATGGCCAGTTCATCAAGGAATTCGGCAAAGCTGGAGACGGTCCCGGTTACTTCGCGCGGCCGAAAGGTGTCGCCATCGATTCTGACGACCACATCTGGGTCGCGGATGGCATGCAGGATCGTGTGCAGGTGTTCAACAAAGAAGGCCGGCTGCTGACCTACCTCGGCGGTCACGGCAATCTGCCGGGACAATTCGCCGCGCTGTGCGGCATCACCACCGATAAGAAGAACAACCGGGTTTTCACCTCGGAACAGTACCCGGGCCGGGTGCAGCAGTTCCGCTATGTGACCGAAGCGGAGGCCGTCGCCGAGAAAGCGCGCCGCGATGCTGAACTGAGGGGCAAACGCGCCGGCATAACCCCGGCAACGGTGGAGACGCAGGCTTCGAAGCAAGAGCCGGCCGTGAAGGCAAAGGATTCCGCGCCGCAGTAGGCGCAGCAAGTTTGGTTGTCCGCGGACAGCCAAAAGAAATCGGAAGAGGACCTCCGGTTTCAGTACCACGTGGTAGCTGTAACAGCTGTCAAATAAAGGAGGTTTTAATATTTATATGAAGAAACTCTCGCTAGTAGCTCTATTCGTTGTCATGGCAGCGAGTTTGGCACTCGCCCAAAACGGCAACGCTTACATTCCAACAACCGATGTTCTCGGCGCTCACCAGAACCAGGGTCGTGGTTGCGCGGGTTGTCACACACCGCACAGCGGCGCGCGCGGTTCCGGCCAAGCCACAACCGATGTCAGCAGCGGTGATACCGCTCTCTGGGGTCAGGACGTAGCCGTTCTGTACGGCAAGACCTTCCAGTTCGGCGACAAGCCCGCGTCGTACGCCCCCTTAAGTGCCTACAACGTAACCCTGCCCAGCAACATGTCGGCTGGAATCAGCGATGCTGAGACCGGTGGCTTGCTGATGTGCTTGAGCTGCCACGACGGCAGCGTCACGCAGACCAACATGATGACCAACCAGTCTTACGAGCAGAAGATCGGCGTACTGCCTTCCGTTTACGGCACCAACCCGATTCCCACCCTGCTCGGCAACGATGGCGGCACCGTGGGCGATTACAACAACGATCACCCGGTAGGGCCGAATGCGCAAATCTCAACCGATACAGGCTCAGGCTGCACGCCTAACGTGAATTGCACCGGTCTGGTATTCACCCCCAACGGCAAAGGCAGCGGCGTACTTTCCGTCACAGCCGGATCGCCGTACGCAACCTTCGTCAACAACTACGGCTGGCCGGCGCTGGCCCCCGGCCAGTGGAGCAATCCTTACGGAGTCGCTGTGGCCCCCTCAACCGGCCAATTGGGCGCCTTCGTGGTTTGCACCACTTGCCACAATCAGCACGTAATGAACGTGTACACCTCCACACCCGGCGTCGCGTACGGCACCCAGATCGCTGCCGACGGCGGCGGCAAGCACTATCGCACGTTCTTCTTCATCAACGGTCCTTATAACGTGACGGCCAATACGGCCTTCAACGGCGGCGGCATGGCCAGCTCGACGACACAGTTCTGCCGTCAGTGCCACTTTGACACGTCGAACGAAACCAACGGCGGCAGCATCCCCACGCTGTTCTAAGTGGGCTTCGCCTTACATGGGGGAGAGAAATCTTCTCCCCCTTTTTTGAAAGCAGCACAGACTTGAAAGCAGCAGAGAGGAATCCAGATGAAGTACCGGATGACGATCTACGGAGTGACGATCTCTAGAGTTGCGATCTGCCGAATGGCGCTCTGCGGTGTGGTTCTGATGGCGCTGGCTGTGGCTGCGCCGGCGCAGGTAGCTTCGCACGCGGCCACGCTCACCACCACGCTTCCCGCTCCGGCGATGGCGCCGACGATGTCGATGGACCAGCCCGTGGCCAAGGTGAATGGAACGGTGCTGACCCAGCGTGACCTGCTGCGCGAGATGTTTGCCATTTTTCCCTACGCGCGCGTGCACAACGGCTTTCCCAAGGAACAGGAAGCGCAAATCCGCCAGGGCGCACTGGAGATGATCGTTTTTGAGGAGCTGGTTTATCAGGCGGCACAAAAGCGCCAGGCGCCGATTACGGCGCAAACCGTATCCTCCGGCCTGCGCAGTTACAAGGCGCAATTTTCCAGCGCGGAGCAGTACCAGGCTTACCTGGCAGACGAATGCCAGGGTTCGGAAAAAGTTCTTCGTCAGCGCGTCCGGCGCTCTTTGCTGATCGACTGGATGCTGCGCACGCAAGTGGAGAGCAAAGCGGTAATCACCGACGCGCAGGCGCGGGCCTACTACGTAAAGAATCCAAAATTCTTTGCCCGTTCGGAAACATTCGCCATTCAGACCATTTCGCTCATTCCCCGACAGAACGGGAAAGAGCTGCCAATCTCGGTCAAGAGACGGGCCGAAGATGCGATCCGCCAGGCCAGCACGAGCAAGAGTTATGAGCAATTCGGATTATTGGCGGAGAAGCTTTCCGATGACGACTTCCGGGTCAACATGGGCGAGCACAAGACCGTGCAAGTCTCCGACTTGCCTCCTCAAGTAATGAAGACTTTGCGCGGCATGAAAGCCGGACAAGTCAGCGGTTTGATCGCAGTGGACGATGCTTACACCATCGTTCGGCTGAACAGCTATGCTCCCGCCGGCCAACGGCCGTTTGCGGAAGTGAAGGCGAAATTGAAAGAAGAACTCACCAAGCAGAAGCGGGAACAGTTGCGCGCCGCACTGGATAAGGAATTGAGGAGCACCGCCAGCGTGCGGTTGATGTAGGGCAATCGACGGGAGATATCAAGTGGGCCGGTACATTCGAAATGCATGGGTGGTTGTACTGGGACTGGGGATGGGGCTGCTGGTGCTCTCCGGGACTGCGATGGCCCAGTTTCAGTTTGGGAATCTCCGGATGATGGCAAATGGGAGCCTCACCGGAGGTTACAACGCCGCCTCGGGTGATCAGATTGAGTCCAACCATGGCTTCCAGTACGGCGGCAACGCGACGGTTGACGGCTCCTACTACGACCCTCGTTTTTTTTCCTTCGATGTGCGGCCCTATTACAACCAGTCCAGAGCCAATTCCGATCAGGATTCGATTTTCGATACCAGCGGAGTCAATGTCACGTCTCAGATATTCAGCGGTTCCCACTTTCCCGGGACCATAGGGTTTTCCGACTTCGGCAATAAGAGTTCGATGTTCGGGATGGCGGATGGCCCGAACGTCACCACCGACGGCAAAGGGCATGGATACAACATTGCCTGGAGCGCACTGCTTCCCGGTCTTCCCACGTTAACCGCAGCCTTCACTTCCGGCACGGGCACAGGCTCCGTGCTGGGCGCCGGTGAAACCAGCACCAGCGACACTCGAAATTTCAACCTGCGGTCGAATTACAGCGTGGCAGGTTTTCACCTCACCGGCATGTATCAAAAAACTACGCTCGACTCGAAGATTCCAGGGTTTATGGTCGGAACCCCGGAAATCGATTCATCCGGCAGCAACGACGTCTTGAGCTTTCAAGCTACGCACTCTCTGCCGTGGCACGGAAATACTTATGGCGACGTGTCGCAAACCCATTTCGACAATTCCTTCGAGGGAGTCAACGAGGGGCGAAGCACGATGGATACGGTGACCGGCGGCGTATTTCTGATTCCCACGATAAAGTCGAGCCTGTCGTTCAGTGGATCGTACTCCGATAATCTCTACGCGTCGCTGAACCAGTCGATCGCGAGTAACGGGGTCGCGCCTCCGCTCCTGTTGGGCGGGGCGGCTTCGAACACCTACACGGTAACCGGAGGCGGCAGCTATGAGATTCACAACGGTCTCTACGCTGCGGCGAACGTTACGCATGTCGGGCAGGACTACTCTGGCGGAAGCTACCAGGAGACCTATTTTACGGGCACGTTATACGGGAACTACCGGCGCCCGCTCTTCGGAGTTCTGAACTGGTCGGTCTCAATGATCGACAATTCTACCGAGGAAGGAAATGGCAACGTAGGTCTGAACACTGCAGTGAGCGCGTCGCGTCGATTCAATCATTGGGAAACCGGCGGCGAGTTCGCTTTTCAGCAGAACGTAGCGACCATGCTGGTCGGGTATAATCAGTCGGATTACCGCTGGAGCAGCCACATCAATCGCCGCGCCGATCACTGGTATTGGAGTGCCGGGGTCGGAGGAGGTCAGAGCTTGCTGACGGGACAAAGCGGCACTGGCAACCACTCTGAAAACGTATTTACCGCGCTGGGCAACGGACGGTACTCGACGAACTTCAATTACTCGCTATCCTCGGGAACTTCGATACTGACATCGAATGGGTTACAGAGTGTGCCCCTTGCCGCAGTGCTTTTGCCAACTTCTTCTCAAATCCTTTTCAACGCTCACAGTGTTGGGGCTACGGCGACAGCGTCGCCGAAGCGTTCGCTTACCCTCTGGGCTTCCTATTCCAAGGCCACCAGTTCGACGACGAATGTATCCACAAACTCCTACAATTCCACTGGAATGCTCAGCGCGAACGCTACCTATCACGCCCGGCGTTTAGGTTTTAACGCCGGCTTCAACCGTTTCTCCCAGAGCATCACCGCCGCCGGCGCTCCACCAGCGAATGTAAACTCATACTACGTTGGAGTGAACCGATGGTTCAGTTTCTTCTAGCGGGTGCGTGCCGGATTGTAATGCGCGGATGGTGGAGAGCGGCGTGGATCATCTGCCTTGTGGGAGCCTTCGCCAGCGCTGCAGACAAAAAGAATAATGAAAAAAAGAATAATCCTGTCGAACCGGGCCCGCCCGACATTCTGATGGATGGAGGGCGAAGGCTGGTCTACGAGCGCGTTTTTAATTCAGCGCATGACGTGGAAATAAAGCGCGCCTTCTGGAAGAAAGTCATTGATGTCATCGCCGGTCCGCCCGAGTACAGGGGCCTGGTTCGCCCGTATGACATTGCGGTTGATTCGCACGGCCGGTTAATCGTGACTGATCCCGGAGCGTACGGAGTTCACATTTTTGATTTCGAGCAGAAGAAATATAAGTTTCTGGAACGCAAAGACGCGGGCAAGGACCCGATGCGCGCCCCGCAGGGAGTGGCCGTCGACGCCAAGGACAATATCTACGTGACTGATTCCAAGTCGGGAAAAATATTTGTCTTCGATGCCGGCGGAAAGTTCCGGCGCGCACTGGACAGCCTGAAGGGCGGAGAAGGTTACTTCAAGCGGCCGACCGGCATTGCCGTGGACTCCGAAGCGAAGCGCATCTACATCACCGACACTTTGCGCGACCAGGTGTTCGTCCTCGATATGGACGGCAGTGTTATGGAAAAGATCGGGCACAACGGCACTGCGGAAGGCGAGTTCAACTATCCCACCGAACTGTTGCTGAATGGGAAGAACCTCGCGGTGGTCGACGCCATGAACTTCCGGGTACAGATCATGGACCGCAGCGGAACATTCGAACACACCGTCGGCAAGATCGGCAACGGTATGGGAGGGTTATACCGGCCCAAGGGGATCGGGTTCGATTCCGAGGGCCATCTGTACGTGGTGGACGGCTTGTCCAGCCTGGTGCAGGTGTTCAACAACGAGGGTCAGTTGCTCTACTACTTCGGCGGAAGAGGCACCGGCCTCGGATATTTCCAACTCCCGACCGGATTGGCGATTGACCGCTCCGACCGGATTTTTGTGGTTGATAGTTTCAACCGCCGGGTCCAGGTTTTCCGCTATTTCGGAATCGGGCAATGGGGCCAGGGGGGAACGCATTGACAGGAGGGGACGCATTGAGGAGGAATGCATTGAAAGCCAGTCTCATCTGCGCACTCCTCCTGATCGCGATCTTCGCGGGCAGCGGAGCTCGCGCGCAAACCGGCGGCGACGTGCTGGGCATGCATGACCTCACAGTCGGCGGAAAATCGCCGATCCAGGCTCCTGGGGCGTTGGGTTGCACATTCTGCCATGCGCCGCACAGCGGTGCCGGCGACATACCTGCTCTGTGGAACCAGACCTTATCCAAGCAGTCCTACACTCCCTACAACAGCACTACTTACCACCAGACCGGCCAGACCCAGCCCACTCTGGGCGCCGCGAGCAGTTTGTGCCTTAGCTGTCACGATGGAACCGTAGCTATCGGACAGTCGACCGCCTACGGCAAAATGCCGACCGTCGGTTCCATGTACCCGCAGGACATATTGGGCACCAACATGCAGAATTCGCATCCCTTCAGCCTTGTTCTGCCGATGAAGGATTCCCCTGATCTGGCGAGCACCTTGGTGGCGAATGGGACCACCTTAGATCTGACGCACGCCGTGAAGCTCATTAACGGCAATGTCGAGTGCACCAGCTGCCACAATCCTCATGTTCAGGCCATCGACAAAATCTCGCAGAATTTCCTGGTGTTGGATAGCTCTATGGGGCGCTTGTGTCTGGCGTGCCATGATCCCAATCGAACCGTAACTGGCCAGGTAAATCCGCTCACGGGTTGGACCCAAAGTATCCACCAGAGAGCGACCAACACACCTGCGGTAGGCGCGCATGTCGGGACCTATGACACCGTTGCAAAGAACGCCTGCATTTCATGCCATATGCCGCACAATGGCCAGGGAGTGGCGCGGCTGTTGCGGCCAGCCACGCCGCCGGCGCCCAGCCTCGACCCCACCAGCCAGGATTGTGTGACCTGCCACAGTGGCGGCTTGAATCTGACGCCGGTAGCTCCGGACATCGCTTCCGAACTCGCGAAGATCTCTCATCCGCTGCCTGCGGGTACGGTCACGAGCATTCACGATCCTGCGGAAGCCGCCGTACTGAACAACAACCGTCACGCCACCTGTACGGACTGTCACAACGCTCACGCGGACAATCAGGTTACGACGTTCGCCGCCCCTCCGCTGATTCGCACCTCTGAGACAGACGTGGTGGGAGTAAGCGCTTCTGATGGAGTGACGATACTCGATCCTGCAATTAATCAGTATGAGAATTGCCTGCGTTGCCACGGCACCAGCAGTGGCACGCAGATATTGCCGAAATTTGGATATTTCCCGACGCGGGACGTGGCTGCGCCGGATCCGCTGAACGTGATTCCGGAATTCAGTGCGACCGCAACTTCCAGTCATCCGGTTACGCACGATCGCTCCAGTGCGCTGCCGCAGCCAAGTTTGCTGACGAACATGATCAATATCGGTCGCACCGGTCAAAGCCGTCTCATGGGTGTGCGGATTTTTTGTACGGATTGCCATAACAGTGACGATAACCGGGAATTTGGCCAAACCGGCCCCAACGGACCGCACGGTTCGATCTATCCGCACATTCTCGAACGCCAGTACCAGTTCAGTCAGGTGGCGGCAGGGGCGGGACCGGGATCTACCATCATCAATTTATTCGCTCCGCCAGATCTGGGCCCGACGGGGCCATATGCGCTCTGCGCCAAGTGTCACGATCTAACGAACATCCTTTCGAATGCCAGTTTCACGCAACACGCCAGTCATATCAACGCCGGATTCACGTGCTCCACTTGCCACACCGCTCACGGTATGGGCGCAATTTCAGCCAACATAACCGGCGAGCGGCTGGTCAACTTTGACTTGCAAGTCGTGGGGATGAACGGCGCATCTCCGATCAGTTACAACCGCAGCACGAACACCTGCACCTTGACCTGCCACACCTACAACCATAATCCGGACGGGAGCGTTTCCCAGCACAGCGGGGCTCGCAGGAAATAGGTTTCACCTAAACGTCAGACAATTACTGATGAGATGATTCCTGCGCTGAGGGCCCACCACCACGCCAGAAGACAATCATGAGAGGGACTGCACAACTGATCAATAAGCTTGCCCAAGGCATTACCGGAGACACCCAGAACAGACCAGGGTGGTCGCGAACCAGCACCACCCAGGCAAGATATCCCACAGCGCCCGCCGCCAATGCCAGTCCTCGACGTGACCAGCCGTCGGCCATGCAGAGTGACCACGGAATCAAAGAGAAAAAGAATGCAGCCAGAAGATCAATCAGGTAATGCTCGCCGTAAACCATGGTTGAGACGGCGGTGAGCAAGACGAAGGCGAGCGCTAGCCATCGTCCAAGTTTCTTTGCCCGACAACTCCTCCCTTGACAGCTCTTCCCCTGATAGGACCACAAAATCAAGAGCGCCCAGCCCATGTGCAGAGACGGCATTCCGTTGCGCGGCCACTGTGAATCGATGTTGATGAACGAAGGTCTCCCGGAGAAGAAAGACGCGGTGGAGCAACTGCCGTCAAAGTAGAAGCATTCGTCGCCGAACGGAAGATAGGCAGGTCCGCAAATGGGCAAAAGCCGATAGCACAACACCGCCAGCACCCCAGCCAGCAGGAAACAGCAGAACACCTTCAGAGCTTTGGATTGATTCTCTAAGAATGATGCGTAGGCGAGTCCCATGGCAAACGGCAGACCCTCATAGATTCCCTGCAAAAAGCCCCGCAATATCTTTGAGGAACACAGGTGATGAAGCCATATACTTGGTTGGAATCCGAAGCTGCCATCCACATAGAGAGCGTAGAGATCGAACGTCCTGCCTTGCATTCCCACAGGAGCCGAGGGTGAAAGCAGAAGGGACCTCCAAACATAGAACAGTACAAGGAATGCCCCCGGAAGGAGTAGCCAAAGGCTGGGCTTTTGTTTTGCGAGCAGCCAACTGCAGCAGATACTGAGTTGACCGAGCGCCGCATACCCAATGCCCCGATGTCCGGTGGACATCGCATAGGCGGTCAGCAGGACGCAAGCGATCGAGATGGATAGGACGAGCAGAATTGAGGATCGCGGCAAGAAGCAGATTCGCAAATTTCAGATCGACTTTCAATATCGAATCGAACGCTGACCATCTAGCGATCCTTTAATCTCATGACTCAATTGTGGCCCGCTTATCCAGAGGAGTCCTTGAGAAGGCGGACCAGCTAAGCGCGCTAGCGCGTTAAATCACCCGCAGAGTGCGAAGAAAAGCGCGTTTCCGCGGCGCTTCCCGACGCATAGCAATCGACAAAGCCGCTAAATTATTGATGGGTAATCATTTAGTTTAAGTCGTCCAGCGCGGCAGTTGGCGGCTCTCATGCGTATAAACAAGAGAGTGAATCCGAGGAGCGGCTGGGCACCTGGGCCGCAGGCATCGCGGAAATCGAGTGGGATGAGTTCAAAACAATCAATCTCCAAACGGCAGGTTGAGGCAAAGGGCGAATGGCGCCGCTTGGCGCCACGTATCGCGATTGCCGTTTTTATTCCGTTCCTGGTGCTCGTATTAGTGGAAGTGGCCTTGCGGCTATTTGGAGTCGGGTACTCCACCGAACTGATGGAACCATGCACGGTGCACGGCAGTCCATCGTCTTGCTACAACCTGTTCTTTCCGGCGCCCTTCTTTCCGCCGGGCATGATTAAGCTTCCTCAGGTGTATGCGATTCCTGCTGAAAAAGGCCCGCAAACCTACAGAATCTTCGTGCTTGGGGAATCCGCTGCCATGGGAGATCCCGATCCTGCGTATGGATTCAGCCGCTACTTGGAAGTAATGCTACGCGAACGCTATCCCTCGATGACGTTCGAAGTTGTGAATACGGGAAGCGTCGCCATGAATTCGCACGTCATGCTGCCAATCGCGAAAGGATTGGCCAAGTACCGTCCGGACCTCTTCATCATTTACTCAGGCAACAACGAAGTAGTCGGACCGTATGGTCCGGGTACGGCACTTTCATCTTCCAGCATGAGCCTCCGGTCATTCGCAGCGCCATTTTTCTGCGCTCCACTCGCATCGGACAGCTTCTCACCAAAGTGGGCACCCAGAAGCAGGAGTGGGGCGGGATGGCGATGTTTCTCGACAAGCAGGTTCGAGCTAGTTCACCGCTCATGAAGTATGCCTACGCCAACTTCCAGCAGAACCTGTATGACACGATCGAGGTAGCTCGCCGCGCAGGCGCCAGGGTCATCGTCTCAACTGTGGCGACCAACCTGCAGGATTGTGCTCCGTTCGCATCTTTACATCGAGAGGATCTGGGCCAGGATGCTTTGCACTCCTGGTCGGCGCTGGTTCAACAGGGAGCGGAGAAAGAGAGCTCCGGCTCCTACGCGGAGGCATTGAAGTTGTATCTCTCCGCCGCTGGCATTGACGACGACTATGCAGAACTCGAGTTCCGCATCGCACGTTGCCTGGAAGCCCTGGGAGAGGACGGCAAAGCGAGGGAGCATTTTCTTCGTGCCCGCGATCTAGACACACTTCGCTTTCGTGCTGACAGCCGGATCAATGACATAAATCGCTCGGTTGCGTCTTCGCTTCCCGGTGTCAAACTCGTCGACGCCGATGCGATTTTCGCCAACGAAAGTTCCCACGGCATTATCGGTAGCGAACTTGTGTACGAGCACGTTCACCTGACTCCGCATGGTAACTACCTACTCGCGCGTGCAATGTTTCTTCAAATCGCGAGCACCCTTCCCCCTGAAGCTGGGAAATCACTTCAAGCGGAAGACGTTCCTTCCCAGGAGGAGTGTGAGCGGATGCTGGCATTTACCAGCCATGATTCTTCCCGGGTTGCCGCAGAGATGCTGCGACGGTTGCAAGAACCGCCATTTACGAATCAGCTAAACCATTCGGATCAAGTCTTGCGGCTGATGATGAAGGTGAACAATCCGGACGAAGATCCAAATCAGACAGCGGCGCAGTATCAATGGGCGATCATGAGAATGCCAGACGATAAGATCCTTCGACGCAAGTTTGGGCTTTTCCTCTTTCAGTACAACCCCGCCGGAGCGCTAAATCAGTTACAGATGGCGCAACCTTGGGATGGATTTCCCGTGGTCACGCCGGACGGTAGGCCAATCCAATAGAATCGAACAGAGAAGACGATTTTTGTTGGAAATCACGATCTGCTGCATCTTGATGCCAGCTCAGGGCGCGAGTATTTACTCCGTGTAGCCTGATCAACTTCAGTTCAAAATCCCCGATACATGAACTGCGCCGCGCTTTCACTTTGAGCATCCGTCACGAACAACACAAAGAGCAACGTCAATCCATAGAGAGGAGGGATCCAGTACCAGCGCCACTGGGCCAGGAAAGCAATGATCCCCATGGGTTCAGGTTTCTGCGATTCCGCTTTACCTGAGTGGAGATCGAGGATGTCGCTCACCCAAACCGCAATCGCATACGCCAGCGCCAGAGTTGCAATGCAGAGATAAAGGCTTCCAGTCAGAAAATGTGCGCTGTAACCTGTCAGCGAAAGAATGGCCGACAGCATTTCACGAGCTTCATTCAGCGAGTTGGCGCGGAAGAATATCCATCCCAGGTTAATGAAAGCGATGGTTGCGATCCATGAGATTGGCGTCCAAAGGGCTGCGGCAGGCGTCCAATCGAACTTGCGCTGCACTTGTTGTACCTGACGGTGCAGCACCAGAAGTACCCCGTAATAGCAACCCCACAACAGAAGTAGCAAACTGGCCCTGTGCCATAAACCGAACAGCACCATCGCGATCACAAGCGAAAGATTCCGCCACCACATCTCACGGCGCATCATGGCTAGCGGAAGGAAAATGTAGTCGCGGATCCAGAACGACAGCGACATGTGCCATCGTGTCCAGAAAATCGAAGGACTGGTGGATTGAAATGGGCGCGCGAAATTTTCAGGCACCGTTAACCCCAGCACCTTGGCCGCGCCGATGGCGATGTGCGAGTAGCCGGCGAAATCGAGAAAGAGTTGCAGGCCGTATCCGACGGCCAGGCACCAGACGTCCGTGCCACTCCAATGCGTGACGCGATCGAATCCGCTCACGATCCCATCGCCGCCCAGAATTCCTTGTCCCAATAATTTGGCTAGTTGCATCATCAGGACGCCGGTGGCGATCCGGCGAAATCCCTGCGTGATGTCATTCCATGGCGTGAGTTCTTCGGAGCGAAATTGCGGCAGCATATCGGGCATGCGGCAGATCGGGCCCGAGATCGTAACGGGGAAGAAAGCCATATACAGCGCAAACTCGAAGAAAGTTGGATCGAGTTCCTCGCCACGATACAGATCAAACAGGTAACTCATCGCTTGAAAGGTCCAGAAAGAAATCCCCAAGGGCAGCGCCAGGTGTGCGAACCGTTGCAGTGACGAAAAAGGGAGGTGGACTGTGGCTTCGGGAAGGTATTTAAAAATACTCAATAGCGCCAGGTTTAAAAGAATGCCGAGAGCGAGCGGGATCCCAGAAGGTTTCCGGCGAAGCCATTGGCCGACCAGGAAGTTCATCACCGTGGAGGCGAGAAGAATGGCGCCGAACCAAACTCCCCAGGTGAGGTAGAGGACATAGCTGGCGATCAGAAGAGCGGACTGGCGCGCTCGGCGTGAGCGCACCTTGGCGAAAATCACGACGCAAAGCAGGAACAGCAGACCATACAGAATCGGTTGGAGCAACTTTCCTCCATGCGGAAGATAACCGCCCTGGACCAGCGAACAAGAATAATGGGCGGCTGCACGGGAAACAAGGAAGCCGAACTTCATCTACTACAATGACGTGTGCTTCGCTACCGCAATCTGCTCGAGGCCCTCGCCGCGGCTCCGGCCAATCGTCCATTCGTGACGGCCTGGGTCGACGAGGACGAACAGCAGACCCTAACATTTGCTGAGTTCCGCTTGCGGGCTCGGCAGCAGGCCAATATCCTGCGCGATCACCGCGTGGCGGCGGGCGATCGGGTCGTGATCATCATGCCCCAGCGCATTCCGGCGATGACGACGTTTGTAGGGGCGATGATGCTGGGCGCGGTTCCCACCTTTCTCGCCTATCCCAATTTCAAAATCGAGCCCGCGAAATATCGCTCCGGACTCGCGGGCGTTACCGCGAACCTCAAGGCGCGGGTGGTCGTCATCGACCAAGAATTTCCTGACGATATGCTCGGCCATGTGTCCCTGGGTGCGGAAACCAAACTAATACGAATCGGCGTCGGAACGCCCGCTCAAGGGGACACGGAAATCCTAACTCCGAAGATCGAGCCCGACAGCCTCGCCTTCATTCAACACTCTGCCGGCACGACCGGATTGCAGAAGGGGGTTGCTCTCACTCACGCGGCCGGACTGCGCCAACTGGAGCATCTAAGCAGGGCCCTGAAGATTGACGGGAAAACGGACCGCATCTACAGCTGGCTGCCGCTCTACCATGACATGGGGCTAATCGCCTGCTTCATGTTGCCCATGGTTTGTCACATTCCGCTGGTCATGCAGTCGCCGATGGACTGGGTGATGCATCCGAGAACCATGCTGCAGATCATCAGCGAGCACAAGTGTACCCTCGCGTGGATGCCGAATTTTGCCTTTCAGTTCCTACCTAGGCGGACGCCACCCTCCCGCTGGGCGCAATACGATCTGTCATCGGTGCGCGCATTGATCAATTGCTCCGAGCCGGTCCGCGCCAATAGCATGCTTGAATTCGAGAATGCCTTCGCGGCCGCGGGACTCAAGAGTGCAGCCCTACACTCGTCGTACGCTATGGCGGAGAACGTATTTGCCGTGACGCAATCTTCCATCGATGGATCCCATGGCCCGGCGCGCCTTTGCGCTGATGGTGTGCAATTTCGCGGTGCCCATCGAATTGTCCCGGCAGTGGAGGGAACTCCCGGCGCGATGGCATTTACATCATCGGGCCGATTACTGCCCCATCATGAAATTCGTATCCTCTCCGATGCCGGTACTATCCTCGGCGAGAGCTGCGTCGGCGAGATTCTGGTCAAGAGTGACTGCCTGTTCGACGGTTACTACAACCGTCCCGATCTCACCGCGCAAGCCCTCGTCGCCGGCTGGTACCGCACCGGTGACTTGGGTTTTTGCCGTGACGGAGAACTCTATGTCGTCGGGCGGAAGAAAGACCTGCTGATTATCGGGGGCGAGAATATTTATCCCCAGGACATTGAGGAGATCGTCGAGGGCCACTCGGCCATCCATGACGGCCGGGTGATCGCCATGGGCGTGTACAATCCCGACCTCGGGACCGAAGACATCGTCGTGGTCGCGGAGGTGGAACGCGACGAGTTGCTGACCGGCGCGGCCGAGATCGAACGAGAGCTTCGCAGCCTGGTCGTAGCCGGTATGGGAGTCGCGATTCGCTCGATTTTCTTAAAGCCGCCCAAGTGGATCGTGAAGAGCACGGCGGGGAAGCCGGCACGTTCCGCGACTCGCGAAAAGCTGTTCCAGGAGCATCCCGAACTCGGCGTCGATTCTTAGGAGAGAATGTTCGTGACTGCAGAAGCGCAGCAGATGATTCAACACATTGTTCAGTTAATCCGAAAGCCGGGAGTGACTTTGGATGAAAACACTCCGCTGGTTTCCTCGGGTCTGATCGACTCGATGTCCCTGATCGATCTGTTGCTGAAGCTCGAAGACCTGACACACATGCGCATCCCGGCGGGAAAGGTGCAACCGAAAGACTTAGACACCGTGGCGAAAATGTTCGCGACCGCGCAGCGAGTGGGGAAGCCTCGGAAGTAGCCTGACTGGAATCGTGCCGTCGAAATCCCCGCGCCGTGGGGATGGAAACAAGTTCTCAGTTCTCAGTGATGTCTTGCTGCGAACTGAGAACTAAGAACTGAGAACCAATCCGTTTCGGACCTCTCTTTCTCTACTACTGCTCCCGTATCCTTGCAGTATCTAAGTGGTGGCTGCTCATCGCGCTAGCCTCCGCTTCTTCCATCATTTGATTACGATCCCATTACGGGCGCAGGACCATGGCCTTGATGTGGAAGTGCGATTCTTTGGAGGCGTCATCGATGCGTATCAGCATCTCGTTTTTCTGAAGGCGGAATCGCGTGATTTCCGCGAGAGGGATGAGCTGATCGGAGGTCTTGCCGCTGATGATATACACCACTTTCTCCCCCGCCAGAACGTATTCGGGGCAGAGCGCACCCGATTCCACCTTACTCGCACCTGACATGGCTGCCATGAACCCGTGCTGCGGCCCCATGCAATCCGTCATGCGCATGCGGATGATGGTGCCCTGCTGTGAAGAGTGGTCTTGGGCTGAAAGAAAAACTGGAAAAGCGAACACGACAATGCAGAACAGCGCGCGTTTCATAGGCCTCCAATCACTGGACTTGGTTGGGATAGTAGTACCCGATTCTGCTCCGGAACTGCAGCTTGAGATTGTGAGTCGGAAGAATCCGGACAGCGTGAAATCCGGGGGCGCGACTGGGTAATCTGTAAGTAACAATATAATTTGCTCGCAACTCTTCAAGTAATGCATTCAGTACACCGGTGGTCCCTTCTGGCGGCGAGAAATAACGCCCTCCGGTTGCGCTGGCGAGATTGCGTAGAATCGCGGCCCCCTGTGATCCGTAAGCGCTCTTGTTCAGGTCAATACAATCCAACTGAACCTCGCTCCTCACGGAAGCGTCGAGTGCATCTCCCAAAGAATCTTGACTGACGGAGTCTACGCCGTCCGAGAACACGATAAGTGTTTTCTCGGCGCGTGCGTCGCCGTGATGGGCGAGATAGTCCTCCGCGAATACGATGGTGTCAAACAACGGAGTCAGTCCGTGAGCGCGTACCTCCGGAAGTCTTCCGGCAGCTTGTGAGGCGCGGCAATCTCCGGCACAAAGAAGAGCTGGACGGGAACCCTCAAAAGAAAAAATAGAAAGGTTTTCGGGAGGCACGCCCTCAGCACTCGAAACCAGGTGCAGAATGTCAGCCATCTCCTGGCTAAAGCGCGGAGTCACAGACTCGCTGGCGTCAATGAGAATTGCAATTTCGAGTTTGGTCCAATCCGAGCGAGTAAAGCTCTGAAAATTGCGGACGACAACATCGCTATCAACCACAGCAAAGTCACTGGCCTGCAACGTGGCCACGCCGTGATTGTTCTGGTCCGCGGCAGAAAAGTTCAGGCGCACTTCGGTGACGTTGCTGCGGTAAATGAGTTTGGCCGGATCCCCGGCAACGGTCGGAGAAGTTCCGACGCAAAACAGCAGAAGCGAAGAAAGCGGCCAGTAATGCCGACGACCCACAGGAATCGACATACCAACTACATCGTCCTTTGGCAGAAAACTTTAGCACGCCGCCCCTACGGCGGATATTTCTTCCTTACTTTCGTAGCACGATACGGTGGAAGGGTTGCCGCGGACCACTGGAATGCAGAGGTTTCTGAGAGTGCGCCAATCTAGCGGGGCCACACGATTGAAAATCAACGCAGGCAGTTGTGTACGGGAAGTAATTTCCGAGAGTGGCTAGTTACTGGGCTTCGGTTGGCGGGCTTCCACAATTAGTTTCTGGACTGCGGCCTTCTTGTCTTCGGCCAGCGTGGGGTTCAATTTCAGCAACTGCCGCCATGCGTCGATCGCGCCCGCGGGATCGTTTTTCTTCTGCATGCGGATCATCCCCAGATTAAAAAGTGAATTGGCATCCTTGGGGTTGTAGCTGAGAGATTGCTGGAGTTGCTGGATGGCGCCGTCGGCGTCACCCTCGTAATAGAGACAGGATGCCAGATCCGTGCGCGCGGCCACGTTCTTAGGGTCGGCATCGACTGATTTCTGGAAATACTCAGTCGCCTCCCTGAACTGATGAGTTGCTTTGTAGAGTATCCCGATCTGGTTCAGCAGCCCAGAGTTGTTGGGATCGTTCTTCAGTTTGGCTAGCAGAGGTTCGGCCTTCTTGTCGGCCATGTGCTTCATGTCGTCCAAGCTGGGCATTTGTGACTGCGCGCTCGCCGGAGCATCTATCATCGCAGCCTGCGAGGTTTGCATCGGGCGTGATGCTGACCCACGGTACAAATACCCCAAAGCCAACCCGATGACCAGGCAGATACTCGCCATCGCATAGACCTGGGCTGTCCTCCAATTGCCGGATGCGTCGGCTCCCACCTCGTTCGCCATAATCTCGTCTTCTCTCCAGAGCGGAGTTCGTCAGCCACAACGGACGTCTGCCCTCACACGAGGGTACTTCTCAATATGCACGCCGGCTGCCAATTCCATGTTTATAGCCAGGCTGCGTTTTCAATCGCTTACGACGAACAACGGCAAACAACTGGCAGGAAACGGGTGTTATGGCCGAGGATCGGGGGTTTCTCCACAGCTGCGGTGGCAATAATCTGGTGACTGAAGAAGCTAGGGAAGCGGCCTCGCTAGCCCCCCGCTAACCTGCTTTACCAGATGCGCACGCGATCGGGCGGCGCCAGATAAAGTTTGTCCCCCGGCTTCACATTGAAGGCGGTGTACCAGGCGTCGATATTGCGGACCGTCGCCGCACGATATTCGGCCGGGGCGTGCGAATCGGTTATCACGTCCTGGCGCAGCGCAGCCTCCCGCAGCTTCGATCCCCAATTCTGCGCGAAGGCGATGAAGAACTGCTGGTCGGCGGAGAAACCATTCTGCGCGGGCCCGATCTTACGTGAGAGAGAAGCCTCATAACCGTCGTAGGCAGCGGAGATGCCGGCGACGTCGGCGATATTTTCCGCCAGCGTCTGCTTGCCATTCACCGAGAGATCGGGAAAGGGTTTGTAGGTATCGTACTGCGCCGCCAGTTGTGCCGTAGCGGCTTCGAAATGCTTAAGATCGGCGGCAGTCCACCAGTTTCTCAGCCGGCCTTTGGAATCGAATGTGCTTCCTTCGGTATCGAAGGTATGGCTGATTTCATGTCCGATTACGGTTCCGATGGCGCCGTAGTTAGCCATAGCCGGAGCCAGAGGATCGAAAAACGGAGGCTGCAAAATCGCCGCAGGAAAATTAAGCGCATTTTGCAGCGGCAGATTCACAGCGTTTACGGTCTGCGGCGTCATCGACCATTCCTTGCGGTCAATCGGCTTGCCCAGGCGCGCGATCTGACGCTGATATTCGGCCAGGTTGCCGCGCCAGATGTTGCCGAAGATATCGTCGGGCTTTACTTCGAAGTTGGAATAGTCGTGCCAGGTTTCCGGATAGCCAATTCCCACATACAACGTTGAAAGCTTGGCCTCGGCCTCGGCCTTGGTCGCGGGATTCATCCAGGGAAGCGCTTCAATACGTTGGCGAAACGCGGCAATCAGATTCGCTACCATGTCTTGCGCCTGCGCTTTGGCTTGTGGCGAAAAATAGCGCTGCGCGTAGATTTGGCCGACAGCGTCGCCCAACAATCCATTCACTACCGCGACCCCGCGTTGCCAGCGTGGGCGCTGCTGGGTGGTGCCGGAGAGAATCTTGCCGAAAAACGCAAAGCGTTCGTCCACCCAGGCTTTCGGCAGCACCCCTGCGTAAGTATCGATTAAGTGGAATGCAAGCCAGTCCTTCCAGGTGTCGAGCGAGGTGGAAGCCACCAAGGCGGACTCGCCGGTGAAGGCTTCGGGCTGCCAGACAAGGAAGCTGCTTTGCTGGTCGAGGCCGGCTGCGCGGAAATACTCGGTCCAGTCCAGACCGGGAGCCTTGGCTGAAAAATCAGCCAGAGTCCAGGTGTTGTTGGCCTTGTAGATATCTTCGTTGTCGGCCAGACTGCGATGGCTCTGCGCGATAGCGTGCTCGAGTTCGAGGATGCGAGTCGCGCGGGCATCGGTGTCGGTGAATCCAGCCAGCTTGAGCATGGCGGCAACGTGAGTTTGATACTGGGCGCGAAGATGGCGCGTGCGTTCCTTGTCGTCCAGATAATCTTCGCGGTCGGGCAGTTGTAGTCCGCCTTGCAGCAGATAGGCTTTGTAGTGCTCCGAATCATTGAAGCCGGGAGCGACCCACAATCCAAAAAGATTTTGAGTGTGAAAGTTGGTGTTATTGAGCGCGTCGACGTCGGCGCGCAAAGTTTCACCCAGGGCGTGAGCCAATTCGCGCTTGTCATGGATGGCCGCGATTGCGTCCAGGTGCGGGCGAAGAGGCGCGAGGCCTTTGGCCTCGATCGCGGCTTCGTCCATGTAAGAGTTGAAGAGATCCGCAACTTTGCGCGCGCCCGAGCCTGCGGGCGGGTTGGACTTGGCAATCTCTTCGATCAAGTCCGCAGTACGCTTATTGCTGAGGTCGCCCAGCTTGGTAAAGACGTCGACCTCGGCGCGATCGGGCGGAATTTCAGTGCGCTTGATCCAATTGCCGTTGGCGTACAGGTAAAAATCATCTCCCGGCTTGACCGAGATATCGATGTTAGCGACAGCGATTCCGTGGTCTTCTGGCGCGGATGCATTTTGCGCGCTCCCCACCAGGGCACACATCGCCACGCAAAGTAATGATTTGCCGATTAAGACGAAATTTGAAAATCTTGGATTTCGCATTGAGTTTCCTGTTGGAGCTTCTTCTTGAATCTTTCAGTTGGATTTCCGTTGAGTTCCCGATTGAGTTTCAGGTTTGCTTCCATGCTAATCGCGAGCGCGTTCGCGCCCACGAGTTTTAGAGCGCGCCGAGCTCGAAAAATCTTCTGGCTTAAGTGATACTAACTTCGGTATATGTGCCATAGACCTGCCGCAAGACTTCGCAGATTTCGCCCACCGTGGCATAAGCGCGCACCGCGTCGACGATGTAGGGCATGGTATTCGCGGCAGAAACGTTGCCGTCAGTGCCGGCGCGCGGCTCCTGCGCAGCCGCTTTTTTCAGCGCCTCCAACGCTCGATGTACCTCATCATTGGAGCGGCGGGCGCGCAGAGTTTTTAATTTCGCAGATTGCTGGCGAGCCACGCTTTCATCGATGTAGAGAATGTGCGGAGACTCCTCTTCGATGACGAATTCGTTGGCACCGACGATCACCTTCTCACGCGCTTCCACTGCGCGCTGATACTGATACGAAGCTTCGGCAATTTCTTTTTGCGGGTAACCGCGCTCAATGGCTTTCACCATGCCGCCCATAGCGTCCAGCTTGCCGAAATAATCGAAGGCGCCGTTTTCCATTTGCAGAGTCAGAGTTTCCAGGAAATAGGAGCCGCCTAGCGGATCGACCGTCTGCGTGACTCCGGACTCATAAGCAATAATCTGTTGCGTGCGCAACGCGATGCGCGCCGCCTCTTCGGTGGGCAGGGCAAGCGCCTCGTCGTACGAATCGGTATGCAGCGACTGTGTCCCGCCAAGAACTGCCGCCAGCGCTTGAATAGCCACGCGCGCGATGTTGTTCATGGGTTGCTGCGCCGGCAAAGAAACTCCGGCAGTCTGGGTATGGAAACGCATCAGCCAGGTGCGCTGATTCTTGGCCTCGAAGCGCTCTTTCATCACCCGATACCAGATCTTGCGCGCGGCACGATACTTGGCGATCTCTTCAAAGAAATCATTGTGCGCGTTGAAGAAGAAGCTCAAACGGGGACCGAACTCGTCCACATCGAGCCCGCGGCGGCGTGCCCATTCTACGTATTCGACGCCGTCATACAAGGTAAATGCGAGTTCCTGCAGAGCGGTTGATCCCGCTTCGCGAATGTGATATCCGCTGATTGAAATTGTGTTGAAACGCGGCGTGAATATCGAACCGAACTCAAAGGTGTCGATGACCAGCCGCATCGAAGGAGCCGGCGGATAAATGTATTCCTTTTGTGCAATGTATTCCTTAAGGATGTCGTTCTGAATGGTGCCGGAAATTTTCTTCCAGTCGGCGCCCTGCTTTTCCGCGACCACCAGGTACATTGCCCACAGCACAGACGCAGGCGAATTGATGGTCATCGAAACCGTCGTCTTTTCCAAATCGATGCCGCCGAAAAGAATCTCCATGTCTTCGAGCGAATCGATGGCCACGCCGCACTTGCCCACCTCGCCCTCGCTGGCAGGATGGTCGGAGTCGTAGCCCATGAGCGTAGGCAGATCGAAGGCGACGGAGAGTCCGCTGCCGCCATGCTCAAGCAAATATTTGTAGCGCTGGTTGGTTTCTTCGGGCGAGGCGAAGCCCGAGAATTGCCGCATGGTAAAAAGTTTGCCGCGATATCCCGTGGCGTGAATGCCGCGCGTGTAGGGCGGTTGGCCGGGATAGCCGAGATAGCTTTCTGCGCTCCAGTCCTCGGGTAGATCGGCTTGCGTGTATAGGCGGCGAATGGGTACGCCAGAAATCGTGGTGAAGCGCGCATGGCCATGCTCGTCGAGGTTCACGCCGGTGGGAGCGCCGATGGGCCGCTCGGGAGATTTTTCCAGCGTAGGCGCGAGCGTTTTCTCAGCCCATTGTCTTTCGGAGTCGGAAGGATGACGGTTCTCCAACACGTCGCCGATTGGACTCTCGGCCACTTGCGGCTGGTTGGACGGACGAGACGGCTTCTTTGCCATGCGAACCCCACTGCTCTGATTCGATGATAGGGAAGTGAGAGCGTGTGAGCAAGGCGGGTGAGCGGCATTCAAACGACCGGTCGGTTTGCCGGTGCACGCTGAGACGTAGCAAGCTACGTCTCTACGATAAGTTTCTGTAGAGACGTTGATTGCAACGTCTAAGGGACCATCACGGCTGCTTCCGCGAGAGTTCCCACGCCTTGGCGTATTTCCAGGAAACATATACCGCGTGGTAGAGATGCAGCAGCAGGCCTTCGCGGCCGTCGAGGAAGCCGAGACGGAGGAAATAGTTGTAGAGGAACGTCGCCAGCGGGCGCAGAACGATGTTGATCACGCTGAACCGTACTCTGCCGTTACGTTTCGCAACCACCATCTCCGCGCCCAGCGACGAATAGCGGTTCATATGATCGATGTAGTCGGAGAGCGTAGGGTAGGAGTGGTGCACTAGCGCACTGAGCACGCCTTTGAGTCGCCCAGCTTTACCTGCAAATGCAATATCTTCGTGCACCGCACGATTTTCAAATCTTCCTGAGCCTTTGCGAAATAATCGCAGCTTCAGATCAGGCCAGAAGCCCCCATGCCGGAGCCATCGGCCCAGGAACAAGTTCCGGCGTTGAATCCAGAATCCCTGGAGGTCGGCATGAGATGTCGTCACACCCATCGCACTCAGGAGTTCCTGCTTCGGATGCGGTTGCCTCTTTGAAATCACATAAGCAACCAGCGACGCTAAATCGCGTTCCACTACCTCGTCCGCATCCAGACTCAGAATCCAATCTCCGGTCGCCTTGTCGATGGCAGAGTTCTTCTGCGCGGCATAGCCTTTCCATTCGTCGACGAAGACTTTCGCACCGAATGACTTTGCGATCTCAACTGTCCGGTCAGTTGAGCCGGAGTCGACGACGATGATTTCTCCTTTGCCGTCGGCGACCAGTGGTTTCACGCTTTCTAGCGTGCGGCCGATGTTGGCTTCTTCGTTAAAAGTAATGATGACAACGGAGAGATTCATAGGTGGAAATGCGGCCGTTCACGACTCGCGGCTTTGCTGCGCGGACTCGAAATTGTCTCACACGGGGGCTGGTCGCGATTTTGATGGCCTCCTTCCCAACGCGGGACCCAACTGGGGGAGATCCTTCGCTCCGCCTGAAAAGCGGCTGCGCTCAGGATGACAATACTAGAGGGGGACGGCGTTAGATGATGCCACTGCCGCTTTTCGGCTGCAATTGATCACGCTGCTTTATCTCCGACAATAAGAACACGATCAGGATCACCAACTCGGGTTCGATGGGATGGCGATAACGTGCGTGGGGAAATACGAAGTAGTAGATCGTGGGATAGGTCAGCACCAGTCCCGCGAAAAGCCATGCTGCGGGCCGCTTCTGGCGCAGTGCGCGTCCGAGTCCCCACAGCGCGAGCACCGATATTGCCAGAAATGCTGACGTGCGAAAGTCAACGGGAGCAAGGCTGTTCGTCGCCCGCGGCACGCCGTTCCAGTAATAGAAGAAGCGCTTCAGGCTGATGACCGCGAAGCGTACGGGGTGGGTGCGGATCCAATCGAAGGCGATACGTTTGCACCTTTCCGCATACGCGATCTCGCCCATCTGCTGAAACTTCTCGAGCTCCAGTTTATTGAGATTGGGCTGGAGGTAGGCCATCAGCATTCCGTCAGCATAAGGGCCGTTGCCCAGGCGGATTTGCAATCCGAAATCATCGCGAAGAAAAACGAAGCGTCCGAAGACTTCGTAGTTGCGAACCACCCACGGAGTCAGCACCAGAAAAAATACGACAGAAGCCAGCGCGACGCCGGCGAGAGACGGAATGCCACGCCGGTAGCGCTGTCGCCAGACCCACAGGCCGCTGAAGGGCAGGAACGCCAGCATGGTGGGGTTGGCCAAAGCTCCGATGCCGAACAGTGCGCCGAAAAGTATCCAGCTGCGCCAGTCTGCCTTGCGTAGGGGAGGACGCATTCGTCCGCCCGGCGAAGCGAGGCTCGAGTCTCGCGAGTCGTCGCTGACGCCCCGGACGAATGCGTCCGAGACTACGCGGTCTTGCTGTAGCTTGAGTGCCAGGAGAAACAGGCACGCGAGTACGAGCGGCGTGAAAGTTGTGTCCCAGATCCAATGCACCGACCAATACCAGACGTAGGGACAGAGCGCCCACGTTCCTGCCGACCACACGGCTATCCGTTCGCCGAAGGTTCGATGCGCAATAAAAAAAATCGGAATGCAAGTTAGCGCGGCGAACAGGCTGTTGATGCTGAGCAATGCCCAGGCAGACGCCTGAGTGTAGACGCCAAAAATTCTAAACACTCCGGCCATTAGGTACGGGTAGAGCGGCGGTTCCCAGGCTGTCGCTCCGGTATTGCCTTCGTAGGGACTGCTGAAGCCCTGGCCCAGAGCGATAGAGCGAGCGACGCGTCCCATTTCCCAGCCAAATTCGAAGTGCTCGTCGCCGGCGCGCGTTTTGTACTGATGGAAGATGGCGATAGTAGCCAGCTGAAGCAGGAAAGATAAAGGCAGGAGCCAGAGGAAGAATCTGGGAAGAGCGGGGCGCGAAGATGTCGCCATCGGGCGTAGTGTATCAGGCATGCGTGCCAAGTGCTGACGAGCAAGAGACGTTTCCGTCTACCATCTATGTGTCAAAAAGCGGTGCTAGTTTACAAAATGTTCCTTGCGGAACATTTTATGTACAAGAGTGTATGTACAGTTACACAAATGTACGTACAATATAGGGTGGAGCCGAGCGCAGATCGACAGTCACATTGAACCACGGGGCATCGCTCGGCCCGACAGCCGAGGGCGGCTGTCGCCCCATTTATTCAGAAACGCCAATTCCCGCCACAACTTTGATCAATCCACTGCGCCGGCGGTCTCCGGCTTCTAGCAGCCATCGGGCCGGGACATCCTGCGTCAAGGAGCCCATGCTGTGCCGAAGCTCAACGCTACATTTGGCCGCCTGACGGATTGGCCGCCGGTGCCGCGGAAGACGGCGGGCTCACTGGCGCAGCATCCGGGCGCGGGGCCACGTAAGGCACGTTGGGCAAGTGCGTGACCTGGCCGCGAGCGGCGTCGGCAACGTTGATTCCAGCGTGATCGAGCAGCAATCCGGTGGCGCGATCGAGTTCAATGACTGACTTTTCGTAGGCGGCTTTGGCCGAAACGAGATTTGATTCGCCCGTGGTCAAGGTAGCGGCGTCCTGCAAAATCGCTGTCTGCGTAGTCAGGCCAACTTTCAGCTTCTGCTGATCGGCGTCCAGCGTCTGCCGCGCTAGGTCGACGGCCGATTGTGCGGCCTGCACGGAAACCCGATTCTGTCGCACATCAAACTGGGCGTTGCGCACCTCCACCCGCACTTGATTTTCAAGCTGCAACTCCCGCACCTGGGCCTGGCGATATTCCAGCTCGGCTCGTACCTGGTTGGATTGCGCCAGTCGATTGCGAATGGGAATATTCAGCGACAATCCCACGCCTTTGTCGGGCGCAGTGGAATTTACCATCTGGCTCAAGGTTGCGCCATAGCCCACTGTGGTGGATTTTTGAAATGGCGGTGGGGCGTTAACGGGATTGAAACATAAGGCGCTGCTCGTGCTGGAGCAGCTGGGCACCAGCGAGTTTACATCTCCGCCGACGCCGGAGCCGCCGTAATAGGCGAATGCCTGCAGCGTTGGCAGCAGCGCATTGCGTACGGCCTTGCTGTTGATGTCGCGCGATCGCAGATCGATGCGCGATTCGACCAGTTCGGCGCGATGGCGCAGAGCGTCGTTAATCATGTCCTGAACCGGAGTGACCGGCTCTTGCTGCGGCAGTTCCATGGTCGATATGGGAATTACATCGGCTTCGGCGAGCACGGGATCTTCAATGCTGCGGCTGAGAGCGTTCTTCATGAGCAGTTGTTGAAGCTGCAAATTGTTCTGCGCCACAATCAGATTCTGTTGATCGGTAGCGACCGTGCTCTGCGAACTTACAACTTGAATGGGAGGCGCGGTGCCGACCTGCGCCTGGCGTTTGGAGTCGTCGAGTGCCTTCTGCGCATAAGTCAGCGATTCTTGCTGCACGCGAACATTCTCGTAGGCATAGACCAGGTCCCAGTACATGTTTTCGATCTGGTCGACGGTGGTGATAATTTGCAGACGAAAGGCTACGTCAGAAATTTCACGGTTGTTCTTGGCGATACGGATGAATCGCGTGTTGGGCAAAGTTCCCCAACCTTGCAAGAGGTTTTGCGTGAAACGGAACTGAAAGTTCGAGCCCAATTGCGGCGTCAGCAGGCTGGTGGGATTGTTGGTAGTGACGTGGGTGTTGTTGAAGGCTCCGGTCAGAGCGCCACCCCATGCGAAGCCTTGCGTGTAGCCGAAATTTGACGTGTAGGTATTTTGCGCCACGACCGGGACTGGGCTGAAGATGCTGACCGATTCCGTATCGTTCTTGTCAAGCTGCAGTGTGCCCGTGAGTGCGGGATCGAAACTAGTGATGGGCGCGCCAATGCCGAGAGTTGAGCTGACCAGGCCGTTGGTCCCGGTGCCAGCGCCGCCAGCGGCCACGGTGGTGCCGCCGGTGCCAGAGCCGACTGTGCCGCCCAAGCCGCCAACGCCGCCGCCGGGCGTGTTCTGCACGATGCCGGTGTTTACGCCGAGGATGGCGGCGCCTGATTTCGCGCGCAGCAGGTCGGCATCGGCGATGTTTAGGTTATAGCGGGCAATGTCGAGATCGAGATTGTTTTCCAAGGCGAGCGCAACCGCGTCATTGATGGAGAGATAAATTTTTCCGTCTTTCATGATCGAGTCAATGCGCGCCGAATTACCCAGATTCGGCTGCGGCACTTTCTGCACCTCATAGGGATGCAGGAAGTGAGGAAATGCCGAGCGGGGAACTGAATAGTCCTTCAATTGCACCGTGGGCGCAGCGGGCTGGGGCGCCGCGGGAGGCATGGATTGTGCCGATGACGGGGTCGCGGCTTGTTGCGCCCGAAGTGAAGCAGGAGCGATTGCAAAAATTATGGCGGCCGCGGCACATAGTGGCAGCATCGCCAGCCTACGAATCGAACGTGGTACAAGCATCGGTTTCTCCTTGAATCGACGATCCTTACAACCGGGATCGGGGAATAAATCAGCGCTTCAACAGCGCGCCTCTGAATAAACAAGTCTTTAATTCACAGGTCCTTGAGTAAATCCGTCTTGAAAAAAATCTTCCTCAATAGTGCACTGCGCACGAGACGGGAAAATTATTGTTTCACGATCAGACTTTCCATGGATGCCGGTGTTGGCTGCGGGATAGAAAAATATTTCACTTCAATCTTAGCGGGAGACGTTTCGCGGAAACGGCGCGGGATTGTAAAGAATTGTGAGAGGTCATGAGATGCAAGCAGGCGCCGTTGTTGTCCAGCAACAGCGGCGCCTTGCTTCGGGCTAAGGTTGGACGGGCGGCGTGGTCTGTTGAGCCGGTTGCACCAGCGATGGCAGGTCTTTGCGCGGCGCCACATAAGGAACATTGGGCGAACGCGTGACCTGACCACGAGCGGCATCGTCGATACTGATGCCGTTGTCGTCGAGCAAAGTGCCAACGGCGCGTTCGAGTTCGACACGTGATTTCTCGTAAGCGGCCATCGCCGACATCAAGGTGGATTCAGCGGTAGCGAGGGCGCTGCGGGTTTGTAGTACCGCTGTCGTAGTCGAGGTGCCGAACTGATATTTCTTCTGTTCGGCATCGAGTGACTGTTGCGCGTAATCTTGCGCGGCCTTGGCCGAAGCCACGCTGGCTTGATTTTGCTCCACGGCGAATTGGGCCTGGCGAACTTCGATGCTGACGCGGTTTTCGGTTTGCTGCAGCGCCATCTGGATCTGGCGGTATTCCAGTTCCGACCGGATCTGGAGCGCTTGGGCGGCGCGGTTGCGTAGCGGGATGTTGAGCTGCAGGCCGACACCTTTGTCGGGAGCGGTGGAGTTGACCAGTTGGTTCAGAGTGCCGCCAATACCCACCGAGGGCGTGGGAGTGCTGGTGCAGCCGAAGCCCTGCAGTTCGGGGGCTAGATTAGAGCAGAGGTTCGACACATTCTGCGAGCCGCCGACGCCGGACCCGCCATAGTACCCATAAAGGTTGAGCGTGGGTAGAACGGCGCTGCGAAGAGCTTTGTCGCTGATCTCCTGACTGTTCAACTGAATGCGGGACTCGACGAGCTCGGGCCGATGGCGAAGAGCATCGTTGACCAGATCCTCTGTAGGCTGGATCTGCTCATTTGCCGGAACTTCCATGGTAGATGTTGGAATTACTTCTGCTGCCGCCAGCATGGGATCGTGCAGCGTGCGGCTGAGTGCATTCTTCATCAGCAACTGCTGCAACTGAAGATTGGTCTTGGCCACGGTGAGTGCCTGCTGGTCTGCGGCTACGGTGCTTTCTGCGCGTACCGATTCGATGGGAGCGAGACTGCCGATTTCGACTTGCTTTTTGGTGTCAGAGAGTGTCTTCTGCGAAAAGGTGAGCGATTCTTCTTTGACGCGCTGGTTCTCATACGCAAAGAGGAGATCCCAATACATATTCTCGATCTGATCGACGGTAGTGGTAATTTGCAAACGGAAAGCCACGTCGGAAAGTTCGCGGTTGTTCCTGGCGATGCGGATGAAACGAGTGTTGGACGCGAACCCAAACCCTTGCAGAAGAGGCTGAGTCACAGTGGCTTTAAAGCCGGAGTTCAGAGCAGGGCTAAGACTCGAAAAGAAGCTGTTCGTGGTGCCTCGCGTATTGTTGAAGCCCAGAACCAGGTTGGTTCCCCAATGGAAAGCTTGTTGGTACGAGAAATCTACCGTGCCCGTGTTTTGAGCCAAGCTGGAACCCGGCAGCACGCCCTGGAAAATGCTGGTGGCCTGTTGACTGAAATGATCCTCTTGGAGAGTGCCCGTGAGAATCGGGTCGAAGCTATTGATCACCGGCCCGTAGAGGCCGCCTGCCGTCGAGCCCACCAAACCACCGGCGCCCGCACCCGCACCGCCCGCGCCGAGGGTAGTGCCTCCTGTGCCTGACCCGACCTGGGCTCCGACGCCGCCCACTCCACCGCCGGGTGTGTTTTGCACAATGCCGAGCGACACCCCAAGGATGGTGGCGCCCGCTTTGGCGCGCTGCACATCGGTATCGGCAATGTTCAGGTTGTAGCGCGCGATGGCGATATCGAGATTGTTCTCGAGCGCCAACGCGATCGCGTCGCTGAGAGACAGGTATAGTTTGCCATCGTGCATGAGTTGGTCAATGCGTGCCGTATTCGCGAGATTTGGAGGCGGCAAGTCCCGCGGCCTGTACGGGCCAATCGGGTTGGGGAAATGCGATACCGGCTTGGCAAAGTTCAACACCGGCAAAGGCCGTGCTTCCGGCGTATTCTGCGGAGTCGGAGCCGTGGGCGCGGCTGCTGAAGGCGCCGCAGGCGGTTCCTGACCCCAGCACGCGAGAGTCAGCATGGCAAACAGACATGCCGTGGCGGCGAGACGTACTGTCGAAGGTAAACATGCAGCTAAACGTGCGAATGGCATCTACTCATCTCCGTTTATTTAAGAACTACTTAGAAAATTAAAGCCTGAGTGCTGAGATCTGAGACAGCCAAACTGGTCAAATGAAGTCCTGCCCAAACATGGGTACGCAAACGACCGCAGGAAGGTTCCGGAAAAGCTGGAGAAAAACGATCCTGCGGGCGGCGTTTATTTCGTTGTCGTCCTTGTCTTCCTGCTCTCGGTAATTCCTTTGACGTGGCGATGGAGGGATGTCCATCCCGGAGACCGGGACCGCTCGGAAACCATCCAGTATATCTGACGGGAACCAGGCTGAAGGTGCGTCGCACATTTACGCGAGCAGTCCTTCTCTGCGACGGGAAAACGGCTCCAGTCAGCATGACGCCGAAGGCAGGAAATCGTCGACATTCAAATCGCAGGATCACCCCCCGAGTAGGAACCTGATAGATTGCTGGCGAAGCCTGAAATTGCTTCGATGATGCAACTGCGAGCGGCGACTCGAAAGATCGAGCGACCAACGATCGATGCATATAAGAACGAGGCATAAACGATTGAGGAACAAAAGATCGAGGAATAAAAGATCGGCGCATGCGTAACCTTAAAGTCACCCTTTCCTATGACGGGGCCGAGTTCTCCGGCTGGCAGGTGCAGCCGAATGCGATTACAGTGCAAGGCACAATGGCCTCAGCCATTGGACGGATTACCGGGGAAAAGGTATTGCCGCAAGGTTCAGGAAGGACCGATGCCGGGGTGCACGCGCTGGCGCAGGTGATGACATTTGTCACGGAGTCGTCGGTTCCGACCGGAAATTTCTTGAAAGCGATGAACGACATTCTGCCGGCTTCGGTGCGCGTGCTGGAGGTAATGGATGCGCCAGCGGAGTTTCATGCCCGCCATTCGGCGCGGGCAAAAACGTATCGCTATCGAATTTATCGTGACGCGATCTGCCCGCCGTTCCTGGCGCGCTATGTTTGGCACTATCCTTATCCGCTGGCCGAGGAGGAAATGGCGCGTGCAGCGGCCCTGCTGCTCGGAGAGCACGATTTCACTTCGTTCGCGGCGGTTGATCCAGAGCGGGGGCGGGAGCATGCAGAGGTGACGAATGTTCGTACCATCTTTGCATCATCCTGGCAGCGGGCAGGGGACGAGCTGACTTATAGCGTGCGCGGCTCGGGATTTCTGCACCACATGGTCAGAAATCTCGTCGGCACCTCGATTCTCGTTGGCAAGGGAACGTTGCAGGTGGAAGATGTGACTCGCATTCTCGCGGCTCGTAACCGTTCGGCGGCGGGAGCGACCGCGCCTGCGAGTGGACTGTATCTGGTCGATGTCGAGTATTAGCGTGTGGACCGGGATGTAGTGCGTGGCGAGCTATGTGTCTACAGACGTCTCGACAGACTAAGATTTCCCTATGGCTACTGATCTGCAGATTGCGGCGCGGAAGATCGTATCGGTGAATCCGGCGACAGGCGAAGTTCTGCGCGAACTCGAGTGCGCGGGCGAGGGTGAGGTCGCGGCCGCCGTGGTGCGCGCAAAGCCGGCGCAGGTTGCGTGGGCCGAACTGGGGTCGCGACGGCGGATCGCCATCCTGCGCGAGTTTCAGGCAAAACTGCACGCGAAGAAAGTTGAAGTTGCGCAGTCCATCACACGCGAGGTCGGCAAACCGGTCGCGGAGGCGCTGGTCACGGAGGTTTTAGTTGTGCTGGATGCAGCGCGATTTCTCATTGATAACGCCTGGGGGCTGCTGCGCGATGAGCGCGTTCCACATGGAAATTTGGCGACAAAGTTCAAGAGCGGACGGCTGGTGCGCGAACCGCATGGAGTAATCGGAATTATTTCGCCGTGGAATTATTCGTTTTCGATTCCGGCAACGGAAACGTTGGCTGCCCTGGTGGCAGGCAACGCCGTAGTGTTGAAACCGTCGGAGCTGACGCCGCTGGTGGCGTTGGAATTGGCGTCGTTGTTGCACGGCGCAGGCGTGCCCGAGGACGTGTTTCAGGTTGTGGTAGGAGAGGGTGCGGCAGGAGCTGCGCTGTTGCGCGCGCCGATCGACAAGCTTGTATTTACGGGCAGCGTTTCGACCGGGAAACGGATTGCGATGGCCGCCGCGGAGCGTTTACTTCCGGTGGTATTGGAACTTGGTGGAAAAGATCCCATGCTGGTGCTCGAAGATGCCGATGTAGAAGTAGCTTCGAGCGCGGCTGTGTGGGGAGCATTCGTGAATGCGGGGCAGGCCTGTTTGTCGGTCGAACGTTGCTATGTGCATCGGAGTTTATACGAACAGTTCGTCAAGAGTTGTGCCGAAAAGACGAAGCAGTTGCGCGTGGGCAATGGCATGGACGCGGATACCGATGTAGGGCCGATGATTCACGAGCGGCAAGTATGGATTGTCGAATCGCATGTGGAAGATGCCAAGGCGCATGGAGTGCGGGTTTTGGCCGGAGGCCAACGGTTGCCCGAACTGGGGAAAAATTTTTATGCTCCGACAGTGCTGGCCGAGGTTACGCAAAGCATGCGGATCATGCAGGAAGAAACGTTCGGTCCAGTGCTGCCGGTGATGGCCTGTGCGGATGATGACGAAGCCGTGCGCCTGGCCAACGACTCGGAATATGGATTGGCGGCGAGCGTGTGGACGCGCGACCGCAAACGCGGCGAGCGGCTGGCAAAGCGCATCCACGCAGGCACGGTGATGGTGAACGATGTGATTTCGTGCTTCGGCATCAGCGAAGCTCCGCACGGCGGCGTAAAGTCCAGTGGCGTGGGGCGCACTCACGGGCGATTTGGCTTGGATGAGATGGTGAGGGTGAAATATTTGGATATCGACCGCATGCCCGGAATGAAAAAAGTTTGGTGGCATAGGTATGGAAAGAACTTTCGACGGCAGATGGAAGGGTTTTTAGATATGCAATTCGCGCGGACCTTGGGAGGGCGGCTGCGTGGAGCGGTGCGCGCGGCGGGAGTGGCGAGACGGAAACAGCTTTAACGCCGATCAGTGTAGGTACCATGCGCGGTTACGGGTCGGCCGGGCTTCGCCCCGGCCGGACAGCCGAGGGCGGCTGTCCCCGCATAAGCATGGTCATGCGCGAGTTACTCGTCGATGCGGTCGCCGTGGCTGGGAGGTTGCGAAACCACCAGGAAGCGTACGGGACTGGAGGACGGGTTCCGAACCTGATGTCGCGTTCCGGGAAGGATGCGGACGCCGCTGCCCGCGGGGATCAGCATGTTCTCACCATTGATTTCCATTAAGACTTCGCCCGTCAGGATGTAGAAAAATTGCTGTGCGCGCTCGTGATAATGACGAATCTCGGCTGCGCCGGGCGGCATGAATTCTTCGATCACAGTCAGCTGCTTGTCTTTGACCAGATGCCAGCCATCACAATCGTTGCCCCACCGATAATGCTGTGCATTGTCACGGCTCACGGCAATGGGATGGGCCGGTGCGGCCTGCGCCGAGCCTGCCTTTGCCGGATCTGACTTGGGTGAATCGGACTTCGGAGAATCTGATTTTTTAGAATCTGCCTGCACAGAATTTGCTGGAGAATTCGCTTTTGCCGAATCCGTGCCCGCGAAATTACCTTCCGAGGAAGTGGCATGTTCGGAAATGTTTTGAACGGAATCCGGATGGGCCAAACCTAATGCGGCAGATCCTTGGGAGGGTTCTTTCAAAGTCCTTTTCTTCGCCATGTTTTTCGTCGGCATACTTTTCGTCTCCTACCAACCAGTGTAAACTTTGTCGCCATGAACAGTCGTGGGAAGTCCAGTCCGGGCAAGTTCAGTTCTGGTAAGTCCAGCCCTGGTAAGGTTCAATCCGCTGATTCTGTCTCGGCCTTCGATCCCAAACGAGAACTGTTCCGGCACACTCTGGCCACATTGGCTTATCGCGGCGGGAAGGCGTTGCGCGACGTCCCCGAGAGCTTTGCCCAATTTCAGGCTGGCGAGGGAGTGCGCACGCCGGGGCAGATTCTGTCGCATTTGGGAGATTTGTTGGACTGGGCTTTGTCGATGGCCGTAGGCCAGCAGAAGTGGCGCGATTCAGAACAATCACCGTGGGAGCAGGAGGTCGCCAGATTTTTCTCGGCGCTGAAGGAACTCGATAACTTTTTGGCTTCGGGCGAGCCAGTGCAGGTGCCGCTGGAAAAATTGTTTCAAGGTCCAATCGCAGATGCGCTCACCCATGTTGGACAGATCGCCCTTCTGCGCCGAATGGCGGGCGCGCCAATGAAGGGCGAGAACTACTATGCGGCAGAAATTGTGACGGGAAGAGTAGGTGTGGAGCAGGCCAAACCGAAGCGCGAGTTCTGAACGCGAGTGTAAGCAACGAGGAACATGTTTTTGCCCACCAGGTTTCAGTTACAATGACCGCGTAAGGCCGAATCTGGCGGCATTTGGGCCGCTCGAATGAGGGTGCTCCTTTGGCGACCAGCGAAGTAACCGCTTCCCAATCGCAGGATATTCCGCAGCTTCCCAACCATAAGGTCAAGAGGAAGAAAGCAGGGCAGCGCGCCTGCAACGAGAAAAATGAGAAGGGAAAATTCTGTGGTGGACATTTGAAGCGCTGGTTTTATACCACAGACATCCTGGAGCAGGCTTGCGGCGACGCGGAAAAGGCCTGGGGACCGAACGCCGAAGTCTATCGCTGCGAGCATTGCAAGACTCTATATCTGCCTAATCCCGCGGAGGCGAAGGTCAATGTAGCGGGGCAGGGAATGATTTCAGTGTTCGGGCTGACCCTGCCGCCGAAGGAGAAGTGAACTAGCTAGCGGCCAGCTGCAGGCGATAGTGGCTGCAAAGTGTGCTTTGCATCTTCCTGTGATCATGCATTCGAGCGAGGCCGAGCTTTGCTCCGCCGGACAGCCGAGGCCGACTGTCCCCACATAAATCTGCTAAGAGCTGGCAGCCAAAAATTTTTCCATGCATACTCCCGATCTCATTTACGACTGGAATCAGAATCATCCCCCGGGGCTGAAGCCGCCGGGGCCGGTGTTGATTAACGACGAGACTTTGCGTGATGGACTGCAGTCGCCCTCGGTGCGGGATCCATCGATTGCGGAGAAAATCGAAATCCTTCATTTGATGGAGGCGCTGGGAATTCATTCCTTGGCGCTTGGACTGCCGGGAGCGGGACCGCGTGCGATTGAAGCAGTGACCGCGTTGGCGCGCGAGATGGTTGCGCACAAGATGAAGATTCGCGCCAACTGCGCCGCGCGGACCCATGAGAACGATATTCGCCCGATCGCCGAAATTGTACAGAAGACCGGGCTCCGCATCGAAGCGGCGACTTTCATCGGATCCAGTCCGATTCGGAGATTCACCGAAGGATGGAGCGAAGATTTCTTGCTGCAAACAACGGAAAAGGCAGTCAAGTACGCGGTTTCGCTCGGTCTCGACGTGATGTACGTGACCGAAGATACGAGCCGGTGCGATCCGGAGACGGTCAAACGCTTATATGCGACCGCGATTAACTGTGGAGCGCGGGCCATTTGTATCTGCGACACGGCGGGTCACGCGACACCGATGGGCGCGCTGGCACTGGTGCGATTTGTGATTGCCGAAGTGGTGAAACCTTCGGGCGAAAAGATTCGCGTAGATTGGCACGGACACAGTGACCGCGGATTGGCGATTGCCAATTCCATGGCGGCGATTATCGCCGGAGCAAACTGCGTGCACGGCTGCGCCATAGGACTGGGAGAGCGCGTCGGCAATACGCAGACCGATCAGATGCTGGTGAACTTGAAGCTGATGGGAATTGCACCTTGGGACGAGCAGGACCTGACCAAGCTAAAACAATATTGCCAGGCGGTGTCGCGGGCGACCGGCGTGCCGATTCCGGCGAACTATCCCGTGGTGGGCGACGATGCGTTTCGCACCGCTACTGGCGTGCACGCATCGGCCATCATCAAGGCATACCACAAAGATGACATCGTACTCGCCAATACTGTGTATTCGGGAGTGCCTTCGCATGTGTTCGGGCTGGAGCAGATCATCGACATTGGTCCCATGAGCGGAAAATCGAATGTGCTATGGTGGCTCGAGCGCCACAATATTCCCGCGAGTGAGAGCCTCGTGGAGCGCATTTACCAGCGCGCCAAGCAGAGCGATCACACTCTCAGCGAGGTGGAAATTCTGGAGTGCGTGCCGGTCGCGAGGCAGGAGAAGTGATGCCTGGAATGATTGCCATCCGACATGCAATTCTCGGGGCAGGCGGAGTCGGCGGCCTGATGGGCGCGTGCTTGGCGCATGCTGGAGCTTCCGTCACCATGGTGGTGCGGCGCGAGACGCTTCAGGATTATCCCCGCAAGCTTGATTTGGAAAGTCCATTCGGAAAGTTCACTGTCGCTGTTGCCGTAACCGCGGAGGTACCTGCCGTTGATGTGCTCTGGCTTACAGTGAAGGCAACGCAGTTGGACGCTGCGCTGACGGCCATCAGAAATCCGGATGCGGTCGCAGCCATCGTTCCGTTGCTCAATGGAATCGATCATTTGGCGCTGCTCCGTGCTCGATACGGTGCCGGCCGCGTGATCCCGGCGACATTTGCGGGCGAGACCGAGCGGGTAAGTCCGGGTCACATCGTTCATCGCTCGCCGTTTGCACGGTTGAATGTTTCTTCCGCTGGGCGAACCTTGCTGGGCAGTACACTCGACCAGCTTCAGCAAATGGGTTTTACCTGCCAGTTTATCGACGATGAGCCTACTCTGATGTGGGGCAAGTTAGTTTTCCTGGCGCCGTTTGCGTTGAGCACGACGGCCGCGAATAAAACTGTCGGCGAGATTTTGTCTGATTCGGAGCTGCGGGCTTTGGGCGAGGCTTGTGTGCGCGAGGCGTGTGCCGTTGCCCTGGCGGAGGGCGCCAAAGTTGATGCCGAATCGGTTCTCGCGTGGGTAAAGACGACTCCGGCCGGCATGCGGAGCTCCATGCAAAAAGATGTCGAGCGCGGCAATCCGCCGGAAATCGACGCAATCGCAGGTCCGATCCTGCGCAGCGCAACGCGCCACGGGATCGAAGTGCCGGCGACGAAGAAATTGGTTGCAGCCGTGGAAGAACGAGCCAGCGTAGGCGATTACGGCGCGTTGTAGAGGCCTTACGAACTTCGAGACGAAACTATGTCGATTAGTCAAATCACTGAGATCACAGCTGCCAAGCGCCTCGATCAAGTCCGCTACGCCATTCGCGACCTGGCCTGCGTGGCCGACGAGGTCATCCGGCAAGGCCACACAGTCCTGCCGCTGAATGTTGGCGATCCGCTGAATTTCGATTTCCAGACGCCGCCGCACATCATCGAGGCGGTTTATAAAGCCATGCGCGACGGCAAGAACGGCTACGCGCCCTCGCCCGGAATTCCTGAAGCGCTCGAAGCCATTCGCGGCGAAGCTGCGCGCAAAGGAATTACAACTGTGCGCGATGTTTTTGTGACTTCCGGCGTGAGCGAAACGGTCGATCTCTGCATCTCCGCTCTGGTAAATCCCGGCGAAGATATTCTCACGCCCAAGCCCGACTATCCGCTCTATTCGGCGGTTCTGTGCAAGCTTGGCATCGCCATCAACGCCTACGATCTGAGCGAAGAAGATGCATGGCAGCCCGAATTGGCCGACATCGAACGCAAGCTCACGCTTCGCAGCCGCGGCATCGTACTCATTAATCCTAATAATCCTACCGGTTCGCTGTGCACGCGGCAGATGCTCGAGCACATTGCCGAGCTCGCGCGCCGTCACAACCTCATCGTTTTCTCGGATGAAATTTACGACAAGCTCATTCTCGATTACGATTCTCAAAAAAACGAAACGCCGCACATCGCCTTCGCCGCCGTGGCGCCCGACGTTCCCTGCATCACCTTCGGAGGAATGTCGAAGAATTACCTCGTTCCCGGCTGGCGCATCGGATGGGGAATCGTTTCTGGCGATGCCACCGCAGTGAAGGCCTACACCGAGGGGGTGCATCGCCTGTTGCGCGCGCGCCTTTGCGCCAACCACCCCGAGCAATACTCGATCAAGCCTGCGCTTGAGGGTCCGCAGGATCACTTGATCGAAGTGAAGCGCAAACTGCGCTCCCGCCGAGATCTAACGCAGAAGTGGTGTGAGTCGACGCCGCGTGTCAGCTGCGTCGCCCCACGCGGCGCGTTCTATGCCTTCCCTCGCATTAACATTCCGGAGAGCGACGAAATCTTCGTCAAAGAACTCATTCGCCAGAAACATGTCATGGTTGTACATGGCTCCGGCTTCGGCCAGAAACCGGGCACGCTGCACTTCCGGATTGTGTTCTTGCCGGACGAGAAGACGCTGACCACGGCCTACGCGGAGATCGCAGATTTCATTCGCGAACGATATGGAAATAGTTAACCGGAGCCGCTGCCCGCTTCGAAATCCAATAACATCGTCTTCCGTATGACCATGGTATAATGACCATGATCGAAAAGGATATTCGTCCATGAAAAAGATGGCGGCAGGTGAATTTAAAGTCCATTGTCTAAAAGTCATGGATGAAGTTCAGTCCAAGCGCCAGGCCGTGCTGATCACCAAGCGCGGCAAACCCGTTGCAAAACTTGTCCCTATTGAAAAAGAAACAGACGACATTTTCGGCTTCTTTAAAGGCAAGATCGAAATCAAGGGTGACATTGTTTCTCCGGCATTCAGTCCCGAAGAGTGGGGCGATCTGTATTGATACTGCTCGATACGCACGTCGTGATTTGGCTGGCGCGTGATCATCATCGCATTTCGTCAAAAGCGCACGAGGCGATTCAAGAGGCCCGAAACAACGGGCGCGGCCTAGCGATTTGCAGCGTCACTCTTCTGGAAATTGCCAGACTCTCAAGTCACAGACGAATTCAGCTGACGCCCGACCTAGAAACTTTTCTGTCTGATGTTGAACTCCGTTTCACCACGCTCCCAATCACGGCGAAGATCGCAAGACAAGCGTTTGAACTGCCGGAGGGCTATCCTAAGGACCCCGTGGACCGGGTTATCGGCGCGACCGCATTGATCGATGACCTACCCCTCATTACCGCGGACCGCGAAATCCGGAAGTCGCGGGCAGTACCGACCATCTGGTAACTCGCTGAAGTCCTCAATAAATCCCGGGAATGACCGCGGGCACGCGCCTGGCATAATCCTCGAAGTCGCTGCCGAATGCATCGCGCAACAGCTTCTCTTCGCTGCGCACCCGGATCGCCATGCCCGCGCTGAAGACGATTACTGCCGCGATGGTCGCTGCCCAGTGTTCGATCGCCAGCCCGGTTGCAATCAGCATTCCGAGCATGGCGGTATAAATTGGATTCCGAACATAGGCGTAAGGTCCCGCCGTAATCAGCTTGTGGCCTTTGACCAAACGCGCCGCCAGCGCCCATTGTTTTCCGAGAGTGCGAATCGCGGATTCACTCAGCCAACTCGATCCGGCCGCGAGGGCAATGACGAACACCGAGAACACTACGCCCCGGATTCCAGCAAGCGCCGCAACCGGCGGCAGGAAGGGCTGTCCCGGAGGTTGGAACCAGACCAGGAAATATCCGCACATCTGTAAGACGATGCCCAGCGTGGCGAGCCGGTCCCGTTTGGTTTCCGAGGCTTTCGGCGGCCGTTTGCGGAGGAGCAGGATGCCGATGTGAATCAGCCAGCAAAGGACGACGGCGAAGAGCGTTACGAGCGCGAGCGGCGTTGGGCGCATGCCTTCCAGGCCTCGCAGGCTATGCTAATGCATACGTCTCCGCGCTTTCTCTTTCTTCGCGAATCTGCTTAAATCAAGATAGACACAACTTTGGGCGTTATGCTTGGGTTTTGACGAACGTGGTCGATATTCACTCGCACATTCTTCCAGAAGTAGATGACGGACCTAAATCATGGGACGTCGCCGTAGCCATGTGCCGCACGGCCGCCGCCGACGGCATCACTCACCAGGTCGCCACTCCCCATGCCAACGACCGTTATCATTATGATCGCGAATATCTGCAGGGTTTGGTCGCCCATCTGCAACAACTTGTTGGCGACTCCCCGAAACTGAGCCTGGGTTGTGACTTTCATCTTTCTTACGACAACATCCAGGACGCATTGGCCCATCCCACGCGTTACGTCATCGACAGCACGCGCTACCTGCTGGTCGAGTTCAGCAACTACAGCGTTCCGCAAAATACAACAGATAGTTTCCTCAGACTCGGGGACAAAGGAATGACTCCTATCATCACCCATCCGGAACGCAATCCGATTTTGTGCCAGAACCTGCAACGAGTCGCGGATTGGGCCGATCAGGGTTATGTGATTCAGATGACGGGCTCGGCGCTAACGGGGTTCTGGGGCGAACGAACGCGCCGCGCCGCTCTGTGGCTGCTGGAACATCAGGCCGTGCACGTGCTCGCGACGGACGCGCATGAGACCGAAAAACGCGTCCCGATTCTTTCGACTGCGCGCGATGCGGCCGCCGCAATCTGCGGAGCAGAGGTTGCGCAGGCGCTGGTCGAAGGAAATCCCCGCGCCATTCTTGCGAACCAAACGTTGCCCTACTTCCCACGCCCTGTGATGCCGAGCTATCGGAAGAACTAATTAGGCGTCGCCAGCGATTCGCGAACGGCACACAACCTAGAGCCAGCGACAGACACGCAACAGAGCTTGTTGGGAAACGTGCGGCTATTGGGAAACTTACTGTGGGCGGGAGGAATCTGTCTGACCGGAACTCGCAGCTGGCGCCGGATATGCCGTCGGTGGCGCGCTGTGTGAGGTGGTGGGCATCGGTTCCGATCGTGGCGCATCCGGCGCGGTGGTCATGGCGCTCTCAGGATTGAGCAAGTGATCTTTGCTCGGTCCCAGACCTAACTTGATCAGCGCTCGCGAGTCGGGAACTTCCTTGCTTTGCCAGCCGTTATCGGCCTGATAACGGCGCATAGCCTCTTCACTGGCCTGGTTCCACGTTCCGGTAGCTTCTCCGCTCAAATAATGTTCACGGATCAACGCTTCCTGAATAGCTTGCGCTCGTTCCGAATCGATTTTTTGCTGACCGCGCACCCGCGCCGACTTTTTTCGCGACGAACGCTTTCTCGAAGCATGGGCCTTGTCGGTGGACTTGGTTGAGCTGGTCGCGGAATGCCCAGCGGCCGAGGACTTCGTGGTCGCAGGTTTCTTTACCGCAGGATCGGTGGACGAATTTTGGCCAACCACGGCCAGCGCGTAGGTGCACACCGCCGCCAGCGCACAGGTAGTAACGAATCGCGCTTTCGGATTTTCAGTCGCAGTCCTCAATAGAAGCCTTCGCTGCAAAAGCCTAAGCCGCAAGAGAATTTTTAAATCAAAACTTTGCAAAATAAAAAAGCCCAACTGAACTGGTACTCCAATCATCCTCGATAGGATGCTGCAGTGCCAGTTCCGATTGGGCTTTCTGAGTTACGGAAGTGTACCCGCGAGAAAGACCGTTCCATCCTGGCGAGACGAACCCCGCGAGCGCACCAGGAAGACAACGTCCTGGCCGCTCTTGAGGCTCGACTCGATTCTCGCGAAATCTTCCTCGCTATTCACCGGCTGCTTATTCACTTCCAGAATAATGTCGCCGCGGCCCAGGTTCACGTCTTCCGCGAAGAAACCGGGTTTCACGTCCTGAACAATCACGCCTTTGCCGGCAGGCAAGTCGAGGCGATCGGCCATTTCCGGAGTCACCTTGCGAACGGTTACGCCGAACTTGCTCTGTTTGGGAGTGCTCTCATCGTCGTTCTCCTGTTCGTCCCCAAGTCGTCCGGCAAACAGTTTGGCGCGATCCGCAATGGTCACCGTGGTCTCCTGCGATTTGCCGTTGCGCAAGAAACCCAGATTCGCTTTCGATCCTGGTTTTCGCGAGGCAATGTCGCCCACCAGTTCGGCACCTTTCATCACCTTCTTGCCGTCAATGGCCGTAATGGTGTCGCCCACTTTCAATCCCGCCTGATCAGCCGGGCTACCCGCCACGACGCTGGATACCGTAACTCCCGACCCCGCGCCATAAACGCGCATGATTGCCGGGTTTTCGACCGCGTCAAAGGTGATGCCGATCGATCCTCGTGTTACCCGGTGCTCCGGTCCGGTTAACTGGTTGTAAACATCGACTACGGTCTTCGAGGGCAAGGCAAAACCCACGCCAGCATAGGCGTTAGTCTCGCTCAAAATTGCGGTATTGATGCCGATCACTTCGCCATTCATATTGACCAGCGGACCGCCCGAGTTGCCGGGATTGATCGCTGCGTCGGTTTGAATGAAAGTCTGGAACTGCCGGCCAGGCACGATGTCACGGCCCTTAGCCGAAACGATTCCGGCCGTTACGGTTTCTGACAATCCGAATGGGCTACCAACGGCCAGCACCCAATCCCCGACCTGCATGCTATCGGAATTGCCTAACCGGGCGGCTGGCAGCGCGCGATCCACATTCACCTTGATCACGGCCAGATCCGTTTCCTGATCAGTGCCGATTACTTTAGCGTCGTGCTGCACGCCCGGAGGATCGTCTTCAAAGCGAACCCGAATGCGATCTGCCTTTTCCACTACGTGCCGGTTGGTGACGATGTATCCCTTGGGATCGACAATCACGCCTGAGCCAAGCGAACGCTCGCGAATGGGGCCATCGTTGCCTGGGAGTCCCGGGGTCGCCTGGCCGCCGGGGCCACCGAAAAAGTGGTTAAAAAAGTCATCCATCCCGCCGCCGTCGCCGCCATCTTCGTCGTCTGGATTCTGTCCGCGGCGCCGGTGAACATTCTTAATCGTCGATTCCGTGTTGATATTGACTACGCTCGGTTCCATCTGTTTCGCGATCTGCGAAAAAGTGTTCGACATCTGCTGCGGCGAGGGCAGGGTGAGCGGCGTCGCGTCTCCCTTTTGTCCTTCTTTTCCTTTGACTCCGTAGGAAATCACCGTCCCGATCAGAATACCGACCGAAAGCGTTGCCAGAATGCTGAGCGTATAGACCCAGCGATGAGCCTTCATGCGCATCCACATCGCGCCCGAATCCATAAGTCTTCTTGCCTCCGAACAATCCTTAATAGTATACCCATTCAAACCGTGCGGCCGGGCATTGCGCGCTCCGAACTATTCCGGATTAACGAGTAAGGGTTTTCTCTCTTAGACGCACAAAACGACGAAAGCGTTTTATATTTCTCTTGCGTAAAGTATTGTGTAGGGAAGTTTTAGCGGAGATCGCTGCTCACTTGGCCTCATAGACCGTTTTTCCGCCCACCACGGTAAGCAGAACCTTCGTCGCAAGGATCTTCTCCGGCGCAACGGCAGTCACATCGCGGTCGAGGACAACAAAATCTGCCAGCATGCCCGGAATGAGTTTGCCTTTCTCTTTCTCCTCGAACTCGGCGAATGCCGAGCCCGTGGTATAGGCGGCAATGGCTTGATCCATGGTAAGCCGCTGCTCAACAAAGTAATGCTGCTTGCCATTCTCGCTTTGCCGCGTCACTGCCGCGTAGAGCCCGCGGAATGGGATGACCGGTTCCACCGGATAGTCCGTGCCAAAGGCTAGCGTCACTCCTTTGTTCAGAAAGGCCAGCCAGTCATAGGAAGTCGCCGCACGCTTCGGCCCCAAGCGATCCTGAGCCCAGCGCATATCCGTGAGCAAATGACTGGGCTGCATGGAGGCAATCACTTTCAGCGTTTTGAATTGCGCAAACTGCGCGGGCGTAGTTACCTGCGCGTGCTCCACTCGCAGGCGAAAATCGTCGCCCCCGTCCGGAGCCTTCACATGCGCGTCGCGCGCGGCTTTCTCGGCGCCGGCGAAGGCATCCAGCGCCATCTGTATTCCCTTATCGCCGATTGCGTGAAAGCCGATCTGGAAGCCGGCCAGCACCCGCTCGGTGGTCATCTCATTCAATTTTGCGGCATCATATCGGGGCAATCCGGAGTTTGTCGGATCATCCGAGTAGGGCGCCATCAGGGCCGCGGTGTGCGACCCTAGGGATCCATCCATGAATCCCTTAAGCATTCCGGTGTGCAACATTAAATCCGACTGAGGATGCGATTCTCGCTTCTGGGTCAGATCTTCCACCGGTTCGTCGAATGGCAGCCATTCCGTGATGCGCGCTGTCAGCTTGCCTTCTTTTTCCAACTCTTCGTAGATCTGAAAATTCTCCCAGGCTGGAGAATAATCCTGCGCCGAGGTCACGCCATGTTCGGCGAGATCCGCAAGCGCCAGCTCAAGGCCCTCCCGTCGCTGCCGATGGGTAGGTTTGGGAATCACCTCCAGAACGGCTGACTGAGCGGTTTCCCGCAAGATTCCAGTGGGTTCGCCGTTTTCATTGCGGTCAATCCGGCCGCCCTGAGGATCGCGGCTGGCCAGCGTAACGCTTCCTAACTGCAACGCGCGAGTATTGGCAACCGCGATATGCCCGTCGATTCGAACCAGAAAAATTGGATGCCCACCCGCTACTTCGTCCAGATCCCAGCGGGTTGGCGGTACTTTGACTGGCCACAGCGTTTCGTCCCATCCCGATCCGAGAATCCAATCTCCGGCCTTGGCCTCTTCCACTTTCTTTTCGACACGCGTGCGCAGGTCCTCGAGAGACTTCACGCCCGTGAGGTCGACGCTTAACTTGGTTGTTCCCGCATCGTCCAGGTGCAGGTGAGCGTCGTTGAATCCCGGCATGAGGAAATGGCCGCCAAGGTCGACCACCTGTGTCTGCGGTCCTTTAAACCTCACCATGTCGGCGTTCTTGCCAACCGCCAAAATGCGATCGCCACGCACTGCGAGGGCTTCTTCGCGCTCAATCGAACTGAACTGCGAGTTCGCCGGCACGCCCGTATAAATATTCGCGTGCTGGTAGATAACGTCCGCTTTGGACTTAGAGTCCGCCATAGAACTGGCAGAGGGATTCTGTCCCCAGACAGGCGGGCACAGGCCGACAAGGCCGGCGAGGCTAAGGGCGAGGCAACCGAGGGCGAGTCTACTGAATACGAAAGCGGATGAAAGAACTGGACTTCGAAATCGAGAGAAATACTTTCGCGACGAAACAGTTTCGGTCCTGGCATTTAGCTTCGTGGAAAGCTCGTTCTCTCGCCCCTGAATTAGAGCGCAACCCCGCATCAGAATCATGAAGCCCCCCTAACATCCGACTCATTTCCTGCTCCGGCGAGGGTCAGCATTGTCAGCAGAATCCGTTTCAATCCCAGCTCGCGTCCATTGGAATCGAACCATTCCTGCAAAGTATGTGCCCCACCCCCGGATCCTCCGCCGCCAATGGCAACCGCTTCCTGCCCCAGCGACAGCGGAACGTTCGCATCGGTTGATGCCCGCTGCACCTGCGCGGCATTCGAGAGCTGCGCATCCACCGAACGCACTACCTGAAGAATTCGCGCCCCTGCCCGCAACTCTCCCGCGGGACGGTTGCCAATTACCACCACTTCGCAACTGACGCCCTGCGGCCGCTTCTGCGCCGACGATCGCATCTCAGCGGCCACGGTTTCATCTTCCACCGCTCGGTTCAAAGCCAGCCGCAGCGATTGCTCCAGGCGCTCCATCTCTGCCATCGACGTCGAGCGAATATCGACCTTCATGCTGGCCGATTCAGGAATCGAATTGACTGAAGTCCCCCCGCGAATCACGCCAATGTTGAAGGTGGTTTTTGGCGTATTCGGAACCGGCGTCGCACTGAACATTTCAATTGCCTTGGCCAGAATCACAATCGGATTGGGCGCGCCAAAATCGCTCCAGGAATGGCCGCCCGGGCCGCGCACGATCACTTCAAAACGACGGCTGCCTAGAGCTTCGGCCACAATCGTATCCGAGCCCGCGCCATCCAGAACCAGACTGTAGGCAATCGAATCTTTCCAGCGCGGCGTGGAAAAAATGTGCCGCATCCCGCGCAGGTCGCCTTCGCCCTCTTCGCCCACGTTCCCGATAAACACAAACGGCAGCGCATGGCGAATACGCACCGTCCTCAGCAGCGCCGCAATCCCTAACATCGCTGCGACCCCGGCGCCATTATCGGAAACTCCCGGCCCGTAAATCCGGCTGCCTTGCTGGCGAATATTCAGCGGTGTATTCGCCGGAAAAACGGTATCGATATGCGCGCTCAGCGCCACATAGCGTCGCCCGAATCCGGGATGCGTGCCGAACACATTGCCCACGTCATCGATGCGAACGTCGTCCAGCCCCAGTTCGCGAAAGCGTTCCGCGAGCCACGCCCCGCGCGCCGACTCTCCAAACGGAGGCGCCGGAATTCGCGCCATCTCCATCTGCCAGTGCGCCAGTTGCGGCTCCTGCGTGCGAAACCAGTTGAATGCCGAACGCACTTCTGGAGACGCCGCCAGGCGCGCCACTTCCTGCTGCACTTCTTTCTCAATGGCAGCCGTAAGGTCCGGCAAATCCGGGCGCAGGGGAGTCGGGCTCATGATGAGAGTTTTCTAAGTTTACAATGGCTTCGACGGAATAGGGATTGGCTAAGACGTTACGCAAGTCAGGCCACGGGTGGCGCCGGTGACTTTAGAAACATGCGCAGGCGCTAAAACTTTCGCGTCTTTCGCACGAATTTAACGCTCGGGCGATGCAAGCTTCGGCATCAGTCTTCCCGATCGATCTGCGCCTTCTGCAGCTTATCGGAATAATCGACGTATACCGATTTCCACTCCGTATAGAAATCGATTGCGCCAATGCCGCCTTCGCGATGGCCGTTGCCGGTCGCCTTGGTGCCGCCGAAGGGAAGATGAACTTCGGCCCCGATTGTTGGCGCGTTAATGTACGTAATGCCTGCGTAGAGGTCGCGAATCGCGGAGAAAGCCTTGTTCACGTCTTTGGTGTAGAGCGCGGACGACAGGCCATATTCGATGCCGTTGGCAATCTCGATGGCGTCTTCCAGATCTTCACAAGGAATTATCGAGACCACGGGCCCGAAGATTTCTTCCTGCGCAATGCGCATCTTGGGGTCGACGTCAGTGAAGACGGTCGGCTCCATGAACCATCCATACTGATATTCGCCGTCAGCGAGGTGATTGCCGCCGCAAACCAGTTTCGCACCTTCGTTTTTGCCGATATCGACATAACTCAAGTCGGTGTGAAGCTGTTTCTCGTTGATGGCCGGCCCCATTTGCACCGTTTCATCCAGCCCGTTGCCGACTTTCAGTTTCGTGGCGCGCTCCACGTAGCGATCCACAAACTCTTTATAAACGCCCTTCTGCACAATGATGCGGCTGGTGGCGGTGCAGCGCTGGCCGGTGGTACCGAAGCCGCCCCAGAGGCCGCCTTCAATGGCGAGGTCGAGATTGGCATCATCGAGCACGATCATAGGATTCTTGCCGCCCAGTTCGAGCGAGCAGTGCTTAAAACTTTTCGCCGCAATGCCGCCGATGATGCGGCCCACCGCAGACGATCCGGTCAGCGAAACAGCACGCACGTCGACATGCTCCGCCAGCGGCGTGCCGACGTCGGCACCAAATCCGCTGACGACGTTGATGACTCCTTTCGGGAGTCCGGCATCGGAAAGAGCGCGAACAAGATTAAACGTCGACAACGGCGTATCTTGAGCGGGCTTGATGACGCAGGTGTTGCCGCAGACGATTGCGGGAAGAAGTTTCCACGAAGAAATCGCCATGGGAAAATTCCACGGCGTGATCATGCCGCAGACGCCGATGGGCTGGCGCACGGCCATGGCAAACTTGTTCGGCATTTCCGACGGCACGGTGGGACCGAACAGGCGACGGCCTTCGCCCGCATTGTAATAAGCGGCGTCAATCGCTTCCTGCACGTCGCCCCGCGTTTCGGCGAGAACCTTGCCCATTTCGCGGGTCATTTCGCGGGCATAGTCTTCCTTACGCTCAATCAAAATCTCGGCAGCGCGAAAAACAATCTCCGCGCGACGCGGAGCGGGAACCAAGCGCCACTTGGTGAAGGCCCGCTTGGCGGCTTCGACGGCAGCATCCACGTCGGCCCTGGAGGATTTCTGAAAAATGCCGACCAGGTCGCGGGTGTCGGCAGGATTGCGATTCTCAAATGTCTCCCCCGTGGAAGCCTCGACCCATTCCCCGTCGATAAAATTCTTGAAAACTTTTGTCTTGCCGTAGGCAGGCGTCGCGGGCGTGATAACCGTATCGGTGGCCATGATTACTCCTTATGAATCCCTAAGAATTGATGCTACAACCCGCAAGGAAGGTGCGGCAAGAGAGGGGCTTTGCCGAGGGAACGTCTACCGCCAGCGCTTCAAGTGCGGCCAGAGCTGAGTCAGCGTCCCGAACTTCGCGCCCCGGCAAATGTAAACGTCAATCCGTTGCTCCAGCGCATAGGGATTTGCCGCGGACGTGCCTATGTATTCCACATGCTCCCAGAGTTTGTCCAGCGTTGCCTTTTTATCATCCAGCACGATCATGCAGTTGCCCGAGTAGCCGTGCGGTCCCCAGAGAAACCAGGTCTGATGGCCGCTGAGCGAAGCCGGCAAGCCCTCGCGGCGGCCGAGAAAGTCGATGGCTCCGGCCTGTCCGTAATCCTGGGCGAAGATGCCGCAGTCTTTTCGTTCGTCGGGCGAAAGCCGATTCCATGCGATCGCGGTTTCTTCCACAATCTCTTGCCATCCGAACTGGTCCGAAAACCACTGCGGCAGCGCAGCGCGAGCGTGGGAGTGCTCCATCACGGGAAGTTTGAACCGGAGAGATTTTGCGTACGCGAGGAAATGATCGGGCGAAAGAACGGGAACGACGATGGGCGCGAGGTACGCCCCGCTGGCCAGCAAGAGAAGCACAATCGCAGGCTTCAACCACCGCAGGCGAGACCAGCCACCATCCTTGCCATCGAGCGCAGATTCAAGGACCACCGCTCCCGCCGCGAACAGCATGGGATAGACGGGCGCCAGGTAGTAGTTTTTTCCGTGCAGTCCAAAGAAAACTGTATAGCAGACCAGATAGCACCAGCCCAGCACGCGATAAGGTCTTAGCTGCTTCCAGAACAGGAGCGCAAACAATCCCGCCAGCCAGATTGGCGCGGTTAGAGGATTCACGAGCAGAGTCTGTTGCAAGAAGAACGGAAGCGGCCCCAGCACAACGTCGCGGCCCTCGGCGAGGATGCCGCGCATCAATTGCACGAACGGCCAGTCGTAGTGAATGTTCCACAGCAGGTTGGGCAGGAAGATAAGAAAAGCTGCGAGCCCGCCCAGCCAGATCCACTTCTTTAAAAACACGCGGCGCTGCTCAGTGAGCAGCAGCCCGACGACCATCCCCAGGCCAAAGACAGCAATGGAATACTTTTCTTCCAGGCCGAGACCGGCGACTATGCCGAACCACAGCCAGCAGCGTGGATCGTTTCTCTTGATGGCGAGGATTGCGAAATAAGCACAGCCCATCCAGAGGTTGGGTTCGAGACAATTCGTGCCGAGGAGGCTGCCGTTCGAAAGATACTGCGGCGCGATGACGGCGCAGACTGCGCTCAACAGCACGGCGTAACGGCGCCCTCCGAGCTCGCGGGCCAGCAAGGCAGTCTGTACAACCAGAAGGGAAGAAGCCAGAGCAGGGATGAAGCGAATGCTGCGCAGCGAGTCTCCCAGCACGGCACGGCAAATGTGGATCAGAAACGGAATAAGCGGAGGTTGGTCCACATATCCCCACTGCAGGTGGTCGCCGCAGACAATGTAATTGAACTCATCGCGAAAATAGCCGTAGCGGTTATTGAAATAAATGTGGAAGAGCAACTTGGCCAGCGCAATCACCCAGATCGTCGCCATGCCCGAAGCAAGGAACGACTGCCGGTCGCGGTCGGGAGCGGCAGTTGCTCGAGGAGTGCTAGCCATGGAGCGGCAAGGATAGCTGATCGCAACGGGCTTTCACAGGCCGCCATTCAACCTTCCAACCCCCCGGGAATCGGTACAAATGGACCCATCGTTTACACCAAGGTAACGTCCCAAACTGATTACGTGTCGTTCCCTCGGTTTTGCTTGTGCTAACGTTTTATCTACCGCATATTTACTGAGGTTTTTGGTCCAAAGTGTCTGCTGATAACCGCAAACCGGGGATCCATGTTGCGTGGACGACCGTCACCTACCGCAGCGTGGTGCTGCTGATTCTGGCGGGCCTCGCCATCTTTCTCATTGTGATGCATGTCGCCTTTCCACAGTTCACCGAGAGCGGTTTGAGAGCGGGCGAAAGCGCCGCCAGTAAGGTGCTGGAACGCATTTCAGATATGGCTCCGGCGACGGGATCAGGAGTTTCCACCGCGCAGCAGGCGCACTTCACCGCACTCGATGGAACGGTGCGCGTGAAGAAGAGTAACGGCAACAGCTGGGTCACCGGCGATTACAGCATCCCGTTGGAAAAAGGCGATGTGGTACAGACGGGCTCCGAAGGCATGGCGAAGGTTGTATTCAATGACGGCACCAGTTACACCGTGAAACAGGATTCACTGATCGTGATTGAAGAGAACTCCGCCAACGACCAGCAGCAGACCAATGTGGCCGTGGCTGTAAGCACCGGAACCGTGGATCTTTCCACCGCGACTTACAGTCAAGGATCGAAATCGCAGGTGATTGTGGCGGGTGCGACCGCTTCGCTGGCCCCTGAGTCGGCCGCCCAGGTGCATAACGATCCCAAGGCCGACCAGCACGAAATCCTGATGAAAAAAGGAACCGGCGAGGTCACACGCAACGGTCAGACCGTGAAACTGGCGAACTGGGAAAAAGTGAGTTTCCAGGGAAATCAATCGCGCCTGGAGAAGGACAAGGAAATTGGTCCGCCGACGCCGATCGCGCCGGCCAATATGGCGCCGCTGTTTTCTTCGGGTGAGGCAACGAAGGACGTATCATTTTCCTGGACGCCGATGGCGAATGCAGTTGGTTACCGCCTCCGCATCTCCCGCAATCCGTATTTTTCTTCTACACTCGTTGACAAGAAAGTTAATACAGCCGCGGTAACAGTCACCAGCCTTGGAGAAGGCGCTTATTACTGGATGGTGCAGTCTTACGACGCAACAGGAAAAGAGTCGGTGGAGAGCGAGAAAAATCGCTTCACCATTATTTCCAAAGGCAAGCAAACCGAGGCCATCGAACTGGAATTGGACCCTTTCATACAGCATGGGCACGTGATCGAGGTGACGGGCAAGACCCAGACCGGGGCGCGGGTGATGGTGAACGGCAGTGAAGTGCCGATGGTAAATCCAGACGGCGGGTTCCATTACTTCACTCCGCCGCTACCCACGGGCGAAGCCGTGATTACGGTGACGGCGCAAACGGCGCAGGGCGGAGTCAATACGCAGCAGCAGAAGATCATTATCCAATAGGCGGATAACGGGTTTGTTGCGAGCTAAGTTGGGAAGTAGAGCGGTTGAGCAAGAGAACTTTCGGGTGGGGCAGGGTTGCCAGCTTTCCCGTAGAATGAAGGCACCCTGTATCCACCACAATCGAATACTCCGGCAGGCTCCGGAAGAAGAGCACGTCGAAAGACGCGAGAACATTTGTCATGTCAAATAACGGATATCATTCCAGTCCTACACGCAGCCACAACTTGCGGTCGCTGTTCAGCATTTTCTCCAGCGATCTGGCCATTGATCTCGGCACTGCCAACACACTCGTATATGCGCGTGGCAAGGGCATTGTCGTCAACGAACCCTCCATTGTCGCCATCAATAAAAACACGGGCGAAGTCGAGGCGGTGGGTAAAGAAGCGAAAGAAATGTTGGGCCGCACCCCGGGCAACATCGTCGCTATCAAGCCTATGAAAGATGGCGTCATCGCCGATTTCAAGGTCACCGAGAAGATGCTCAACTACTTCATTCAAAAGGCGCACAACCGCAAGATGCTGGTTCATCCCCGCATCGTGATTGGCGTGCCGTCGGAGATCACGCAGGTGGAAAAGCGCGCCGTCATGGACTCCGCCTATCGCGCCAAGGCCAGTGAAGTGCATCTGGTGGAGCAGGCCATGGTGGCGGCGATTGGCGCAGGACTGCCCATTACCGAGCCCAGCGGCAACATGGTGGTCGATATCGGCGGCGGCACCACCGATATCGCCGTGATTTCGCTGAGCGGCATCGTTTATTCGCGTTCCGTGCGCATGGCCGGCAACCAGATGGACGAAGCTGTGATGAATTATCTGAAGCGCAAATATAATTTGCTCATCGGCGAGCGTACGGCCGAGCAGATTAAGATGGAGATCGGTTCCGCGCACCAGCTCGATAAGCCGATGACCATGGAGATTAAAGGCCGCAACCTGATCGAAGGCGTGCCGAAAACAATTACCGTCGATGACGGCGAAATTCGCGAGGCGTTGAGCGAATGTGTATCGACCATCATGAACGCGATTCGCGTAGCGCTGGAACGGACGCCCCCGGAACTTTCGGCCGACATCAGCGATCGCGGCATCGTGCTGACCGGCGGGGGCGCTCTATTGAAAAATCTCGACAAGCGCATCCGCGAAGAAACCGGGCTGCCGGTTTCCATTGCCGACGATCCCCTATGCAGCGTGGTGCTGGGCACGGGCAAGATGCTCAGCGATTTCAAGCTGCTGAGGAAGATTTCGATCGAGTAGATATTTCGGTGTGAAGTTTCAAGGTTTCAGAGTTTCAAGGTTTCACGTCGACCATCGGCGCGAATGTTTTGAGACCTTGCAACTTTGAAACCTTGAAACTTTGAAACTGGTTTCTTATGGAATCTGTCCTCGGCCGTTATCGCAACCTGATCATTCTTGTAGGAGTGTTGTTTCTGCAGGTGCTGGGGCTGGCCGTCCAGGTCAAGAAGAGCGGGAATGATGAGGAAAAGACTCGCCTGATCCGCATTTGGGCCGTGGATGCGGTCACTCCTTTCGAGCGCGCGCTGGTTTGGGTCGAGCGCGGCAGCGGCAATCTCTGGCACAACTATTTCTATCTGCGCGGAGTGCGCGCCGAGAACCGGCAGCTCAAGGACGAAATCGAGCAGATGCGGCTGCAGCAGGTCCGCCTCGCCGACGACGCCGCGCAGGCGCGGCGCCTGCAAACGCTACTCTCCTTTAAAGAACAATTCATTTCACGCACCGTGGCCGCCCAGGTGATCGGCTCCAGCGGCAGTGACCACTCCCGCATTATCTATATCGATAAAGGCGAGAATGCCGGTATCCAGCGCGATATGGCGGTGATGACGTCCGATGGAATTGTCGGCAAAGTGCTGCTCGTGTTTCCATCTGTCGCGCAGGTGCTGTTGATTAACGACGAAAGCAGCGGCGTGGGCGCGATGCTCGAAAAGACACGTCTGCAAGGCGTGCTGCGCGGAACAACGAACGGCGAAGTGGTGCTGGAACGGGTGATGAGTGATGAGCAAGTCCCCGTGGGCGAGACTGTCCTCACCAGCGGCGGCGACCAAATCTTTCCCAAGGGATTACCGGTGGGCACTGTCACGAAAGTCAGCAACGGCCGGGATTTGTTTCTGAACATCAAAATCAAGCCGGCCGCCGACCTCAGCAAATTGGAAGAAGTTTTGGTGCTGGTGGAGAAACAGGAGCGGACGGCGACAGCTGAGGATGCTGTTCACCTGAGAGCTTCCGATATTCTGTCGCAGCGATTACCCTCCGTTCCCGACAAGCCGGCTGCGGATGCAAAGTCCGCTGCCGCCATTTTGAATAATGGCGCGGCCGCTGGTGCGCCCCCAGCCAAGCCAGCAAGCAATCCAACAATCACAGCCACTCCCAAGCCGCAGGGAACGGAACAAAGTTTGACGGGATCAGCCCCAGCCGGCTCGGTTGCAGCAGCTTCGACGAAGTCATCTTCCGTCGCCCAGAGCGGAGTGGCAAAGACGGGAACGACAACAACAAAGACCGGCATAGTCCAGCCGGGAGCAAACACTGGCATCGCGAAGACAAGCCTCGTGGGCACTAACGCCGCCGGTGTTGTGAAGACTGGCAAGAATCCAGCGGATTCAAGTGGCGAAACCGGCACATTGTCAGCGCCGCCTCAAGCCAAGGCATCCGTTCCGTCCTCGGTGCGTCCGACTTCAATCGCCCAAAAGTCCACCAATCCGGCAGCAGCGCCGTCGATCACACCCGACGACTCCAATTCTCCTAACGCGAAGCCGAAACCATCTTCATCATCCTCGTCTGCGCCGTCCCAATCTACCTCGCAGCCCGCGGCTGACGATAGCCCACACTAGCGTGCCCATTACTTACACATCCGGGGAGCAGGTTGAGGTCTACCGGTTCAGTATTCCGGTAACGGTCGGCGTTCCGTTATTGGCCCTGTTTATACAAGCCTTTGTTCCGCTGCGCTTTCCCTGGTTCGCGGTCTATTTCGATCTGCCTCTGCTGGTTACGATCTTTTTTGCCATGGCGCGTCGCAATCCGATTTCGGGCCTGATCACCGGAGCCTGCATCGGCTTGGCACAGGACATGCTAGGCCACAATCCGATTGGAATCTACGGAATTGCCAAGACTGTGGTGGGCTACGGAGCGTCATCGCTGGGAGTGAAACTCGACGTGGAAAACGCTGGCGCGCGCTTTCTGGTGACCCTGGGATTTTATCTGGTGCACGCCGCCGTCTATTTCACGGTGGCCCGCGGACTGGTCAACATGACCCAGACCTGGAGTTGGCCGCACGGAATTCTAGCCGGGTTGGCCAACGCCTTCCTGGGAGTGTTGCTGTACTTCGTGCTCGATAAATTTAAGCAAAGAACATGAAACCCAGTTCTCAGTTGTCGGTTCTCAGTTCTCAGCGGAGAGGCTGGTGACTTACGTTACTCCCTGTTCTGAAGCTGGAAGCCCGGCTGGGATTAGAATTGATCTACACGAAATATCCCCGCAGTTTTCCGTTCGAGTGGTGAGCCGCAAGTCTATAACGCTTAACTGAGAACCGGGAACTGAGAACCGAGAACTGACAAGCAATGCTCGGACGCGACGACAAAGTTTCCGCCATGCGCCTGACGGCGGCGCAATACATCATCCTCGGCATCTTCCTGGTGCTGGCCTACGGGCTATGGCGCCTGCAAGTAATGCAGAGCGATTTCTACTCGCTGGCGGCGGAAAAAAATCGCATTCGCAACGTGCCCGTGCTGGCGCCTCGCGGCAAAATTCTGGACCGCGAAGGGCGCACCATTGTCGATAACTATCCGTCTTTTTCCGCGTTGATGATGCGCGATTCGTCGCGCGACCTTGCCGGCGACGCCGAGCTCATCGCGCAGGGGCTGCATCTTGACCCCAGCGAAGTGCGGGCGCGCATCCGTCATTTCGCCGCACTGCCGCAATACCAGCCGATTTTCCTGAAAGAAGACATTACTCCCGACGAATTGCAGTTCATTGAGGCGCATCGCAACGAATTGCCTGAGCTGGATACGATCATGGCGCATCGTCGCCTGTATCCGCGCAATGGTTTCATGGCCCACCTCATCGGCTACGTTGGCGAAGTCAGCGAAGACATGCTGAACCAGCCGCAGTTCGAGCTCTACAACGCCGGCGATGTGGTCGGCATTTCCGGGGTTGAACGCCAGTACAACACGCTGCTCATGGGCACGAATGGATCGCGTCAGGCTCTGGTTGACAGCCACGGCCGCGAAGTTGGACGGCTGGGCGAGACTGATGCGATTCCGGGCAAACAACTTCGGCTGACGATCGACATTGATTTGCAGATCGCGGCGGAAGAGGCATTGGCGGGAAAGAACGGAGCTATCGTTGCGATGGACCCGCGCACCGGCGAAATCCTCGCCATGGTGAGCGGGCCGACATTTGATCCCAATGACTTTGCCGTGCACGTGTCGCGCGACCAATGGAACAAGTTAGTCACCGACCCCGACAAGCCGCTGCTGAACAAAGCCATTCAAGCGCAGCTGGCGCCCGGATCGACCTTCAAAATCATCATGTCGGTGGCCGGTTGGCAGGAAGGGATCGCGCAGACTCTTCATGTCAACTGCACCGGCAGTGCGGAATTTTATGGCCGCCGCTTCGGTTGCTGGGTAAAAGGCGGGCACGGAGAAGTCACTCTTGAAAAAGCGATCTACCAATCCTGCGATGTTTTCTTCTACACGCTGGCGGAAAAACTCGGTATCGACCGCATCGCGAAATACGCCACCGAGCTTGGATTAGGCCAAAAGACCGGAATTGATCTGCCCAACGAAGTGAGCGGTGTTATGCCATCGGAAGAGTGGAAGATTCGCAACTTCAAGCAGAAGTGGTTCGCGGGCGAAACCATTTCAGTCGGCATCGGGCAAGGCGCCATCGCCATTACTCCAGTGCAATTGTTGCGAGCGATCAGTGCAATTTCCATGGGCGGGCGGATGGTTGTGCCGCACGTCATCAATCCGACCGACATGCCACCGGGCTATGTAGAAGCTCAACACTATACGGAAGTGAAGAACGTTCCGATTGACCCGAATGGCTGGACATTCATCACTGACGCGATGGTCAAAGTGCTTCTGCCGGGAGGCACCTCGCCTATGGCTGCCGTTCCGGGAATAGAAATTGCAGGCAAGACGGGCTCGGCGCAAATTGTCTCACTGGCGACTCGCGCAAAGTTCAAGAACGACGAAGATCTCGCGCAGAACGGCTGGTTCGTGGGTTTCACGCCGCGGCGCAATCCGGACGTAGTGGTCTGCGTACTGTTCCAAGGCGGCGAGCACGGAAAGTTGGCGGCACGCCTGGCAACGCAGGTGATCAAAGCCTATGTCGAGAAGCAACGCCGCACACCCACCAAAATGGTCGAAAAGCCGAAGAGTGACGGTACCGTCGATATCGGTGGCCTATGGACCGAGCCAGATTCCGACGGCGATAAAGAAAAGCTTGCAGGCGGAAGATTTGTTCTCGACTTGCCAAAGAAACCGATGCCGCTGGCAACGGCGGCACCGGGACTGCGCTAGTACCGAGTCGCAAGTACCGAGTACCGAGAGAGAACAGAAGCGTTCGATGAGAGTACAGGAAATGAATTTCGTGGAGGGTCGTACTCGGTACTCGGTACTGGGTACTGGGTACCGATGAGCCGCTACGTTTCATACCGCGATTTCGACTGGATCCTCCTGATGTTCGTGCTGATCATTTGCGGCATGGGCGTGATGGAAATCCACAGCGCCACCATGCACACGAAGTTCGCCGGAGCGCATATTCGCCAGGTCTACTGGGTCGGGGCTGGCGTGGGCGCAATGTTCCTGATGAGCCTGGTGAATTACCAGGCACTGCTTGACCAGGTCCACTGGTTCTATATCGCCGCAGTTGCCTCTCTCATGGCGGTGTTAGTCTTCGGCCAGAAATATCTCGGGGCAAAGCGCTGGATCAAAATGCCCGGCGGCAATCACTTTCAGCCTTCCGAGTGGGTCAAGCTGATCCTGATTCTCGCCATCGCAAAATATTTCGCCGACATGCGCCAGCGGGAGCTTTCGTGGACCGATTTCATGAAGGCTGGGGCAATCGTCGGTATTCCCATGTTGATGGTGCTCAAACAGCCGGATCTCGGCACGGCTCTTACTTATCTCCCAATCGTGATCGTGGGCGTGTTTCTAGGAGGGCTGCAGTGGAAGCAGGGGTTGGTGGTCGCCCTGCTCGCCACGGCAGCTGTCGGGGCGGTTTTCTTCGTCCCCAAGGTGCATGTTTTAAAGACGTACCAGAAGCAACGCCTGACCAGCTTTGCCGATCCCGAACTCGATCCGCAGGGGTCGGGGTACCAAGTTGAGCAATCCAAAATTGCCGTGGGGTCGGGGGGCCTTTGGGGCGGCAAAGGCTCGCAAACACACGGCGCTTTCCTCCCCGTTCCGCAAACGGATTTCATTTTCGCGGCCTTCGCCGAGGAACATGGATTCGTAGGCGCTCTGGGGATTCTGCTGCTATACTTCATTGTGCTGATGCGTTTGACCCAGAACGCGCAAACAGCGCCCGACCGCGCTGGAACGTTCGTGGTGATGGGTGTGGTGGCTGTGCTTAGCTTCCATATCCTGGTCAA
>Ga0182024_10001029_pt1 | contig 72290 bp, 58 predicted proteins | sample P32metaG_FD_120480 | JGI IMG/M metagenome (GOLD analysis project Ga0182024, IMG submission 120480) | Permafrost microbial communities from Stordalen Mire, Sweden - P3-2 metaG (Illumina Assembly) | ecosystem: Environmental > Terrestrial > Soil > Wetlands > Permafrost | place: Sweden: Stordalen...
GCGCTGAAATCGGTGGACGCCGAGACGCTGGGAGGAAAGCCCGCGTCGGCGTATCTGCTCGCCCCGTCGGGAACCCTGGCGAGCAACGCCGTGTCCACGACCGCTTCCGGAACCACTACCGCGCCCGCCACCTCGACCACGGTCATGACCAATACCACAGCGGTGAGGCCGCGGACAATCTCGGGTTCGCCAGGCTTCATCCCGTATTTCACGGATGCGTCGAACGACCTGGGCAACTCAGTGATCCAACAGTCCAACAGCGGCGGCAACAGTTATATAGGGATCGGAACGGTTCCCGGAGCCGGGGCCAACACCACGCCGTCGCTCGATTTGCGCACGTACCCGTTTTCTCAGATCGGAATGGCGCAGACGGTCGACTACTTGGGGTTCTTTTCTTCCGATATTTATGGTCCGGCGATTTATTGGAATCCCGGGAAAGATCTGCGTTTGGGGAAAGCGGCACCGCAGTTGTATGGCGCCTTCGGATTCGTCGAGCAGATGCGGATTCAATCGGCCACAGGCAACGTGGGGATCGGCACGGCTGCGCCGGCGGCCAAGCTGGAGGTGAACGGTCCGGCACAGGTGGACGGGAATTTATCCATTACGACGGTCGGCAACGCGTTGATTTTTCCGGATGGCTCCAGGCAAACCACCGCGGCGGGGGGAGGGGGCGGTGGGAGCATCACCAGCGTAATAGCGGGGACGGACTTGACGGGTGGGGGAAGCAGCGGCACGGTGACGTTGAATCTGGACACGACCAAGGTTCCAACTCTGACGGGGACGAATAACTTCACGGGGTCGAATACCTTCGCGTCGGGAGTGATCGCCGGTGTGACAGCGGGGACGGATCTGACCGGCGGCGGGACCAGCGGCAATGTGACGTTGAGTCTGAATACGACCAAGGTTCCCACACTGGCGGGGGCGAACACGTTCGCGGCGACGAACACGTTCACGGGGGCCGTGAACGCCGGATCGCTGGCGGTCACCGGGACCGCGACGGCGGCTAATCTGGTTGCCAGCCAGAATGTCAACTTTAGTGGGAGTGTCCTGTATCAAGGGAGCCCGGTGCTGCAACTGCCCGGGGGCGCGGCCTTCTCCAACACCGCTGTGGGGGTGGACGCGCTGAGCAGTAGCGGCGGGACCGGCAGCACGGCCGTCGGTTTCGGCGCGCTTTTCAGCGACACTACCGGGGGCAACAACACGGCTAGCGGCTTCAACGCGCTCACGAGCAACACCACTGGGGGCGACAACACGGCCATCGGTGTCAGCGCGCTGTATAACAACTCGACCGCGAGCTTCAATACAGGGGTCGGCTACGAAGCACTCCAAGGAGGAACGCCCGCAAGCGCCAACACCGGATCCCAGAACACGGCCACCGGCAGTACCGCACTTCAGAACAACACCACCGGGAGCACCAACACGGCCAGCGGTTTCGAGGCACTCTTGAGCAACACCGGCGGAAGCAACAACACGGCCAGTGGTGCCGGGGCGCTCGCGGGCAACACCGCCGGAAGCAACAACACGGCCAGCGGCGTCGCCGCGCTCGCCTACTACACCGCGAATGGCAACACGGCCGTCGGTTACCAAGCGCTCCTAGGAGGGACGTCCGTTGGCGCCAACACCGGGGGTCAGAACACCGCCATCGGTGTCAGCGCGCTGGAGAACAACACCACAGGGGGCCGGAACATTGCAGTCGGGTACAACGCTGCGTTCAACGTCAGTGGCGGCAATGGCAACAACATCCATATTGGGAGCGTCGGGTCCTTCGGCGACACCGCCACTATCAAGATTGGCTGCTTCGAGCCGGGTTCAGGCTTTTGCAGTGCCCAGAACTCATTTTTCGCGCAGGGAATTTACGGTGTGGGCGCCGGCGGCAGCCTCGTCTCGATCACCTCCAGTGGTCAGTTGAGTTCTCCTTCTTCCTCGCGACGCTACAAGGAAGATATCCTCGACATGAGCGAGGCCAGCCGGGGCCTGATGGATCTGCGTCCGGTCACCTTTCGCTACAAGAAAGCAGCCGAGGACGGGTCGAAGCCATTGCAGTATGGTCTGATTGCGGAGGAAGTCGCCGAGGTCTACCCGGACCTGGTGGTCTACAACAAAGACGGGCAACCGGATGCCGTGCAGTATCAAATGCTGCCCGCGATGCTGCTGAACGAAGTGCAGCGCCAGCAGGCTGAGATCGGCGCGCAGAAGGACCGACTGCGAAAGCTGGCGCAGCAGCTCGACGCACAGACCCAACAGAACGCGAACCTCCAGGAACGCTTCGACAAACTGGAAGCGGCGATGGGCTCGGCGGCACATGCTTCGGGAGGTCCCGGCGGGCGATAGACTCAACGTCAACGCCGGACAGTCCGCGTCGCCAAAGTCGACTTCAGCACTCTCGCCAACGTGCCGTGTGTTAGCCTGTGGTCAGCTTTGAGGGTCCGCGCCAGAGGTAACCGGGCGTCCCGCGATTACCATGGATCTCGTTCCGTTCGCTGTCATCCACGTTGGGGTCAGCCTTGCATTGGCCGCGATCCTGGTCCTGATCTACCGCCGTCTCCACCAGACCGACTTCATTCTGTATTGGGCGGGTTTCTGGGTCGCGATCGCCGCCGCGATCGTAGTCGCACAAATCATCCACCCGTTCGTGATCCAGGCCGGTTGGTCGACGCGACTCGACGGGCCGCTCCTGGTGCTCTTCTGGCCTTTCTTGCCGATGCTGATGATCTGTGCCGCGCTTTCGGTGGGTGGAAAGCTGGATCGCCGCCGGGCCAAGCAGCTCCTCCTGGGGACCGCGGCAATCGGAGTACTGCTCGGGATCTTTGTCTATAGCCGTTCCGGCATTCCGCCTTCCTGGATCGGCCAATATCGGCCCCTGATCATCTGCGCGGCAGTGGCGTTTTTCGCGTTTCGGTTGGCAGCGGAACGCGGCGGGGAGGGAATTGCGGTCCGCTGGGCTCTGGTCGCAATCACCCTGATGTATGGCGCTCACAATGTGGTCCTGGGTTTGGGCTTCTATGGGAGCCTGGCGTATTCCCCTTGGGCGGCGACGGTAGGCATCCTGCTCCAGGTCGCCCTGACTTTGGTCCTGACATACGAAGCCGTGGATCATGCCGACCGAAATGCGAAAGAGCTCGCCACCGCCCGAAGTCGCGCCGAAGCCGCAAGCGAAGCGAAGAGCCAGTTCCTCGCCAACATGAGCCACGAGATTCGCACTCCCATGAACGGCATCCTGGGCATGGTGGACGTCCTGGGAGGCACCGATCTCGATCCTGAACAGCGGGAGATGCTCGAAGTTGTTCAGTCCAGTTCGACGGCGCTGCTCGGTCTGCTGAACGATATTCTGGATCTTTCAAGGATCGAAGCCGGACGAATGGAGATGGTTGACGCGGGCTATTCCCTGCGCGCCGTCTGCGGCGAGGTGATCCAGCTTTTTGCCGAAACCGCCCGCGCTAAAGGAATCTCGCTGCAAGCTTCGTTCGGCGACTCCCCCGACGCCCTTCGCGGGGACGCTGTCCGGCTCAAGCAGATTCTCCTCAACCTGATCGGCAATGCGATCAAGTTCACGTCGAGTGGCGGCGTGACTCTGAGCGTCTCGCGTCGCGAGAACAGCCTGCGGTTCGAGGTCGCCGACACCGGCATCGGAATCGATCCGGAGGTCGCGCCGCTCCTGTTTCAACCCTTTACGCAGGCCGACGCGAGCACCACCCGCCGCTTTGGCGGAAGCGGCCTGGGGTTGGCGATCTGCCGGAACCTGGTGGTCCTGATGGGCGGCGAAATCGGCCTTGACAGCCAGCCGGGAGTGGGCTCGACGTTCTGGTTCTCGATTCCCTATCGGGCCGGGGCGTAAATCATCTGGTGTAAATGTGGGGCGGACGCCCTCGTCCGCGCCGGAACCCCCTGGTCCGGCTCTTCGGGTCGGAATCAAAGGCCGACGAGGCGTCGGCCGCGGACGAGGCGTCCGCCAGGGGGTCCGCCCCACCTCTCGTCAAACAGCTCGTAGCTACATGAAGACGTAGTGTCAAGTTCCAGGCCCTGGTTTAATCTGGACTCGGTGCCGTGGCTCGAAGCCAAATAAGCCAGACAAAAAGCGTGTGAGGCGCTGTCGCGGCACCATTGGAGGATCTGATTTTGTGTGCATCCGAAAATCGTTTTTGCTGCTCCCCGTTGTGATGGGCGTGCCGCTGCTCGCCGGCCCGGTCAACTTCGTGACGAATGGAGGATTTGAGACGGGCGCCACCAGCGGTGTGCTATCGACAAGTGTTCCCGGAGACCTGATCTACGTGTTCGGGGTGGGGGGCGCCACTAACATAGGTGGATGGACCGTCTCCGCCAGCTCCAACAACAACGGCTCCGGCACGCCGCTCTCGGTTCTGGTGACCGGCAATCCGCCGCAGATACCGGCGAGCGGCAGCTACGCGGTCGATTTCGATCCCTTCTGGAACGTGTCTACCGGTGCGCTCCTCGGGCCAACGGTGACTGGGACCCTGCCCGAAATCAGCCAGTCCTTTTCGCTCCCCGCAGGCGCTTACACGCTGAGTTTCGATGGCGCGGTGGAGCAGGACGGAGGGTCGGGCATCCGCCCGCTGACGGTCACGCTGAGCGGCGCCGCTACTCTGAACCAGACCGTGACCACCAGCGAGACCGATAACATTGGCTACACTTTGTTCTCGTTTGGTTTCGTATCGGCGGGCGGCAGTGTCACGCTAACCTTCATTCCCAACGACTATAGCGCCGAGCCGAATTTCATGCTGGATAACGTCTCCGTGGTGAGTGCAGTGCCGGAGCCGTCCTTCGCACCACTTGTGCCCGGTCTGCTCGGTCTGATGGGAGTAGCGCTGTGGCGCCGGCGCCTGATCACACCTCGGTCCGAATCACCTTCTGCCGGCTGACCGCATCACCGTCCGTGCTTTTCAGTTCGTGGAAGATGAGCGTGGACAGGATGGTCAACAGCCCCAGGACCAGGAACGCCTTGTGGACGCCATGAATCATTTCCGGAGCACCTGAATGATAACGATCGGGAATGAAAAACGCGGTGGCGAGCGATGCCGACGCGACACCGAAACTGATGGACATCTGCTGCATGGTGCTCGCGATGGAGCTGGCGCTGCTGGTTTCCTCCTCGGTGACGTCCGCAAACACCAGCGTGTTCATGCTGGTGTATTGCAGCGATGTGAAAAACCCATAGACAAATGCCTGCGCCACGATCAGCCAGACCGGCGTCGTCACGCCGATGGTGGCGAACAGCAGGATCAACACGCCGATGATCACGGTGTTGGAGATCAACACGCCCCGAAAGCCCATCAGTTTTAGAATTTTCGGCATGGTCAGCTTCAGGCTCATGGCGGCGATCGCCTGCGGCATCATGAGCATGCCGGATTGAATGGGAGTGAATCCGAGTCCCACCTGATACAGCAGCGGAAACAGAAACGGGATTCCGCCGATTCCCAGACGCGTGAAGAAGCCGCCGCTCACCGCTGCACGGAACGTCCGAATCCGAAAGAGAGTTAGATCCAGCAATGGGAACTTAGTATTCGCCGAGTGCAGTCCGTAACCGGCCAGGAGCACGATGGAAATCGCCAATAATCCCAGGATTTCGCGCGGGCCGAGCGTATGCTCGCCGAACACCTCCAGCACATACGACAGCAGCGCGACGCCGGAGCCGAACAGGATGAGTCCGATCACGTCGAGCCGATGAGTGATTTTTTCGCGATAGTCGGGTAAGTGCAGATACACCAGATACAAGCCGGCGAGGCCGATGGGGAGGTTGACGAAAAAGATAAGCCGCCAGTGAAAGTACCCGACGATCAAGCCGCCGACCACGGGTCCGAGCATGGGGCCGATGAGACCTGGAATGGCGACGAAGCTCATGGCGCGGATGAGTTCGGATTTCGCAAACGTCCTGACCAGGGTGAGCCGCCCCACTGGCACCATCATGGCTCCCCCGCAGCCTTGCAGGACACGGCACGCGACCAGCACGTGGATGTTGCTCGATAGGCCGCACAGCAGCGATCCCAACGTGAACAGAGCGATCGCGGATGCGAACACGCGGCGGGTCCCGAATCGATCCGCCATCCACCCGCTGATGGGAATGAAAACAGCCAGACTTAGCGTGTAGCTGGCCAGCACGGATTTCATGCTGAGCGGCGGCACTCGGAGCGCTTCCGCGACGGCGGGCACTGCCGTGTTCAAAATGGTGGTGTCCAGCGCCTCCATAAAGAAGGCGACCGCGACCAGCCACGGTAACAGCCGCTTGCTGGAAGCGCTGGGTACGGGGGTTTCGATGGAGCTAAGCGGGCTCATGTTATGAGGTCGTCGTCGTGATCAATGTCGTGGCGATCGATGTCGCGACCTGTCGTGACTGAGGACTGCGGCGGCACTTTTCAGAATCGGACCTTTGTGATCATGGTACCCGGAACCGGGGCGCCGCTTCCGGTCTCGCCGGGCCGGCGAAATGTGGCGTATTGTATTTCTTATGATCCGATCCCTCATCAGCCTCACGCTTTGCGCTGTCCCGGTTGCTCTGGTGGTTCCCATCCAGCCCGTCTCCGCCGCCGACCTGGTCGAGGCCGATTTCAAGACCAACCTGGTTCCTCGCCCCGTGCCCTACGCCGTGTTGCTTCCGGACGGATATAAGGATGGCGCGCCTCTGCCATTGCTGCTCTATCTGCACGGCGGCGGCGGCAGCCGGATGGCGCTCACCAATCTGCGCCGTCTTTTCGAAGAGGAATGGAAGTCGGGCCGCGTGCCGCCCATGGTGGTGGCTACACCCAGCGTGACGCCGCGCTGTTTTTACATGGATTACAAAGACGGTTCGGAGAAATGGGAGACCCTGATCGTGGGGCCCTTCCGCGAGTATCTTCAGAAGACCTACCACGCCAGTTCCGATCCCAAGAAGAACTTCATGATGGGACCCTCGATGGGCGGCGAAGGAACCTTGCGCATGGGCTTGAAGTATCCCGAAAAATTCGGCGCGATTGCAGCGCAGGAGCCCGGCATCGAACCGATCCTGCATTGGAAGGACATGCTGCCGCGGCACCGCTTCTGGCGCGACGACGATCTATTCGAGACCGCGTTCGGCAAACCCGTGGACCCAGCCTATTGGGAAGCCAACAATCCCTCGTCCATCGCCAAAGCCAACACCAAGCGCATCCTCGATTCCGGCTTGCACATTTATCTCGACGTCGGCGATCAGGACATGTTCCTGCTGTACGAGGGCACTGAGTTTATCCACCGCATCCTGTGGGACGGCGGCGTCATGCACGAATATCACATCGTGCACGGCGCCGATCACGTGGGCCGCACGCTGGCGCCGCGGACGGTGGAGGCGCTGGGATTCTTTGCGCGAGTCTTAAATCCGCCACCGCCTGATCCCGCGGTCGAAAACTATCGCAAGACGGTGATCGAGCCCGGCAAGAAGAAGTACGGGATCAAGTAAAGCGGATTCTCGTCGTGCTCGCGGCAGGGCTTTAACCCCTTCATCCTAATCGATGTAACGTACGTTACCAACCTACTGTAGCTTCTTTCTCAACCTCTTTTCCTCTATTCCTTATGAAGGCCATCGGTTGGGCCGCATTAGGGAGGAAACGAAATTGAAACGAACAGCATTTTTTCTCACGATAGGGGCGTTCGCTGGCTTCGCATTACCAGGGTGGGCATCGACGGTGACCTTGGCCCCCGCCAATCTCACGACAGCCCTGGATCAATGCGTATCACAGGTATGCGGCCCTTTCCCTGGAAATCCCAGTTATTCCGGGCTCTTGTCCGGCTTCTCGAGCCCGCTCCAAGCCGGCGAGGGAGCGTCCACCGCCGCGGCAGGATTCCCGTTTCCCACCCTGACGTCTTCAGTGCCCCTCAGCGGCGCCAACGCCCTTGACACGGCCGAGTTGACCTATTTCATCGAGGTGGTGCCCACGAGCGGAAGCGCGACCACCGTGTCACTCGGCGTAAACGCGGTCGGATCCATTTCCACGAGCACGGTTGCCCTGGCCTCGCCGGGGTTGCAGAATGGCACTGACACGGTTGTGCAATTGGAGCTTTTGGGGGTCGGCGGTGGCGCGGTTTTCAATGACCAGGCAAGTTTAGTCTACAACGCTTTGGCCCTCATGGGCGGCGGCTGTACCACCACAAACACTTCCAGCACCTTGGGCGCAGGCTTCGTTTCCGCTAGCCCCGGCTGCGCTTCGTCATCTGGGTCCGGCGGATTCATCGAAACGGGGACGTATACCATCAGTACGAACTCCCCCTATGAGGTTGCGATGATCGCAAATATTAGGATCGGCACTACCAATGACGGGGATGCCAATGGGCCCGGCAGCGTGCTGGCAACCGCATTCGTCGATCCCACGTTTACGGTGCCAGCCGGTTTCACTCTCGTGCTCAGCGCCGGCGTCGGTAACAGCCTGCCCAGCGGAGTCCCCGAGCCTGCGACGTGGACCATGCTTGCGGCTGGCATGGGACTTCTGATCGTGGCGCAGCGGCGGCGCGCTAATCGAGCAATCCGAGACGGCGTTCGAGCGCAATGAATCGTTGATCCTGGCGGATCGAGTCGAACGCCCGGTCGACTTTGAGGGACATGAGCACCGGCTCGCGCAACTCCGCGGACTTGAGAAGGTAGGACATGGCATCTTCGGTATCGTTTCCGATCGCGTATGATGCTGCCGAGGAGTAGGGAGAAAGATATGCGGAAGGATGCTTCTTAAATTGCTCAGCCATGGCGCCCTTGCCGTCGATCGGACGGCCGCAAACGAATTCGGCGCCTTCGAGCGCCGCAGCAGCACTCATCGCGTTCGGATACGCGTCCAGGAACTTCCGGCTCCATGCGGTGGCCGCCGGACAATCCCCCTGCCAGAACGCGATGGTGGAGACAAGGTAAAGGGCCACGGGGTTGGTCGGAGCGGTTCGGAGGATCGCCTCTACCTTGCTCTTCGCTTCGGGGTAATTCCGCTCGTTCATCAGCTCCGAGACCTGATTCAGTTGCGGACCCAGGGACAAGGGGTCCAGTTCGGCGGCGGTTTGGAGATGCTGGCGCGCCTCCGCAAAACGGCCACGCGTCATGAGAGACCATCCATATAAGTTCTCCGCGGGACCGTGGGAACCGGCGGCGAGGGCTAACCGAAACTCACGCTCCGCCTGCGGCCAGTCCCATTGATCGGTATAGACCAGCAGGGCGTTTTGTGCGTGGGCGCCGCTGTTTTGGGGATCGAGGGCCAGCGCCTTCGCGATATCGGCTAAAGCGCGTTGCGCGCCGGCGTGAGGAGACTGCGCCAGCAGCGTGTTCAACTGCGATTCGCTGGCCGCCATCACCACGTATGGCTGGGCGAAGGAAGGATCGCGTTCCACGGCTTGTTGGGCCAGCGCGATGGCTTGCCTTTCGGAAGCTTCCGTACGCAGGTTCATCTCGTACGCGGCCCGCATATACAGATCGTGGGCTTCGGGGTTTCGGGCAATGACCTCTTTCGGCGCCGGCGACGAAGGCGTCAGTTTTTCACGGGCCGCTCGCGCAATGCCGGCTTCCACTGAAGGTAGCTCGGCCAGACTGGCGTCATAAATGTGCGACCAGAGATGGTAACCGTCGCTAGTGCGAATGAGCTGGGCAATCACGTGGAACTGGCCGTCACGCCGGGCGACGCTGCCTTCGATCACGGCTGCCGCTCGGAGATTCTGCCCGATCTCGCGGACGTCCGCGCTCTTTCCTTTGTATTGAAACGCGGAGGTGCGCGCGACTACTCGCAGATCGTTGAACTCAGCCAGGGTTTCAGTCAGCTCTTCGCTGATGCCGTCGCCGAGATAATCGTCAGCGGCATCCCCGCTCAGGTTGAGGAAGGGCAACACCGCCACTGCCATGGGAGTCACGGGCGCGGAGGTGCGCGCGCGCCAGATCACCAAGGCCGTCAGGATTAGGGCGATAGCCACGACGCCGGCCGCGGCGGATTTCCAGCTTCGCCATCGGGACCGCTGCCCCGAGTCCGGATGTGCCGAGTCTGGATGCGCCTTCTCCTCCCCCGGCTCGACAGTGGTCTCTGGGGCGCTGGTTGCCACATTGGTGGGCGGGGCGCTCTCGCGAAACACGAAGGTCGGCCGGTAACCGCCTCTCGGGATCTCGATGCGCACGGGCTCTTCCGAACCCGCCTTGGCGTAGTACTCAGCCAGACGGTCTCGCAATCGGCCCACTTCCACGCGAACCACGGAATCGATCTGTGGATCGTAGTCCGGGGCTCGCTCGAAAACCTCCGTGGCAATCACCGACTCTTTAAGACCTTCGGGGCGATCTTCCAAGGCCTGTTCTACCAGGTAACGAAGCAGGCGGCTGCGGCGGCTTGCACCGGAGAACGCGGAATCGGACAGGATGCGGTCCAGTTGTTGACGAACCTCCGCTGCGCGGAGGGAGTCTGCCAGGGGTGGCACACTGTTCGAAAGTTCCACTTGAGACGCACCCACTTTCCAGTCTTCGGCGTCAACCCGCAATGTTAGCAAAAATTCGTGCGCCGCTCCCTGACGGCGGCGGTTCTGAAACGCTGTGCTGGCGGCGCGGCGAAATCCGCACAAACATCGCTAAAAAGGCAGCCCGGCGCCGACTCCGATATAATTGCGCCTATGTCCAGCACTGCCAGTTTGAAAAACAACCAAAACAACCGCCGGCGATTTCTCGCATATTTTTCGGGCATCGGTCTGGGCTCGAGCCTGTTGCCCGGCGCACTATGGGCCCAAATTCAGGCGACGCCGCAGCAGGGACAACCGGAAGCTGCCGCGCCCCGAGTCACCGCTGAAATGCTGAGCAACGCTCTCGCCCTGGCCGGCCTCACCTTCAGCGAAGAGGATCAGAAAGCGATGCTGCAAGGCGTGAATCGCAATTTGACCAGCTTCGAGGAGGTGCGCAAGCTGGAAATCCCCAACGATGTCGCGCCGCCGTTTTACTTCAGTTCCCTGGTGCCGGGGATGAAGGTGAATCGAACGCGCGAACCGCTGCGCTTCACCACACCGGTGGTGAAGCGGCCTGCGAATCTGGAAGACGTGGCGTTCTGGCCGGTGGTCCAGCTCGCGCAGTTGATCAAGACGCGGCAGGCGACCTCGCTCGAGCTGACGCAGATGTACCTGGCGCGGCTGCACAAATACAACGGCAAGCTGAACTGCGTAGTGACGTTTCTGGACGACGTCGCACTCGCGCAGGCCAAGCAGGCTGACGCGGAAATCGCAGCCGGAAAATACAAGGGGCCGCTGCATGGGATCCCGTGGGGCGCCAAAGATATCATGGCCGTGAAAGGCTACAAGACCACCTGGGGATCGGGCGCCTACAAGGATCAGATCATCAATGAAGAATCGAGCGTGGTCGAAATACTGCGCGATGCCGGCGCGGTGCTGCTCGCGAAACTGGCCTCGGGCGAACTGGCGTCGGGCGACCAGTGGTTCGGCGGACAGACCAAGAATCCCTGGAACACGGAGCAGGGGTCGAGCGGATCTTCCGCCGGTCCCGGATCGGCGACGGCGGGCGGATGCGTGGCGTTCGCGATCGGAACCGAGACCAGCGGATCGATCCTCAGCCCCTCCGGCCGCTGCGGAGTCACCGGTCTGCGTCCGACGTTTGGCCGCGTCAGCCGGCATGGCGTGATGGCGCTTTCCTGGACCCAGGACCGGCTGGGGCCGATGTGCCGCTACGCCGAAGACTGCGCGCTGGTGATGAGCGTGATCGCGAAGCCGGATGGAAAGGACTTGAGCGTTTCCGAGATTCCGTTCAACTGGAACGCGCATCTGGATATTCACAAACTGCGAGTGGGCTATCTAAAGGATGGTTTCGATGAGGTGCGCGACGCCGCCGCCAAGGCGATGAACGAAAAAGCCATCGCGCAGGTGCAGGCGCTCGGTGTGAAGCTCAAGGAGGTGAAGATGCCGGATTGGTCGATCGACGGTTCCAGCTACGGTGTCGAATCCGCTGTATTTTTCGACGAGCTGATCCGGTCCGGACGGGATAAGCAGATGACCAACCCAGGCCGCGCGAGCGGATTCCGCAGTGCGCGGTTGATTCCGGCGGTGGAATATCTGCAATCGCAGCGCGCGCGAACCATGATGATGATGAAGCTCGCCGAGGCGACCGCCGATGTCGACGTGTACCTGGTTCCGGCCAACGGCGGAGGCGGCGGGGGTGGCGGCCGCGGCCGGGGTGCGGCAACGGATGGGGCGGGCGCGGATGGCGCGGGCGCACGACGTGGCGGCGGGGGCGGCGGAGGGGATCAACAGCGCCGCGGCGTCACCCAGCGCCATTTCGCGATGGCCAACACCGCGTGCTATCCGGCTGTCAATGTCGTCCACGGATTCACGGAAGCCGGGACACCCGGCAGCTTCACCTTCTATGCGCGTCCGTTCGGCGAAGCGGAACTGCTCGCGGTCGCCAAGGCCTACCAGGACGCCACGGGCTTTCATTTGAAGCACCCGGCGTTGTCCGCATAGGCTCAGGTCCGAAGGTGACGCGACATGGAAGTCGAAACCAGAGAGGCCGCACTGTGCCTAATCCGGCGTGACAATGCATTCCTCGTTGCCGAAATCAGAGACCCGCAAACGGGAGCCATTCTTCACCGGCCACCGGGCGGCGGGGTCGAACATGATGAAAGTCCAGAACAGGCTGTTCGCCGCGAGTTGCGAGAGGAACTTGGCATAACCCTGACGGTCGTCCATGCGCTCGGCACCATCGATCACATCTGGTTCTGGAACGGTCGCGAGGTCCGCGAGCGTGCTTGGCTGTTTTTGGCAAGTTCATCCGACGATGCGCGCCTCAGCCGGGGGGAAAGTCCTGATTTGCTCGAAGCGAACGGTCAGCGTTTCAAGACCCTGTGGCGTCCGTTTCAAAATATCGCCGACACGCTCCCTCCCCTCTGCCCATCCACGCTTTCTGATCTCCTAAAATCACTGCCGTGAACTGCGTTTTTCCGCGGCCTGCCAGGTATCGCTCGTCCGGAACACGGACTAAAGTCCGTGCCACCTGCGCACTCATACTCAGCGCCGCCCTACCGATGAGATGGGAGTATGTTCTCCGATTCACATATGCGGAAAAAAGGCGTGGTTGCCGGCCCCGTCTCATCCGGCCGCGGTTCATATGACGGCCGGGGCATGACGCTCTGCGCTTCGCCCGTGAGGGGACGCGCGCACTTGATTAACGGAACGCACTCCCTTACGGTCGTGCCTCATGAGGGCTTCGTGTGGGCGATCCCGGTGGCAAGCCGGAGAACGACATGAACAACCAAGCGACCTTGGCAATCCTCGAGCATCTCAGTAACGAAGCGCGGGATTCCATGCACGCCACCTTCGGGGCGCTGGAGTTCCTGCGCGATACCGTTACGGATCCCGCGCAACGATCCTCGGTAGCCATCGGCAGGACCAGCGCCGACCAACTGCTGCGTTCGATCGACGATGTCCGTGAGCTGCTGTCGAGCACGGTTCCGGCTCCCGCCACCCTGGAGGAGTTCGACCTGGCGCTGCTCGCGGGCGAAATCATCCAGGTACTGCACCTTGCCTTGGGAAGAGCGGATCACATGATCCTGGATGCGCCTGCCCGTCCGCTGCTGCTCACACAGGACCAAAAGGCCGTGGAACAGGTGCTTTCGAGGGTCCTGGAAGCCGCGTTCAAGCTGTCCCCGGCAGATGACGTTCGTGTGTGGCTCAGACCCTGGCATGATGAAAACGGCGTTCGGCTGACCATTGACGCGTGCGATGCGGAGCTGGTCCCTCGGCTGGCGAAATGGTTGAACGCACGCCCCGACCAAGCTGGTCTGGAACATCCCCGCGACGTGTCGTTCGAAGTCGCGGTCATGGTGGCCGGGAAGCACCTGCGCGGGCTGGGAGGGTCGGCGGAACTGGCGCGGGACGCCGCTGGGCACTCTGTGATCGACCTCGACTTCCCCGTCGAAACTCGAGCGATCGACGGCCGGGAGGAGTTCGAGCTTTCCGTTCCACAAGCGCCCGACGCCTTGACCATACTCGTGGCGGAGGACTGCGACGATAGCTTCGTTCTCAGCGAGCTCATGCTTCAGAACGAGAATGTACAGCGTGCCCGCGATGGGCAGGAAGCACTCAAGATGCTTCAACGGCACCGTTTCGACGTGGTGTTCATGGATATCCATATGCCCGGCATGGACGGCTACTCCGGAATCCGAGGCATGCGCGAATGGGAGGCCCAGAGCGGTAACGCCCGGACGCCCATCGTGGTTCTTTCCTCTGATGATCTGGAAACCCAGCGTCAGTGTGCGGCTCAACTCGGGTGCTCCGGCTTTCTCCGCAAACCGTTGCGCCGGAGCGAGCTGACAGAGATGCTGGACCGCCTTAAACAGCACCGGATGCTGATGTGCTGACGCGCCTGTTTCGCGCGGGGACAGCCGGGGCTCGATCTTAATTCACGGACGCAATTCACGGGCACAACTCATGGGTACACGGGGTCACGCGAGTCCGCGGAATCACGAAACGGCCTAGCATTCCCTGCCGCCGCGTTCAGGCCGGCCATGCAACAGTGCGCCGCGCAGCGCTCGCTTCAGTTGGCTGGTAGAGTTCCTGTGCTTCAGCAAATAGTCCGAGGCGCCCAGACCCAAGGTCAGATGTATCGACATATGGCTATCGTCGGAAGTGTAGACGACGATGGGCAGCCTGTGGCCCGCTGCCGTGTCAATGGCGCGATAGCTTGTGCAGCCCTTCGATTCAGGGAGGCCTAGATCCAAAACGATCACGTCAATTCCCGGGTGCGCGAGCCGCTTTGTTGCTTCCGCCAGATTTCGGCTCCACTCGGAACGAAAAGGGACGTCGGTCGAGTCCATCAGACTCATTTGCACCAACTCGGCGGTTTCCGCATCGTCTTCAACCACGAGCACTTGGATCGGGCGCTGGGGTTGGGCGCCCTTTTTCAGGGCCGGCTCCGGAGGGGCTATCTCGCGCGTGAGGGTCATGGTGGCACATTCAAGCATGACGGTCGCATCGGCCAGATGCGAGACAGTTTGAGAAAAAACTTGACTGACCGCATGCGGCCCGACCAGTTCTCGGGGACATGCAGAGCCGCTTTACAGAGGCGTATTCCGTTGGAGCCGGATGGCAAGAGCGTAGGAAACACGTCGACGCAAATTCCAGGAATCGCTAAGTATCCGCCAGAATTCGTCGAAGTGCCACTTTATGGCAGGACCACCAGCAACTATCTGGCGGGAGCCCTTTGGCTCGGCCGAATCGGAGGCGGAAGGACATTTGCCTCAGAGCGATGCCATTCCTGACCCCATCGCGCTCCGCCGGCCGGCCTTTCTTGCCAACCGCCGGCTGGACCTGGGGAAGATGCGGGATGCGCTGGCGGCGCGTGATTTCGCTACCGTTCAAATCATCGGACACAACTGCAAAGGGACCGGCGTGGGGTACGGCTTTCCGGACATCAGCAGCCTCGGCTCCGCCATCGAAGCCGCGGCGAGAGTCCTCAATGCAGACGAAGTGCGGGAGTCCCTGGGCGAGTTCGAACGCTGTATCCTGGCGGCTTCCGCCAACGCGTTGCAGTCCAAATAAACACAGCTTCATAAGTATTTGCGAATGGCCGCTTGCTGACGCGCGCGGTGCCGTAACAGAACCGCGACCATCAGGGAGCGGCTGCGCAAATACTTCTGACGCTGTGTTTAGCTACGTCAGTCCGCGTGTTTCTTGACGTATTCGGTGTGCGCGACCTTCTGCTCTTTGTAGTCGTTGCTGCCGAGAGTCGCACGCCGCGCGGCTTTCACGTTCGCTTGGCGAATACCGTCGGAGCTGACGGCGAACCCGGACAACAGCCGATCCAGATCGTCACTCTGGCAGGTGGGGCACGCGACCACGGTCGACGCGAGCACCAGCAGCTCGAATTCCCCGGAACAGCGGCGGCATCGGTATTCGTAAATAGGCACTTGTCCAAAATCATAGCAGGCGGGGTGACACGTGAATGACGACACGCGAACGATGGGGGCTGATTTTTGACGCCGGAACCACTAACGTAGAGAGATGACTCTCTCGGCCGCCTTCCGGCGTAGATTGACACTGGCGGCAATGGCGGGGCCGCTCGCATTGTGGCTCACGCTACCCCTAAGTGCTCAGTCCGAGCCTCAAACCGCCGGCCCCTATAGCACCCTGACGATTCACAACGCCACGCTGATCGACGGCACGGGCTCCCCGGCGCGCGGACCCGTCGACATCCTCATCAAGGGCAACGTCATTCAGCAAGTGGTCCCGGCCGACGCGGTTTCGCGTGCGCGTGATGGAGCTGCCGCGGCTGCAGCCCCGGCGGGCGGACGCGTCATCGATGCCACCGGAATGTACGTGACTCCCGGCCTCATCGACATGCACATGCATCTCAACGACAGCCCCGGTGTTCCGCTCGAGTATATTTACAAGCTCCTGCTGGGCCACGGCGTCACCACGGTGCGCACGTTCAGCATCGGACAGATGACGCCGGATCAGATGGTCGCCGAGAAACAGCGTAGCGCCGAGAACAAGATCGTGGCGCCGCGAATGTTCGTGTTTCCGTTCTGGCGCGCCGATCCGCAGGATCCTCGATTCTCCACAGCCGCGGACGCCGCTGCAATCGTCCGGGAGTGGAAGGCAAAGGGCGTCGACGGCGTGAAGATGGCGGGCCTGCCGGGAGAATATCCGGATATCTTCAAGGCCGTCGCCGACGAAGTACGCGCGCAGCACATGGGACTCGCCGTTCACATCGCGCAGGAAGCCGTGTTCCCGATGAACGCGGTGCGCGTGGCCACCGAAGGCGCCAGCACCATCGAGCATCATTATGGATACGCCGAATCGTCGTTCACGGATCGCAAAATCCAGAAACTGCCGCCCGACTACAACTACTCAAGTGAGCCGGACCGCTTCTATCAGACCGGCGCGGTGTGGCTTCAGGCGGATCTGAAAAAACTCCACACCGACGTGATTGACTCGCTGCTGGCCGCGCAGGCTCGCACCGGATTCACCATGGTTCCGACGATGGTGATTTACGAAGCGAATCGCGATCTGGAACGCGCCAAAACTTTTCCGTGGCATGAGAAGTTCACCATGCCGGACCTGATGGCTCGCTGGCAGCCCAATCCGAAGAGCCACGGTTCGTACTTCTATCACTGGACCTCCACCGATGAAGCCGACTGGGCGCAGATGTATCACCGCTGGATGGATTTCGTCCAGGATTACAAGAATCGCGGCGGGCAGGTCGCGGTGGGCTCCGACGTCGGGTTCATTTATCAGCTATGGGGGTTCGGAACCATTCGCGAATTGGAGCTGCTGGAGCAGGCCGGATTCAGTCCTCTGGAAGCCCTGCACTCGGCGACCGAGGTCGGCGCGATTTCGCTGGGCGATCATCACCTGGGTGCGATTCGACCGGGGTACGCGGCCGATCTGCTGGTGTTGACGGCCAATCCGCTGGATGATTTCAAGATCATGTACGGCACGGGCGCGACGCGCCAGACCCCGGATGGCCGGGCAGTTCAGGTGAAGGGGATCAAGTATACGATCCGCGCAGGAGTCGTGATGGATTCGCAATCGTTGTTGCAGGACGTGCAAAGCATGGTGACCAAGGCGAAGTCGGGACGCACGACCGGCGGAGGGCGATGACGGCCGGCTTCTTTGGACTTGCACCCGACACGGCGGCCACGCCTGAGCCCTCGACATTAGCGCTAAGAGGCATCGCCCTGGCCGGCCTCGGATTGTCGCGCTGCCGCCGCTGACGGGCTTCATACCCCCGTCATCCCGAGCGTAGCGAGATCCCCGTCATCCCGAGCGAAGCGAGGGATCTCGCGCCGTCCCGCGTCCCCTAACTTCTTTTCCCCAACCCTCCCAACCACTTCCCGCAAACCACAGCCGAGCCCTGCCGACCCCCGCGCTACCCTCCGGGCGGAGTCTTACTGAATGTCTTCTAAACTCAAATCCGATACCGCCCGCATCAACGGCGCCAAATCTCACGGCCCGCACACTCCCGAAGGGCTCGCCAAATCCTCCGGCAACAGCCGCACTCACGGACTCGCCGCGAAATACACTCTTCTCCCCAAAGAGTCCGCCGGCGATTTCCAACTTCTCTTCGATGACTACCTCGCCCAGTTCCAGCCCCAGACCGCCGTCGAAACCGAGCTGGTCGAGGTCATGGTCATCGCCCGTTGGCGTCTGCGCCGCCTGCTCGCCATGGAAACCGGCCTGTTCGAGATGGAGGTCGCGCGCCGCGCTAAGCAAATCGATCGCGAGTTCGCCGGTCTGGATGAAGATTCCCGCCTCGCCTGGGTGTTTCAAAAACTGGCCGACGACGGAACCAGCGTCGCCATGCTGATCCGCTACGAAGGCGCGATAAATCGTTCTTATGACAAGGCGTTGAAGCAGTTGCTGCTCCTGCAGTCCCGCCGCCCCACGCCCCCAAACACAAAAATACAGAACGAACCCAATCCCGACCCGCAGCCATGTCTTTCGGAACCGCGACCCGAGCCGCGACCAGAGCCGCGACCCAAGGGAGCGGCCCCAAATCCGGATTCAGAAATTCCTCAACCTTCAGAACCGCGACCGTCAGGGAGCGGCGCGCACATTTCCGAGCCGCGGCCAAGCCGCGCTTGCGCCGAGGGGGCGGCCCCAAACCCGGATTCAGAAATTCCTCAACCTTCAGAACCGCCACCGTCAGGGAGCGGCGCGCACATTTCCGAGCCGCGGCCAAGCCGCGCTTGCGCCAAGCGAGCCGTTACAAACCCGGTGAGAAGCAGATCCCTCGCTACGCTCGGGATGACGGGGGTAGGTGGCTGAGAAAGCGGCGCGAAATGGGCAGGAATCGAACGTGGTAGGATCTCCTCGACAGCGTTCCTCATAATGAGAATAACGAGCGATCCCCGCCCTCACGGGCGGGGCTTGAAAGCGCTGTTCCGGAGAACTGAACGATGAAGCGGTTCACATTTGCTATGATCGCGCCGGCTCTGATGGCGCCGGCCCTGTTCGCACAGGACGCGTCGCTTTTTGAACGTCTGGAATATCGCAGCATCGGACCCGCCGCGATGGGCGGCCGCATGACCGATATCGAAGGCATTCCCGGGAATCCGTGGCTGGTGTATGCCGCGACCGCTTCGGGAGGATTGTGGAAGACCACCAACGGCGGCACGACGTGGGCGCCGATTTTCGATCATGCCTCCACTATCTCGATCGGCGCCATCGCCGTCGATCCGCACAATTCCGATGTCGTGTGGCTGGGCTCGGGTGAGGCGAACGCGCGCAACAGCGTCAGCTTTGGCGACGGTGTTTACAAAACGCTCGACGGCGGAAAGACCTGGCGCAACCTGGGCCTGCGCGATACGCATCACATTTCGCGCATTGTCATCAATCCCCTGAACACGCAGACGGCGTATGCATGCGCGCTGGGCCACAACACCGGGCCGAACGAAGAGCGCGGCGTTTTCATGACCAACGACGGCGGCGAAACCTGGAAGAAGGTGCTGTACATCGACGCCGAACACGGGTGCGCGGATATGGATATCGACGTGAACAATCCCAACATTGTATACGCGACGATGTGGAAGTTTCTGCGCCGGCCATGGATGTTCGTGTCGGGGAGCGAGAAGACCGGCGTGTTCCGATCGGTGGATGGGGGGCGCACGTGGACGCAGTTGGGCACTCTAGCGAACAGCGGGCTGCCGAAGAATTTCGGACGGATCGGCGTGCGCGTAGCCGCGAGCAATTCGAACGTGGTCTACGTGGTCGGCGAATCGAATGAGGGGACGCTCTATCGATCGGACGATCGCGGCGATCACTTTCGCATGACCTCGAAAGACCCGGCGGTGGTGGGGCGCGGACTCTACTATAGCCACGTGACGGTGGATCCGACCGATGAGAATCGGGTCTACTCGATCGGCATGCAGATCATGGCCACCATCGATGCGGGCCGCACGTGGAAACGCATCGCCAACACGATTCACGGCGATTATCACACGGTGTGGGTGGATCCCAAGGATCCCAATCGCGTTTGGATCGGCGAGGACGGCGGCATGGCGGTGTCCTACGATCGGGGCGTGAACTGGGAAGCGGTGTTGAACATTCCGATCGGGCAGTTCTATCAGATTTACGCGGATAATCGCGCGCCGTTTTACTATCTATCCGGAGGATTGCAGGACAACGGATCATGGAGCGGCCCTAGCCGCTCGCAGGGCGCGGGAATCGGGAACGGCGATTGGCGAAACGTGAGCGGCGGCGACGGCTTCCACGTGGTCAATAGCACCAGCGATCCGGAGATTTTCCTTTCCGAAAACCAGGGCGGCGGAATCGTTCGGACGGACATGCACACGCGTGAGCAACAGGACGTGAGCCCGCAGCCGCGACGCAACGACGGCGGTCCGGTCAGCGAACTGAAATATCGGTTCAACTGGAATACGCCGATCGTCGGGTCGCCGCACGACCCGAACACCGTGTATTTCGGCAGCAATGTGGTCTTCAAGTCGACGGATTTCGGAAAAACCTGGACCACTATCAGCCCCGATCTGACCACCAACGATCCGGAAAAGCAAAAGAGCGTAGGAACCACCTGGACCGAGAACACCACGGCAGAATATCATTGCACGGTGATTCGGATCGCCGAATCGCCGGTGGAGGCGGCGGTGATCTGGGCCGGGACCGACGACGGCAACCTACAGGTGACGCGCGATGGAGGAAAGAACTGGTCGAATGTCACCGGTAACGCGGCGGGCGTTCCGAAGTTCGCTGAAATCGCCTGGATCGAGCCGTCGCGAACCGCTGCCGGCACGGCGTATGTCGCGTTTGAACATCATTGGTTCGACGACTTTCACCCGTATCTCTACAAGACCACCGATTTCGGGAAGACGTTCACTAAAATCAGCGGAAATTTGCCGGAGAGCGATTACATCTGGGTGGTGAAGGAAGACCCGAAAAATCCTCAGCTTTTGTATGTCGGAAGCGAACTGGGGCTGCATGTTTCCTTCACGGGCGGAAACCAGTGGGTGCGGATGCATCTGAAGAATCTGCCGCCTGTCGCGGTGCGCGACATCGTGATTCAGCCGCGCGACAACGACCTGGTTCTCGCGACGCACGGGCGCAGCCTCTGGATTCTCGACGATGTTTCGCCGCTCCAGCAGATGACGCCTCAAGTGGCTGCGCAGAGCGCGTTTCTGTTCGGCATGCGTCCGGCCCTGCGGTTCGACCCGGTCGCGCGCGGCGGCGGGAGCGTGGGACAGAGCGGGAACAAGCCGTTCGCCGGGCCTAATCCTGCGTATGGCGCGCCGATCACCTATTACTTGAAGGCGCGCGGACCGGCGAAGATCGAGATCCTGGACGCGAGCGGCAAGACGATTCGCGACCTCGGCACGATTTCTCAGGAGGCCGGGCTGAATCGCGTCACGTGGGATCTGCGCTATCAGGGTCCCCATGTCCGGCGGGTGCAGAGCGCGGACGACGATGGCGGCGGATTCCGTTTCCCGTCGGTCGGCCCACAGGTGCTGCCCGGAAAGTACACGGTCCGGTTGACGGCGGGCGGGCAGACGGTGACGCGCGAGCTGGAAGTCCGGCTCGATCCCACGGTGGGCGCGAAGGAATCCGAGCTGCGAACGCAGCTCGAAATCAATACCAAGCTGCGTGACATGACCTCGACCGTCAACGACGCGCTTCGATCCATCGACGCGTGGAAGGCGGAACTCGACACGGCAGAGGCTAGTGTTCGAGCGCTCGATCCGCAGGCGCCGAAGGTGCTGTTGGGTTTGATCGGCGAGCGCAAGCAGCAGGTGACGGGGATGGAGCTAAAACTGGCACGGCCCGATAACATCCCGGGCTACAGCATGGCGCCTCGGCTGGTGGACCGGCTGGGGCAGCTGCTGAACGGAATCGATCGCGTCCTTCAGGCGCCGACCAAATACGAAGTGGAGTATTACGACGAACTGAAGGCCGAATTCCTGAAAGACATGGCCGAGGTGAACGCGTTCGCCGACAAGCAGATCCCGGAGATCAACGACATGCTGAAGAAGAGCAGCGCGGGCGCGTTGATGTCGGGAAAGACCATCGATATTCCCTCGTCGTTACGATAATGGATCGCGATAACGTGTTGCGATGAGCGAGAATCGCCAATCCGGTCAAGTCACGGGAAGATCCACGGACTCGGCGGAGCCGCTGCCCTGACCCGCGAGAAATGCCGGAAACGCCGGCGGATCTTTTTGGAAGTAGACGTTGTAACGACGCAGAAAAGCCTGCGGCGGACTCTCCCGCGGGGTCCCAGGCGCAGCGTTCATCAATCCCGGCAAGATGCCGTTGGCGAAGTACATGTCCAGTTCGCGCTTCTCCTTTGTGAGCACTTTGCCGCGATACTGGCAGTCGAAGAAGTCCTTGACGCGGGAATGGGTTCGATCTGACAGATTGATGCGATTGGCTTCCCCGCTCGATTCCATCCGGGAACTGTAGTTCACGGTATCGCCCCAAATGTCGAACGCGAACTTGTTGATGCCGACCACGCCGGCAATCACCGGGCCGGTGTGAATGCCGATACGAACCTTCCACTGCGCCGCGCGGTCCGGACGCGAGCGTTCTTGAACCGCGCGCAGCATTTCAAAGGCAGCCATCACGGTGTCCACCGGATGCGCGGGGTTGCGAACCGGAAGACCGCTGAGGCACATGTAGCTGTCGCCGATGGTCTTCATTTTTTCGAGGCGATAGCGCGCGACAATCTGGTCGAAGGCCGTAAAATAATCGTGCAGAAGGTCCACTAATTCTTCGGCGGCGAGTTTCTCAGTGGATAACGTGAAGCCGACAAAATCGGTGAAGAGAATGGTGACATCTTCGAAGTATTTCGGTGAAACCATGCCCTTGGCTCGCAACTCCTCGGCTACTTCGGCCGGCAGAATGTTAAGTAATAGGGATTCAGAGACTCGCTTCTGCTGCTCCACTTGCTGATGGCGCTCGACCAGCTCCTGATTGGCCAGCAGCAGCTTTTCACCAGCGCGCACGCGTTCGAGCACCACCGATAGAAGGCTGGCGATGGATTTCAGAACGGTGCCGGACACGGCAATGCCGCAGACGCCCAGGCTCCCCGCCACTTCGCCGCCTACTTCGATCGGAATCAGCGCAAGCGTTGTTAGCGGCTGGTTGGTGGTGACACGACCCACTGCGGCGCCGCGAAGAGCTTCGCCGGCAATCGGACTGCTGTCCCCTGACCGTTGGGATTCGCCGGTCGCGTGCAAATAAAACGCGGCGCCCTTGGCGCCGAAAATCCGAACGATCTGATTGGTCGCGATCCAGGCTGTAGTGTGGACGCTTTCGCTCGCCAGCATGGCCTGGCCCAATTCGTATAACTGTTCGGTCTCGCGCTTGCGTTCGAGCGCTTCGGTGGCGCGACGCCTGGCCGCGAGGGCAGTCTGGCTGACGACAATCGCCGTGATCAGGAATCCCGCCACAGCGACGTAGGATTGTGGATCGGTGGCCTTCAGGCTTCCGATGGGAAGCTGGAAATATTTGAGGAATCCGAGCGCCGCCACCAGAGAAGCAGCGATGGTCTCCAGCCGGTCCCATCGGACTGCGAAGAACAAGATGGCCAGAAGCAATGAATACGTGACCGTGGTATTGCGCAGGCCATGAAACTGAAACTCAATGGCCAGGATGGCGCACACGGTGGCAACCGATGCCACTAATCGCAGTCCCCGCACGAGCCATCGCTTCATCGCAAGTTATCCTAACAGGTTATTCATCGGTGTTTAGCCGGAAGAACTCCATAATGGCGTGGCCGGAATCGATGATTACCACGATCGCGGCGACAGCGGCGAACCGTGGATGGCTTGCGCGCGCCGCTCCCACGTCCTATCATTCCGACAGAGGCAAACATCCATGTCATTTGATCCTACCCGCACATTGACCAGGCGCACGGCGCTCCTGCTGACCACTGGCGCCGCGGTTTCGGGCGCGTTTGCGGAAACAGCCGCAGAGGAGCCGGCGGACGATACCGCCGCGGGAGCGAACGGCATCAAGCTGGGAGTCTGCACCTATAGTTTCCGTGAATTCTCGCGCAGCCTGGCGCTCAAGATGATGCGCGAGCTGAGTGTTTCCTACGTCAGCGTGAAGGATGTCCATCTTCCCTACACCTTAAAGCCGTCCGACATGGAAAAGGCGAAGGCCGAGTTCAAGAAAGCCGGATTGACCATCGTTAGCGTCGGCAACACCGATCTCAAAGACGAAGACCCGTCGGTTCTGCGACGGTACTTCGAGTACGCGCGGAACTGCGGCGCTCAAATGATCGTGGCGGCGCCCACCCATACAACGCTCCCAGCGATCGAGAAGCTGGTGAAAGAGTTCAATATCCAGGTGGCGATCCACACGCACGGTCCCGAGGATCAGAACTTTCCGTCGCCCAGGGTTGTGCTCGACGCGGTCCGGAACATGGACCCTCGCATGGGACTGTGCATGGACGTCGGGCATTCGATGCGGGCGGGCGCTGACGTGGTGCGGGAAATCGCCAACGCGGGGCCGCGGCTGCTCGACATGCACTTCAAGGATTTGAAGAACGGGACGGACAAGGATAGCCAGTGCGATGTCGGCGAAGGCGTGATGCCGGTGGTCGAAATCTTCCAGCAGCTTAAGAAAACCGGCTACAACGGCTGCGTGAATCTGGAGTATGAGATCCATAGCGACAATCCGGTTCCGGGGATGCAGCGTTCGTTGGGATATATGAAGGGCGTGCTGGCGGGATTGGCTGGTTAGGTTTAGGGAATCGGCACGACCGAAGTACGAATAAACCGTGCGCGCCGCGATGGTTTCTCTTAGGTGTGTGGACGCTCCTCGTGACGAGTGGGACTTATAACTGCGGGCTGCGGGTGTGCCAACTGGTGGCCTGTTCATAAGCATGAGCCAGCGCGAGTACGCGCGGCTCCGCCCAATTCGGCCCGCTGATTTGGACACCGATCGGCAAACCCAGCTTCGTAAATCCGCACGGGATCGACATGGTCGGCAGGCCGTACGTGTCAAACGGGGAAGTGTTGCGAAGAGAAGCGGCCCCGGCTTCGGCCCGGTCGATGGTCGATGGCGGCACCGGCGTGGTCGGGGTGATCAGCAGATCGACGGTCGAGAACACCGCGGGGACGGCTCTGCGGATTCGATCCAGTTCGCGGCGCCCGCGGATGTAGGCTTCCGCGGTGACTCTCGCGCCGGCTTCCAGGCGGCTGCGCGTGGTTGGCTGATACAACTCCGGCGTTTTCGAAAAATAAGGGAGATGATACGCGTAGGCTTCGGCGGCGAGCACGGGGAGGTTGCCGATCGCCGGGAGCTCGACGTCGGAAGTACCGGCCGTAAGTTTGCGAAGCACGTCCAGCGCTTCGCTGACCGCGGCGTCGATTTCAGGATCGAGGTTTTCATAAAACAGCTTTCGGGGGACGCCCAGGCGCAGAGTCGAAGTCTTCATGCGAAGCGATTGCAAGTAGTCCGGCACCGGCGCATCGATGCTGGTGGTTTCCAGCGGATCGTAACCTGCGATGGCACTAAGCAACATCGCGGCATCGGCGACGGTGCGGCACATGGGACCGACGTGATCGAGCGACCAAGAAAGCGGAATTACGCCGCGCGTACTCACCCGTCCGTAGGTTGGTTTCAGACCGGCGAGCGCGTTATAGGAAGAAGGCTGGCGGATGGAGCCTCCTGTATCGGAACCGAGCGCGCCGAAGCATAGCCTGGCGGCGACTGCCGCTGCGGATCCGCCGGAGGAGCCGCCGGCGATCCGACCGAGCGCGTAGGGATTGTGGACCGCGCCGAAGTGACTGGGCACGGAGGTCGCGCCGTAGGCGAATTCGTGCATGTTTAGTTTCCCGATGATAACCGCGCCCGCCGATTTGAGCCGGCGGGTCACTTCCGCGTCTTCGGTGGGAATGCGGTTGGCGAAAACCGCGCTTGCGGCGGTGGTGCGGACGCCCGCGGTGTCGAACAGATCCTTCAATCCGATAGGAATTCCGTGGAGCGGGCCGCGAAGCTTGCCGGCGCGCTGTTCGGCGTCAAGATCGCGAGCCTGAGCCAAGGCCTGTTCCTTCATCACGGTGATGAAGGCGTTCAATTGCGGATTGTATTTCTCGATACGGGCCAGGCACGCTTCGGTGAGATTGGTGGGCGTGACGGTGCGCTGGCGGATGCGCGCGGAGGCTTCGGTGAGGGTGAGGTCGGTGAGTTGGTCGGCGTCTTTTCCCCAGGCGGTGGCGAAGCCGAGGGTCGCGGCGATGCTGGAGGCCGCGAAGGATCGTCTGGTGGGGGGAGGGATGAGGGATGGGCTGCCTTCCATAGACTAATAGCGTAGTCGATCAACCCAGTCGATCGGAGTGCGGCGTCAAATCTCTAGTGAGCCTGCGTTCGTGGCCAGAGGCGCGCCGCTGCCTTCTGGCACTCAGTTAATCGTCCAAGCCGACAGTGACGAGACGTCCTTAATGAATATTCGATTACCCGAAATGGCCGGCTGAGCCCATGTCGCACTATCCGCAACCCTGTAGGTCTTCAAGGGCTCAAACGCGCGATTGGCTCGCGCCACGATCAGCTCCGCGTCATCCTCCAGCAAGAAAATCAGATCGCCCGCCTTGACGAAGGCCGTATTCATCGCTTGCCGCGGTTTTCCGAGCAATAGGATCTTGCCAGTCTTGGCATCGAGCGCGAAATACTGGCCGCTCGCGCGGTCAGCCAAGCCGAAGAGGGTGTCGCCGATGAGGACCCCATTACTCAAGAACATGGAGACATCCTTGGTTTCCCAAGCAACGTCGACCACCCATCTGCCGTTGCGCTTGGCCGGTTTGAGCGCAGTCACGCCGCTATGATAACTGCTGACGATGACCGTGTCTCCGGACACGATGGGCGTGATCGCCTGCATGCCGCCACCGTCGCCCTTCCACGGATACTGCCAGAGAATTTCACCGTCGGCCACCGCGACGCCCACGACACTCTGCTCAGCCATTGACACAACCTGATGGACGCGGCCCAGGTCGGCGATGATTGGCGACGCAAACATGCCATCCACCTTTGCGGTCCACCTGACGTTACCGGTATTCGCATCAAACGCAGTCATGGGAGAGCCTTGGGAGTGGACAATGATGAGATCTCTATCGCCGAGCGGTGACGATGCCGTCCCGAAATACGGCTGCTCCGCCGGCGCGGGCTTCTGCCACAGTATCTTCCCTGTCGCGGCGCCGAACGCCGACACGATGCCGCTGATCCCAAGGGTGTACAGCTTACCATCGAGAAACAGCGGGGTGGCTTTGGGACCCGATCCGTGAGCTTTCGTCGGGTCACCGATAACGTAGGGCGCCGGGTATTTCGTCTGCCAGATGGTCTTGCCGTTCTCGGCGTTGAGCGCGGTCATGACTTCATTGCCATCCTGTCTGGCAAACGAGTACACCGTGTTCCCGACCACAAGGGGCGTCGCGTAGCCTTCGCCGATTTCGATCTTCCATCTCCGTGTCAGGTTCTCAGGCCAAACTTTGGGTTCGGCGAATGCGCTCGCCGAGCCGTCCCGATTCTGTCCTCGCCACTGTGTGTAATCTAGTGGCGACGTTTGGGGGGAGTCTGCGGAGACGCAAGAAATAAGTGCGCCACACACCATGACTGCCGGAAAATAGTTCTTCCGCACAAGCTCAGAATACCGCGGCGGCGCGTGGACGGCCAGTGTGTGGGCCCGGATCGAACGACAGTTGCCGGTTGCCAACTATCAGAAAGCTTTGGACGCCCCAGACGCGATCGGCTGCGCGCTGCGTTCCAGGTTCGCGGGCGGCGTGCATAGCTTTCGAACGGGTGACTTAAACGTCGATCTCCATTGATGGACTTCCCACGGGCTCGACCGGAAAACCTCGTTCGCGCCAGGCGTCGTATCCGCCTTCCAGTGGACGCACGCGCGTAATTCCGACGCCGCGAAGTTCAAGCGCCGCACGGGCGCTGGTGGCTTCGTTCGGTCAAGTGCAGTAGAGGATCACATCGCGATCGCGCGGGATCTTGTCGCGATGCAGCCCCAACTCCTTGCGATCGAACCACAGCGCGCCGGGGAGTTTCATGCCGTCGAGTTCCAACTCAACTGAGGAGCGCAGATCGACGATCGCGATTTCAGCCAACCGTGCCAGCACTTCCTCGGGCGTGATTCGCGCGACTTTGAGGCTCCTGATGAAGCGTTGGCGTTGCCACTGTTTCCAGGCGAGCCACAACGCCACCACGCCGACCACCACGGCGGCCAATCCCTTGCCCATCCGCGCCGCGATATCACCCACATGCTCGAGCTGCGATCGAAAAACGAAGCCGATCCCCATAATGGAGGTGCCCCAGAGCAGCGTTCCCGCGACATCCGCTGTAAGAAATTTCCAAGGCGGCATTCGGGAGAACCCCGCCATCGGCGTCGCGATGGTGCTCAAGCCGGGAACGAACTTCGCTACCACCAGCGCCCACGCGCCCAGCCTTTTGAACCAGTAGCGCGTCGAGCTGACGCAGGAGTCCGGCTCCAGAGAGATTCGGCACAACAGTTTCAGAACGGATGCGCCCTTGTTGCGGCCGAGGATGTACCACGCGCTGTCCGCGGAGACCGCCGCGACAAGCACCACCAGCGTCGCTATTGGAAACGAGTAAGCGGCCAAGCCCGTCAGCGCGCCCATCGCCAGCAGAATTGGAACCGCAGGCACCGGAACGCCTAACTGTTCGGCCAGCACCCACGCGCCGAGCACCCAGTAGCCGTGCTTGAGGAGAAAGTCGAGAATCTGGTGCATGCGCCTTGCTCTAAGGATAAGACAGTGCTCAGGAGCTTACCGAAAACTCCACATCACTTGCCCGCCGGCAGGGCATGGCCCTGCCCCACGGCTGCATCACTGCACGGGCGTGCCGTAGGGCACTAAAGTCTTGACGCGCTCGGCCGAATCGACGCGCGCGATCTTCCACCCGTTCGAGGTTTTTTCGAGATTCATGGTCTGTGCCTCATTGCGATCCTGGTATACATACTCGACCCGAACTTTTACCTCGCGATCGCCGGCCACTGCATCGGGCGCCATTACGGCCACGCCCTTCAGCGCCGCATTGGTGTCCTGAAGATATTTTCGGAACGCGGCGTCGGAGGATTCCGCAATCGATTGTCGCAGCGCCGTTTCCATCGACCCTGTGTAGGCCGCAAGATACTTTTTCACGTCTCCGTCACGAGCCGCGTCGAGCATCGCGTAGATGGCGTCTTGCGGCGTCGCCTCGGCTGGTTGCCGCGCCGACGCGGATATGTTCCGGGTGAGCGTGCTCCAGGCGGGCATTTTCCAACCGTTTTGCCTCGCGACAGCCGCGCCCAACGCCGCGGCTAGCGTCAGGATGGTTAATACCTGGGCTATGCGCTGCCGGTTCACTGGCCCCCCCGATTCACTGGTTCGCCTTGGTTCAATATATTCCCTGCCGCGGAGACAACGTTATCGCGCGCGCCCCTGACGGGCGCGCCTCAAAGAACGCTCTATTTCTCCGACTTGCGAATAATCGTCAGATCGAGATTGCCGCGATTATCGACGATCAGTTTCTTGATCTTCGGCAGAATGGTTTCCATGGTCTCCAGGTACAGCCGCTCGCCGTTTACTTCGGTCGCTTTGGCGTATTCCCCGGCCACCTGCGTGAAGCGGGACGCATCGCCCTGAGCCTCATTGATCTTGCGCTCGCGATACGCCTGGGCCGCCGCTACCAACTGCTGAGCTTCACCGCGAGCGCGGGGAAGCTGCTCATTCGCGTATCCCTGCGCCTCGTTGACGATGCGCGCGGAATCGGCGCGGGCGCTGGCGACGTCGCGAAACGCATCGGCGGCTTCCGGCGGCGGCGTGACGCTTTCGATGTTGATGGTCGAGATCAGAACCCCCGCGCGGTACTCGTCCAGCAGTTCCTGCGACGCTACACGCACCTCCTCTTGAAGCGCGGCTTTACCGGTGGTAAGAATGTCGTCGACGTTGCGCGCCGCCACTCGTTGGGCCAGCGCCGTTTCCACCGCGGCGCCGATAGATTGCGCGACGTCGCCTGTACGAAACAGAAAATCGACCGGTGAGCCGACCGAATATTGCGCCACCACCCGCATGCTGATGATGTTCTGGTCGCCGGTGAGGAACTGCGAGCGCAGTGGTTGCACTCGCCCCAGGATCGTGTCGCTTTGGTCGCCGCCGATCACCAATCGCTGGAGCTGCTGCACTCGGAGTCTGGTTACCTGATCGATCGGCCACGGCAGCGAGGCGTGGATGCCCGGCAGAACGCGCGGCTCAACCACGGCTCCGAATCGCGTCACCACCGCTTGCTGCTGGGTTCCGACGATGTACACGCCTGTGAGAAGCCAGACGGCAAACGCCACGGCCAGACACCGGCGGATCCGCGCGCGCCACGGGGGCGGCTCGGCGGGCTCTACTTCGGATTCGATCGCAAGTTGCATTACTTCGCGGTCACCTTGGTGTCTTCGGTTCGCTCATCCTGTATATCTTCGAGGACATTTCGATTACTTCGCTCCGATCATTTCTGATTTATTTCGCTTCGCTCACTTGCGTTACTTCGCTCCGCTCTCGCCGTGCATCATGATGCGCAGCAATTCTGAATCCGAGCTCAGAATCGCCGTGGTCTTATCGTCGAAGATTTTCTTGTACGACTCGAGCGTGCGCAGCAACTTATAGAACCGCGGATTCTTCGAGTACGCCGCGCTGTAGGTCCGGGTGGCCTGAGCATCGCCCTCGCCTTTGATTTTCTCCGCCTCTTTGTACGCCGCCGACAGGATCTCCTCCTTTTGACGATCGGCGTCGGCGCGGATGCCCAGCGCCTGCTCTTCGCCTTCGGCGCGATACTGGCGCGCGATTCTTTCGCGCTCCGCGCGCATGCGTGCGTAGACGCTTTGCTTATTCTGCTCGGGAAGATTCAGGCGCTTGATGCGGACGTCGATCACCTGAATCCCGTAGCGGGTGAGTGCGGCGCGGTCCGTCAGTGCCGTCAATTGATCCAGCAGGCCGGTGGTCTGTACGGTTTGGACGTTGGGGGCGATCAGCGCGTCCAGGTCGCGCCCGCCCAACGCCGCCGACAGCCCTGACCACACGATGTCGTGCAAACGCATCTCGGCCGCTCCCGGATCGCCGACCGTTTCAACAAACCGCTTGGGGTCTTCGATCCGCCATGCGACGTAACTCTCTATCACGAGGTTTTTCTTGTCGTGTGTCAGAAACTCGGAAGGGCGTGGATTGTAGATGCGCAAGCGCCGGTCGAAAAGGGTCGCGTTTTGGAAAAACCACTTGGCGTGCAAACCCGCGTCGTTGACCGTATAGAGGGGCCGGCCGAACTGTGTCACCAGTGCGAATTCGGTTTCGCGAACCGAGTAAAGCGTGAGCCAGCAGAGGAGCAGAAGCGCGGCCGCGAGCATGAGCGGATAGTAGTTCCGGTATTTGTCTGATGTCATAGGATTACGTTTAGTTGTCAGGCGGCCTGCCGCGCTCCGGGACGATCGCGGGGATCGCAGCCGGCGTGAGCTCCATGCCGTCTTCGATCAGGAACAGGGATCTGCGTCCCTTACTTGCGTCCACAATCATCTTTCGCTTGCCCGGAAGAATCTGTTCCATCGACTCCAGGAACAGACGCGTCTCTGTGAGCGCGGGCGCCGTGAGACTGGCTTCCTGGCTCTGCACGAAACGGCTCGCATCTCCCTCCGATCGGTTTTTGCGTCCCGACGAATAGCCGGCCGCGTTCACCACGGTGGCGTGAGCGTTGCCGCGCGCGAGCGCCACTTGCTCATTGCGGTACCCTTCGGATTCATTGATGAGCCGGTTCTTTTCCTCGAACGCCGCCGAAACTTCCCGGAAGGCATCCACCACCTCGACCGATGGATGCACGTCCAGCAAGCGCGCGCCCAGCACTTCGATTCCTGCTTCGTAGCGATCAAGCCGCTGCTGCAACTCTGAAAGCACCCGTGCTTCCAGCGCCGGACGTCCCGAGGTGAGGACCTGATCAAGCGCCGACGAACTGGTGACGGATTGCAGGATGGACTCCGCCGCGGAGCGCACGGTCGCATCGCCGTCGAGCTGCCGGAACAGAAAGTCGTCGGGCTTTCGCAGGCGGTAATGGATCACTGCGTTCACCTCGATCATGTTCAGATCGCCGCTGAGCATCAGCGACTCTTCCGGTTTGCTTTGAAATCGCCCGGCGCGATGCTGAACGTTCCATTCGTAGGTGGGCGGCTCCGCGGAAGGTTCCACACGCCCGGAACGGAATCCGATCTCAACGGCGCGCACCCGCGTCGCCGAAACGCGCGTAAGCCGTTCGATCGGCCACGGCAATTTGTAATGCAACCCGGGGCTGCGTAGCGGCGGAATCTTGCGGCCAAATCGCTCGATCACTCCGGCTTCATCGGGCCCCAGCATATAGAATCCGCTGAACGCGATGAGCGCGGCTACGCAGACGACTGCGGGTTTCACCAGTTCACGGCGGCGATCACTTAGCCATTCCAGCATCATCGGCGCGGCGAAGCGCACGCGATCGAAGAGTTGCAGCGCGAAGAGTCTGGGCGCGGAGAGCCATACAGGAATCTGTTGCGGGCCACGCTCGACACGATCCGCTCGCTCGACGCGCAGCAGGCGCAGCGAATTCAGCATGACGAATAAGGAGGAGAGCTGATGCGTGACCACTGCGCCCACTGGACCCAGCACGCCCGCCGCTGCCAAGCCCACGGCTGTGAAATTCACCAGGCCCGCGAACACGATAATGTTTTGCCATGCGGTCGCGACGGCTTTGCGGCTCACTTCGAAAAGCTTCGGCAGCTTTTCGAGCGAGTGAGGCATATATACCACGTCGGCAGCCTCCGCGGTGATGTCGCTGGCTCCCGCGACCGCGATTCCAAGGTGCGCCGCGGCCAACGCCGGAGCGTCGTTTAGTCCGTCGCCGGTCATCGCCACTTGACGCCCCTGCGCCATCGCGTGGCGAACGTAATCGAGCTTTTGCTCCGGCAGCAGCTCAGCCTCGACCACCGCGATTCCTACTTCGCGGGCCATGACTTCCGCGGCCCTCCGCCGGTCGCCGGTCAGCATCGCCTGCTGCGCGATTCCCAGATTTCTGAGGCCGTCCACAGCCTCGCGGGCGCCTTCGCGAATTCGATCGCGCAGCAGAATCGCGCCGCACAGCCTCTGGTCCGCCGCCACCAGCACGGCGGTCGCACCAAGCCGATCCGCCTCTTCGAGAAGCGGCTCGAACCCGGTGACGCCGGATTCGATTAGGAATGCCGCGCTGCCCGCGCGAATCATTTCGCCATCGACAACGCACTCCGCTCCGCGACCCGGAAGTACTCGGGCATTGGACACATGGGAAGATCCGGCAGTAACCACGCCGCGCCGCTTCGCCTCATGGACAATGGCGCGAGCCAATACATGTTCTGATCCGCTCTCGGCCGCCGCGCACAGGCGCAGCAGATCGGCTTCGCTTGCACCGGCCGGCAACACGCGCAGAACCTCGAAGCGACCCTCGGTGATGGTGCCCGTCTTGTCGAACAGCACGGTATCGATCTTCGCGGCAAGTTGCAACACGGTTCCGCCGCGCACCAGAATTCCGCGACGGGCGAGCCCGCCGATGGCCGCGACCATCGCGGTCGGCGTCGCTAGAATTAGCGCGCAGGGACATGCCACCAGCAGCACGGACACAGTCCGAAGCCAATCTCGGGTGACCAAGAATGTGAGCGCCGCCGAGAGCAGTAACGCCGGCAGAAAGTACCGCGCGACACGGTCCGCAAGACGCTCTACCGGCGCGCGTTGAACTTTCGCCTCCTCCACCAGACGGATCACGCGCGCCAGTGTAGTCTCATCGCCCGCGCGAGTCACTGAAATGTGAAGGAGACCGTTCCCGTTGAGCGTGCCCGAAAACACCTCGTCGCCCGGCTGTTTATCGTGCGGTACGGGCTCGCCGGTGATGGTGCTCTCATCCACGCTCGAGAGGCCGCTCGAAATGCGACCGTCGGATGGAATCCGTTCGCCCGCGCGGACCAGAATCTCGTCCCCGGCCGCCAACGTGGACGCATCCACTTCAATCTCGCGGCCGTCCCGCAGCAGCCTGGCGCGCCGCGGCATCTTTTCGACGAAACGATGAATCGCAGCCGAAGTGCGCCCGGCCGCGTATGCTTCCAGGCCCTCGCCCAGCAGCATGATGAACATCGCCTCGGCTGCGGCCAGGTACTCGCCGATCGCCAGCGCCGCGATCACCGCGACGCATATCGCCAGATCCGCCGAGATGACGCCTTCGAGAAGTGCCGCGATCGAGTTGCGGAATATCCGGTAGCCGCCGAGGACTGTTAGAATGGCGGCGGTGTCGATCCCAAAGATCGTCGTGAACACGCCCAGCAGGTTCAGCAAGAGCAAGACGCCGACCAAGGCGGCGAAGCTGAAGTACCGGATTCGCTGGCGGCGTTCCTCGTCCATCTTTTGTTGATCCAAGTCCCTCATAGCGGGCGCTCCGTTACCGCTCCTTCGTGCGCTGTCGCGCGTTGGCTCCTGAACCGGAGCCAAAACAGTCGCGGTTCAGCATTATCCTACTGGCCGGTGTAGGTGATCCACATCGGTGACACCCACACCAGTTCGCCATTGGTTTGCTCGCCGCGCACGTAGTAATAGGAGGTCTTGCCCTTCACCGGCATCGTGTCCCGCCAGGTGAATTCGACGTTGGCCTTTCCTGGCTCGGTGGAATACACGTAAGCGTTGTCTTTGACGACGAACACTTTGGAAAAAGGCGCGGTTCCCATCAGCTTGACTTCGAGAACCGGCGGAGTCGCGATGGAAAACGCGTCGCCCATGATGTGACCGCTGGAGCGATACTCGGCCAGTATATGATCCGTTGCGCCATACACGTGGCGTTTCTTGAGCGCGTCGAGGACGGCCGGCCGGGTGGCGGCCGTCGCCAGAATGTTGGTGTAACTCATGTGAGTCGAGACGTGGTCCGAGCTCGCCTCGAACGCCAACTTGTATCCGCGCTCGAGCGCCAGATTCACGAAGCCTTTCGGGCGCCAGCCGCCGATCGAATCGTTCTCTTTGCTCGACCGCGGTGCGCCGGGCATCTCATAATTCTGGCGGTCACCCTGATAGATCTCGACCACCGGTTCGGAATCGGGATCGTTGTCGCGCCAATCCGTACCCATATTCGTGGCGCTGGTGTGCGAGGCCGTCACGCCATCGAACTTCTTCAGATAGGCGTACAGCATCGCGGTGTCCGGCGCGCGCACCATAGGTTCGTCGGCGGTCTTGGGCAGACGCGGCAAAGGGCGGATCCCCCGCTGCGCGAAGATCACGTTGCGGTGCCCCTCGGGGTACGCCACGCTGCGCTCATAGTTGAACATCGGAATGAAATGACCCGGCGAGTGGAAAATATCGGTCAGCTTTTGCGAGAGCCACCAGGTATATTCGCGCGCAGCGCCGTTGTCGTGATCGCAGCAACCCGCCCAGTCCATATAACTCCCATCGATCAGGTATCGATACTGATCGATGATGGTGCCATCGCCTGCGCCGTCCATCGAAATCTCGCTGTGCCTGTGAAATTCACCGCGCAGGATCATCAGCGGGCCCTCGCGTGTCTGGAGGCGGTAGCGCCGCATCATCGCGACTGATTCGATCTCCGCTTTTTCGCGCGGGTCGATTCCGGAGACGTCTACAAGTCCTGCGCTTTTTGCCGCTGGAGGCGCCGATGCCGAGCCCAGAGAAACGTGACTCGCGTATAGGTCGTTGCTATAGGGGTCCACGGGAAGCTCGTCCGGCCCCAGGGTATGGATGCCCGGCATGTAGGAGATCGCACGAAACTCCCGCCGCCCGTCCGACGACCCGATCACCAGCACCTCGCCCGCTTTCGGCGACACCACGGCTGGGCGATTATCCAGCAGGTTATCGCTGTGGTGCACGTACATAGGGCCGGTCCACGTCGATCCGCTATAGGAGACCAGGTATTCGGTCCACACCGAGCCGATGGACGTCCAAAATATCGGAAACGCGGTCCGGCACGTCAACCAAATTCGGCCGGATGCATCGATGGTCATGCGCGGCAGGTTGTTTCGTGGCGCGCGCCGGGCCGGTGTACTCGCTGCGAGAGCGCGATTCTTTGCGCCGTCCGGATCAGGCTTGATGAAGTCGTTGTCATCCGCTTGATGATTCTGCGCGCCGATTCCGCTCGCCGGTAACCCCGGCAGCGCCGTGCCGATATCCGTTGCGGTTTCCACCATCGCGCCGGATGGGGTTATGCCGCGCAGTCTGATCGCGCGCCCCTGATACAAGGCGACGCCGGTGGAATCGTCCGCGCCAAAGTTCTTTCCCCACCGCTCGCCGCCTTCTTCGTAGGCCACCCACAACGTGCCCGCCGGATCGTAAGCGACCGATGGATACGCCTGGTACGCGGCGGACGCGGCCACGGCGCGCTCCTGGCCCCAGGAGCCCTGAGTGGCCGTACGCACGTACACGTCGTAGTTCCCGTTACGGTAGGAATCCCACGCCACGCTCACGTGACCCGCCGAATCGGCGGCGATCGCCGGATCCCATTCGTTTCCGCCAGAAGATGCAACCGTCATGGGTGCGCTGAATGCCGAGCCCCGCTGCGATGCCGCGAAAATCTGGGCCTTCCCGTTGCGCCATCCCTGCCATGCTACCCAAACATTTCCTGCTGAATCCGTCGCGGCCGCCGGATCGATATCCGACCCCGGAGCGTTCGAGACTCGCACAGTTGCGCCCGCCTTCCCGCCTTCCACGACGCGCGCCCAGATGTCAAAGTTGCCCTTTTCATTCGCAGGCCAGAACACCCACACGCGCCCGCGTCCATCCACCGAAATCGCGGGACGATACAGATCGCCGCCCGGCGCGCTGACCGCGATCGGATCGCTCCATGTTCCGTTCGAATAGCGCTTCAGCATGATCTGATCGCCACCGGGAGGGGCGTTCATCCAGTCGAACCGATTGGCTGTAATCCGGATCATGTCGTGATCGGGATGATGCTTGAAGTCGAGATACGCGACCCACACGTTGCCGGATTTGTCGGTCGCCGCCGCCGGAAAATCCTCCTCGTCCGGAGGACCCGTCACGCGCGACCATTCGGGCACCCGCTCCACCAGCGCGCGGTTGTTCAGCATTCGTCGAGGCGCGCCGAAAGGAACATCGCTCAGGCGGATGGAAAAATTCCCTTGCGCCGTAGTCACGCTCAGCTCCGCGCCGGCGGTTTCATTGTCGACCAATACCAGAACGCCGTTGGGCACGATCTGCCTCGCTGCGGCCGCCGTGATGCCCGCGGCCGCAAATCGCCGCGGCTCATGCGTACTCATCTTCCAGGCGTTGCCCGGCTCCATCGAGTCGCCGCTATCGAAGCGCCACGGCTCCACCGCAGTTATCGTCGCGCCTCGCGCGGTGATGCTGCCGTCCCACTTGGTTTCCGTTTGGTCGCCGGTGCCCAAGAGAATTCGGACCCCAGTGGCGCCGTTCGCCAGGAGCGCAAAAATGCCTGTCAGGAGAATTGTGCGGTGCATCTGTAGGCCTCGCTTTACTAATCTGCGAGAATACCTCAAGCTGGACTAAATTGCTCGACCGTCTGGAAGGAGGCCCAGCGCGCCCCCGATCGCCGGCGTACATGATCGCTCGGGCGAGTGTACCAACGAACGATCCGGGTCTGCGTCAAACAGCATGATGCAAAACTTTTATGTCGCTCTGCTGCTGATGTTCTCTCTCGCGCCGCTGCCGGCTCAGACCTACCAATTCAAGTCCTTGTCGGGCTTAGCCCCCGTCAATGTGAAGGCGGAGCTGGCAAATTATCGCGGACGGCCCGCGATTCGACTTCTTGATGAGCCCGGTCCCACTCCCAACCAGTCAGCTAACCAAGCTGGCGGCAGCCTTGCCATGGCGCTTCTCTCCGGCACGGATTTCGAAGATGGGACCATTGAAGCCGACCTCGCCGGGGCTCCCCGTTCCGGGGCAGGGGAGGGGGCGCGGGGATTCGTGGGAATCGCGTTTCGCATGCAACCCGACGGATCGCATTTCGAATGCTTTTATTTGCGGCCGACCAACGGACGCGCCGCCGATCAGCTCCGCCGCAATCATTCGACGCAATACATCTCCAATCCCGACTTTCCCTGGGAGCGCCTAAGGGGTGAAACCCCCGGCGTGTATGAGTCCTATACCGACCTCCAGCCAGGGGCCTGGACCAGCATGAAGATTGTCGTGTCCGGGACGCATGCTGAGCTTTACGTGAACGGCGCGAATCAACCGTGCCTGATCGTCAACGACCTGAAGTTGGGGAAGACGCACGGCAAAGTCGCTCTGTGGATCGGACCGGATACGGATGCGCATTTTGCCCGCGTTACACTCAACCAGGTCACCCTCAAGAAGTAATTACGAAGGACGACGACGGATAATTAAACACGCGCGTTTATGCCAGCCCTTCGATTGATCGCGATTCTTCAGACCGACTGTCCCACTTGCCGTCTCATCGCGCCCTACTTGAACATCTTGGCCGATCGCAAGACTCCGGTTGCCGCGATTTCGCAGGACGGCGAGGATGCAACGCACGAGTTTGTCCGTCAGACGGAAATCCGCTTCCCGGTCGAACGCGATCCTGACTTCCAGCTTTCCAAACGCTTCAATGTGGTCACCGTTCCGACTCTTTACGTTGTTGACGATCAGGACCGCATCTTGCGGCAGGAAGCTGGTTTCGACAAGAACGCGCTTAACGAAGTAGCGGCGCTGTTTGGACACCCGTCTATCGCCGACCCGTATGACGGCGCTCCGGCTTTCAAACCCGGATGCACGTCCCGTCATCTTGAAGTTCACACGGATGACCCCGGCGCAGCCGCGCTCGATCTGCACTCGAGGACGGGCCAGCGAGCTTCGGTCATCGACCTCGCGGACGCCGAGGACCCCGTCGAATATTGCTATCGCACGTTTGGCGATGCGCTTCCCGTCGTACCGCCGACTGTCGAGCGCGTGGAGCGGATGCTCGCCGCCGCAGGCTGCGACGCCGGTCGTGATCCACGCGAGGTAATCGCGCGAATTCCGCCGTGCTTCGGCGAAGCCACTGTGGAGAAGATCGCCGCCAATGCCGTAATGGCTGGCTGTCAGCCCGCGATGATGCGAGTGCTGATTCCTCTGACGCGGGCGGTTTGCGACGAACGCTTCAATGCGCACGGCGTGCAGGCGACCACGCATTTCGCCGCGCCGCTCATCATCGTTAACGGCCCGGTGCGTCAGGAACTGGGGTTTCACTGCCGCCAGAATGTGTTCAGCAACGTGGCTCGCGCCAACAGTACGCTGGGTCGGGCGTTGCAACTGATCCTGTTGAACCTCGGCGGAGCGCGCCCGACGGGCATCGACATGTCGGCGCTGGGAAACCCCGGCAAGTTTTCGTTCTGCATCGCCGAAAACGAAGTGGAGAATCCGTGGGAACCCTTGCATGTCGACCAGGGTTTAGCGCCGGATCAGAGCGCGGTGTCGCTGTTCGCCGCCGAAGCGCCCCACGGGGTCAGCGAACATAATGCCCGCACCGCCAGGGGAGTGCTGAAAGCCATCACCTACGCACTGGCAACCGTCTGGAGCTATCGTAGCTGTATGGGATCCGAAGCCGTGGTGGTTCTCTGTCCGGAACACGTGAGAACCATTCATCGCGACGGTTTCTTGAAGAAAGATGTCCGCGAGTTCTTGTTCGTCAATACCGGCATTCCCGTGCGTTGTTATCGGGACGGAGAACCCGGCGAAGGAATCGCGCAGCGGAATATGTACAAAGAGATTACGATTGATGGCGAGCCCTGTTACCAGAAGTTCCGCTCGCCGGAGTCGATCAAACTCGTCGTGGCCGGCGGCACGGCGGGCAAGTTCTCGGCGGTGCTGGGGAGTTGGTCCACTGGGCCACGCGGCAGCCAGATGGTGACCTATCCGATATAAAAGACGTGGGGCGGGGCCATGCCCCGCCGTCAAAGGTGCACATTATTCATGTCCATGCGAATCGTAAATCCGTTGAATGAGACCGCTCCGTCGGCCGCTTCCGCCGCCCCGCGGCTCGCGAACCTCCAAGGCAGGACCATCGCGCTGTTGGACATCAGCAAACCCGGCGGCAACATCTTCCTGGACCGAATAGAACAGCGGCTGAGAACCGATCACGGCGTCGCCTCCGTGATCCGCGAAATGAAACCAACCTTCGCCAAGCCCGCGCCGTTGGGAGTGATCGAAAAGATCCGCCACGTGGACGCGGTGATTGAAGGCCTGGCCGATTGAGGGTCCTGCACAACGTGCAGTTTGCACGACACCTTGAAACTGGAAAGCATGGGGATCGCCGCAGTGCCAGTGGCGACGCACGAGTTCATGACAGCCGCGCGCGCGCAAGCCGCCGCGCTGGGACGGCCGGAATTCGACGCCGTGTACGTGCCGCATCCGATCCAGGATCAGACCAAGTCCGAGATCGAGGCGAAAGCCGACGCCGTGCTCGACGAACTGGTCGCGAGGCTGGTTGCTGAGCCGCGTCCCTAACACTTCCTACAGGAGGACCGGGGCGGAGAACTGGCGGCGAGAATGGTCGAATGGCTCGGGAGTTTGCGAGCGGAATTCGTAGAGGCGCCGCGCGTGCGGGCGTTTAGTTCAAAGAGGCAAGACAGTATGGAGCGCGTGATAGTGCCATTTTCCAACATTCCACTAGCGCTATAGTGGTGGCGTGGAAGGCGGCGACTCGATGCAATCCGTGAATGAACTGGAAGCTCGTGAACTGGTAACGATTCGCCAGTTCGGGGACGTGGCGGAGGCGCTGCTCGCGAAGGGCTGCCTCGATTCCGCCGGGATCGAATGCTTTCTGGCAGACCTCAATGTCGCAAGGGTCGACTGGCCGGTTTCTCGGGGAGTGAGATTGCAGGTTAACCCCGAAGACGCCGAAACCTCCATCGCAATGCTCGATCAATCCCAGCTAGACGATTCGGAGACTTGAGTCCTTGGGTACGAGCGGTAAAGGCGCGACCGTAAAGAGGCGCGACAGTATCGAGCGCGTGTCAATGTTGTCTCTGCGACAGGCAGATAGAGTTACTCCCAACTCAATAACGACAGCGCCGTATTGTCCTTGATCACGATTCCCTTGGGCAGCATCAGAGGATTCGCGTAAGTCGAGCTGTCGGCGATCTCATAGTGATGCAGCGGCTCGAATCCGTTCCCGCTCGCGCGGGCGATGATTAATTCGGCATTATCCTTCAACAGGAACAGCAGGTCTCCCGCGATCAGGACCACGGCATTGTCGCCTTGTCGGGGAGGGCTGGTCCACAGCGTCTTCCCGGTGTCCGCGTCGACGCAGAAGAAGATCCCGCTGGTCCGGTTGGAAAATCCGAAAATCAAATTGCCCTTCTGCACCGGCGAGCTGAAACGCATGGTGAGCTCGGTAATCGTCCACGCTTTCTCTGTTGTCCAGGAACTGTCCTGCTTATTCACCTGAAGCAACATCGTTCCGGGATCGCCCGCGAGAATTACTCGCTTGCCGAACGGAAGCGGCGTCGGGATATTCATGCCGCTGCGTCCCGGGAAATCGATTTTCCACAACAATTCTCCGGACGCGAACGAAAGCCCGACGGCGTACTTCTGCGTGAGCGTAACCACCTGCTTCACGCCTCCCATCTCGACAATCACTGGGGATCCGTAAGCCGGACCGTCACCCTTCCAGATCCATTTCTGAGCGCCGGATTTGGCGTCGTAGGCCGCCACGGCGCCGTCGTCGTTGGTGCCGATCAAAACCACGACGACTCCTTCGCTCGCCACCGGCGACATGGATGTTCCGAACATCGGCCAAGTGCCCTTGAAGTCCTTGGAGTAATCCTTCCTCCATTCGACTTTGCCGGTCGCGGCGTCGAATGCCGAAAGAATTCCGGAGATGCCGAAAGTGTAAAGTTTCCCTTCGTAGATCAGCGGCGTCGACTTGGGACCTTTGCCATGCCTGGCCGCGGAGCTAACGGGCTCGTAGGGCGCCGGATAGCTTTGCCGCCAAAGAATTTTGCCGTTGTTCGGGTCGATCGCCATGGCGACCTCATCGTCCCCCTGGCGCGCGAATTCGAGAATGCGGCCGCCGGCAAAGAGCGGCGATGCGTAGCCCTCTCCGATGGTCACCTTCCATTTCGTCGTCAGCTTCTCGGGCCAGACTTTTGGCTCGCTGAAGGGCGCTACGCCGTCGCGATTGGGACCGCGCCATTGCGGCCAGTCCTGAGCCCAAAGGCCGCTCACTGCGACGACGGAAGCGACGACGCAAATAACCAGACCAATCGCACGCATCAGAACACCCGAATTCTTCTTCATTCCCGCCTCCTCGCGACTTTCCGCGCGCTGCTAAATCTTCTCCTCTTTCGCGATGATCTCTTTCATGATCTCCGACGTCCCCGCGCCAATCGTGTTCAGCCGCAGGTCGCGCCATAACCGGCCCAGCGGGTACTCGGTGGTGTAGGAGAACCCGCCCAGCATCTGCATGCAGTCGTAGGAAACCTTCTGCGATAGCTCCGACGTGTACAGCTTCGCCATGGTGATCTCGCGGATCGCGCGCTTGCCCCGGTTCGCCAGATCCAGCGCTCGATACACCATCCAACGTCCCGCCTCAATGTTTGTCAGGTGCTCGGCGAAGCGATGCCGCCAGACCTGAAACTTTCGAACCGGTGAGCCGAAGGCGGTGCGATCGAGTCCGTAATCGAGCGCGTAGCGAATCGCGTGATCCATCGCCGCCAGCGCTCCGATGGCGGCCGCCAGGCGTTCGCCCTGGAAATTCTCCATCACGTAATAGAATCCGCGATTCATCTCACCCAGCACGTTGGTCACGGGAACGCGGCATTCGTCGAAGAACAGCTCGGCCGTGTCCGACGCCAGATTTCCGATCTTGCGGAGCTTCTTGCCCACCGAGAATCCCTTCGTCTTCGTCGGGAACAGCACCAGCGAAATGCCTTTGTGCCCCTCCGCTCCGGTGCGAACCGCGAGCACGATGAAATCGGCGCGCGTTCCGTTGGTGATCCAAAGTTTTTGACCGGAGATCACCAGATCGCCGCCGTCGATCCTCGCCCGCGTCTTCAGCGCCGCCACGTCCGATCCGCCGCTGGGCTCGCTGATTCCCAGCGCGCCGATCCATTCTCCGCTCACGGCCTTCGGAATGAATTCCTCCTGCTGTTGCGGCGTGCCCAGTTCCTGAATCACCGGAATGGTGAGGTCGGATTGCACCATGAACGCCATGTTGATGCTGCCGCTGTCGGAGTACGCCATGGATTCCAGATAGGCGGCCGTCGCCCACCAATCGCCGCCGCTGCCGCCCCACTTCGGGTCGATGCGGATTCCGAACAGCCCCAGGTCTCCGGCCTTGCGAAACAGTTCGCGCGGAAAGATGCCCTCGTCGTCCCACTTCTCGGCGTGCGGAGCGATCTCTTCCAAGCAGAATCGTTTCACTGTCTTGCGAATGATCTCGTGCTCTTCGGTGAAATACGGAAACTCGGTGGCCTGCTCGGCGATCGCTTGCGTGCTCATGTGTGCCTCCCCTTTAGTGTAGTGCCGCAGCCATATCGCTTAGTATGTAGAACGCACTCCCTAACGGTCGTGCCTCACGGGCGGCTTTGGAGGCACGACCGTTAGGGAGTGCGTTCTACCTCAGTGGGTATCGCGGACGCGATTTACCTGCCTTCGGCTTCGCGGCGCATTAGCTTCCACAGAGCCGCGACATGCTCCCGTTCCGTCGGGATCGCGCCGATCGAGACTCTGACCATCCATCGGCCGTCGAGAATCGCCGGCGTTAAGTACGCGCCACCGGACCGGTTCACCTGATCGACCCACACGGTGGTGTGCGCGTCGAGCGCCTCGCCTTCAAGACCTGGCGGCTCATGCCGCACACAAATCGTCTGCAACGGAACCGGCGCCAAGACCTTCCAGTTCGGTGACTTCCGCACTTCGTTTGCGAACCACTGCGCATTTTCGAGATCCCTGCGCAGCCGATTCTGCAACGCGGCGACCCCCTGCTCCCGGATCATGAACCACAGCTTCAGCGCGCGGAAACGACGGCCCAATGGAAGCCCCCAGTCGCGCAGATTCTTCACCCGTCCATCCGCGGACGAACGCAGAAAACTGGGATTGGTCGACATCACGCGCATCAGGTGTTCCGGATCGCGGACGTAGTAGAGCGAGCAGTCGAATGCCACGCCCAACCACTTATGAGCGTTCACCACCAGGGAATCCGCCGATTCGACGCCTTGCCACATCCAGCGGCATTCGGGAAGAATCATAGCCGAGCCGGCCATCGCCGCGTCCACATGCAGCCACAGTCCATACTGTTTCGCCACACGTGCAATTTCCTCAATCGGATCAATCGCGGTTGAAGCCGTGCTGCCGGTGGTCGCCACGATAGCGCACGGCTTGCGGCCCGCGTCCAGATCCTGGCGGATCGCCGCTTCGAGCGCCTTCGGAACCATGGCGTACTCCGAATCGTGTTCGACAACGCGCACGTTCTCGCGACCGAATCCGGCGAGCAGCGCCGCCTTGTCCACCGAGCTGTGGCTCTGCGCGGAAACGTAAACCACCAGCGGCTGCGCCTCCCCCTGCAATCCTCCGCGAGCCAGACTGTAGTCGCTGGATCGTTCGCGCGCGCACATCAGCGCGACCAGCGTGCAGGTGGAAGCCGTGTCGTGGATCACTCCGCTCCACGGGTCGGATAGGCCGGTCATTTGCCGGACCCAATCCGTCACTACTTCTTCCAGTTCGGTCAGCGCCGGACTCGATTGCCAGGAGAGGCCCAGCACGCCCAGGCCGGTGCTGGCGAAGTCGCCGAGCACGCTCGAAAGAGTGCCATTCGAGGGGAAGTACCCAAAAAAATTGGGGTGCTGCCAATGCGACAGACCCGGCATGATGATCTGGTCGAGGTCGGAAAGAATTTCGGGAAACGCTTCCGGCCCGTCCGGAGGAGACGCCGGCAGCTTTGCCTTGATCTCGCCGGGCGACGTTCGAGCCATCACCGGAAGCTCGGCGACGTGGGACCGATAGTCGGCAATCCAATCGATCAACCGGTGTCCAGCGATGCGGAATTCTTCAGGAGTCATATAGAACCGCGCGGCTGTCGCGGCGGAATCTATATGGTGCCATACGATCGCCGGCATGCCGTGAGGCGCGACCAATCATGAGGCGCGACCATTAGGGAGTGCGTGTCTTTAAGACGCGCGACTAAAAGGACCGGCCGTAAAACGCTACCGTCGGCTACTCTTCCCGTAGCGCCGTCAGCGGATCGATTTTCGCCGACCTTCGTGCGGGGAGATAGCACGCGAGCATCGCGAGACCGGCCAGCAGCAGCGGCGCGCCGATCAGCAGCCGCGGATCGCTGGTGCCAAACTGAAAGGCCTGGACGAAGATATCGGTGAGAGAGGAGAGTGCCTTCACCATCACGACGGCGCCCAGGAATCCCAGCACCGTGCCCACGGCGATCAGCGCGGTTCCCTCACGAAGCACCAGCCGCAGGACTTGTCCCTTGCTCGACCCGAGCGCCATGCGGATGCCGATCTCCTTGCGGCGGCGCACCACCGAATAGGCCGTTACGCCCGCGAGACCGATGGCGGCCAGGATCAAGCCGAACACCCCGATCCCCCCATAGATGTTCAGCGCGATTCGCATGTACGACTTGCTGATGTCGAAAAACTCATCGAGCGTCTGGACGTTGAACACGGCGAGGTTCGGATCGATCGACGCGATCTCATGCCGGATTCCCGACATCGCGTCCACGCCCGAGGAACCGCCCGTGACTCCGCTGGAATTTGCCCGGACCATGATCGTCATCCCACCGGCAGGCGGGCTCGCGAAGTCGCGTCGCGTCAGAGGGAGGTACATGATGGAAGAGGTCTCCCCGGTTGCAATTCCATTCTTTAAATCGTGGACCACACCGATCACTTCATAGGAGATTTTGTCGTCCGCAGTCCGCCTGCCGACCGGATTTTCGGTGCCAAACAAGCCCTTGGCGGCGCTTTGATTCAGCAGCACGGGAATGACGACGCCGGCAGCGCTCGAGTCCATCCGCTGATCGCGGTCATCGAACTCGCGCCCTGCGATCAAGGGTTCATCGAGCGCGGCGAAGTATCCTGCGCCGATCTTTTCGCGCGCAACCGATTTGACGCTCTGCGTAGTACTGCCGGCATCGAAATTTGCGCTCAAGCTCGCGGCCCCGCCGGGAATCGAGAAAGGCGGCTGCTGGGCCAGCACAATATTGCGAACCCCACCCACGCTTCTCAACCGCTCAGGCAACATCTCGAAAAAGGCCTGGGCCTTGGCCGCGGAGTAACCGTCGCGCACCGGATCGACCGAAAGTAAGTACATGGTGCGCGCGTCGAAGCGGTTTTGCAATCCAGCACTCTTACTGAGTCCGAGGACCACGAATCCGGTGATCAGCAGCAGCATTAACGATCCCGCCACTTGCCCCACCACGAGAAGGTTGCGCATCCCGAACCGACGGTAGCTGCGCAACTCGACGCCCGCGCCCTCCTTGAGAGTAGGCGCAACATCTGCCTTCGTGGATTGAAGCGCGGGAGCCAGGCTGAATCCGATGCCGCAGACAATGGCGAGCGCGAAGGTAAACACCAGGGCGCGCCAATCCGGCGTGTAATTGAACTCCACCGGCACTGCGAGCGGCAGCTTCATCTGCGCGGTCAATCGCCCGAACCACCAGGCGAGCGCGAGTCCCGCCGCCCCGGCCATCAGCGAGAGCAGCATGCCTTCACTCAACATTTGACGAATCAGACGAAACCGGCTTGCGCCCACCGCGATCCGGATGGCAAGTTCCTTCCGGCGCGCGGCCGCTCTGGACAACAGCATGTTGGCGAGATTCATGCAGGCGATGGTCATGATCAGGCCGATCAGCAAACTGTAGAATCCCATCAGCACCGGCTTGATCGTGCGCGGGATGGGTAAAATGGTTCCCCCTTCGAGCAGCGTCACACGTCGCGACTTATCCGTTCGCGCATCGTGATTCAAGTCCTTGGTCGTGTCCACGCCGTCTAGATTGCGCGTAATGGTGTCGAGCCCCGCTTCAGCGGATTCAAAGGTGACGCCGGGCGCCAAGCGGAAGAGCGCGGTAAACGCTTTCGCGTCTCTTTTCTGGAGAATGTTATCGGCGAGCTCCGGGGCGAGCGCGGCGGGCACCGTCACGGGAACGAACAGTTCCCCTGGGATGTACGGCATTGCGCCGTTAAAGTCTCTAGGCCCGATTCCGACGATGGTTGCAGTCTGGCCGTTCAGTCGAAGTATGCGTCCCACCGCGTCCGGAGCGGATTTCAGGCGATTCCGCCAGAACCGATCGCTGATCACGACCACAGGCGCCGTGCCGGGCTTATCGAGGTCCGGGCTGAGCATGCGTCCCGCCTGCGGGCGCACTCCGAGGACGGAAAAATAGTCGGGCGAGACGAGATGACCGAACACGCGCTCGGGCTTCGCGTTCTCCGAGCCCTCGAACGCAACGTTGAACGGAACGCCGTTCTGGAATGCGGCTACGCCCGCGAACAATCCCCGCTCGTCGCGATATTGTTCGATGTAAGGATAGGACACAGGATTCACAACCACCAACTGCTTGGGATTTGTCGCGCCAGGAAGATCGCGAAGAAACATCCCGTAAACCGTGCTGAATACTGACGTGGTTACGCCCATGCCCAGCCCCAGCGAAATGATCCCGACCAGCGCGAATCCGGGCGACTTGATCAGCGCCCGCACGGCGTACGCCATGTCGCGGCGCATTTCGCCCAGATATTCGATGGGAACCCGCACGGCGATATCCGCGATCAGGCGGATCAGCCCCATCACTCCGTGCCGTTTCGAAATCTCTTCCATGGCATCCTCCCCCAGTTGCATCACTTCGATTCCATAGACCAGCTTGAATTCGTGCGGAAACGCATGCGCCAGGCGATGGTAGATGCGAAGCGCGAGTTTCCTTTTGGCGGCGTCGCTCACGACGCCTCCATTCCGCGCCTCATGTTCATGATGCGCACCAGTTCTTCCAGCCGCTCGCGTTCCGCGTCCAGCACGCCTCGGCCGAGGTCGGTCAATCGGTAATAGCGCCGTCGCGCGTCGTCCAACTCGGGGATGGGGCGCTCGTCGGATTCTTCGATCAACTCCGCCTCGATGAGCCGCTTGAGCGATCCGTACAGGGTCGCCGGCCACAGGCGCACTTTTCCGCCGGTGTGTTCGAAAACCTCCAGCATGATTCCGTAGCCATGCTGCTCTTCGCCGGCGAGCGATAGCATGATGTGGAACCACTGGGTTTTGAGAGGGAGATAGGATTCGGCGCCGGATTTAGACATCTTCAGTATATATATCACACGATATATATACGGTCAATGATCGGATGTAACTTGTTGCATCTAACCTGTTGTGAAAGAACGGGTAAGTCCGTATCGAACCCGACCCCGGCCAGGCAGATGACGGACCCTATTTGCACGCCGCGACGTCGACGGTCAACTGCTTCCGTGCGACGTGCCCGTACTTCCCGGCCACCGTGAGCGTGTAGGTGGTAGTCTTTTCCGGGCGGACGCCAAACTGGCCGTAGGTGGATCCGTGCAATGGCTGAAACACCGGAGGATCGATCGAAACCTCCTCGACGTTCTGAGCCCCGAACGCTAGAGAGAAAACCGGCTTGCCCTCATAATCCCTGACACAACCGGCCATTCGAAAAGAGGTGATCTTGGGGAGCATCGCCGGGTCCGATGCAATTTGGACGCCTGCGGATTGAGAGACCGTGCGGCCATCGGAGCCTTCGGCAATGAGGGTGTAGAGGGTCTCGCGCTTCGGCCGAACTTCGACGCAGCGCGAGAGAGCCGGCCCGACCCCTTCGACAGGAGGATCGATCCGCACCGTTCGCGCGTTAGAGACGCCGTAACACAGGACGGTCTTGCCGCCTTCGGTGAGAACGCTGTCGCGCGCGTAGAACTGGAGGATCTTCACAGCATCGGCGTCATTCGGACGATCGGAGCCGGCGCTCGCCGCGGCTGTGTGAGGTTGAAGGCCGGAGGCGTCGCTGCCGAAGCCCTGCCGCTTCGCAAACATCCAGCCAACGCACAGCACGGCCGCGAGGATCGCGACACGCAGGGACCATTGCGCAAGGCTCACAGTCCCAGGGTAGGCGAGACAAGCTGTGCGCGCAAATTGTCGGGGCGCAGACGGGTTATCTGAAACGGTTTTTTGGAACCACGTCAGGCCGGGCGGCGAGTGTAGCCGGGAGCGGGGAAGAGTCGAGATGACTCTCGACTCTGCAGGCCTGGCGGCCCGCGCCACAAGTCATCGAATCTCAAACGAGACGAACACCAGCCCGAACACGCGCGGGTCGGGTGGCACGGCTAACGTGCGATCCACTTCGACTGCCACGTCAAGCTTAGTCACACCCACGAAGCGCGCGGGAACTTCGAAATCGAAAGTAAAAGCCGTGTCCGGGTTGCGCACACGGACCGTGGAAAGAACGAAGCCGTCGATGGATACTTGCAGCGAGACCGGGCCGTCCTTCAGTACAGCCGCGGGCGCGTAACCAGTCACGTACAATCGTTCGGCTGCGCGAGTGGGACCTGCGAGGGTAACCGTCGCGCGCTTCCCCATCCATCGAAAGCCGTTCTCATTGCGATCCCAACCCGCTCCGAGCTGATCCGCATACAAATCGCTGCCGAGTTCCACGCGCGTGGCAGTGTCGTCGACTTTGACCGATTTTGCATAATCCCCGGTGGCGTTGCGCGCGGTTCCGGTGGACACATCGAAAACCACGGCGCGATGCTGGCGCACGGCTTTGTGAGCCACCACGGTATTCACGAAAAAGGAATCGAGTCCGGTGAAGTACGGAGGGGGGGCAATCGCGGCTCGATTCTCGGGAACCAGGTATAGATTGTCGATGCCATATAACAGGAACGCGTGATCGTAAACCGCGTCGTTAAACAATTCGGCGCTCACGCCTTCTAGAAATATCGCATCGCCTGGGTGAGCCCGCGCGGCGTCCACCACGCTGAGAACGAAATCCCTGATGCGCAGGCTGCGATCGTGAAAACCCCAAACGTGCGCCTGGCCCACCGCAATCGAGACGCCGGCGTAAATGGTAGCGAGAGAAACGGCCGCAAGTTTCCCAAGCCCGCCGGCGCGCCAGCCCGAAACGACGGCCCAGCCCGCCCACAGGGCCAGGCCGAGCGCGGCCGCGGTCAGATATTCGGGGCTGATGTGATTGCGCAACGGCAGCAGCGGCGCGAGCGCGATGACGAACCACGCGGGGAAAAATAGCGCGAGCATTTGCCGGTCGCGCGGCGTGCCTCGGTCATGACGAAAAAGGAACGCGAGAAGACCAGCCGTCAGAATCCAGACCAGAGTGGAGCGGATCCCGGTGGAAGCAATCCCGATCAGACGTCCTTGCCCCGGCCCCAACGCCAAGCCCCAGTAGGTGGTTAGCGTCTGGAACATGTGAAGATCCCAGTGAAGTTGGTACGGTCCGCTTGCCTGAAGCGGAGCGAAATAGATATGAACGATCGTGTAGATCAGCGAGATCGCGAACAGAGGCACGACTCTCTTCAGCAATCCACAGGCGCGCGCTTTCGGCGAGGCGACGGCAAACGCGGCGGCGATCGCGGGATACACCACGTTGGTTTCGAGAACAAAAAATCCCAGAACGAACATTACGCACTGCGCGATGAAGAATCGCCTATCGCCGGTATCGACATAGCGCAAGAGCAGCCAAAACGTCAGCAAGAGCCAGAACGCCCACATGAGGTCGTGATAGGTGGTTACCCAGGCCAACGGGATCGCGATGGCGGGATTGATGGTCCAGACGATCGCGGCGCAGAATCCGACGGCCCGCGATCCGCTCAGTTTGGCCGCGACCACGGTCAACATAAAGATCGCGGCCGCGCAGGTCACGAATGCGAGACAGTGTAATGGCAGCGCGCGCAATCCGGATACAGAAGAGAAAAAAAGAAACGGGATGCGTTCGCTGAGCGTTCGGATGGTTCCCTGCGCGACGGGCGCAAAGAGCACCCAAGCCAGATTGTGCGGGCCATGCATCTGGCTGCGAAATCCGAGCCACATAAAATCGTCCTTTTGAAACCAGGACGTCAGGCCGGGCCAATACAAGACCAACATCAGAAGGATCGGCGTCAGGACGGACGCGGCGGCTCGGCCGGCGATGGCGCGGAAGTTAGTGTTCACGAAGATCTCCGGCGTCACTAACACTTCGGGCAATCATCGCCGCGCCGATCACGCCCGCCAGCGTTCCCAACTGTGGTTCCACAATCGGTATCTTCGATGCGTATGGATTTATCGTTCGCCTGGGCATCAGTTGCCTCAGTCGCGAGAGCAAATCCGGGCCGGCACGTCCTTCCAGCACGCCGCCACCGAGGACGATAATTCCCGGGTCGAGGAGACTCACGATGCTTCCGAGCCAGGCCGCCAATTCGTCCACGTGTTTACCCGGATCACTGCTGCTGCTTTCGATGGCTGCACCTGAAGCAAGTGCTTCGATACACCCGGGCGCGCCGCAGGTACAAACGACAGGACTGCGGTAATCGACGGTGACGTGTCCGGCCTCGCCGGCGGCATCGTGGGCGCCGCGATAAAGGTCCCCGTCGATCACGATTCCCGATCCGATTCCAGTGCCGATGGCCGCATAGAAAACGATAGTGTGTCCGCGTCCGGCGCCGCAGCGCGCTTCCGCGAGGGCCGCCGCGTTGCAATCGTTTTCGAGCGTCACGGGAACGCCGAATCTCTTCGCCGCCATTTGCGCCAGCGGCACATCGCGCCAACCGGGAAGGTTGGGGGGATTCAGAATCACTCCGGTTTTCGAATTCAGCGGACCGGGCGCGCAAATGCCGATCGCCGCCACCTCCGGGGTCAGCGATTGCTCGATCGCGCTCCACACTTGAGCCAGCGAGACATCGAAGCCCTCCGCGGCTCGCGTAGGCAGCCAGGTAGAGCCGGAAGTCTCCGCGTTTCGATGCACACGTCTCGCGGCGATTTTAGTGCCGCCGATATCGACGCCGAGGGTGGGCGCATTGCTGTCCGTCCGACTACTCACGTTGTTATGCTGGCATTGTAACGGATGGCATTGTTGACTATTTCGGGCGATCCCGGCTCGCGATGGGAGGAGGTCGCCCACGGCGCGGCGCGCGTGCTTCGATTTGAACTGGTCACCGAGGCTCGCCTGGAGCAGTGGATTGCGCAGGAGTTCGGCGACGCGGCGATTCCGGATCGGGCATGGAAACCCGCCGTGGTTTCGATTCTGGCGCGGATGGCCGCGGTGGACCATCTGGTGGTGGCGGTCACCGGCGCGGAAGCGCTGTTCGGCCCGCTGCCGATGTTGTTTCGGGCCGGCGTGGTGGCGCCGAGCGCGCGGCGGATCGGAAACGTAATGCTCGATCAGCGCCTGGAGCGCCCGGAGGCGCGAGAGGTGCTCGCGAAACTGGATGAGGATTCGCGCCGTTCGCGCCGCGCGCGATTGGGACGAGCGCGGCCTATCGCCGAAGCTTTCGACATCGTGCTCAACGCCGAGCACATGGATGCGGCGCAGATGACAGAGGTGCTTCGCGCCGCGGCGGAAGCGCGCGGGCTGGCCGAACACGGATTGTTATCGGGCGCCGGGGAGGCGCAGCTTCAGTTTCAGACCCGCCTTCAACTGGCTCGTTATGGGATCGTGCCGGCCGGCCGCGCCAATCTGAAGCGCGCCGTGTTCGGGCATCCCAGCGAGGAGCTGTTCGCGAACCTGCTGAATTTTTATCGCATCGAATGGGAGTATGAGCCGCGCAGTTTTGCGCTGCAATGGGACAAGGACGGCAATATCGTCGAGGCGTTCACTCCCGATTTTTATCTGGCGGAATTCGATCTGTATGTTGAGTTGACGACCATGAAACAGGCGCTGGTGACCAAGAAGAATCGCAAAATCAAATTACTGCGGGCTATTTATCCTCACGTGAACATTCAGGTTTTCTATCAAAAAGATTTTCAGGATCTGGTGTTTAAATACGGTCTGCGGATGTCCGGCGCCGTAAGCGCCGCGAAAGAAGAAGACGGCGTCATGAGGAATGTTCGATGACCTCACCGGCGGGAGTCGAGCGAGTCCTATTCACTGAAGAGCAGGTGGCCGAACGCATCCGTGAAGTGGCGGCGGAGATCTCCGAGAAATATCGCGGCCGCGATTTGAAGCTGATCGCGGTTCTGAAAGGCGCGGTTTTCTTTCTGACGGAGCTGGCACGTGCGATCGAAATCCCCGTGAAGATCGACTTCCTGGCGATCTCGACTTTCGGCGGCGGCGGGCCGGGGATGGTGCGCATCGCCAAAGACTTGGACGATCCTATCCAGGATGAGGACGTGTTGCTGGTGGAGGACATCATCGACACCGGATTCACCGCGCGCTTTCTGATGCAGACGCTGGCCGGCCGCGGGCCGCGGTCGCTTTCGATCTGCACGCTGCTCGACCGGACCGTGCGCCGCATCGTGCAGGTGCCCGTGGATTTTCGCTGTTTTGAGATTCCGGACCGGTTCGTTGTGGGCTGCGGTTTGGATTACAAGCAGCTGTATCGCAACCTGGGCTACATTGCGGTGATGACTCCGGATAAGGATTAGTCCGCGCGCTTTTTCCCGGCTCGGGAACAAATTCACGCCGCTCGGCATCTACTCTCCATGCTTGAGGTGCGGGCGCTTACCAAGCGCTACACGACCACCACCGCCGTCGACGACGTGAGCTTCACGGTCAAGCCTTACGAGGTGCTCGGCTATCTCGGCCCCAATGGGTCCGGGAAAAGCACCACCGTCAACATCATTACCGGACTGCTGGAGCCGACCGGCGGCGAAGTGCTTTTCGAAGGCCGCAGCATTCAGAGCCAGCTGATCGAATATAAGCGGCGCCTCGGCTACGTGCCGGAATCGCCGCATCTGTATCCGCATCTCACCGGAACTGAGTATCTGCAACTCACCGGGAGACTGCGCGGGCTGCCGAAGCGCCAGCTCGATGCCAAGATCGACGAGATGCTGCAACTGTTCGGACTCGGCGCGAGCCGGCATTCGACCATCGCGTCGTATTCGAAGGGCATGCGGCAGAAGGTGCTGATCTCGGCCGCGCTGCTGCACAATCCCGACATCCTGGTATTCGACGAGCCGCTTTCGGGCCTGGATGTGACCAGCGCGCTGGTATTTCGCAATCTGGTGAAGATGCTTGCGCGCGAAGGCAGGATCATACTCTACAGTTCGCACGTGCTTGAAGTTGTCGAGAGGGTTTGCACGCAGGTCATGATCCTGCGGAAAGGCCGCGTGGTGGCCAACGATTCGGTGGAAAATCTGCGCAACCTGATGAAGCTGAAATCGCTGGAAGATATTTTCTCGGAGCTGGTGCTGGAGCAGGACATCGAGACCACGGCAAACGCAATTGTGGACGTGATGAAGGGCTGATGGCTCAAGGCTCACACGATCGAGCACCAGGGCATCAAGGTCTCGATCAAGGCGCGCTAGATCAAGGCCCGTTTGATCAATACCTTGCGCTGGTAAGCCATTTCTTCGGGCGATTTTTCGACAACGAATTCGTGGCCCAGAACACCGAGATGCAGGTCACGGTGACCAAGATTCTAGCGCTGTTGGCCGCGCCGGGCGCGCTGTTTCCGTGCCTGCGCTACATCGCCTACCTCAATCTGGACGGATATCCGCCCGAAGCGCGATTGCCGGTGTTGTGGTTCGACAGGTCGTTTTTCATTTGCTTTTCGATGTTGGTGATGGGCGGTGTGACGGTGCTCGAATGGGACGCTTTGTTTCCGGATCGGCGCGATTATGCGTCACTGATTCCGCTGCCGATTCGTGCGCGGACGATCTTTTTGGCGAAGGTCGGCGCGCTGGTGCTGTTTCTGCTGGCGTTCACCATCGCGGTGAACGGGGTCTCCATCGTGTTCTTTCCGATCGTCTCGTATCGCGGAACCGCGCTGGATCTGCTGCACGCGATGGCGGCCCAGGGCGTGGCGATTGTCGCGGGCAGCGCATTTGTGTTCGTTTCGCTGATCGCGCTGGAAGGGATTTTGCTGAATATACTGAGCGTGCGCTGGTTCCGGAGAGCGTCGGTGTACGTGCAATGCGGGATGATCTGCACGCTGTTGTCGCTATTTTTTCTGTTCCCCAACATCGCCGGGTCGATCCCCGAGTTGAAGGCACGCCACGCGACGGCGCTGTACGCGTTTCCGCCGATGTGGTTTCTGGGGCTGAATGAATGGGTGCTGGGCACCCGCGATGCCGTGATGCTGGATCTGGCGAGATGGGCGCGAGCTGGGCTCGCGATTTCGACGAGTGTAGCGGCCATCGCTTACACCATCGCGTATCGCCGCCACATCCGCCGCACGCTGGAAACACTCGAAAGCGGCGACGGATCGAGGACGCGCATGCACGAGTTGCTGGGACGCATCGCGGACCGGTTGGCGCCCCATCCGCAGGAGCGCGCGGCGATCGCGTTCATCGGAAAGACCATCGCACGCAGCGCCAAGCATCGGATTTTTCTCGCCGTGTACATCGGCATTGGATCCGCTCTCATCCTGCAGGCGATCGCCGAATCCAGCCTTCGCCAGGCCTGGCTATCGGTCCCGCTGGTGCTTAGCTTTTTCATCCTTAGCGGAATGCGATACATTTTCACGATTCCCGTCGAACTTCCCGCGAACTGGCTGTTTCGCGTCACCGAAAATCAGGATCGCCGTCAGACCTTGAATGGCGCGCGCCGGATACTGATATGGTTCGGGGTCGCGCCGCTGTTCTGCGCGCTCTCGCCATTTTATTTTGCGCTGTGGCGGCCCGGCATCGCACTTGCGCACCTTTTATTCAGCGTGACTATTTCGATCCTACTGGCGGAAGCGCTGGTGCTCGACTTCTGGAAAATCCCGTTCACGTGCTCGTATCCGCCGGGAAAGGCGAACGTAACCGTGCTGTGGATTTTCTATTGGGCCGCGTTCACCACTTACGCCTATTCGATGGCGTCGCTGGAAGCGTGGATGGTGCTGCGTCCGCGGCGCCTGGTCCTCTTCTATCTCGCCGCGGCCGCGGTGTGGTGGGGATTCGAGCGCTACCGCCGCCGAGGAGATGCGGTCGGCTTCACGCTCGTGTTCGAGGATGCTCCGGACCCGATTGTGCGAACGCTCGGGCTGAGTGAAATTGCATGGCTCAGTCAGCGGGAGCTTCAGCGCGCCGCCCGTCGCGCGGCCCCTCTCGCAAACCAGCCGTCCTCTCCATCCCGTACTTCGGACGTAGGGTGATCAGCTTGCAGCGTCTTCACGCGATGGCCCGGCTTCAATAGACGCCGGTGTATTACGATGGAAAAAACTATGGGCGATCATCTGGCAGTCTGGCTCGGCACACGCAAGGGGGCGTTCGTCTGCAGCAGCAAGGATCGGAAGGCGTGGAAGATTCACGGTCCGCATTTTCGCGGCTGGGAGGTGAATCATGTGGTGCAGGACCCCCGCGATCCCCGGCGGCATTATGCGGCGGTGAACAGTGCGTGGTTCGGCCCGCATATCCATTCGAGTGAGGACGGCGGCAAATCGTGGCATCTTGCCGAGAAAGGACTGGAACTGCGAGACCTGCCCGGTGAGACGCTCAAGCGCGTTTGGAATATTTGCCCCGGCGATGCCGATCAGCCCGGTGTCGTTTGGGCGGGCGGCGATCCCGGCGTTCTGTTCAAGAGCGAAGACTGGGGCCAATCCTGGAATCAGGTTTCGTCACTGACGCTGCACTCGACCCGCAGCCAGTGGACGCCTGGCGCCGGCGGAATGTGCCTGCATTCGATCCAATGTCTCGGCGGCGGGAGGATGGTGGTGGGGATTTCCGCCGCGGGAGCTTTTCGTTCGCTCGACGGCGGCGTGACGTGGACTCCTTACAACACCGGCGTTCTCGCCGATTTCCAGCCCGACAAATTTCCCGAAGTAGGCCAGTGCGTGCACAAGCTGTTGGCGCATCCCCGTCACCCGGAAATGCTGTACCAGCAGAATCACTGCGGCGTCTATCGGGCGAAGCTCACCGGCAAGAAATGGACCGATTTGTGCCGCGGCCTGCCGTCGCGATTCGGATTTGCGCTGGCGGTTCCGGCGTCGGAAGAGGAAACACTCTTCACGGTGCCGATGCAGGGCGCGGAGTATCGCTGCAATCTCAAGGGCACGCTAAATGTCGCGCGCAGCCGCGATGGCGGCAAAACCTGGAAACTACTGAATCGCGGTCTGCCCAAGCGCGACGCTCACGTGACGGTCTTGCGCGAAGCCATGGATTCCGATCCGCTGTCGCCGGCGGGCGTGTACTTCGGCACCTCCACCGGAGCTGCTTATTACACGCGCGACGCCGGGGAAAGTTGGCAGATTCTCGCCGAAAATCTGCCTCCCATCTATTCGGTAACCGTCGCGCAGGCATAGTCGAAAGCTTGGCCACGAAAAAAAGTCGGGAAACGGTGAAACCATTTGCCCGGTTCGTCGTATTACTCTTCACAGGAGAACCTCACCTATGAAAATGGGCTTGACGCTGGCCGTTCTTACAGGACTATTGGTGACGCCGATATTCGCGGTCCAGCAGGATTCGCGGCGGGATTCCCGATGGGACTCGCGCTATGAGTTGCGACGCAGTATGGAGCGGATGCGCGCCGAACTTCGGCGGGAAGCAGCCGAGATCCGCAGGGAAGCCTATCGTTTCCGAATGAACGCTAGCCGAGCCCGGATGGACGTTTACAGGGCCCGCGTGGATTCTTATCGGGCAAGAACGGAAGCCCAACGGCAGCGGGTAGAGGCCGTGCGTGACGGTCGCCGCGAGATTCGGCGATCGGCCGAGGAGATCCGGCGCGAGGTGAGGCGGGCTCGGGAAGAGACGCGGCGCGAGGTGCTCCAACTCAGGCGTTCTTTCCCTAATTGGTAATCAACGCACTTCGCGAGGTATCGCGGCGGCGCAGTGGGTCTTAGTGCGAGGACGCCTCTCGCACTGTTGCCGACAAGGTCCCGACGCCGTCGATTCGCGCCCGAACGCGATCGCCCGGCTTGATGCGCGCGCCTTTCGGGCAGCCAGTCGATATCAGATCGCCAGGGTACAGGGTCATGAAATTCGAGTGGAACCGGACCAGCTCGAATGGCGAGTGGCGCATGTTGGCGACGAAATCGCGCGAACATACGCCGCTGTTGTGTTCGGTGATCACCTCGAGCGCGTTCACGTCGGCGATTTCATCCGCCGTCACTACCACGGGTCCGAAGCTGAAGAACGTGTCGATGCTCTTGGCGCGTGTCAGGTAGCGCGGATTCTTTCGCAAGACGTCGAGGGCGGTCAGGTCGAGCGTCGTCGTATAGCCGAAGATCGCGCCGGCGACTTCTCCAGCGTCCAGAAAGCGGCACTTCTTTCCGATGATCACTCCCAGTTCGCCCTCCGCATCGACATCGTTCGAGATTTCGGGCGGCGGCAACACGATCTCGCCGCCGGGCGGGAACATGCATGACGCCGGTTTCATGAAACTGCCCGGTTCTTCCGGCTGCACGGCTTGAATATCCTCGGCATGGCTGCGGTAATTGAGTCCGATGCACCAAATCTTCGGGGGAACATCGTAGGGCAATAACGGTGTCACCTCATCGAACGGAATGGTGTCGACCCCGGTGATATGGCTCATTCCGGGTGCTGCGCCTGTTTGGATGATGGCGAGAAGATCGTCGGGAATATGGAGACCGTGTCTCGAGTTGATGGCTTCGATCGGTGCGATGCCGCGATCGGTAAGCACGCCCACATGCGGCCCCGGATTGGCATGCTTGAAGCGAACGAATTTCATGATGCTAGTCGTTTCATGATGCTATACAATAGCGGGCTATGTACTGTTACGCAAGAGCGTTCCCGGATCGGCTGGACGCATGAGGACTGGACTCTTTATCGCACTCGGCATATTCGCTGCGTTTTATCTTGCCGTTTGGGTTCCGGACATCGCGAAGAAGTGGCGCGCGACTGGTCGCCCTGGTTTACGCGACGGTTTCATCGGCCTGATCACCAATTTTTTCGACACGCTGGGAATCGGTTCCTACGCGCCCACCACTTCGTTTTTCAAATTATGGCGCCTGGTTCCCGATGAGCAGATCCCCGGCACGTTGAACGTAGGGCACACGATTCCGACGCTGATTGAGGCGTTCATCTTCATTGCCGTAGTGCAGGTGGATCCCGTGACCTTAGTGAGTATGATCGCCGCGGCGGCGCTAGGCGCATGGCTGGGCGCCGGCATCGTCTCCCGCTGGTCGCGGCGCAAGGTTCAGATCGGCATGGGAACGGCATTGCTGGTGATGGCGGTGCTCTTTCTGGCGAAGCAGTTGGATTGGATGCCGCCTGGCGGAGGCGAGTTGGGCTTGACGGGATTGAAGCTGGTCTTCGCGGTGGCCGCGAATTTTGTGCTGGGAGCATTGATGACGCTCGGCATCGGGATGTACGCGCCGTGCCTAATGCTCATCGCGCTGCTGGGCATGAATCCGAAGGCGGCATTTCCGATCATGATGGGATCGTGCGCATTTCTAATGCCGGTAGGCAGCGCGCGCTTCGTAAAAGAGAACAGATACAACCTGAAATCGGCACTCGGGCTGGCGATCGGCGGAATCCCAGGTGTGCTGGTGGCGGCGTTTATCGTGAAAGAGTTGCCGCTGCGTTGGGTCGTGTGGCTGGTGATCGTAGTGGTGCTTTACGCGGCGATCATGATGCTGCGGTCCGCTGTGATCGAGCGTAAGCGTCCGCCGCTCACAGAAGCTCCGGCCGTGGTGCTCTGAAGACGGTCGTGAAATTCGGTCACCCTTATTGCTGCGAAGCAGTTGGCGCATCTACCACTCGGTCGGCTCCTGCGCAACCGCCTCGCGGTTGTCACCATGAAATCGTTTGACATTTTCCGGCGCTTCGCCCACTAATTCAAGGTGAGGCTTTCCAAACGGATGAGAGAAACGGATGGGACGTGTTTGAACGTCCCGGACGCACCACGGCCTGTAATCAGCAGACCGTGGAATCTCCTGTCCGGGAGGGAAGGAGGGACCGATGATCATTATCGTGATCACGATAATGACGGTGACTTGCATCACCGTCACGATCAGCGTTCGCAAAAAGCGTCGCTGACCGCCTTAAAACGCCGGGGTTGAAATCAGCCCCGGCCACCTCACTCATTATACTCCTGTATCAGCCCGCTGAGACAGGTTTTTCTTAGGATCTCCGGCCATTGCCTCCTGCCTGTCGGTGTGACGAATCAGTTGCCGGCGTGAATCCGCCTGATATTTTCCTGCGCCGCGCCCACTAATTCAAGGTGAGGCTTTCCGAACGGATCGGGGAAACGGATGGGGCGTACTTGAGCGTCCCGGACGCACCACGGCCTGTGATTAGCAGACCGTGGAATCTCCTGTCCGGGCGGAAAGGAGGGGCCGATGATCACACTACTGATCACCGTGGTCGCCGTGGTAACTGTCACGGTTACCATCAGTATCCGCGTAAAGCGGCGCTGACCACTTACAAACCGGGGTTGGAAAACCAGCCCCGGCCACCTCACCCATTATACCGCCGCTTCACCCGACCGAGACCAAGGGTTTTCCTAACACTTCTACCCTTGGGGATATCCCCAATCCCGGCCGATCTGACGTGGCCATCCGCCCGTTCTTACGCTGGGGCGCGCCCTCCGCCGTGCTCACCGTCACATAGCTATTGAAGTCGGTGGTCGTGAACAGCAAGTCCGGCGGTGTACTGTGCGCCAGGTGCGCGATCGTCGCCGTCGCGATGTCGCCGCCCCAGGTGTCCTCTATCGTCAGCGCGATTCCCAGCGCCACGCACAGATCGCGAATCTGCCGCGCCGGGGTCAGCCCGCCGACTTTCGAAATCTTGAGATTGATCACATCCATCGCCTGATCGCCCGCGCCGCGCACCACCATCCCGATGTCGTCGATCACCTCATCCAGGATGAACGGGCGCGCCGTCCGCCGCCGCACCGCTAGGCACTCCTCATAAGTTCGGCACGGCTGCTCGATATACACGTCGACATTGCGCACAGCGTCGGCGACACGCAGCGCCTGATGCTGCGTCCACCCCGTGTTCGCGTCGGCGATCAGGATGTCGCCGGATTGAAGCTGCTTCGCCGCGGCGAAAATGCGCGCGACATCCGTCTCGACGCAGTGCGCATCGGTGCCGCCGACCTTCAACTGAAATTTCGTGTAGCCCTGCGACCGGTACTCGCCCACCATCGCCGCCATCGCATCCGGCGTATCCTGCGAGATCGCGCGGTACAGCGGGAAATCGTCGCCAAATCTCCCTCCGAGTAGGGTCGCCACTGGCTGGCCGCATGCCTTGCCCAAAATATCCCAACACGCGACATCCAGCGCCGACTTCACGTATGGATGCCCGCGCATTTTCTGATTCATCAGCCTGTTAATACATCCCAGTTGCGTAGGATCTGCACCAATGAGCTGCGGCGCGAGCTCGGCGATTCCGGCGCGCGCCCCTGCCGCGTATGCGGGCAGATAGGCCGGGCCCAGCGGACAGACCTCGCCGTAGCCGGTAATGCCGGCGTCGGTCGAAATGGCAACCACCGTTGAATCGAAAATCTCGACTGAATTTCCGCCGGACCATTTGTAGCTGCCTTCGTGCAGGGGCAGCTCGACTCGATAGGCTTCGATGCGCGCAATTCTCATGATCACCTGCGCCTGGGAACAAAATGCAGCGACGATTCGTCCAGACAATAACGAAGCCCGGTTGGCTGAGGGCCATCATCGAAAACGTGTCCGAGATGCGCCAGGCAAAGAGTGCAGTGGACCTCGATGCGCTCCATGAACATGCTGGTGTCTTTGCGCTCACCTACGTTTTCATGCGCGATGGGAGACCAGAAGCTCGGCCAGCCCGTGCCCGAATCGAACTTCGTCGCCGAGCTGAACACCGCGTTCGCGCAGCACACGCAGCGAAATAAGCCAGGCTCGTGCAACTTGTAATATGTGCCCGTGAAGGGCGTGTCGGTGTTTTCGCGGCGCGTCACGTAGTACTGCTCGGAGGTCAGCAGCTTGCGCCACTCCGAATCGCTTTTGACGACCCGCTGCATGCGCGCGAGGCCGAGGCGCTGGCCCGCGTCGTCGAACTGAACGATATCGACTTCTTGCGCTGCGGCTCCCGGTGTGCTCCCGTCCGTCTTTCCTTTGCGTGATGCCAGCGCATAAATTCCAGCGAACGCGAAGGGTGTAATCACCAGCGCGCGGCGGCGCGTGAGGGCGGCTTTGATTTTCCCCCAGCCCGCCTCTTGCTCCGGATCTGCGAAGTTCTCCAGCACTAACGGTATTTTCGCATGAGGTTGAAATTGTTGGGCGACAACGCTATTCTGTAACGCTACGCGTTGTCTCTTGGAATCCACCTTTGAGCCGACCCTAAAACAAACGTGGGAGCGTTCCTGATACATGTCCTCGATTGATGTTCCGCTGCGCGACGGCGGCTTCGGCCGCACCGCGCGTAAAGACAACTGGTGGATTGAGCCCCTGCTGGTCTTCCTCGGGTTCTCCGCTTTCATTGTCTATTCCACTTGGGCCGCATTGCAGGGCGCGCACTATACCTACACGCTTAATGGCGCGAACTATCTGTCGCCGTTTTACTCACCGCTGTTGATGACGACTAAACCCGGCTGGTGGCCCGCGTTCCTGCCGTTTTCCGCGGCGATGTTGATCCTATGGGCGCCGGGCGGCTTCCGTTTCACCTGCTACTATTACCGCGGCGCATACTACAAGGCCTTCTGGGCCGACCCACCGTCCTGCGCGGTCGGCGAGCCGCGAAAGACATATTGGGGCGAGCGTAAATTCCCGCTGATTATCCAAAATATCCATCGCTATTTTCTGTACCTGGCGCTGATTTTCATCGTAATCCTGGCGCTCGACGCCTGGCGCGCGATGTGGTTCGACACTCTCACCAGCAAGACGTTTGGCATTGGGTTGGGAACGCTGGTGATGATTGTCAATCCGATTTTGCTGGGCTGCTACACGCTGGGATGTCATTCGCTGCGCCACCTGGTGGGTGGACGGTTGGATGCGATGTCGCAGGCTCCCACGCGTAAGGCCGCCTACGACTGCGTGTCGTGTCTGAACCGCCGCCATATGCTGTGGGCCTGGCTGAGTTTGTTCTGGGTTGGGTTCACGGACATATATATACGGCTGTGCTCCATGAACGTCATTCACGACGTGAGGATCTTCTGATGGCCGAATATCAGAAGGTTGAATGCGATGTCCTGGTAGTCGGAGCCGGCGGTGCGGGATTGCGCGCGGCCATCGAAGCCTCGGCTGCCGGCGTAAACGTTGCGGTGGTATCAAAGTCGCTGCTCGGCAAAGCGCATACGGTGATGGCCGAGGGCGGAATGGCCGCCGCGATGGGTAACGTCGACGATCGCGACAACTGGCGCGTGCATTTTGCCGACACCATGCGGGGCGGCCAGTATTTGAACAATTGGCGCATGGCGGAGTTGCACGCCAAAGAAGCGCCCGATCGCGTGCGGGAATTGGAAGCCTGGGGCGCGATGTTCGATCGCACCCAGGACGGCCGCATTTTGCAGCGCAATTTCGGCGGCCATCGTTATCCGCGTCTCGCGCACGTCGGTGATCGCACCGGTCTCGAAATGATCCGCACGCTACAGGATCACGGCATTCACCAGGGCATCGATTTTCACATGGAAACCACCATCCTCACTCTGCTGACGGATGGCGGCCGGTGCGTGGGCGCGTTCACTTACGATCGTGAACGCGGGCGGTTCAAGTTGTTTCACGCCAAGGCGGTGATTCTGGCGACCGGAGGAATCGGACGCGCCTATCAAATCACCAGTAACAGTTGGGAGTACACCGGCGACGGCCACTCGCTCGCGTTCCACGCCGGGGCGGCGCTGCTCGACATGGAGTTCGTGCAGTTCCATCCCACCGGCATGATCTGGCCCCCCAGCGTGAAGGGCCTCCTAGTCACCGAAGGCGTGCGCGGCGAAGGCGGCGTGTTGCGCAACAGCGAAGGCAAGCGTTTCATGTTCGACGACATTCCACCGAACTATAAGACGCAGACCGCCGACAACGAGGAGGAAGGCTGGCGCTACACGCAGGGCGACAAGAGCGCTCGGCGTCCGCCCGAGTTGTTGACGCGGGATCACGTCGCCCGCTGTATCCGGCGTGAAGTGAAGGAAGGGCGGGGGAGTCCGCACGGCGGCGTTTACTTGGATATCGCCTGGATCAAAGAGAAATTGCCGAACGCCGCCGAGCACATCAAGAAGAAATTGCCGAGTATGTATCATCAGTTCAAACAGCTCGCCGACATCGACATCACGCAGGAGCCGATGGAGATCGGTCCTACCACCCATTACATGATGGGCGGCGTGCAGGTGGAGGCCGAAACGCAGATGTCGACCTTGCCGGGCCTGTTCGCGGCCGGCGAATCGGCCGCGGGATTGCATGGCGCCAATCGGTTGGGCGGGAATTCTCTATCGGACCTGATCGTGTTCGGAAAGCGCGCCGGCGAGTTCGCCGCCAAATTTGCGAAGGACAATGCCGCTGGACAGGTGAACAACGATCAAGTGGAAGATGCCGCGCGATCGGCGCTCGAGCCGTTCGAGCGCGGAGCCAAGCTTCGCGGCGCCGAAAATCCCTACGCCGTGCAGCATGAACTGCAGGAGATGATGCAGGACCTGGTCGGCATCGTGAGGACCCAGGGGGAGATGGAGCGCGCTTTGGAAGGGATTGAGAAGCTGAAAGTGCGCGCTGCGCAGGCCGGGATCGGCGGCAATCGCGAATATAACAACGGATGGCACACCGCGCTCGACCTGAATAATCTGCTGACGGTTTCCGAGATCGTCACGCGCGCTGCATTGATGCGCCAGGAGAGCCGTGGCGCGCATTTTCGCGACGATTTCCCGGAGAAAAGCGACCGCTGGGCCGGCTGCAATCTGCGCGTGACGAAGGCGCTCGACGGAAGCGTGCGCGTAGAGGAAGTTCCGGTCAAAGAGATACCAGCGGAACTGAAACAGGTAATCGAGGAGCAAAAATAACCCCATCCCGTCAGGGTGGGGATTTTTGAAAGCAGGAATCAAAATGGCGACGGCAACCTTCAGTATTTGGCGCGGAGACAGAAACGGCGGCGGATTCGTCGACTACAAGACTGACGTCGAGAGCGGCATGGTGGTGCTCGACGTGGTGCATCGCATTCAGGCGATGCAGGCCAACGATCTTGCCGTGCGCTGGAACTGCAAGGCAGGGAAGTGCGGGTCCTGCTCGGCGGAGGTGAACGGCAAGCCGCGCCTGATGTGCATGACCCGCCTGAGCGAGATAAATCTTGATGAGCCCGTAACCGTTGAGCCGATGCACACGTTCCCGCGCATCAAGGATCTGGTAACCGACGTTTCCTGGAACTATCGCGTGAAGGAAAAGATCGCGAAGTTCGCGCCTCGCAAGCCTGACGCCCCCGATGGAACCTGGCGCATGGCGCAGGCCGACGTCGATCGCGTGCAGGAATTCCGCAAATGCATCGAGTGTTACCTGTGCCAGGACGTTTGCCACGTCCTCCGCGACCACCACATGCATGACCAGTTCATCGGTCCGCGATTCTTCGTATACACGGCCGCTCTCGAAATGAATCCGTTGGATACCGCGGATCGCATCGGCGATCTGCGCGATAGTTGCGGCATCGGAAATTGCAACATCACCAAGTGCTGCACCAAGGTGTGTCCGGAGGAGATCAAGATCACCGATAACGCGATTATTCCGCTCAAGGAGCGCGTGGTCGATCGATATTACGATCCGCTGGCGCGGCTCTTCCGGATTTTCAGCTAGGCGCACCGCCAAGGCGATGATCCACAAGATGGGAACACGCATCGATTTCAGGACATCCTTTCATGTGATGTAAACTTTGGACGTGACGCGCGCTGCATGTTTTTGTCTGGCGATCGCATGCGCGTACGCGCAATCCGCGGCGCCCTCGCCCTCCGATCAAAAGGCTCTGATCGCCCGCATGCGCGAAGCCGCCGTCAATTATGGGGAGCGCCTTCAGGATTTTAGCTGCACTCAACACACGGTCCGTTCCAGCGACAACGATTCCAACGGCAAGCACTGGAAGCACATCGACTTTCTGGAGCACCAGGTCGATTACGTCGATCATCATGAACGCTACCGGCTCTTGAATGTGGACGGGAAAACCAACGACCTCGCCAAGCGCCTTCGCAAAGGACACTTCGCGCCTGGGGGTGAATTCGGCTCGCGGCTTCGCCACATTTTTGTTCCCATGGCGCAGGCGCAGTTCACCTGGGATCGAACGGAAGAAATCGGGAGCCGGCGAGCGTGCGTCTTTCGCTATCGTGTCGCGGAGGAGAGCAGTACGCTCGCGATGGAGGTCAACCAGCAGTCCGTCACGCTGGGTCACCATGGCTTGGTTCATTCCGATTGCGAGACCGGGTCGGTGCTGCGGATCGAAATAGAAACGGATCCGGCTTGGGTTTGGCTGGGCGGCCGGCGGAACGAGATAGGCGCGCAGGTGGATCTGCGCTACGGAATGGTATCGATCGGCACGAAGGAGTTTCTGGTGCCGCTCGAAGCCGTGGAGATCGCGCGCTTCGGCCCGACCCTCAGCAAAGCCGATATCAAATTCCTGAACTACAGAAAGTACGACGCGGATTCCAGCATCAAGTTCGACACCGGCGAAGGCAAGCAGTGACGATGAATCCGGAGGGTCAACCGGAGCCGTTCATTCTGACTTCCGACTCCTGTATTCTTTCTATATGTTCGAGCTGAAGCCCATCTCCCGCGACGCGATTCCCGAAGCGCTGGCAAAGGTGGAACGCTATCGCCTGCTCAATGAGCCGTGGCAGGCCGAGAGCATCTGCCTCGACGTTCTGCGCATCGAGCCCGAAAATCAGAAGGCGCTCGCGATGCTCCTGCTGAGCCTCACCGATCAGTTCGGAAAAGGCGTCCCGGCGGCGCGCGCCCGTGAAGTGCTTCCCAAACTTTCGAGCGATTACGAGCGCGTGTATTACGCCGGCATCATCAGTGAGCGATGGGCGGAATCGCTGCTCAATCAGGGCGCGCCCGGCGCGGGTTTCACCGCCTACGAATCCTTGCGCGAGGCGATGGCGCATTACGAGCGCGCCGAGGAGATCCGTCCGCATGGAAATGATGACGTGCTGCTCCGCTGGAACACCTGCGCCCGCATCCTGATGCGGAATCGCGAGCTACGCCCGCGAGGGGCGGAAGCCTTCGAGCCGGCGTTTGAAGACTGAGCGTGAGCCGTCTAACGTGCCCGCCTAAAGCCTTCGTCTTAGCCCGCACTCAGACAAAAAACCACTCGTCGGGGTATCCCACGGAGCGCGTTACATGTCGATCCTCTGCGTGTGCCGCGAATGCCTTTGACCGACGATGTTCTTCGCGGCCTCCGCTGGGGCGCGATCCTGCTGGCAGGGTTGGCCGTCGGCGTCGCGTGGTACCGCTTGGTGCGCGAGTCTCCGCCGAAACCCGCGCTTGAGACGTCCGCCCCGGCGCACGTCTTGCCCGCCGCCCTAGAGGAGAAAAGCGACAGCCTCCCAGCCGCGAACCCCATCGACAAACCCGCGAAAAAACCGACTCTCCTGACGTCAGGATCACGCCCGGTTCCGCCCCCGCCCGCACGCGCCGCCAGACCGGTTGTTGCGAGTCCCCCGCGCACAGGATCGGGCGACGGGGTGCTGACCGGCGAGTCGGCTTTCAAGAACCAAGACGACTCCGTCACCAATGAGAGGGCGGCCGAGCCGTCTGCCGATTCGGCTGACGAAAAAGACGCCGATCAGAGCGCCGGCGAGAAGACCGATCACGCGGAATCGTCAAGTCCCGCGGCACTCAGCGAAAACGGCGTGAAGCAGGAGCCGCGCGGTAAGCGCTGGATCAAAGCGGTCGGAAGATGGTTGGGTATCGGTCGAAAAGACCAGCCCCACTAGCCGTCATGTGGCGCGGGGCCATGCCCCGCGAAGTGCACCCCTACAAAACGCCTAGACAGCCTGGCGCAATTGTTGGCCGCCGCGAGGCTCCATGGTCAGAAGCTTCCGGCCGCGGCGCGTTTCATGCATGCGCTCATTCGCCGACGCGATGGCTTCGTCGATCGATTCACTGCGGACCTCGACACCACCCCAACTGAACAGGATGGAGAACGACCCCAGGGACCGAAGCTGGAAGTCCCAAAGCTGCTGCGCGATCTCGCTGAGGCGGCGTTGCGCGGATGCGCCTCGTTCGTTCGGATAGATCAGCAGGAATTCTTCGCTGCTCGATTGGCACGCGAAATCTCCCGGCCCGATCAGAGATTGCACTAGCTTGCGGATCGGTTCCGGCATGGAGCCGTCGGAGTTGCGCGGCGTGTTGACGCCGATCGAAACCACCAGTCCGCTCACCGGCTGGCGGGTTTGCACCAGGCGGCTGAGAATGTAGCCTTCGTGGAATCCGGCGGGCACCACTGCGTTCTCGCCCTGCGCGTTGTTCGATGCGCCGGCGGCCATCGCGTTTGAGTTCTCGCGAACCTCGAACACCGGCGCGGCGTCCTTTTGCGTTGATGCGACTTGCATTGGTGTACCCTGCATTTGCGTGACCTGTTTTGTAGACTTCGCCGTGCGGGCCAGCAGCGATCCCCAATCCTTCTTCGGCGCGCCATTGGCAGCCTGAACAACGGTCGGATTTGCCACGATGTGTGTAGTCACGCTGCGTGCAGCCTCAGCGTCTTTGGTCAAGTCGGCTTTCTCCGAGACGTTATTAGTCACACTATGCCGGGCCACCAGCGTGACCGGTTTCGCGATCGGTGCGGCCGCAGCCGGCTGGCCCGAGGGTGCTTGTGCTACTCGGGAAGCTGTCTCTTCCGTCGGCGCGGCCTGCGGATAGCTCTTTTGGATTTCGGGGTGGATCTGCGGGTGGATTTGAGAGGGCTCAACTTCGCGCTCTCGCTGCGGCGGTGCGGTCCGCTTACGCGGCGCAGCAGCGAGCTCCGCGCCACGTTGCATCGCAGCCAGCGCGTCGGCCGACGGCGGGCGCTTGCGCTCTCTTGCCGCTACCGGCGCGGCCGTCGCGAGCGCGGCCGGGGTGGCCATCGCTTCCACACGCTCCAGCCGCATTCTCTCTCTTAGTGCCGGCACGGCCGGCACGGTCTGCGGGATCATCGTCTGGGAGTGCCGCTGTTCTTCTTCACGGCGCACCTTCAGCTCGATGGTCAGCTCTCGAAGCTGCTCATTGTTGCCCTTGAGAAAGTCGCAGATGAGAGCGACGAACGCCGCGGCGAGAACTACCACCAGACCGACGAAAATCTGTAGTTGATATTGCCCAAGTTCCATTGCTCCTCGATTCTAGGCGGTGAGGAGATCTGCGGGAATAGCCGTAACACATCAATTTGGCCTGGTACGTGATCCCGGTAAGGACCTGGACCCCCAGTACTATCTCATGGGCCGTCCGGAGCCCTAGTTCTTCGGAGCCACCACCAGTCGTGGGGCAGGGCCATGCCCTGCCGCCTTCCAGCCCCACCCATGAGGGTGGGGGACCTCTCCTCACGCCGCTACTTCACCGCCAGCCATTCCAGCCCCACCCATGAGGGTGGGGGACCTCTCCTCACGCCGCTACTTCACCGCCAGCCATTCCAGCCCCACCCGTGAGGGTGGGGGATTCTCGAACTGCTCTACTTCACCGCCAGCCACGCCAGGAACAATCCATCCGGCTCGACGTCTTCCCAATACGAAATCTCGCGCGAGGAAACCTCGCGGCAGTGGAGCGCGAGCAGCCGCTCCAGTTCCTTGCGGCCGAACCAGCGCTCCCACTCGGGCGTCTTAATCCGGCCCCACGCCTCCGCGTTCTTATCGATGATGACGATTCGCCCGCCGGGTTCCACGATCCGGCACAGCTCGGCGACGGCCAAGGGGATATCCACGGCGTGCTCCAGGGATTCCGTCGCGTACGCTCCGCCGCACGATCCAGTGGCCAGCGGGAGCGCGGTCATGCTCGCCGCGCAGCGGTGGATCGGCCCGAGTCCGTGGGAAGGAATTTGTGCCAGCATGGCTTCAGCCAGATCGATCGCGATCACCGATGTGTTCGGTTGATGTGCCGCGCGCTCCGCGACGATCTTTGCGAATCGACCCTTTCCGCATCCGACATCGGCGATTCGCTTGCCCGTGAGATCGCCCAGATGATCCAGCACCAGCTTCACGTGGAAAATGCGCGGATCGATGGTTGACGGATAGTGCTCCTCGTCCTGTGCGGCCTGGTTGAAAAAGGCGCGGATCGTGGAAACGTCCGTTGTGGGCGCCTGACCCTGCGCGCGCCGGCGGAAGCGATCGAGAAGACCCACAGTCAGGCCTTCGTGAGGAAGATCGGCATTCCGCTCTTGTTAGCGTAACTGGGCCGGTAGCGATCCGTGTTGTACATCGATGCCAGATCCACGCGGCGCGCCCCCAGTTTGGGATCGGGGATCGCCACCATCTCGTAGCAGCCATGCGAAAGCGCTGCCATCACGCCGCTCTGCCCCTGCAAAATTGCTTCGAGAGCCATGTTGCCGAACGTAGTCGCGATCATCTTGTCGACAAAATCGGGTTCGCCGCTGCGCAGATCGTAGGTGAGATCGCTTACGATGCTATCCTCGCCCGCTCGATTGCGGATCTCGGTGGCCAGCGCCTCGCCGACACTCATTTTCTTGCGATGCCCGAACGCGTCGGGGTCGCCGTACTCCTGCGTCCAGTAGCCCTCCCAACGCGCGCCTTCTGAGATCACCAGCAGAACGTAGTTGCTGGGAGTCACGCGTTTTTCGGTCAGTAGCAAATCGATCAGCTTGTCGATGTTCACTTCGAATTCGGGAATGCAGCAGCGGATGGATGTGACGTAGGCGGTATACAGCGCGGTGAATCCAGCGTCCCGCCCGAAGATCCGAAAAATGCCGACACGCTCGTGCGAGCCCACCGTGGTGCGCTGGCGCCCGATGGCCGCCGTCGCGCGCGTGATCGCGGTCGAGAATCCGATGCAGTACTCCGTGTTCTGCACGTCGTTATCCATGGTCTTGGGGATCGCAATCACCTTGACTCCCAGTTGATCCAGGCGCGCCGCGTAGCTCAGCGTGTCATCGCCGCCGATCGCGATCAGATAATCGATGCGAAGCTTTTCGAGATTCCCGAGAACCTGCGAGCTGACGTCCCAGGTTGTGGAAGATTCCGGATGCGCGGGATCGCCGACCGTTTTCGGAAAGCTTCCGCCTTTGAGAATCTCCGGCAGCTCGCTCATTTTCGACGGATTCGTGCGCGTGGAATGCAGCACCGTGCCGCCGAAACGGTCGATGGTGCGGGTGTTCTCGCGGTTCAGCGGGAGGACATAGTGATCGCGGCTCGCCGGATCTTCCATGTTCAGATGCGTAAGGCCTTCCCAGCCGCGGCGGAGCCCGATGACTTCGCAATCGTTTTCCGTGCCGCGATACACCACGCTTTTGATGACCGAGTTGAGGCCGGGAACATCGCCTCCTCCGGTGAGTATGCCGATCCGCCGCGCCATGCTTTCATTTTACCGACCCGCGTTAAGAGGCGCGACAGTATAGAGCGCGTTCCGGCTCGGTGACAGAGCCGCGATTGTTTCAAGCCCCGCCCGTCAGGGCGGGGATCCGCGCCGCACGCGCAGCTCAAAAGCTGTAACGTAGAGATGAATGGCAACTTTCGTCTCCGTCCTGTACCATCGCTGGAGCTCCCGGTGCTTTCAGGTGATGGCTCTGGCCGAGGAGATTCTCGCCACCATAGGATTGGCTCACCCGGCCCCTTCCGATCTGCTGGACCGTTTAGAAGCGGAGACCCGGGATCTGATCGCGGAGTCCGAACAAATCGGGGATTCGTTTGATCGGGGCGAATTGATGAGGGTTGCGCGTGACGCACTCGAGGCCGCGGAACGGCTGCGTTCCGTGATCGAACGGACACCGCTTGCGCCGAACCACCCCTTGAGGACGCTCTACGATGAGTTTGCCGACGTTGCGGAAGTCTTCGCCCTGGCAGTAGATCCCCAAACCGGCGCTGACCTTGCGAGGGCAGTCGACGAGGCAAATAGGGGCGAATCTGTTCCTTGGGAACAACTGCGCGAGCGAACCGGGTGATTTGGCAAGTCATTTTTTCCACCGCGGCCCGGCGGGACTTCAAGAATCTGGATCGGCAGATACGGCGTCGAATCGCCGAAAAAGTGGACGCGCTCGGGCGCGATCCTCTTTCGTCGGCGCATTCGAAGAGCCTCATTGGACAAGGTGGGCTGCGATCGGCCCGTGTCGGAGATTGGAGAATTCTTTTTCTCGCCGCGGATGGCGTGTTGAACGTGGTCCGAATCGGCAATCGGAGGGATGTTTACAAGAATCTGTGACTGTCTGCTTGCCAACTTCCCCTGGTCCATGAGCATGCGGCTGGAATTTCATGCGGCTACAATTCTATTAGATGCGAAAATTCCTGCTGTTCAC
>Ga0182024_10001030_pt1 | contig 72258 bp, 63 predicted proteins | sample P32metaG_FD_120480 | JGI IMG/M metagenome (GOLD analysis project Ga0182024, IMG submission 120480) | Permafrost microbial communities from Stordalen Mire, Sweden - P3-2 metaG (Illumina Assembly) | ecosystem: Environmental > Terrestrial > Soil > Wetlands > Permafrost | place: Sweden: Stordalen...
GACGCCGATGCGGGTTGTACCAGCCCTCGATGAACTCAAAGACTGCCATGCGGGCCTCGAGCGGAGTCTTGAAGCGACGCCGCGCGAGCAACTCGCATTCGAGCGTGGCAAAGAAGCTTTCGCTCGATAAGGACTGCCCCGTCTCTCGCCCCTGCCAGCCAGCAAGGATCGGAAGAGTCATCGCCATACCGCAAGTCGGTGCCTTGCACCATCGCTACGAACGCCTAGCCGCTTGATTCGCACCCGCTCTTGCGAACTAGTCGCTGCGCAGCGGCCAGCCCCGCGTCGTCGTCATCATCTGTGTATCGGTGGGTTTCTTCGTTCTCGATCAGGGGAGACCGTTTGGAGTTTATATCGCAGCCGGTTCACTTCTCGCCCTATTTTGCTCGCAATGCTAGCTGCTGCTCAAATTGCGCTCCCGATGGAATTGTTGGCAGGCACAGGGCCTATCATGGCAGCCCTGGCGGGCGTGGCTGGCGGTGCGGCAGTGGCAGGCCTTACCGGAGTGCTCATCGGAATGGGCATTCCCGAGTATAAGGCGAAACGGTATGAGGGTAAGGTCAAAGGCGGGAACATCCTGATGTCTGTTCATACAGAGGACAGCAAGGAACGGGACCGCGCGAAAGAGATCTTCGTGAAGGGCGGCGCGGAGGATATCTCCTACACCGGTGAGGCCTCAGTATCTAAAGATCAGAAGCCAATCGAACCGATCTCAGTTGGCCGGTAGTCCGATGTTGGGGGTGCGACCTCCTCGATCCCACCTCCAAGTATCAGACGCGAGGCGAAGATGGTCGCGCCTCGTTCCGCGTACACGAACAACGTGTCGGACTATATGGAATTGACCGGTTAGGTTCCGGCCGATTTCCTGCGAGTGAAAAACGCGCTGGCTTATTGAGACCGTTCGCGCGGCGCCTGAGTGCGGAAGAAGCCGTCCACGATCTCTCGCCTAGCCCCGCATCGCCCGACACCAGAAGTTGAAATTCCGTCAGAGCCCTAGCGCGCCGACTCATTCTCTATACCAATGTCTTGACGTTTCAGGCGCTCGCTCCGAACAAGGCCAGCAGTTGTTCTTTCTGTCCGCGCGGCGTTGTGGTCCGCGCGGCGGCATCGCCGATGACCAGTTGGCCCGGTGATCGTTCCCGGTCTGCCGATCCATATTAGATGGTAACGCTGAGAGGCTCGGATGCACTCAAGACTATCGCCTAGCTTTTCCAGGTTGCGATCATACCTGCCGCCACCGCGAACATGACGACAGTCGAAATCCATCCGATGACCTTTTGGGGGAGGGGCAGGGTGAGCCGACCAGTCACTCTCGGATTCGCCGTCATCAACATCATGACGACCATGATAGGAACAGCAACTACGCCATTGAGTACCGCGCTCCAAAAGAGCGCCTTCATGGGATCAATCGAAACGAAGTTCAACGCCAACCCGAGAAGAGTAGCGAGGCTCGGAATCGTATAAAAGCCCTTAGCTTTGTGAAGTTTCCTATTCAGCCCGATCGGCCATTTGAAAGCTTCAGCGAGGGCATATGCCGCCGAACCGGCCAGGACCGGCATCGCGAGCAATCCAGTACCGATAATTCCGAGGCTGAAGAGCAGAAAAGCCAACTCGCCCGCAAGCGGACGCAATGCCAGGGCGGCTTGTGCTGCGGTCTGAATGTCCGTCACGCGATGGACATGCAGTACGGCGCCGGCATCGAGGATGATAAAAAACGCGATCAAGTTGGAAAATGCCATTCCGACATAGGTATCGGCCCGCATCGGTTTCAGTTGCGCCGTCTCTTGCTCCGGCGCGACATTGAGAGGTCGCTCTTTTGGTGCAGCCTTCTGCTCTTCGACTTCCTGCGATGCCTGCCAGAAAAAGAGATAGGGGCTAATGGTCGTTCCAAACACGGCTGTTAGTGCCGTCATGTAGCTGCTGGATAAATGTGGAACCAGAGTTGCTGCCAAGGTGTCCCAGGGGAATCGGACGACGAAGGCATTGGCTACATAAACAAACAAAACCAACGTTGCCCATTTAAGCAGCTGAGCATATTGGGGATACGGAATGAGTACTATGGCTATCACCGTAATAACTGCAAATGCCACGGCATACAGATGTGCAGGACCACCTATCAATAGTCTCAGCGCGCTTCCCATCGCCCCTATATCCGCGCCCAGATTAAAGACGTTTGCCGCGAGAAGGAGTGTCACAATTGGATATAGGACCCAGGCCGAATAATGACGTCGAATGTTTCCGGCGATACCCATACCGGTCACTCGTCCGATCCAGGCGCTGATCTCCTGTATTCCCGCCATTAGCGGATACGTGAAAATCATTGTCCAAAGCATCGCGAACCCGAATTGAGCGCCTATTTGAGAGTAAGTCGCGATACCGCTAGGGTCGTCGTCGGACGCGCCGGTAACGATACCGGGGCCTAGATTCCCAAGAAGGCGAAGGACTCTGGACAACCCAGATCGTGGTCGCCGTTCAGAATGAGAGGACGGCAGTGGAGGTGTGTCGCCCGCAGCGCCGCTCGGAACCGAGTTCATTGCCATCGCCTTTCAAACTTTCGGGAACTCGGAGGAAGGAGCAATCGGGTCGGCAGAATTCGAACGAGTCCCCGGCCTTATCGGATCATCGCCTGACAAGCCCTCCAATTCTTGCCGAGACATGAACCCTGACGGCAAGCATCAATTGGACCTCCCGTTGAGAAGCACCACGACCAGGATAATGAGGACGATGCCGCCGATCCCCATTCCGCCGTACGGTCCGAAAGCGTAATAACCGCCGCCACCGCCAAACAGCAAAAGCAAGATCAGGATCAGTAGCAAAGGTGACATATGGCCTCCTTCTGGGCGGAGATTCAAACTGAAATAAAACCTAGCGAGCCTTTAACATTCTCCCTCAATGAATAGCAACCGCCTGTCGTCCGGAGATGGCCGTCTCGCGCGTCGCGAACGACACTCGGGCAAGGGGTCGTTTCCGGCCGTTCCCCCCTGCCTTCGGCACCGGAGAAACCCGCCCGCTTTGGCCTCTATGACGGAGATGAAGCGATTCGACTCACGAGAGTATCCGCAACTAGATTCGCATGTGCACAGTGATGCCGTTGGAAACGTGTAAGTCTTTCACAGTTGAAGATAGGGGTTAACAGAATCGCCGGTCCTTCCCCCAAGGGTCGCAGAGGACCAGGCAGCACGAAGCGCGAGTCAGCTCGGTGTCCCTTTCTCAAAACTTGATCCGCGCAGATTCAGTGGTGGAATCGGTTTCGAATAGGCTAGCTTGGTGAGGATTCCGAGAAATCGAGCACTCCCGGTCGCCGCAGAGGATAACGTCTTCTAGTTAATGAAAAGGAGATAGCCATGGCCGATAAAAATCCTCCTATAACAACCACCGATGCAGGCATTCCGGCTGCAAGCGACGAACATTCACTTACTGCTGGGCCGAATGGTCCGATTCTTCTGCAGGACCATTACTTGATCCAGAAGATGGCTCAGTTCAACCGCGAACGGATTCCCGAACGTGTGGTTCACGCCAAAGGCGGAGGCGCTCACGGCTTCTTCGAGGTCACCGAGGACGTGACGCTCTGGTGCAAAGCGAATTTTCTGAGCAAGAAAGGCCTACGCACTCCCATGCTGGCGCGGTTTTCCACGGTCGCCCAGGAAGCGGGATCCGCCGATACCGTCCGCGATCCGCGCGGCTTCGCGCTCAAGTTCTACACCCAAGAAGGCAACTACGATCTGGTCGGCAACAACACGCCGATTTTCTTCATCCGCGATCCGCAGAAATTCCAGGACTTCATCCATTCGCAAAAGCGCCGCGCCGATAATCATCTGCGCGACAATAATATGCAGTGGGACTTCTGGACCTTATCGCCTGAATCAGCGCATCAGGTGACGTTCCTGATGACGGATCGAGGCATCCCGCGAACCTGGCGGCACATGAAAGGCTTCGGCAGCCACACGTTTCTGTGGCAGAACGCGGGCGGCGAAAAGTTCTGGGTCAAATACCACTTCAAAACCGTGCAAGGCATCGAGAATTTCACCGACGCCGACGCCAAGGCGATGGCGGCGGAGGACAAGGACTACCATCTGCGCGATCTGTACAAGTCGATCGCCAACGGCGAGGCACCGGAGTGGCGACTGGAGATGCAGATCATGCCCTTCCAAGGTGCGGCGGACTATCGCTTCAATCCTTTCGACCTGACCAAAGTCTGGCCGCATAAGGACTATCCGCCGATCCCGATCGGCCGCATGGTACTGAATCGCAATCCGGAGAATTATTTTGCCGAGATCGAACAGGCCTCCTTCGAGCCGGCAAATATGGTCCGAGGTATCGGTCCGAGTCCCGACAAGATGCTCCTGGGCCGGCTTTTCAGCTATCCCGACACCCACCGCCGCCGCATCGGCACCAACTATCTCGAGTTGCCGGTCAACCGGCCCCTGTCTCCTCTACACAGTTACAACCGCGACGGCGCGATGCGCCATGCGAATCCGCCCGATCCGGTCTATGCACCCAATTCTTTTGGCGGGCCCAAGTCAGACCCGGCCTACGAACTGCCGGGTTGGCAGATCGAAGCGGGCGAAATCGCGCGAACCGCATACGTGAAACACGCCAACGACGACGACTTCGGGCAGCCCGGCACGTTGTATCGCGAGGTGTTGTCCGGCACTGACCGCGACCACTTAGTGACGAATATCGTCGGGCACTTGAAGGACGGGGTGAAACCCGACATGCAGCAGCGCGCGGTCCAATACTGGACACAGGTCGATGCTATTCTCGGCGCGCAAATCCGCGCCGCACTTGATAGCAATCGCGCCCGCACTTGAAGACGATGGCTACGCAGTTAAGGGCAGTAACGTAGCCCGGTGAAGAGACATCACCAGGGAGCTATTCAATGGTGTCGCAAGGCGCGCCAGCAGAATTGGATCCAATGAAAAGAAAGGGAACTCCAATCGCTCAAGGTGCGGCCTAATGTTGCGAGCCAGATGCCAACGTTCCACAGGGTGCGTTGGTAAGGCAATTGCCTCGGATCGGCGAAAAAAACGCTGGGATGAGATTTACTTCTCTGAGGAAGTCATATCGATATTGGAAGCTCTGCGTGGCGCTGCCGGTCGGACGTAACATAGGCGCTATCCGATACTTTCTGCTTGGTTAAATTTCCCTCGTTTGGAGCGATTTCGCCGGTCGAGGGTGCGAGGTTCCGAAGTGAATCGTGGGCCGATGCAACAATCTGAGGCGCACCGCAGCGGACGTTCCGGGTGGCTGCGCGCTGCGGTGCTTGGTTCAGACGATGCGATTGTATCGACCGCGAGCCTCATGATTGGCGTCGCAGCCGCCTCCGCGTCGAAACCGGCGATCTTGATCGCCGGTGTTGCAGGCCTTGTGGCCGGTTCAATGTCTATGGCCGTCGGTGAGTACGTCTCGGTTAGCGCGCAGAGAGACTCCGAGCAGGCCGACGTTGCGTTGGAACGGCAAGAACTCGCCGACGAACCGCGAGCCGAGCTGAGGGAGCTAGCGATGATCTACGTGAATCGCGGGCTTGAAAAAGAGCTGGCGATGAAGGTCGCTCAGCAGCTGAGCGACCACGACCGGCTGGGCGCACACATGCGGGACGAGCTGGGTATCGAAAAAGGGTCGCTTGCACGGCCGCTGCAAGCTGCGTGGATTTCGGCCACTAGCTTCGCATCTTTCGCGATGGTCCCAATAGCCGCCCTCCTCATCGCGCCTCCATCTTGGGGCATTCCTGCGATCGCATTGTCGTCGCTGGTCAGCCTAGCTGCGCTCGGGGCATTTGGCGGCCATCTCGGTGGCGCGCCGCTCGGTCGTGCGGCGTTGCGAGTGACGATTGGAGGCGCCTTGGCCATGGCAGTGACGGCCCTCATCGGTCGACTCCTTGGTGTTTCGGTAAGCTGAAGGTGACCATCGCGATGAGGCATCGCCTACCCTTTGTGCGATACCCTGATGTCTATATTTAATTCCCTGATACCTTCGAAATTCTCCCTGCTCTTCAAAATTAATTCCCTGTTCCGGATTTTAGGGAATTTTAGAAAAAAGCATTGGTAACTACTGCGGTTTCTGAGTCCCTCAGACCTCATATCGGTCCGAAATCGAAGAAATTCCCTGTATTTTCCCTTGTAGATCAGGGAATTTGGTACAGAGACTGGTTCGCAGCAGACTGGCACCATCCGCCACCGAGTCCCCGACGTCAGAGATATTCGAGCCAGAACTGGGATTTATCGCGCAGTCCTGGGGACAATTCCGGATCAAAGGGGACGAGAGATTTGGTATTGTGGTTATTTCGGCCGCCGACTTCGCAGGTTTCTCTCTTCGGCGAAGTGACCCGGTCCCCGTTGCCTAAATTACATTCCATCGTGCTCGATGGTTTTCAGCGAATGGAAGGCGCTTCATAGCGCGCCGCAAGGCGGGCGCGAATGGGGGACGCGCGACAAGCCGCGCCGGCCGGGACTCAACGCGTGTTCGCCTACCCTTGTGTTTAATCTTTTGGAAGAAAACGAAGCGAGCGCGCCCGCCGTACACGATCAGGCTTTCCTGGTTTCTCCCCGCAGCACTGGCCGGCCGGTAGACGCCACGTGCTCGATGATATCGGCTGCCCGTGCCAGACCGTTCACTTCCTCAATGATCCGCTGAAACCGCCGGGCCGACTCGCGGAAGGAAGTATTGCCCAGCACGGTCTCGACGGCATTGCGCAGGCGTGTCGGTTCACACTCAGAGGGGGGAACGCGAACGCCCGTGCCGGTCCATTCTATCCGAGCGGCGACTCCATGCTGATCGTGAGCGATGGGAACCGCAACCATAGGAACTCCGGCGGCAAGGCTCTCGAGGGTCGAGTTCATGCCGGCGTGGGTAATCATGAGGACGACCTTGGTAAGGATCTCCAGTTGCGGTGCAAAGGGCACCACCAGCAAGTTCCCCGGGAGCTTCCCGGGAAGCTTGAGCATCGTCGCGCCGCCCAGGGACAGGACCACCTGGGCGTCCAGTTTCCCTGTCACTTCGGCGACGGCATCGTACAGGTGCCGATTGCGATTCTGCGTGGTACCGAAGCAGACGTAGACCAGGGGCTTTCCGTTAAGCTTCTCCCATGGGAACGGCGTTGGCGGACGATCTGACCGACGAGCGAATGGTCCCGTGAAATGGAAATAGGCGGGAAGATTTCGACGTGGAAATTCAAACTCCGCCGGCTCTTGTGTGATCTGCGCAAGCCCGGACCAGAGGCTTTCGAAGCTGAACGGACCAAATCCTTCCTTTTGCCGCCATGCTCCCACGAAATCGCGGAAGGGCTTGCTGGTGGCGAGCAGCGCCTCATTGAAGCGGCGATCCCGCTCGAGGGCGACGGGGTCGTCGGTGTAGAGCTCGCCGCTGAATCCAGGGACGCCGTCCTCGTGGTGCCTCATCAACCCAACGATCACCGAGACGAAGGGCGCTTGCATGCATGCAGCCAGCGTGGATGCGGCGTAGTCCATGTGATCCACGATCCACAAGTCCAGCTTGGCTTTCTCGATCGTCGGTCGTGCGGTCGTAAATAGCGCCTCAGCCTGCGAAGTTAGAATATCCAGGCCGGCCCGACTCGCCGGCAGTCCGTCGAGCCGGCTCATCTCCCGATACCTCTCGGCGAACGTACCGGCTGGATAGTCCCGCTCGCCGAAAGGTTCGAAATCGAACCCGCGACTGCGAACCAGTTCCGCGAAATCGGGCACATGAAAGAAGGTGATCTGGTGGCCTCGCCGGATGAGCTCGCGGGCCAGCGTTGAAAATGGATTGAGATGCCCAAGTAACGGCATACAGAACATTCCAAATCGAGCCATAACAAAACCTACCGGGACGCTGCAGCGCCCGAGAGCTTCCGTAAAGATTCCTGAATTCGCCTGCTATCGCGCCACAACGACTCGTATTCCGTCCGATAGTATTCCTCGATCGTAGCAGCCCCACTAGCCATCATTTCGTGGATCTTCACCTCCGGAATCGCCGGAGCCGGCTCGCATCTGGAAGCCCAATCCATCGCATGTTGTACCAGAGCCATTCGGGCTGACTGCATCTGCCGATTGGGGTTCGCGAACCCTGGATGAAAAAGAAACCGGCTATGATTGTAGTAGCGACAGGAGCTCAGGAACTCGGACACTGATGGCGGCTGCATGCCGAGCACGAGGAGTTCGGGCGGCAAGATCCAGTGGAGGAAGGCGTTCTTGGCGTGGACAAACATATCGAAGATTTCCGGCGTGCCGATAAAGGCTCCGTTCACGAAGGCTTGCGGAGGAAGTGGAGAGTCCGCCCGAGGAACAATCACGAACAGGCGCCGCAAACATAACGGAGCCATCGTGGCTTCGAAAATCAGCGGCTTATCCATCTTGCGCAAGGCGGGTAGGCGCGAACTATGCAATCTATCGGCCAGTTCAAGCACGAAGCGGGCGGCGTACGACGGCTCGCCCAGCTGCTTCGTCGTCAAGTTTTCCTCGTTACGGGATGCATGGGCTTCCATCTCGCTGCGCAAGACGTATGGCTCCCCAATTAACCCTTCGGCCGAAGCATACGCATTCCAGCATTCAAGGGAAATCTTCCACAGATTGCGGCTATTTCGCTGCTGAAGGGAAATTGCGAAGAACCACTCCACCCAAAGGAGGAACCGGCTTAAAGCATGATTCGGATTGACCGCAACCAAAGGGATCCGGACTGGCTCGCCTCGCAACAGGGTTGTCGTTCGGCGCTCGGTCGAAGCCCATAGGGTATCTATTTGGGCGTGACTGGCAATCCCACCTGGTTCGTAGACATCGATATCGGTCAAAGCTGGATTGAAAAATCGGGCGCGATTCACCGCCCGATAAAGCGACGCGATATTTGCTCCCTCCGCGGCCTTCTCCTCGTCAACGATCATTAGTAAGTCGATATCGCTTCGTCCGAAGTCAACCTCACCGGTCGCAACACTACGATGAAGCACGACGCTTTTCACAATCGACGAAGAGCTCAGCATGCTCGCCGAATACCTCGCCGCCTGCCGGTAGAATGTCGTAGCAATCCGTTGGGAGAGCGCCCTCATGACGGGGGGAGTTTAGCCCGCGTTTCTCAGCAACTGAAAGCGCCATCTATTTTTGGCGCTGCCATGCGTTAACTTCCTCCCCCAGTTGCGCAACAGTAACTGGCGTATCCGATCTGAGCGCGCCGAAAGGGAAATGTTAGTGCGTTCTGCAGAGCGTCGTTTGGCGTTCGAGAAAGGTGCAAAGCAGAAGTCGCAACGACTGCGAGATGAGAAGTTATATAGTCTGCCGTCCAAGACGGGAAGCGCGCAATGCGAGCGCGTGGCGGTTGACGTCGTAAAGTAAATTTTCCCTTGTAATATCTGAAAGGTTTCGGCAGTCCGAGTCGACTGCCCTCCGACAGTCAGTCCCACCGGGCGGAGATTTCGATCCCCCGTTCGTTCGAAATCGTCTGTACAACTGCGTCAGAATTCGCCGATGTGCGCGTCCGATAATGAGAATTCATCGTACCTGCTCGACTGATAGAAGGTGCGCAGCGTGTATCTGCTTTAGCAGCTTGAGATCGCCGAACTTGAGAGAAGTGGAGAGGATTATCTCGAAAACCATAAAAAGCCGGGCTTACAACCTGCGTATCGGCACAAGCTTCGGCAGGAGGCGAAAGCCCCAGGAGGAGAATCTTGCGCCGCGCAATATTCGCGTAATGGCGCCGCGGAAGCGACGCTTCTTTCTGCCATGGCCACTTGGGTCGACGTCAAGCTTGTTGTGCGCAGGTACAGGGCTGAGCAAGTTTGCCACCCGCGCAAAACTTGAAGATCCATCAAAAATCAGGTGATCGCAGTTCGCCAACAGGTACAGATCTATCAGAGCTTCAATAGCAGTCTCAGTACGATTCGGTCTGGTCCGGTCGACGTGAATCGGAGACCCCGGTTTCGCGTACCAGTGAGGGGCGCTGACTACGCCAGGAAAGTTGCCCTCGAACATCTTCTTGATTTCGATATTGTCCGTCGCCAGAAATATCTGCAAATCTGGTTTCCGCTTCAGGAGCGCATTGAGCTGTTTGATGATCGCGAAGATCCGAACCCGATAATCTGAGTAACGAACGTGTACTCCTACGGTCCGCGCGGAGAACCGGTTACTCTTGAAGTGATCAACTCGTGCGCGGATCTCTGATCGCAGTAGTAGATCCTCTCGGAGCAGCTTTGCCAGAATGCCCGCGGTTGGAATTTGGGCCAACTCTTGGAATGCGCCGTGAAAATGGGGCCTTAGGCGGTCCACGAGCGCGTCGTACTCCACCAGCACTAGGAGATCTTCCAGGTAATCCAGCTTGCCGAGGTCGATCGAGAGCGCACGCCGGATTTCGTCCGGATTGAATTCGCGTTCACGTGCGATTTGTGTTGCATGCTCAAGTAGGCGGCCACGCCAGATGTGAGGATAGACGGAGTCCGTCGCCGGAATATCATCGGTTGGTGAACAAAAAGGGGACTCGAAGAAACGGTGAAATACGTTGTCGCCATTTGACGAATAAAAAGGGTCGCTCCAGTCGATCAACAGTGTGCGCCCGCTCAGTTGCGCATACAGGATCCCACCCAGCGCGCTGAGAATGCGATCGCCGAGTCCCGTGATGCCTTTGACTAGAAGGAATTTGTCCGGGCTAGCCGCCACCCAAGCGAGCACCTCCTTCACGATATAATGCCATCGGAACAGGATGGCATGCCAAGAGTTTCTCGGGTCGATTCTAAGGAGCGGTTCGTCACTTGGGTGATGAGAAGCCGAGTGGGCCGGAGGCTGTCAAGGATCATCCGTTGATGTGACTGGCGTGCCCAGCCCGACCCCCGAAGCACATCGTAATTACGCGCGCGTAGCAGCCGTGGCGCTCCTGATTTCGATACTTTGAACTGGCCCACTTCGATATTCAGAATTGGCCCACCCCCTTTTAACCGGAGCATCCTGCTGAAGAGGCAGGACCGAGCCGAACGGAGGATCAACGTAGAGATCAATATCCCCCGTCGCTCTCTGGGCTGGTATGCCGCTGCGTCCGTCTTGCCGGACCAGAAGGGCTGTACCTTTGAGCAGGACGCCGGGTGCCCCTATCTCGCGCAAAACGCTAGCGATGAGGCGAAGAGCTTCCTGTTTCATCAGATCATCAACGGCATCCTTAGAGGCTCGCGTTTGGAGGCTCTCGACAAAGAACCTCGGCGCCCACTGGGGAAATTCCGGGCCCCTAAACCGTCCGAGGAGTGGTCGGGCCAAACCACATCCGGTGAGATATGCAGTAAGGTGTTTCCAATCGAGATCAGCCCGACTGAGGATCCGCTCCGATTGTGGTGTCCACGGATTCTTGGGCTCCCACCCAGCCCCAAGGAACTCCCGGCAGACTACGACGTCATTGGCGTACTCCTCGCTGTCACCCTCTCTCTGTCGGAGAACATCGCGTTACTCTTCTCCTCTTCAAAGCTCGCTCCGCCGAAGTACACCAAGCCCGAAGCTGCAACGACGTGCGGTGCCCGCAAGAATTTTGCGCTTGGACTAATCGGGCAAAAGATTGAAAAATCCCGAGTCGCTCATCACCACGATGCGCCGCGCGAAATGGGGCGTGTTCAGCATTCGTAAGAACCTCGCCCTCCGTCATCATCTGCTCATTCTTCGTTGCCAGCGAGACCGCGCTGCCGCCGACGCGAACACCGCCTCGTGCAATTCCGAAGATACGGTGTTGGGTTGCTGACTGCCAGCCCAAGGAAGGGGAGATTTGAACCCGAAGCCTTCACCTGATGTTCGGCATCGTTCCCATTCCTCGCGGTCGGCTTCGAACGAAAAGGGAGCCGAAACAGAGCCGAATTCCAAGCGAACAAATTCTCAGCAGCGATGCTTTTATTCGGACCGAATAACGCGCGAAACTCGGGCCGAATTCCGCCCTAGAAGTCTTCTTTATCCTCATGGCTGTTATACTCTGGTTTGGGTCACGCATGGACGAGGAATCAAAACACTTGATCGCTCCGCTCTGCAGGCGATCGTTGCGGCCGCTGCGGAAGAGTTCGACGGGGACATCCTGCTGCTGGTCCGCGATGGCAGCAAGGTGAGGCTGGGCGCATCCGAGGGCGGCGGACTCGATGCGCGAGTTATCCTATCGCAATGCCTGAGCCGCCTGAACGAATTGGAAGAGCAAACGCTCGATACAGCAACGCGAGCATTTGTCCGCGTCGCATCGGAAGACCTGAAGAATGATCAGGTGTTGTTGATCGTGCGCGAGCGGGGCGATGTTCGACTGGAATCCGGTGCCGGTGCCCATGGGAAAGTGCGCGACATGCTTTATGATGCTCTGCAAACCGTAGGCGGTGAACGTCGCCGGCGGTAGTCGAGTCAAAGCAATGTGCGATGCGAAAGCAGCTTTCAACCTGCCTGGCGGCGGGTCTCTTCGTTGAGGATCTCGGCAGCACGACGCAAACCACCGAACTGCGATGCGTACTCGATGCCGGCATAGGCCTGGATAGCTTTTCCTCGCGTGGACGAGAAGTGCCAATCGGCAGCAGAGTTGACTTCGATAACGAACAGCCGGCCGCTCGGCACCTCGCGCAGAATGTCGACGCCCAGGAATGCGATATATCGCCAAGGTGCAGGAGTGGGTGGGTCACGCCAATGTCTCTAAGTTACGCCAACGCGAAGTAGAACTGGTCCGTCGTGGGGCCGTGGAAAGCCCCTTGCACTCAAAAGCGGGCTCGAACTTCGCGTTTGCAAACCGCGTGCTCTGGGTGCGAGTATGAATCCGGATTAAGTGGAAATTCTAGCTTAGCTGCAATCCCGTATTGGGCGCGATGCGTTTGACGCCGGCCGACGCCTTTCGAAGGACGATCTGAACTTTCCATATTTTCGTCACGGCAAGCGAAAGCACGGGAGTAAATCTCACGTGCCTTGGAAATTCGTTTTAAGATAATGTCGGTGCGACCGACAGCCATCTGCGGAATGTCGACTTAAATGGAAAAAGGATCGATCGCTGGTTGAGAATCTGCATTAATAGCTAGATCCGCGAACTGGCCGGGCTGCGTTCGTCGAACGCGCCGAGAATTTAAATGGCTTAAGAGTGCAACCAACTGGTCCGCGTCCATCGTATGCCCTCCCCAAGGCGGGTACGAGCTGAGAGAGGAGCGGCGAGGCCGGGACCGGTAGGTCCCGTTGCGGCCATAACTGTTAGGATGCCGAGGATGGGTCAGCGTAGGCACGATATCGATTGGTTAAGAGTTCTGGCGACCTATCTGCTGTTTGTTTTTCATCCGGGACTGATATTTTCCTACCCCCAGTACCGCCCTGTCCGAAATTTTGTGGGGATCGGCGCCGACGCTGGTTATGTACACCTGGTAGATATGCCGCTGTTCTTCCATTATCCTCCGTACTACCACTTGAAAAACGGCGAGCTTTCGGTAGGCATCAGTATCCTTATCGGCCTGATTCACCAGTTTCACATGCCGCTGTTCTTTGTTTTGGCGGGATGGTCGCTGGCCACATCGTTTAACTTGCGCGGGACGGCCGGGATTGTCAGGGAACGAGTGTTACGGCTGCTCGTACCGTTCGTTTTCGGATGCGCCATTATCTGTCCGCCGATCCGGTTCTTCGAATTTAAGATGGAGGGCGGCTTGGGTTTGGGATTCCTTGGATTTTTACCGCTGTTTTTCATGAGAATCGACTGGTTTACCTGGTCCCATCTTTGGTTTCTGATTTATCTCTTTGTCTTCAGCCTGCTTTATCTGCCGCTGTTGATCTTCCTGTCCCGCAAGAAGCTGAAAGCGCCGGTCCTAAGCGCGGCTATCTACCTGGGAATTGTTCCGCTTGCGCTGGTTCTAATAACTTTGGGTGGACGGTGGCAGGGATATCAGAACCTCGTCGATGATTGGGCTCTATTCGTGTACTACAGCCTGTTCTTCATCTACGGCGTAATACTGTCACTTAATCCTCCGCTCGAACGGGCTGTTCAGGCGCAATGGAAGCGGGCCGGGGTGATCGGACTTGGCGCGGCCGCATTGATGTTGTCGGGGCTAGGAACCGCGTCTAAACCGCTCAACTGGGTAACAGGGCAATCGCTGGCCGCGATCACGGGATTTTGTTTGGTGGTCTTGGTCTGGGGTCTTGCCGCGCGATTTCTAGCTTTCAGCAACCGCACTTTGCGTTATCTGAACGAATCGACCTTGCCGGTTTACGTTCTTCATCATCTTCCGGTGATTGCGTTTGCATACTTGATCGTGCAGATGCGCTGCGGCATAGGGGTTAAATTCCTGCTGTTGATAACTAGTTCATTGGCAGCCACGATGGTGATTTACCATTTCATTATCCGACCTAATCCGACGCTACGATTCCTGTTTGGAGCGAAACCGGCGCCAAGTAGAGCCGAAAACACGATCATGCCATTAACCCCAGGTCTAGCCGCTGGTCGCGACTGATTGACTCAGAAGTGCAGCACGGACGGAACTGCGGTACTCCCGCCGGCAAAAATGAACGAAACCGTACGGCCTTTGTTGCGCTCGCCGCTATCGCCCTCCTCGGAGCCCTGACGCTTATGATAGGGGAGGGTGACTGTTCCACCATTCAGGCATGGAAGAACGAAAGACCCATGAAGTGTGGGCCCTTTGGCGATCTTCCGGCAGTCACGATAGGCGAGTCCAAACCCAATTGCTGGGGCGGCAAAATGCTTGGTCCGTGGAAAGATGGCAACGGTGTAGATCGCTACGCTTGCCTTTTTGAGCCGGACTCGTCGAATGGCCCTCTACCGCTGGTGATCTTCCTGCATCCGTCGTTATTAAGTGCCGACACAATACATCTGACTAATCTCCTGCACTACCAGAACATCTACCCGCTTAGTGGCGATAGCAAGCGACCCGGGTTCAGCGTACTGGCGCCACAGGGACTAAGCCAGCAGCACCACTACCCGGTTCCCGATGCCAGAGGCAAGGGATGGGATAACTGGTATCGGCAGCTGAGTCCTAGGGGCTCCGTATTGAAGGATGACTACCTTTACCGGGAAAACGTTGACGCCAGCACGATCGATCACTTTGTTGCGGACCAAGTCGCGGCCGGCAAGGTCGATACGCAGCGCGTCTTCGTGACGGGATGGTCAAATGGTGGTGCGATGGGACTTCTCTATGCGCTAAACCGGCCCACCATCGCCGCGTTGGCAGTTTATTCAGCCCCGGATCCGTTTGGCGCGTTCAACGACCCGTGTTCGCAGACACCGGTCAAGAAACGGCCGGCCGACAACGGCGAGGTCCGGATTTACAATCCCGGCTTGCCTGTAATGCACGTCCATAACAACTGCGATGTAGCCGGCCTCTGCCCCAACAGCGAGCATCTGGCAGGCCAACTTCGAGCGATCGGCGTCGAAGCGGAGGACACGATCATCAACTTCGCCGGACAACAGGTCACCCAATGCATGCCGTCCTGTGGAACGAACCCCAACGGCGATACGGACCCCTCATCCGATCCGCTGGGCTGGAGTTTGGGACTGGCCCACCATCTACGCTGGCCGCTTACTTGGACTTCCACCATGTTGGATTTCTTTCGCAGCCATCCCTTTAAGCCCAGGCGGTAGGGGTGGAGTAATCGGCTTTTTTCGAACATAAGGAGAAACTAACGGGGGAGTCTCGACTATTCGCGTGAACGAATTGCGGGCAACCCTGAGGTCTGGCGATTGATCTGGCGCGTATGATTGATCCAAAAATTATTTCTCTCACCGAAAGACCTTAAATGTGTGCTCAATCGGACCTGCCGTCGAACCGATGCGCTGATCCCGCGCACTAGCAGGTTGCGGAAAAAGTGTTTTTCGACCCTGAAACTGTTGATCGAACGGATGTTCCCATGATCTTAGAAGCGCCTATGCTTCGCGTAGATCGATTTATTCCGAGTTTTTCCGCAACCTGCTAGAGGGAGCGACCGTATCCGAAGTCAAGGGCAGCGCGTTGAGGATGAGCAGCAACTTGCGCATCGCGGCTACCAGCGCAACCATATCGCCGCGATGCTCGCCCTCGCGATGCTTCCCCGCTGCTCGCTCAAGACGCCGTGCTACGACACACACGTTCCCACTGCTCCTCGGTAATTTCCAGATTGCCGGCGTATGCGATGTCTTCGTGAAAAGCCCAACGACCGGCTGCCACAAGATGGAGCTTTTGCTGGCTGCGCCGGGCGAGAAACCAGACTCCCACGTCGCCCTCGCTACTCCCCTCGATTAAATCCCAGTCTCGGAAGCATGTCCGGACCAATGTCTGATGCCGTTCTCCCTGAGGCAGGGGACTTATCCGAGCAGAAAAGCGGCGCTCCAGCTCCGTGATAGAAACGACATCGTCGACAGAGACTCGAACCCAGGCCCATGATTCGGCGCGCCTGATGATCTCATCTAGACGACAATGCACGAACGCTGACGCGGTGATTGTTTCCGGTTCTTCGGCCCAGCCGTTAAGAGCAGCCGCTCCAGGCATAAACAGTACCCAGAAGGACTCACCGACGGCGGCGGCGAACGGATGGTGGACTTTAATATTTCGGCGGTGCCCAGTTAGAGGCATCGTGCTTGATCGCGGCCAGATATCGTGGCTGGGTAGTACTGCGCCTTCATCCAACCAGTCTACGTGACTATATGCTTCGAGTGCCGCCCAAGACATCGGCGATCGAGTCGGGGGACGATCCGTCGAACCACAGGTCGCGCAGTGCAGATTCAATTCCTCAGTTGACATTGCGACCCTCTCGATATCGCATAACTATCAGCCGAGCTAACATCGCTACAACGTTGCATTGACGAAAACTCGCGACTATCTGGCCAGATGCCCTCATCGGTTTCGTAAGAGCGTCAATTCACCGCCACGCGCCTTCATGAAGAGAACAGCGATCGATGAACCGTGTCGGTTTCGGACCGGGCGCTCTCGAGACGCGCCATTTCCTCGGTGCAAGATGGTGAGGCTGCATGTACCGCCAATAATGGCGAATCAGCATCTGAAGCGTCGTATGTCCCATCTGTCGCTGAAGCACGCCAGCGGAGCTCCGCGCGGGAGCATTAGCACCGCGTACGTATGTCGGGTTTGCCCAATCGATCGATACTCGACGCCGACCCGCTGCACGATCCGACGCCATAAGCCATGTGCCAGCCGATGGTGATTGAGGCCGCGGCCCTGCTGGTTCCGGAAAACGAAACAAAGCTATTTCGGCTAATTTGTGTCGGGAAGGGTCCGCAACGATTCATTGCAGCAATGTGGAAAATCCTTTGAATTTAAGAAACATTAGATTGACTTAGACCACCATTAGCGCGACCTTCCAGCGTCGAAAACGTCAATACAGTCCAATTCCGCAATGTGGCAATGACGCAGAGTCAATGCTGCATGGTGAGTACCTTTCAACCGCAATTACTTCTTCAGAATTGTCGGAACGGAAATTCCAACTGTATAGACCAATGAAAAACTAAATGAAGAATCTGAAGCTCGCAGCAACTCTGATTCTGGCTGGTATGGTCGTCTCTGCCTTGGCGGCAGCCTACGCGCAGGAAACCGCGACGTCTCGAATGGATCCAACCGCCCCGCTGACGCCCGCGATGGCTGCTCAGTTGTCGCAGAGTGTCAACCGTCCGGTGATCGTTCTGATGAAGAATCAGCTCATCGGTGCGAGCGCAGAGAGCGACCAGGCACCGATGATGAGCGAGCTTAGCCAAGTCAAGGCGAAGCACATCAAGCCCTACCGGCTGGTCAACTCGTTCGCCGCAATGGTGTCCGACGGCGAGGTAGCGCGTCTGAAGGCCAACCCCGCCGTCGCGCAAGTGATCCCCGACGTGGTTCTGCATCTTGCGCCGCATGCTTGGAACGCTGCCTCCTCCGCTCAATCCTCCACGCGGGCAGTCAAGGTGAAGGCCAACACCTCATTGACCCCGAATGTCATCCCCGGCGCATGCGGCACAGGTGGCGCTGTGCTTCTTGAGCCCGAAGCATTGCAGACCACCAACACCGATTCGATCATTCCCGCGGCACTAACCGCGCACTCGCTTGGCATTACTGGAGCCGGGGTCAAGGTCGCCTATATCGCGGATGGTGTGGATCCCAACAACATTAACTTCATCCGTGCGAACAACACTTCGGCTTTCGTCGACTACCAGGACTTTAGCGGTGATGGACCCGGCAATCAGACCGACGGCGGCGAGGCGTTCATCGATTCCAACGCAATCGCGGGCCAAGGCATTCGAGTCTACAACGTCAATGGTTTCAGCGACCAAGCTGATCCCGGCGCATGTAACATCCGGATTGAGGGCGTGGCGCCCGGCGCCGCGCTGGTCGGACTGGACGTGTTTAGCTACGCAGGGGGTAGTACGACTGAATCGAACATCCTGCAGGCAATCGACTATGCGGTTATGACCGACCACGTAGACGTGTTGAATGAGTCGTTCGGCAGCAACCCATTCCCCGATGTAACGGCGGCGGACGCCACCAAAATCTTCAACGACGCCGCAGTCGCGGCAGGCACTACGGTGACGGTCAGCAGCGGCGACGCCGGCACCACCAATACCATCGGCTCGCCAGCATCCGATCCCAACGTTATCGGCGTCGGCGCCTCGACGACACTTCGCTTCTACGCCCAGACCAACTACGGCGCGGCGCGCTACTTCGCGAGCGCTGGATGGCTGGACGACAACATCAGCGCGCTCAGCTCCGCGGGCTTCAGTGAGACGGGCGCAACGGTGGATCTGGTGGCTCCAGGTGATCTCGGTTGGGCCTCGTGCGACGCCAATTCGGACTACTTCGGGTGCACGAACTTCGTAGGGCAACCAACTGCAACTGAGGAAAGCGGCGGCACCAGCATGGCTGCTCCGCTGACCGCAGGCGCCGCGGCCTTGGTCATCCAAGCCTACCGGAATACTCATCATGGCCATTCGCCGACCCCGGCGCTGGTCAAGCAGATTCTGACCAGCACCGCCACCGACCTCGGCGTACCTGCGACCGAGCAGGGCGCGGGCCTGCTTAACAGCTACAAGGCGGTCCTGCTTGCGGAGACGATCAAGACCAGTGATGGATCTCCGTTGCCGGGTGGCCCCTCGCTTTCCGCCAGCTCCCTGATTCTTTCCGTGAACCAACTCAATGCCGTCGGCGCTCCCGGGACACCTGAGAAGTGGCCGGTGACGGTGACCAACAACAGCGCGGTCGCCCAATTCGTGCAAATCAGCGGAAGGACCTTCGGCCCCCTCCAGAATGTGCAGACCGGCTCGGTCACGTTGAACGACTCCACCAGCCCACAGTTCCTGAACTACCAGGGACTATCCAACAACTACGCGACTTTCACTTTTCATGTCGCACCCGGCGTAGCCCGGCTGAATGCCTCGATTGCCTATCCTGGGTCGCCCTCAAATGGATCAAACGCGCGAGCGCGCCTGAGCCTCATAGACCCGCAGGGCCGGTTCGCCGCGCACTCGATTCCACAAGGCGTCGGAAACTTCGGCAATGCGGACGTCCGGGAACCGGCACCAGGGACCTGGACCGGCGTCATCTTCTGCGACGTCGCCTCCCGTGGCGGCACCAACGGAGTCATCCCATGGCAAGTATCGACTCAGCAGTTCGTGCCATTCGGCTCGATCTCCAATCCGTTGCTTTTTCTGTTTCCCGGACAGAGCCAGACCATCTCGGTGACCGCCTCCACACCGTCGAGTCCCGGTGATGCTGCGGGGTCGATCATCCTGACTTCGTCGGCCGGCGGGATGGATAGTTATCTGGGTTTCGAGAGCAACTCGATCCCGGTCACCCTGCGCAGCTTGGTAAACCTTGCCAATGGCGGCGCGTTTAGCGGCGTGCTGACCGGTGGCAACGGACGGATTTCCAATGTGGGGCAGGTCGACTATTACCAATTCAACGTCGGTCCCGGTCACACCAGCATCACGGCCAACGTGTCGCTGTCGAACGACATCGGCGATACGGTTAACGCCTATCTCATCAGTCCCGATGGTGTGGGGCGCGGCTATGCCCAGAACAGCGTGAATGGAGGATCCAACAGCCTGTCGCTAACCGCCTACGTCCTCAATCCTCCCGTCGGCAGCTGGACCCTGATTGTGGACTTCGGCCAGCCGGTCGTTGGCGATGAGGTCTCGCAGCCATTCACTGGCAATATCAAGCTGGACAACGTAACTGCTACGGCGACCGGCCTGCCGAACAGCGCAAGTATCCAGTTGCCTGCGGGAACCCCCGTAACCATACCAGTGTCGATCACGAACAACGGGGCCGGACCTGGGGCATTCTTCATCGACGCGCGCCTCAATACCACGACCAGCCTCCCACTTGCGTCATTGGCATCGCAGCCATACCAGTTGCCCAACACGGCGCTACTGCCGTGGTTGGTGCCGACCCAGACCTCGAGCGTTCAGGTTGCGGCATCCGCGACGCTGCCGGTTGAATTTGACTTTGCCCCATTCACCGGCGATCCGGATGTGTTCGGCGCGCCTACCACCACCGACAACGCGGCCGGCTCATACACTCCGAGCGGGGGAACCGTACAGCCGACCTTATGGTACGTCAGTCCGGACGAGATAGGACCTTACCCGGGGCCGGCGCCCAGCGGGACCGTGGACATCTCGGTGACCGCGACCACCAAGGCATTCGATCCGGCAGTCACCAGCGATAGCGGAGATGTTTGGACGGCGTCGATCAGCGGCAATGCCATTGTTACTCCGATGACCGTTAACCCCGGCGGTACCGGAGTCATCATGGTAACCATTACGCCATCAGGCAGCTCGGGTACGGTCGTGAGCGGTACGCTGTACCTTAATGACTTCTTCAATCTCTCGGGCACGCAACCCGCCGACGAGGTGGCGGCGTTTCCATATACGTACAGCATCCGGTGATGCGGGAGGGGCGAGCATTACCGACACGATGTCGATAGAAGGCTTGAGTGGGTTTGTTTTTCCATTTTGGCGGGCGCGGTGCCGGACCCCGATGTTTCCCGGTGCCCCGATCCGTCGATCCGACGAAGTGGCTTTGTTTTTTCACTTTTCCAATTTCCAGTTCCCGGTTCTGCTCCTCATCCGGCGCGCCTCGAAACCGAAAAATCTTTGAGTTTCCTGCATTTAATGGGTTTGTTTTTGCAAATTCGTATACTCGCGTGTGATCCCATAAACGGCGATGGCGCCCTCGAGGGGCGCCACACAATGATGCTAGCACATTTCCTTGAGGGCCGCATTTCCCGCACCCCTGCGCACCCAGCAGGTGGCGTTCAGGGCACGCAGTACTGCGACGGACCGGAGGCTTCGGCCGCAACGCAGCTCTGAATCGGGGTGACCACTGGAGTCGCGAGGCCGATCAATTGACTTACGCTGTTGCCCTCCAAATTCGCCACAAAGACATTGCCCGATCCGTCCAGCGCTACCGAGAAAGGTTCGCTGAAGGCCGCGCCAGCAGGGGCGAAGTTGAGCCCGGTTGCGTAGCTGCTCGCGGCGGTCAACTCGCTCACGCTGTTGCCTACCCCATTCGCGACAAACACGTTGCCTGATCCGTCCAGCGCTATAGAGATGGGATCGTTGAAGTTCGCGTCCATGGAGGCGAAGTTGGCGCCCGAAGTCCCATAGCTGGGTGCTGTCAGCTCGCTCACACTGTTGTTGAATTCATTTGCCACAAAGACGTTGCTTGACCCGTCCAGCGCCAGCGAAACGGGTTCGCTGAGCATCGCAGCCGAAGGGGCGAAGTTGAGGCCGGTCGCGTAGCTGCTCGCCTGGGTCAGTTCGCTCACGCTGTCGCCGCCGGCATTCGCCACAAAGATGTTGCCTGACGGGTCCAGCGCCAGCGACATCGGAATGTCGAAGCTCGCGGCCACAGGAGCAAAGTTGGAGCCCGACGTGCCATAGTTGGGCGCCGCCAGCTCGCTCACGCTATTGTTGAATTCATTCGCGACAAAGACGTTGCTTGAGCCGTCCAGCGCCAGCGCAACGGGTTCGCTTAACGCAGCGTCCCCCGGTGTGAAGTTGAGGCCGGTGGCATAGCTGCTCGCCTGCGTCAGCTCGCTCACGCTGTCGCCGAACAAATTCGCGACAAACACGTTGCCCGATCCATCAAGCGCCAAGGAGACGGGGGAGTCGAATGCCGCATTCATCGGCGCAAAGTTCAACCCGGTCGCGTAGCCGCTCGCCGCAGTCAGCTCGCTCACGCTGTCGCCCCCGCCATTTGCGATAAAGACGTTGCCCGATGCATCCAGCGCCACCGCTGCAGGACCGTCAAAGTTCGCACCGGAAGGGGCATAGTTGAGCGCGATTTCCCATCCATCGGGGGGCGAACTGAGCGAGGGCTGGAAGGGCGCATTCGGAGTGGCCAAGGCCAACAGGGCGGCGACGTTATTCGCCGGATTTCGTGCGATCGATTGCGCCGCTGCCAGCGTGTCCCTGATGTCCGGAGTCGTCGAACAACCGACGCTATAAGTCGCTCCTGGTGTGGCATCGCAAAAGAGCGTCTGACATGGAGTCGAGGCAAGTGAACCAGTGTTCACGCACGACGCGATGATGTCGGCCAGCGTGTTAAGTCGCAGGAGGCCATCGCAATTTGCCGGCGGCGACATCGACGCTCACGCTGCGGATGTCGGCAAGAAGTTCGAAGGACCACCGCTCACGGAAAGATTGCTCGGATTTATGCTGACCAAGTTGGCGATGGTGGCGAAAGCGTTGGCAAGCCCGCCGAGGTTGCTGATGGGCGCGCCGATATCATTTCCCCTCGCGTTGGCGAATTGCTGCAGCGCCCATTGTCCCGCAATCGTGGTCAACTCGTTGATGACGACGTTGGTTGAAGGCTGGATCTCATCGCAGGGACCGAGCGCCGCCATCATCGCGATCGCGTTGTTGCCACCGCTCCCGGAGTCACCACCGACCGCGACGAGGTAGGTTTCCGGAGAGATACCAGGTACACAAGAACCCGTGTCACAAACAGTGGTTGCGGCTTGGACATCTCCTGCCATGGGATCGATCAGAACAATTGGTACGGGACAGTTAAACGTAGCGATGTTCCATTTGCCGTTGCTGTCGGTAGTGGTGGTGGCCAAGACCGAGGCCGCGGAGCCGTATCCGCTGTCTCCTGCGGCATAGAGGGTCACCGTCGACCCCGAGACGGGGTTCTGTCCGCCTTGCATCACGCCGTGGAGATGGTGTTTGGCCGACGGTGCGTTATTGCCCCCGATGCCTCCCGCTCCCGATCCTCCGCCACCGCATCCCGCCATCATCAACATTACGGCGATCAGCGCCGGGACGACCTTCGCAGACGATCCGCTTCCGCGATTTATTGCGTGCACCAAGTGATCCCCCACCAGGTAATTTGTGACCCAGCGCGCCCTCCTAGGGCACGCAGTACTGCGTCGAATTGAGCTTCTCGGCAGCCACGCAGCTCTGGATCGGCGTTACCACCGGAGTTGCCAGGCCGATTATCTCACGCTGTTGCCGCCTTCATTTGCCGCAAAGACATTGCCTGATCCATCCAGCGCCAATGAAACCGGACCGTTGAACCCCGCTCCCCCAGGGGCGAAGTTGAGCCCGGTGGCGTAGCTGCTCGACTGGGTCAGCTCGCTCACGCTCCCGCCGGAAACATTCGCCACAAAGATGTTGCCTGACCCGTCCAGCGCTAGCGAAATGGGGCCGTTGAAGTCCGCACCCGCAGGGGCGAAGTTGAGCCCGGTGGCATAACTGGGTGCCTCCAGTTCGCTCACGCCGCCACCTCGACCTTCATTCGCCACAAAGATGTTGCCCGACCCGTCCAGCGTTAAAGCACGAGGATTGTTGAACGCCGCGCCCTCAGGTGCGAAGTTGAGCCCAGTGGCGTAGCTGCTCGACTGCGTTAGCTCACTCACGCTCCCGCTGTTTCGGTTGCCTAGAAAATTCGCCACAAAGACGTTGCCCGATACGTCCAGCGCCAGCGAGCGGGGCAGGGCAGACCCCGCGCCCGAGAGGGAAAAGTTGGAGCCCATGCCGTAGCTGCTCGACTCCGTCAGCTCGCTGACGCTCCCGCCCGAGAACGGAAGTAGGTTCGCCACAAAGACGTTGTCTGACCCGTCCAGCGCCAACGAGACCGGGTCGTCGAACATCGCGCCCGAGGGGGCAAACTTGGAGCCGGTCGCGTAGCTGCTCGCCGCCGTCAGTTCGCTCACGCTGTTGCCATTGGAGTTCGCGACAAAGACGTTGGCCGATCCGTCCAGTGCTAGTGAGAATGGTTCGTTGAGCATCGCGCCCGAAGGGTTGAAGTTGAGTCCGATGGCGTAACTGGTCGCCACCGCCAACTCGCTCACGCTCCCATTGCTGCTGCCACTGCATTCGATCCCGCAGTTCGCCACAAAGACGTTGCCCGATCCGTCCAGCGCCAGTACGTCGGGTGCGTCGAACAACGCGCCGGAAGGGGCAAAGTTGAGCGCGATTTCCCATCCATCGGGGATCGCAGCGAGCGTGGGCTCGAATGGCGCATTCGGAGTCGCCAATGCGAACAGGCCGGGCACGTTGTTAGTGGGATTCTGCGCGATAAAATGCGCTGCGCCCAGCGTGTCGCTAACCTGCGCCGGTCCTGAGCAGGTGCCGCTGAAGCTGTCACCCGGGGTGGCATCGCAAAAGAGCGTCTGACATGCCATCGAGGACCGCCCGCTGCTGTTCACGCATGCCGCGATGATGTCGGCCAGCGTGTTGAGGCGCTCGAGCCCATCGCAGTTCACCGGCGGCGTTCCCGAGGCGCATTGCGCTGCGGTCGGCAGGAAGCTCGACGGTCCACCGCTCACCGAAAGATCGCTTGGATTCGTATCGACCAGGTTGGCGATGGTGGCATAGGCATTGGACAGACCGGTCAGGTTGGTAATCGACGTACCGATGTCCTCTCCGCCAGTGTTGTCGGCGAACTGCTGGAGCGCCCACTGCCCTGCGATAGTGGTCAACTCGTTGATAACAACCGTGGTCGAAGCCTGGATCTGATCGCACGGCCCGACCGCCGCCATCAGCACGATGGCGTTGTTGTCGCCGCTGCCGGAGTCACCGCCAAACGCGAGGAGGTAGGTCTCGGGAGAGATTCCCATACCGAGCCCGGGGCGCACGGATCTCCCCTGAGCGTCGCCGGCGATGGTCGCGCCAGGGACAATTGGAGAGGGACAGGTAAAACTGTTGATGCTCCAGTTGCCGTTACCGTCGGTAGTGGTGCTGCCCAATACCGCCGTATCGGTGGAGCGATAACCAGTGTCCGTCGTGGCGATCAGATATACCGATGCGCCGGCGACCGGGTTCTGTCCGCCATGCATCGCGCCGTGAAGATGGTGTTTGGCCGACGGTGCGTTATTGCCGCCGATGCCTCCCGCTCCCGAGCCTCCTCCGCCGCATCCCGCGGCCATCAACATTAAAGCGATAAGCGCCGCGAGGACCTTCGCAGACGATCCGTTTCCGCGATTTATTGAGTGCACCAACTGATCCCCCACCAGGTAATTGGTGACGCAGGCGCGTCCTCCTAGGGCACGCAGTACTGCGTCGAATGGAGCTTCTCGGCTGCCACGCAACTCTGGACCGGAGTGACTACCGGGGTCGCCAGCCCAATCAGTTGAGTCACGCTGTCTCCTTCACCATTCGCCACAAAGATGTTTCCTGACCCGTCCAGCGCCAGTCCTTCGGGCTCGCTAAACGTCGCGCCCGATGCGGCGAAGTTGAGCCCGGTGCCGTAGCTGCTCGACTTGGTTAGCTCGCTGACGCTGCCGCTGTTGCCAGTGCCACTGCAGGTGGTCCCGCAGTTCGCCAGAAAGATGTTGCCCGACCCGTCCAGCGCTATCGAGATGGGAACATCGAACATCGCGCCGGAGGGGGCGAAGTTGGAGCCCGAGGTGGCGTAGCTGCCAGCCGTCAGTTCGCTCACGCTGTTGCCGAAAAGATTCGCCACAAAGACGTTGCCGGACCCGTCCAGCGTCAGAGAGTAGGGTGCATCGAACATTGCGTCCGAAGGCTTGAAGTTGAGGCCGGTGGCGTAGCTGCTCGCCGCCGTCAGTTCGCTCACGCTGTTGCCGCTACGATTCGCCACAAAGACGTTGCCCGATACGTCCAGTGCCAGCGAAATGGGATTGGTGAACACCGCACCCGTGCTGTTGTTGAAGTTGAGCCCGGTGCCGTAGCTGCTCGACTCCGTCAGTTCGCTCACGCTGGAGCCTGAAAAATTCGCCACCAACACGTTGCCCGATCCGTCCAGCGCTAGCGCGAAGGGAATGTCGAAATTTGCCCCTGCGGGTGTGAAGTTCAGCCCAGTCGTGTAGCTGCTCGCCGCCGTCAGCTCGCTCACGCTGTTGCCTTGATTCGCCACAAAGACATTGCCCGATCCGTCCAGCGCCAGCGAAACGGGGAGGTTGAACATCGCGCCCGAGGGGGTGAAGTTGAGCCCGGTGGTGTAGCCGGTCGCCACCGTCAGCTCGCTCACGCTCCCCAGGAAGGTGTCATTCACCACGAAGACGTTGCCAGATCCGTCCAGCGCCAGCGAAACGGGAAAGTTGAACATCGCGCCCGAGGGGGCGAAGTTGAGCGCGATTTCCCATCCGTCGGGCGTCCCTGCGAGCGAGGGTTCGAACGGCGAATTCGGGGTCGCCAATGCGAACAGCCCGGCCACGTTGTTAGTGGGATTTTGCGCGATCAAGTGCGATGCTGCCAGCGTATCGGTGGGAATCGGCTCGCAAATCGTCTGGGTCCGCCCGCTGATGGTTGGACACATCGGCATGGTATCGGCCAGCGGATCGGTAGACATCGGCGGAAAAGTGCAAACGCCGCCGGTGAAGATTCTTCCTGGAGTTGCGTCGCAAAAGAGCGTCTTGCACGCGGTCGAGGTCGCCCCGCTGCTGTTCACACATGCCGCGATGATGTCGGCTAGCGTGTTGAGGCGCTCGAGGCCATCGCAGTTTGCCGGTGGCGATCCCGCACCACACTGCGCGGCGGTCGGCAGAAAGCCTGACGGATCACCACTTACAGAAAGATCGCTGGAACTTACGTCGTCCAGGTTAGAAACGGTGGCATACGCATTCGACAGCCCGCCGGCGTTGCTGGTCGGCGCACTGATGTTCTTACCGCTCGATTCGGCGAATTGCTGCAGCGCCCACTGCGCGGCAATCGTAGTCAACTCGTTGATGATGACCGTGGTTGAAGTCTGGATGTGGTCGCATGGACCCAGCGCGGCCATCAGCGCAATCGCACTGTTAGGCCCGCTACCGGAGTTACCACCGGTTGCCACGAGGTAGGTTTCGGGCGAGAAACAGTTTGGGGTGGGACAGGTGAACGAAGCGATGTTCCAGTTGCCGTTGCTGTCCGTACTAGTGCTGGCCAATACCGAGGCTGCGGAGCCATATCCGCCATCGCCGGCGGCATAGAGGGTAACAGTCGCGCCAGAGACTGGATTCTGTCCGCCATTCATCTCGCCGTGGAGGTGATGTTTGATCGACGGTGCATTACCGCCGCCGATGCTTCCCGACCCGCCTCCGCCGCATCCCGCGAACATCAGCATGCTGGCGATCAGCGTCGGGACAACCCGCGCACACAATCCACTCGCACGATTTCTCGCACCCATCCGCCGTTCCCCTCGGAGTAACTCTCTGATTTACGATCCAGAAAAAGCGTTGCCCGGAGCCGCCATTCAGTAGCGAAAGGGCTAATGCTCTTTTGGTTCGCTATGGGATGATCGAGAACGGTAACGGCTTCTGATGAAAGGTATGAGGCCGATGCCCGCAGCAATAAGCCCGAGCACCACGGATGGATTTTCCGGAGAGTCCACGCATCCGCCGAACGCAAACGCCGAGCTTGCGGCACAATTAAGGATCGCCACCCCGAGGACTGATACTAAAGCCAGCCTTCGCATTTCCCTTCCCCCTGATATCGCGGAACCGATGATATCGCGGAACCGATCCGCTGCTTATATCTAGTTTGAATCGTATAAGGCAAATACAAGGCTACAATCGTTCTAAATTGCTCCGCTTGCCATCGATTGATGCCGGCCGGGGTCATGCCCTGCCACAAACTTTTCGAAGTTCCGGATTAGATCCGATCCGTTGCTAGTAGGGGGTCGCTTTGCTTCTATCGATGAGGTTCGCGACCGGAACCATCGAGGTGGGCCTCGCGAGTCCGACCGACGGTTGGTCAACATCGCGCAGCACATCGTATACGCCAAGTTGAGTGTGTGCGCGGCCAAGTCGATTACGATGTAGGCGTTCGCGAATTTTCGCGATATGGTCGCGCAGTACTTGATATCGAGGCGATTACAGAAAGGCCCGGATGCCTCCCGCTTGCTCGCGGGAGTGCGCGGCTGACATCGCGACCGAAGGCGCGGAAGGTCCGTGAAGCAAGTCTGAGTGAGGAGGATGAAATGGTGTGCCGTCTACCAGCGTCCGTATCCCTTCTCATCATTGCCGTTTGCGCGGCCGTTAGCGCGATAGCCGTCGCCTCGATCGCCTATGCTTCCAATGGCTATCTCGGAGTTGCCCTCGGTGATTTACCGACCGGTTTCGCGGGACGCGGTGCGGTCGTGCAGGCGATCGCCCCCAATAGTCCAGCGCAACACGCAGGACTGTCGGCGAGGGACATCGTCGTTGCGGCGGATGGCAGTGCGATTGGCTCGGCGGCGCAATTGCGAAAGTATGTTGTCTCAAAAAATCCCAACGACCCGCTGACCCTCGATGTGATGCGCTGGAATGGCATGAGCTGGGCGCGTCAAACGATCAATGTGACGCTTGCCGCCACGCCAGGATCCGCATCGAGCGCTGCCGCTCCCGATTTCCCACCGCCCGAGGCGCTCGCGCCGCCATCATCTCCCGCAGCTGCGCCTCCCGGAGCGCCGGTCGCGCCCACCCACGCAAGCGCCGCACCTCCAGCATCGCTTGGATCGATCAAATGGGTACGCTTCACGGATCCCGCGGAACAATCGTTCAGCCTGGATGTGCCGTCGGGATGGAAAACTGAAGGCGGGCTGGTTCGAAGGGGTCCCATCAGCATCGACCCGTTTGTTCGGAGCCTTGCGCCCGACAACTCGATCTATCTTCTGCTCGGCGATCCCGACATTCCTGGATATGCATTGCCCACACGGCTAGGCGCGCAACTGGGACAGCGTGAGGGGCGCCTTTACAATGCTGGCCACGCGACCGAAATGATAATGCATTACATCCCCGGCGAGGATTATGCGCGCCTCTTCGGTGCGGCCACGTTCTCGAAGTTGTGCGGCGATGTAAGGCTGGTTAAAAGCGTTAACCGGCCGGACCTGGCGCAACTCCTGCGCCCCGCCGGCTCGATGGCGCGGATGGATGGTGGCGAGGCGTTCTTTTCCTGTACTCACGATAAGAGTCCCGCCAAAGGCTACATGCGGGCCGTGACCTATATCCTGCAAAATGGCGAGATCGGAACCTGGGGTTTGGTATTGCTTGGCGGCTTCATCGCTACGCCGGGTCAGTTCGATGAAAGCACGGCGATACTCGATCATATGATCGTCTCATACAAGGAGAACCCTGAATGGACGGCGCGCCAGAATCAAATTACGCAAGCCACTAACGCCAGTATCATGCGGGAGCATCAAGCCTTCATGGCGAACGCGCAGCGGCAATACCAGGCCGCGTCGCAACAGCTATCGCAAGAGTCTCAGCGGTACGAGGCGATGTCGCATCAAATGGATCAGAATTTTCAACCCATGGATGACGTCATTAACGGGGTCAATCACTACGTCAATCCAGGCACTGGCGAGCGGCTGGACCTCGACAACACACACGCCTATCAGTGGTCCAACGGAATCGGGGGAACCGCGGGGACCAATACGGATCAGCCTCCGCCGGGCCGCGGATGGACTAAACTGGAGCAAGTCCCCGGCGTAAGTCCTTAGAGAGATGCCGAATCAACTCTCTACGCTTTGAGCGCGCTGCCATCAAGTATTCGATGCGCGTCCCACGACGCACGATTTCCGCCAATTCACCTCCGGACGGTCCGGCTAATAATCGGGGAAGGTTCCGCCCGGACTCGTGAATGGCGAGGTGTAGCTATAGTTGGAGATCGTTTGGTCAGGCGCAAAATTCTCCGGCACGCTGACCGAGTTATCCTGAGCATAAAAAGGCTGGCCGAAGATTCCGAAGGCATTGCCACTGCCGGTACCGAAATCGATGGCGCTCACACCAACGTGATGTACCAGTGGAATTCCGAAGTCCAGACGCACCGGAATCTGCAATGTTCCGCGCGTACCAGCTATCCGCAGACCTAATCCGACCGAAGCCAGAAAGTTCGAGGCCTCGAAGGAACGTCCGCGACCCCAGACCTCGCCGCCATCGAAAAAGCCGACCGCACCAAGCGACATTAAATGGAACAGGTCCTGTGCGATCGTCACGCGATCCTCGAGATGCATCAGCAGGCGGCGCGAGCCGCCGATGAAGTTCACCGGATAGCCGCGTAAACCACCGTCGTCACCGCCCGCGACGAATTCGTGATCGCGAAAAAGTCCGCTCGAAAGATCTCCGCGCGCATCGGCTACGAAGGTTTGCGGAAGATGCATGAGCGCGGGCAAGCGCTGATAGACGATCCCTTCCGCGGTCACAAACGAATCGCGCAACTGGCCGGCCCCTTCGCGGCCCGCGGCCTGAAGATATAGCCACGAATAAGTGTCGTCGCTTAGCTGTCCGCCCAGACTCAGAGAGCTTCCCAGCACCAGTTCATTGTTGCTCGCCCCTAACGCCTGCGGCGAATAGCCGACACGCAGGCCGTATGCGAACCCAAGATCCTTGTCTTCCGGATGACCTAGTTCGTCAAGGAAGTAGGTCTTGATGAAATGCGGCCACCATTCCGTGTAGGTCGCTTCGAGCGCATGTGTGCGGCGATCATCGAGGCCGAGCTTCGCGATCGTCGGATAGTTTCGCGCGCGCGTGAAAGTGTCGTCCCATTCCTGATAACGCAGACCGATGCGTCGCACCAGGTCATGGGTTGCTACCAGCGCGAGATCGCCCTCGCCGGCCAGCGTCGTCTGAATGCGACGAAAAGTGATCGGCTCTTGCACGGGATCAGCAAACAGCCTTTCGCGGTCTACGATGTACGAGGGCGCCAGGGTTAACGAGAAGGGAACCTGGAGAGAGTAAAAGGGATACTCCAGCAAAAGAGATCGAATTCGGCCGTCGGTATCTTCGGCGCCGACTGCGAGCAGGTGCCAATGGGTGCCGAATACGCGCGGATCGTTGTAACCGAGGATATTCAGTCGGCGATAGAGTTCGGTGCCGCTGTAAGCCTCAGCCGCCTTGCCGAATCCCAACAGATTGTATTCAGCGATTCCTGCGCCCCCCGTGACGTGTCCTCCGCCCAGGAAAGCGAGGCTGACCTTAGGTTCCAAGGTCCACGCATCCTCCGTGACCAAATCGACATCGGCAACGGCAGGATCGTTTTGATCGGCAAGGGAAGTGACTTCGGCGTCACGGAAAAGCCCGATCGATCGCAAATTGCGCTCGGTTTCCGCCAGCAGGGATGGATCGTCCACATCGCCAGGATGAAAAAGCAGTTCGCGATCGATCACGCTTTCCCGCGTTTTGATGTGGATCCGGTTAGCCCATCCAATGATATCCAACCCGTCGGGCCCGTTGAGGCGGCGAAACTGCGCGCCTAGCGGAAACTGATCCATCCAGGCATCGTCGCCAAACAGCCCCTTCCTTTGTTCCTCTTCGGTAAAGACGTTGTATCGAATGATTCTGACGTGACGAATTATACGATGGCCAAACTGCGCTGGTGGGTCGCTGCAAATCGCCGGTCGCGCCGTTGCGGCAACCATCGCCACGCCGGTAACGATGATTGTAAGGCTGACACGAATCGCGGTTTTGAATTTCAGCTGCTTAGTCAATTCCCATCCACATCCAACTCCAACCGACGGAACAAATATCCTTACCGATGCTTCAACTGCAAGGTGTGTCGCTTAACGCGATGCGCCATAGTCTAAGATGGTGACGGTAACCTATGGAGCAGACGCCAGATCCTGGGCTTCCAATGCGAGAAGATAGACCGGCTACCTCGAGTACCGATGCCGCGGCATTGCTTATCTCGATGTTGCGCGGATGCGCGCGTGGTGCAGCGTTTCTTTTTCGCTGCGCGGGGAGCATCGATGCGGCGATGGGGCGGATCATCGAGGCCCGCAACTTAAGGACTCAAAATCGAAGCCAGGCTCTTTCGCTGATCGGATCCGGCGCCATTCTGATCTCCGCTTTCGCCCCGCTCATGAATGTACCGGTGGTTGGCGCGGTGACCTACTTCAATGGCGACAGTAAATTTGCGATCGGGACCGGCGTGGTGCTCGTCGCGCTCGGAATAGCGTCGCTCGCAATAGCTCTAGTCGAGAAATATTCGTGGCTCTATCCAGCGGGACTGTGTTCGATGCTGATTGCGATCGGAACCATCGTCAGTTGGAAAGCATACGTTGCACATGTGAGCAACTCACCCAGCCCTCCGGCGTCCGGGCTACTCGATTACTTCACCCAGTCCGCATCGAAAGGGCTGGTTGGGCATTCGAGTCTATCCTTCGGATTGCCGCTGCTGACTTATGGGGCCGTGCTGGTGATGTTGGCGGCTTTGCTACGACCGCGTGAAGGTCGGACGTTCAATTCCGAACCGCAACCACATTGATCAGAGTTTCCTCACGATCCACGGCCGGCACGACGCCAAACCATCGTTCCATGATCGCGAGGTCCGCCCGACTCCACCACAGGTACGGATAGGACACCGACTGCGGGCGAATTTCAAAACCCGCGTCGCGAATCATCGCGAGATACGGATGGTTCGATGCATCGCGCTTCGCCGGCAGCAGAATCGAGCGCATGAATCATGGTCTTGGTCACCATACCTATTCACTCCGCGACCGGGTCGGGACCGAGCGGCGCTTGCAACCGGAAACCGAATCGATACGCGAGCGACAACGCATAGAAGGCGCTTTTGAAGGCCAGGAACGGAGCCGAATACCGCCAGCCGCGCTGCAGGTTGCCGGCGAGGATTGCAACCAACCCTGCGCGCATTCGAAACTTGTCGCTGGGCGCCATGAACATGCTGCGCAGCACGGGGTGGTTGATGCGGTATATCAGCCACCCGATTTTTTCCATCGATTTGCGCATTCGGCGCTCCGCCTTACGCGCGAGGGCGAGGCCGGCCTTGGGATTATTGAGCCAGGTCATCGCGACCTCGGCGCCGATCTCGCCGGCCGTCATCGCGAGCAGCACACCGCTGGAAAAAACCGGATCGATGAATCCGAACGCGTCTCCGATCATGAAGAATCCTTCGCCGCATGCTGATCTCGCGCGATAGGAGTAGTTCCCGGTCGTAGTCACTTCCGAGGCGAGCACCGCGCGTGACATGCGCGGTGCAACGGTAGGGCTCTCGCGCATCTTCGCGAAGAAGAGATCCTCGACGCTGCCGCTGCGAGCCTTGAACGCCGCCTGATTGCCCACGAAACCGACGCTCATGATCTCACCCGGAAGCGGGATCATCCAGAACCATCCGTCCTTGACCAAGTGCACCGTGATGTAGCCGGCCATTTCCCCGACTCTGAAATCGACGCCGCGAAAATGGGCGAACACCGCGGCGCTGGAGTTGTGCTTGTTTGCCTCCTTGACCCGGAACTTGTCGGCGAGAAAAGTGTCCCGGCCCGAGGCGTCGAGCACCAGCTTCGGAGCGAAGATGCGAGACTGCCCGAGCGAGCTCGCGGTTGAAACGTGAGCGCGCGCGCCGTTGGCGCCGAAAGCAACCTCCGTCACCCGGGTGCGCTCGAAGGTGCGCGCGCCTTTGCCCCGCGCGTTGGCGAACAATGCCTCATCGAAGTCGGCGCGTTTGACCTGGTAGCTGTGGGTATAGTCCTGATCGAGTCCGAGCGCGAAGTTAAACGCGACGCTCTTTCCGGTCTCGTCGGAGACAAACTCTGCGCCCGGTTTCAGCACTCCCATCGCGGCGATTTTGTCCGAAATGCCGAGCCGCTCGAACACCGCCAGATTGCGCGGCAGCAGCGATTCACCGATGTGGAAGCGTGGATGCGAGTCCTTCTCGACCAAGACGACGTCGCCTCCGCGATCGGCAATCAGCGCCGCCGCAGTGGATCCCGCCGGGCCTCCGCCGATTATGAGGACGTCGCACTGTTCCGCATCGGACGACGAGCGACCGGCGCGCGCTGCATCGCTACTGTGCATTCGCAAAATCTCTCTTGTGAGGAATCCGGGAGTGGGGCGTCAGGTCGGAAATCCTTCAAACTGTATACTACGGTTGGGACGCCGTCGGAAGAATTTCGCGCGCAGAAATGGAACCCGCACCATAAGCGCGATTCTCACCTCTGGAAGAAACCTTCAATTCTGATTGATGTATCCCGGTGAAAAAGCAACAATGCCGCGCCGGATACTCAGAGCGACCGTCGAACGATTAAATGTGCGTGAGTAAATGTGCAAGGGGCATGTTTTCTAAGGCATCCGCCTTCAAAGGGAAATTCAAATGAACAAGTCCATCCTATCTGGGTCGCTCGCGGTTCTGGTCGTTCTGTCCGCCTGTCATCGCGCGCCACATGAGGCGCAGGAGGCGGCACCAGCATCAGTGGGCCAGGCGCAACCATCCGCGCCGGCCGCGGCGCCTGCATCTGCTCAGGCCAGCTCCGCCTCCGGTCAGCCTCTACCTGAAGGAAAGATGGTGCCGTTTGCCGATGTGCTGACGACGTATGGATCACAGCTGCCCGGCGTAACCTTTTACTTCGATGACCAACCGCACCCAAAAGTCGAGAAGACGCTCGGCGAGTATGTTTCGAACCGGAAGACTAACGCCTTTAACAAGACCGACGCGGAAGCGTGCCAGTGGGCAGCATTTGATGCTCTGAAGACATTTCATCAGCGCGCGATAAGCGAAGGCGGCAATGCCGTGATCAATATCCACAGCTACTACAAGAAAAATGAACTTTCCGATCCAGCTAATTACGAGTGTCATGCCGGACACGTGGCAGCCGGGGTCGCGTTCAAGGGAACCGTCGTCAAGTTGGCCAAGTAAGAGACGTTTCTCTTTGCGCGACTAGTCGAACTTTCGGATGGCGAGGTCTGCAAGGCAGTTGGCCGAAGCCGACTCCTTGGGCGCGATGGCGACTCCGATTGCATAGTCACCGCGGAGCTCGTCAGCCGCGAAGAACCATCGTCGACCATCGATGTGGCTTTGCCAGATACCTGTCGCAGGCGCCGCGGCAAAATAGTCGCGACCGTCCGCCAGCATCGGGAATCCGATGCCATGAGCCTTGGCCAGTGCTTCCCGCAGCGTCCAGATTCGATAGAAGTCCGCGACCCCGCCGCATTGGACGGCCTGCTTTTCCTGGGGTCCGAACGCATAGGCTGCAATCTCGGAAATCGGCCGAGCCGGGTCCCGAAATTCTATATCAACGCCGATCGCGCCGAGGTCAGTGATCGCCGCGGCGGCGAGCCATCCACTATGACTCATCGAGACATCAATTCCGCTTGGCCCCTTTGATGTGACGAGGATCGGCTTCCCATCCGCATTTTCTGTCAGTTGCCACGCGGAAGCCCGGCAGCCGACCTCGCGCTCGAGGAGATCGCGCAGCAGGGATTTGGCCGCATCTCGTTGCTTCCGGTGCCGCAACCGTCGATCGAAGTTGGAGCGGTTTTCGGAGCCTATGCCTGAGGCGCCTTCCATCGATCCTGTCGCAGCTCCGACAATGTTTCGATATGCGACCGCTAACATTCCACGCCTCATCTAGATTACCCTTACACTACCTTTTCGCAGCGCAGCGAAGTAAATTGCAACTTGCCATCCATTGATCGAAAATACGACGGTTTCTTTAAATCGGAATGACATCCAACACGGATAAATTCTCCACGCCCGCGCGCGTCCGGGTCACGGATTGGATGGCGTGCGGCGTGGGTCTGGAAAGCCGCGAGGATTGGATCTCATGGCTGCATGGCGAGAAAAACCCGCGGCATGATTCCGCACCAGTGGCGGCGACTTTGCCGTCGATGCTGCGTCGTCGAATCAGCGTCATCGGGCAGATGGCCTTTCGCGCCAGCTATGCGCTCTCCGAGAACTCAACGGCTCGCTTTATCTTTTGTTCGCGGCACGGCGAGTTTCAAAGAACGCTGAACATCCTGACATCGCTCGCCGCGCAACAGCCGGTTTCGCCTGCCGAGTTCAGTCTTTCCGTCCACAATGCGCTCGCTGGTCTGCTTTCGATCGGGTGGAAAAACACCGCCGGTCATACGACGATCGCGGCGGGGGCCGACAGCTTCGGTTCCGCGATGCTCGATGCCATCGCATGTTTGAACTCCCAACCGAGCGAGCCGGTTATGCTGGTCTATTTCGACGACCTCCTGCCCGCGCCGTACGACGAATTCGCCGATGACGGCGAAACTTGTGTCGCGCTCGCCTTGCTTCTCAGCTCGCCTCATGACGATGGCGGAGATTTGACGCTAGCGTTCCAGCCGCGTAGTCGCGACGCGACCCCACTCTCGGCCAGTGGCCAGGCGCTCGACTTCCTGCGCTTCATGCTCTCGGGAGAGCCCGCGAGGACGTCGATCGGCGAGCGCCTGCAGTGGCGATGGCAGCGCAGTGCTTAAGCGCGCGTTCTATCTATGGCGGTTAGTATGGACGGCGTTCGCTTTTGCGGCGCTCGGCGTCGGCGGATTCCTTCTCGCGATGACGGTGATCCCGATCGTCACCTTGTTCGTGAGTGACCCTCGCACCCGCAACCGACGCGCGCAACTCATCATTCGCGAGAGCTTTCGTCTCTACATCGCAATGCTGCGGGTACTGGGAGTGCTGAGGCTCGAAGTCATCGGCGGCGAAAAACTTTCCGCCTGTCGAGGAAAGTTGATCATCGCCAACCATCCGACGCTCATCGACATTGTGCTCCTGCTCGCGCTGTTGCCGGATGCGACTTGCGTTGTGAAGTCGCAGCTCTTCCGCAACCCCTTGCTGCGTGGGCTGGTCGAGTCCGCGGGCTACATCTCCAACGACCACGAGCCTGAAGTGTTGATGGAGCTGTGTCGCGCGACCCTGGCATCCGGCAACAACCTCATAATTTTTCCGGAAGGCACGCGCTCGGTCCCGGGTAGGCCTTTGCACTTCCAGCGCGGATTTGCGCACATAGCTACCTTGACCGGTGCAAATCTGCAGCCAGTCACGATCACCTGCGAACCTATCACTTTGGTCAAGGGGGAACCTTACTATAAGATTCCAGATTCGCCGCCGCGTTTCAGGATCGAAGTGGCGGACGAGATCGACACCAAACGCTTTATGGGCTTGACCTCGGAATCACGTGCGCGCGGCGCGCGCAAATTGGTATCGTACCTGGAGTCGGATTACGGCAGAAGGCTGAACCATGGCTGATCTCGAGCGCGAACTGAAAGAGCTCATCGTGAGTTCACTCAACCTTGAAGACATTTCGCCCGAGGACATCGAAAGCGGCGAACCTCTGTTCGAGAAAGGGCTGGGACTCGACTCCATCGACGGGCTCGAACTCGGAATGGCGATACGGAAGAAGTACGGGATCAAGGTGCAAGGTTCGAAGGAAGAGATCCGCGCCATCTTCCAGACCGTCAGCAGCATTGCGCGATACCTCGCGGGGCAGAAATCTACATAATGATCTCCAAGACCGATATCGCGGCAGTACTCTCGAAATATCTGCAGGATCTGTTCGACTTGCCGGCGGAAAAGATCACTTTAAGCGCGAGACTTTCCGATGACCTCGATCTCGACAGCATCGATGCGGTCGATCTGGTGGTGAAGCTGCAGGAATATACCGGCCGCAAGATCTCGCCATCTGAATTCAAGAGCGTGCGCACCATCGGCGATGTCGTCGACAAGATTTATGCGCAGGTGAATGTTAATAATGACCAGCGCTCTTGACCTGGTGTTGTTGGCGATCGGCCTCGCGTATCCCTTCGTGGTGTATTTCGGCTTGCAGATTCTACCTGCGGGTTTTTTCGCGATCGGTTTATTCGGGCTTCTCGTGCTAAAACTCACCGTCAGCCGCAAAACCAATGGCCGCAACACCTTGCCCTACTTGATTGCCGCCGTGGTCTTGCTGATCCTCGCCGCGCGCTCGCCGATGGTCGGCCTGAAGGCGTACCCGGTGCTCTTGAGCCTCGCGCTCGCCGCGGCGTTCGCGTACTCGCTGATTTGGCCGCCTACTATCGTCGAGCAAATCGCGCGCATCCGTCATCCGGATTTGCCGTTGTATGTGAACTCCTACCTGCGCAAGGTCACGATCGCATGGCTGATGTTTTTCCTCATCAACGCCGCACTCTCCGCCGCAACTGCGATGAGCGGCAGCTTGAAGCTGTGGACCCTCTACAATGGATTCATCGCCTACATTGCTATGGGAGTAATGTTCGCGGCTGAATTCCTCATTCGCCAGGTCGTACACCAACGCATCCGGCGCGCTGCATGAGCTTCGTATCGCTAGCGGATCTGCTCGCCGGTGCGCGCCCCGACACGCATTGCGTCGCGCTGAAAGACGGTCAGAAAATTTCGTTGGCGCGATTGCGTGCCGACGTATCGCATAATGCTGAGCGCCTTTCCGCGCGCTCTATCCGACGCGGTGCCCTGGTCTGCGAAGACGGATACTGGTTCCTCGTCGGCGTGCTCGCGCTGGTGAAAATCGGCGCCGATGTTGTTCTGCCACCCAACTCGCGGGCCGGCACGCTGCGCGAACTCGCAGGCGAGTCGGATGCGTTAATCACCGATACGGATGCCGGCGACGTCACCAGCAGGATCACGCTCGAGTCGAGTGAGACGGAAGCCGCTCCTATGCGGTTCGACGTCGCGAGCAGCCGGCTCGATTTTTTTACCTCAGGCTCGACCGGCGAAATGAAACGCGTCGCCAAGTCGCTGATGCTCTTCGAGCGCGAGGCCGCCGTGCTCGAGCAATTGTGGGGCGCCGATTTGGCGGATGCACCGGTGTTGGGGACCGTTACGCATCAGCACGTATACGGCATGACCTTTCGGATCATGTGGCCGCTGCTCGCGGGCCGGCCCTTTCACTCGGAATTTCACGTCGCATGGGAACCGCTGCTCGCGATTCTGAATGGCCCCTCGATGATTGTATCGAGTCCGGCGCAGCTCACTCGGCTGGCGGGTCTGGAGCCGGTGGCGCCCGCGAATCGTCCTCGCATGATCGTCACCGGCGGTGCGCCTTTGCCCTCTGATGCGGCGATCGAAGCACGCGCAATCTTTGGATGCCTCCCGACCGAGATTTTCGGCAGTACCGAAGCCGGAGTTGTCGCGTGGCGGCGCGGCGCGACGCAGCCTGCGCTGTGGCAACCGTTCCCGACGGTTGAGGTCGCGCGCGCAGTAGACGGAGTCCTGATGCTGCGCTCGCCTCACGCCTCTCCTCCTGTTTCCCCTGAGAGCTCGAAAGACGGATGGTGCGAGCAGTCGGACCGGGTTTCGTTCGCCCTGGACGGACGCTTTCTTCTCGAGGGACGAATCGACCGGGTGGTAAAGATCGAGGGCAAGCGAGTAAGCCTGCAACGTCTAGAGCACGAGATCGCCGCTCTCGCGTGGGTGGATGAAGCCGCGGTGGTCCGCCTCGGCGAGCGTCGCGCGTATCTCGGCGCGGTCGTGAAATTGTCAGCGGCGGGGATTACTGAAATCCAACGGCTTGGCAAGTTTCGCTTCGAGCGGATGCTGCGGCGTGAACTCTCCTCGACCGAGGATCTTTCTGTTCTGCCGCGGCGTTGGCGTTTTGTCGACAACATGCCGATGGACGGCCTCGGCAAGCGGCGCGTTCGCGACGTGGTGGCATTGCTGGAGCAAACCGCATGAGCACGCCGCCGGCGCCGGAAGCGGAATCAGAGATCACACATCCCGAAATCGTCGACGTTACCGGATCGGAAGACCGGGTCGAGTTGAACCTTCTCATACCCGACGCGCTGCTTTATTTTCGCGGTCACTTTCCCGATTTCCCGATTCTTCCGGGAATCGTCCAACTCAATTGGGCGATCCAATACGGCAGGCAGCACTTTGCGCTCGGAGCCGACGCACCGACGACGATAAAGATCAAATTCCGCAAGCCTATCGGGCCCAACCATCGCATCACGTTGATTCTGAAGCACTTGCGCGCGCGCGGCAGCCTCGAATTTAACTACACGGATGCGGAGGGCGCGTGCTCCTCGGGGCAAATCGGATTCGCGCCTCCATGACTCTCAAATGCTGCGCCATAATTCCGAGCTTCAACCATAGCGAGGTTGTAGGCGAACTGGTGCGCCTTCTCCGCGATGCTGGGCTCCCCGTTTTCATCATCGACGACGGGAGCGATGAGCCTTCGCGCTCAGTTCTCGCCGCTCTTCATGCGCCTGAGCGAGGCGTGATCGTTCATCGCCTCGACACCAATCGCGGCAAGGGCGGCGCCGTGATGAAGGGCTTCGAACTCGCGCGCGCTGCGGGCTTCACCCACGCATTGCAAATCGATGCTGACGGCCAACACGATCTGGCGAAGTTGCCGGAGTTCCTCGCACTCGGTGAAGCGCATCCTGACGCGCTGATCGCGGGCGCACCGATCTATGACGAGACGATGCCGTTCGGTCGCCGTCTCGGCCGCCGGATCACGCACTTCTGGGTCGGTATCGAAACGCTTTCGATGCATCCGGTCGACACGATGTGCGGCCTGCGTCTCTATCCGATGGAGCGCGTGGCTCGTCTGCTAACAACACATCGCCTCGGGCGTCGGATGGATTTCGATATCGAGATTATCGTGCGTCTGATCTGGGAAGGCGCGCCGATTTTTCTGGTTCCGGTGCGCGTAGTGTACCCAAGCGGCAACATTTCGAACTTCGATTTGATTCGCGACAACTGGTGCATCACGAAGATGCATACGCGCCTGGTCCTCGCGATGCCGCTGCGGCTGACTCAGATCTTGCGCAACCGACACCGGCCCATCGATGCGCCAAGCCATTGGTCCTCGCTCGCCGAGCGCGGCGCATACTGGGGACTGAGCATTCTGGCTTTGTTCTACCGATTGACCGGACGCTACGGATGCATGGTGGCGGTATTTCCGATCGCGCTCTACTTTAACCTGACCGGCTCCGAGCAGCGTCGAGCGTCGCGCGAATTTCTTCGCCGCGCATATCGAGCGAAGGGCATCGACTACGAGCCCGGCTGGATCGCGACGTTGCGGCATTCGTTCAGTTTCGCGCGAAAGACCGTGGACACTTTCGCCGCGTGGGTCGGTGGCATTGATCCTACGGAAGTCGTCGCAATCGACCAACGCACTCTCGATGCGGTTTCTGCCAGTGGGCAGGGCATCCTGCTCATCGTCTCGCATTTCGGCAATATCGAAATCAGCCGCGCGCTGCTCGACGACGCGCAACGATCGCGCATCAAGCTGTTGGTGCATACGATACACGCGCAGAACTTCGCGCGAGTCCTCAACCGATTTCGTCCTGATGCGATGGTCGATACCATCCAGGTCACCGACATGAATCCCGGAACCATGATCGCGCTCAAGGAAGCCATCGAGCGCGGTGATTGGGTTGCGATTGCCGGCGATCGCACTCCCGTTCGCGGCGACGAGCGCGTTAGCATGGCGCCGTTCCTCGGGCGCGACGCACCGTTTCCACAGGGGCCCTACGTCCTCGCGCATCTGCTTGAATGCCCCGTCTATCTCATGTTCTGTATGCGGCAGGAGGGCGGCTACGGTTTGTATTTTGAAATGTTCGCCGAGCGCATAACGCTCCCTCGTCGCGACAAGCAGGCGGCGATCACTGAATGGGCCGCGCGCTACGCCAAGCGGTTGGAAACCTTCTGCCTAATCGATCCGTTTCAGTGGTATAACTTCTTCGATTACTGGCAATCACCGCTGACCGATGAGAAAGCCGCTACCCAATGATTTCCGCTGACGTCGTCATCAAGGTTCAGTTCTATGACCTCGATCCGATGGGTATCGTGTGGCACGGCAATTATGCGCGCTTCCTCGAGCAGGCGCGCTCCGCATTGTTCCAAAAGATCTCGTTCGGATACCGCGAGATGGCCGAGAGTGGATTCGTGTGGCCGATCGTCGACATGCGCATCAAGTACGTGCGCCCCATCGATCTAAGGACGATCACGGTGAAGGCAACTTTGGTCGAATACGAAAATCGACTCAAGGTTAATTATGTCATTACCGATGTCGATGGCGGCCCGATCCTGACCAAGGCGCATACCATCCAAGTCACGGTCGACCGCGCGAGCAACGAACTCTGCTTCGAAACTCCCGCGGCGTTGGTCGAGAAGGTGCGGCGCTGGTTGTGACTCGACCGACTGCAGGCGTGACCGTCGCATTGGTGGTGGGCGCACTCTTGACGCTCATGTCAGTCTCCTTCGCCGAACTCGCGATGGGTCCGACTCTCGCGGCAGGTCAAACCCTGCACGGCCGTTTCATTCAAGAGCGTCATCTCAAAGGTCTCGCGTCCACGCTCAAGAGCGAAGGCAGTTTCGTTCTCGCGCCCGGCAAGGGTCTCATCTGGCGCATCGAGCAGCCGATCCAAACGATCACGGTAATTACGCCGGCGGGCATCCGCCAAATTATCAATGGTAGCGAGGTTCAACACGTCGACGCCGCGCGCGTCCCGTTCATCGCGCATTTTTATGACATGCTGAATGGCTCATTGATGGGAGACTGGTCGGCTATGCGCCATGACTTCGCGGTCAAATCGACGGGAGATCGCCAGGCGTGGCGGACCGTGCTGACGCCATTGCGCCCCGATGATCCGATCGCAGGCATGCTCGCGTCGATCGATATCGCGGGCGGCAAGATGGTTGACACCGTCGACATCAATCGCGCCAACGGCGATTCCGAGCATATGGCGTTTCTCGATCAGACGGTGTCGAGCGTTCCGTTAGCCGCCGGGGACGCACACCTTCTGGATAGCCGGCCGGCCAACTGAGAATGAAAATCGCCGCTGTCGCGTGGGGTCTGGTGGTAGCGGCCGCCTGCGTGATGCTGGCGCTGCAACTGCACAAGGGCATCGAGCTTCAGACCGACATGACCGCGCTTCTGCCGAGCGAGGAACGCGACGCATTCGGCCAGCGCGCCAAGGATCAGGTCACCGAGATCCTCGCGAAGCGCATTTTCGTTCTGATCGGCGATGATGATCGCGCCAACGCGCGGGCAGGCGGTGCGGCGCTGGCGAAGGCTCTCGAAGATTCCGGAACCACGACTGCGGTAATTTATCGCATCCGTCAGGACAGCCTCAAATCGTTGGGCGCGATGTACTTTCCCTATCGCTTCGGGTTGCTCACTGCGGCCGATCGCGAGCGCCTGCAACAGAATCACGGCGCTCAGATCGTCGATCGCGCAATCGCGAGCGTATACGGGCCGTCGTCGATTGCCGATGCGAATCTGCTGCGACACGATCCGTTCTTGCTGCTGCCGGAATTTCTCGCCAATTTGCCACTGCCGGTTGCGCGGCTGACCCCCGATGACGGTGTGCTCTCAACACGTGACGGAAACAAGACCTGGGTTTTCCTGGTCGCGCAACTGAACGGCAACGTCTACTCGGGCGCGTTTCAGGAGCGCTTCATCTCGGCGTTTGACGCTGCCGAGCGCAAACTCCACGCGACGATGCCCCATCTTCAAGTATTGCGGGTCGGCGCCATTTTCTATGCACACGCCGGTGCGAAGAGCTCGACCGACGAAACCACTCGCCTCAGCGTCGTTTCGCTGGTCGGAACGATCGTTCTGATCCTGGTCGTCTTCCGCGCGCTGCGCCCGCTATGGCTGACGCTGCTCGCGATGGCGGTCGGCGTGCTGTGTGCCTTCGCAGTATGCCTCCCGCTGTTTGGCGGGCTGCATGTTGCGGCGTTGCTGTTCGGCGTCAGTCTGATCGGGATCGCGATCGACTATTGCCTGCAATACGTTTCCGCGCGCTTCGGCGCCGAGGCCGGTCCTCCCCGCGAGCGCCTGCGCCAGGTTCTGCCCGGCATCACGCTCGGCGTCGCGACTACATTGATTGGATATGCGACGCTGCTGCTCGCGCCGTTTCCCGGATTGCATCAGCTTGCGGTGTTTTCCGCGGTCGGCCTCCTCGGTTCGTTTCTCACCGTCGTTCTGTGGTTGCCGTTGCTCGATGGCCGCGAGCCGCTTCCGCACGGCGCCCGCATTCTTGCGATCGCGAATCTGCTGTGGGAATTTTGGAAGGCCGCGCGCTATCGCCGTTGGCGATGGGTTTTGATCGCCGTACTGGCGATTCTGACGATTATCGGCACGCCCAGGCTCAGGTTGGATGACGACGTGCGGCATCAGCAAGCGCTCGCCAGCGGTCTGCGAAATCAGGAAGCCCTTATTCGCCGCCTGACCGGAATTTCGGGTGGAACTGAGTTCCTGCTGGTGCGTGCGACGGATTCCGATGGCGCTCTGCAGACCGAAGAGGCTTTGCAATCGCGCCTCAACGCTGCAAAACAGGATGGCGCAATTCGCAGCTTTCAGTCTATCGCGCAGTTCATTCCGTCGATTGCGCGCCAGCGCGAGGATCGCCGCCTCGTACACGACAAGTTGATGGCGCCGTATCTCGCGTCCTACAATCAGCGTCTCGGCATGACCGGCGGTGCGCCGCCCGATGCGGACCCGGCGGGATTCCTCACCCCCGACGCCATCAGCGAGGATTCGCCGCTTTCGTTTCTGCGCAGTCTGATCCTCGAATCCGATGCGAGTGGCGCCACCCACGTCGTCCTGCTCAATGGTATTTCGCGGCCCGACCAGATTCGCCGCATCGCCGAAGCGGTGCCGGGCGCGCGTTTCGTCGATCCGGCGGGTGACGTGACGCGTCTGCTCGGCGAGTATCGAAGGCGCGCGACGATTCTAATCGCGATCTCGGTAGTACTAATGATGCCGGTCCTGATTTTGCGGTATGGGCTGCGCGAAAGTTTCCGCGTGGCGCTGCCGCCGGTGCTCGCCGTGGTGGCCGCGCCGCCTCTGGTAGCATTGGCGGGGGTGACCTTCACCTTCTTCAACGCGATGGCGCTGGTGCTGGTGCTGTCGATCGGTTTCGACTACGCAGTTTTTTGTCGCGAGGCCAAACCCTCGCGCCGCGCCGTTACGATGCTGGGAGTATGGCTCGCGATGTTGACGACGCTACTTTCGTTTGGGCTGCTAGTCTTGAGCAGCACCTATGCGGTGCATGCATTCGGCGCGACGTTACTGGTCGGCACTATACTCGCCTTCCTGTTCGCACCGATTGCGAGCGATCTCACCGAGGAATCCTGCGAGGACTCCTGATTGATGGGGCTGAAGGTTGCGACTCTGCGATTACTTCTGTTGATGGCGATGATGGTCTCCATCGCCGGGTGCGCCGCCAGATATGTCGCGAGCCCCGGTAGCATCACCATCGCGCCGGGGCTCGAGTTCGCGATTCCGACCGGCCGCGAACTCGGCTATTCAGTTGAGACTACGCAATTGATCACCGCGCGCTTCCGCGACCAAGCTCAAGTGTTCCAGGCCTATGTCAGCGTGACTCCCGAAAAAATCACCATGATTGCGCTGGACCCGTTCGGCGGCCGCGCGCTTACGATTACCGCGACAGACGACGCAATTCATACCGAGGCCGCGCCGATCGTTCCCTCAGCGCTGCGTCCCGGAAACATTCTCGCGGATCTCGCGATTGTGTATTGGCCGGCGCCGGCGGTCCGGAGCGGTTTAGCGGGTACTTCCGCGACACTGTATGACGATGAGCGCGAGCGCACCATCACCGAAAATGGACGCGAGATCGTCCACGTCAGCTACGAGGGGCCGCACGAAAACACTTGGACAAACGTCGCGCACTTGCGCAATATCGCATACGGATATGAGCTCGATTTGCGATCGACGGTAACCAAATGAGGGTCTATCTCAATGCGCTGGGCGTGCTCAATCCGCTCGGCCGCGGCAAGCGCGAGGTCGCTCGCAACCTCTTCGGTGGATCGCGCGAGGGTCTCGTGCGGCGATGCGACTTGATTTCTGATCGCGCGGTCCGCGTCGGCGCAGTCCGCTCGGAGTTGCCTGAAGTGCCTGTTCGCCTGGCTCATCTCGAATGCCGCAACAATCGGCTCGCGCTCGCCGCGCTGTTGGAGATCGAGGACGATATCGCATCGATCGTTCGTCGCGTCGGCGCGCATCGCGTTGCGGTCGTGATGGGCACCAGCACGTCGGGAATCGCCGAGGGTGAAGTCGCGCTGGCGCGGCGCATCGCGGATGGCGCGTGGCCGCCGGACTTCCGCTATACGCAGCAGGAGGTGGGCAACCTTGGCCTTTTCGTCGCCGAATATCTCGGGCTCGATGGTCCCGCATATACGATCGCGACCGCGTGCTCTTCGAGTGCGAAGGTTTTCGCTTCGGCGCAGCGTCTCATCGAGGCTGGCTTTTGCGACGCGGCGATAGTTGGCGGTGCAGACACCCTATGCCGCATGACGCTCAACGGCTTCGATTCGCTCGAGGCCCTAGCCAAGGACTACTGCAATCCGTTCAGCCGCAATCGCGACGGAATCAATATCGGCGAAGGCGCCGCGATGTTTCTGATGTCGACCGAAGAGTCCGCGGTGTCGATGCTCGGCGTCGGCGAGAGCTCAGACGCGTATCACGTAAGCGCGCCTCATCCGGAAGGCGACGGCGCGGCGCTCGCGATGATGCGCGCGCTCGAGGCGGCCAAGCTTACGCCCGGCGACATCGACTACATCAATCTGCACGGCACTGCGACCGAGTTGAACGACGCGATGGAGGGTCGCGCGGTCAGCAAAGTCTTCGGCGACCGCACCCCGTGCAGCTCGACCAAGTCTATGACCGGTCACATGCTCGGGGCGGCGGGCGCCAATGAAGTCGCTGCACTGTGGTTGACTCTGGCACCTGAATTCGCGACCGGCTTGATGCCGCCGCACCTCTGGGATGGTGAATATGATCCAGCAATTCCAAGGATAAATCTCGTACCGACGGGATGTCAGATACCGTCGCGAGGACGCGTCGCGGCGCTCAGCAATTCGTTCGCATTCGGCGGCAGCAACGCGGCCGTCGTGCTCGGGCGAGGCTGGTGAGATGCGCGACTGTCCTTATCCCATCGCCGCGCTGCTGCCGCATCGGCCGCCGATGATCCTGCTCGACAAAGTTGTCGCCTATGATGATTCGTCCATCATCGCCGGCGTCACCATTAAGGAATCAAGTCTGTTTCTTGAGCATGAAGGCGTGCCTGGTCACGTTGCTATCGAATATATGGCGCAGGCGTGTGGCGCGTATGCCGGCGCGCAGGCGCTCGATACCGGTGGGCGGGTGAAGGTCGGGTTTCTGCTCGGCACTCGTCTCTGCAGGGTGCTGGTGCCGTGGTTTCGCATCGGCGACGTCCTCCTTGTCACGGCGTCGATCGTTTTTCACGATGAGCACATGGCTGCTTTCGATTGCCGCATCGAGATTGATGGACGACTCGCGGCCGATGCGCAGCTCAAGGTCTATCAACCCGGCGACGATGAGTTGCTCATCAACAAAGGTGACGAGCGATGAGCCGAACTATCCTCGTGACCGGAGCGAGCAAAGGTATCGGGCGCGCGATCGCGCTGCGGCTCGCTCGCGACGGCTTCACGATCGTGGTGCACTATGGGGGCGATCGCGAGGGCGCGGAGCAAACTTGTAGTTCCATCCGCGAGAACGGCGGAAGCAGCCGAGTCCTCCAGTTCGATCTCGTCGATCGAGAGCAATGCCGCACGCGGCTCGAGGCCGATATCGCCGAACACGGCGCATACTATGGAGTGGTTCTCAACGCTGGTATCGCGCGCGACAATGCGTTTCCCGCACTCGAAGATTCCGAGTGGGACAGCGTCATCGATACGGACCTCGGAGGCTTTTACAACGTGCTGCGTCCGGTCGTAATGCCGATGGTGTCGGCTCGTCGCGGCGGCCGTATCGTCACGATTTCCTCGGTTTCAGGCTTGATGGGCAATCGAGGGCAGGTGAATTACAGCGCCGCGAAAGCCGGAATCATCGGTGCGACCAAAGCACTCGCGATCGAGCTCGCGAAACGAAATATTACCGTCAATTGCGTCGCGCCCGGCCTTATCGAAACCCAGATGCTGGAAGGCGTTCCTCTCGATGAGGTTATCAAGACGATTCCGATGCGCCGGGTGGGGCAGCCGGATGAGGTTGCGGCGGCGGTGAGTTTTCTATGCTCCGACGAGGCGAGTTACATCACGCGCCAGGTGATTTCTGTCAATGGAGGAATGGTATGAGACGGCGAGTTGTCGTCACCGGGATGGGGGGCATTACCGCTCTTGGTGAGGATTGGCCTTCGATTCGCGCGCGCTTCGAGGCTGGCAAAACCGGCGTGCGCCGCATGCCCGAATGGGATCGCTATCAAAGCTTGAACACGCGGCTCGCCGCGCCCATCGACGGTTTCGATGTCTCTCGCCGCTACGATCGCAAACAGTTGCGCACCATGGGTCCGGTCTCGCGGATGGCCGTGTACGCCACTGAGCGCGCGGTCGCGGACGCCGGACTCACCGGCGATCCGTGCCTCACGCAAGGACGCGCCGGTATCGCGTATGGGTCGTCGTTCGGAAGTCCGCAGCCCTTGACAGGCTTCGCCGAATTGATGATGAACGGCGTGTCGAACAAGCTAACCGGCACCAGCTATCTGCAAATGATGAGTCACACGGCCGCGGTCAACGTCGGATTATTTTTCAAGATCACCGGAAGAATTCTGCCGACCTCGAGTGCATGTACCTCGGGCAGTCATGCGATCGGTTATGGGGCCGAAACAATCCGCTACGGCATGCAGGATGTGATGATCGTTGGCGGCGGCGATGAGCTGAGCGTATTCGAGGCTGCGGTATTCGACACGCTGTTCGCGACCAGCACTCGCAACGATGCGCCTGAAACTACCCCGCGGCCATTCGATCGCGATCGCGACGGACTCGTAGTCGGTGAGGGCGCCGCGACCTTGATTCTCGAGGAATATGAACACGCGAAAGCGCGCGGCGCACGAATTCACGCCGAACTCGTCGGTTACGGCACCAACTCGGACGGTAATCATGTGAGCCAGCCTTCGGCCAACACGATGGGTGTGGCGCTGAAGCTCGCGCTGGAGGATGCGAATCTATCCGCCGACGTGATCGAGTTTGTTAATGCTCATGGCACCGCAACCGAATGGGGCGACATCGCCGAAAGCCAAGCTACCCTTGAAGTGCTCGGCAAACACGTCCCGCTCCACGCACTCAAGAGTTACTTTGGGCACTCGCTAGGAGCATGCGGCAGTATCGAGGCTTGGCTCGGCATCGAGATGATGAACGATGGATGGTTCGCTCCTACTGCGAACCTGGTCAACGTTGACGAGCGATGCGCCGAGCTCGACTACGTGATGGGCGAAGGACGCCGCCTCGACATCGAACATTTGATGTCGAACAATTTCGCCTTCGGCGGAATCAACACCTGTCTCATTTTCAAGAGGCTGTGACCGACGAACGACTCTAAGGCGCGGTCACCGGCTTAACCGTCGTATCGGGCTGTACTGGAGCGGTAGACGTAGGACCACTGAAATGAACCGGTTCTTTGCCGGCGATCATATCGGGTGTTACCACGTAGTCGCCTCCGAGTGAGCTTCGCCAAATCGTTTCCGCGGTTTGACGATTGCCGCCGGTCGCGACATAGGCACCGCCGCCGAACAATCCGCCCAACGCCGCGTAAACAAACTTGGCCGGTACGTAAAAAACATCTGCGGCGAGCGTTCCCACTCCGTATCCTACGCCCTGCCAATTCACGCCGCCCTCTTGAGGCTGTGGCACTTGAGACGCAGGCGCCGAGTTACTCGGTATGGGCGCAGATTGTGCGCAGACGTCGGTTCTAAGTATGAGCGGGAGGGCTATCACCGCAGCCATTGCCGCGGCAGCCAAAAGTTGCCAACCACTACCTGGGTTCCTCATCTTCAACATCCTCCACTGACTAACTTTTACATCATCTTAGGAGGCACGTCACCTAGCTGGTTTTAAATGGATGAGGTTGCACAACCGAGGTCGAGTGATGGATTATCGCGGCAACCGATCCGTATTGCCGTAAAGGAGAGTCCCATGCCTGCCGAGAAGTTCTATGCTGATAGCCCAGCCGAAGTAGGTCTCAATCCCGACAAGGTGCAGGCCCTCATGGATCGCGCCGAGCGCGACGTCAAGGAAGGCGTTCTTCCGGCCTGCCAGGTTGCGATCGCCCGCAACGGTAAAATCGCCGCGATGCAGACTTTCGGCCGCGCGGTACAGGGTGGAACGGATAAGCAGGCCACCGATGAGACCGTCTTCGTCGCGATGTCTGCGACTAAGGCGATAACCTCGTCGGCCCTATGGCTTCTTATTCAGGAAGGAAAAGTCAGCCCGGCGGACAAAATCGTAAAGTACGTGCCTGAGTATGGGACCAACGGCAAAGAGCCGACCACCATCGAGCATCTGCTGATTCATACCGCCGGCATTCCGACGGCGCCGGGCTCGTTCAAGGATTGGGGTGATCACAAGCGGCGGCTGGAGCGTTTCGCGCAGTGGCGGCCGGTCAATCCGCCGGGCGAGAAGTTCTTCTACCATATCCACGCGAACTACTGGCCGATTGCCGAGGCAATCGAACGCATCACCGGTAAACGCCTCGGCGATTTCGTGCGCGAGCGAATCGCGGAACCGCTAGGGTTGCCGGACCTTCGCATCGGATTGCCGCGCTCGATCCAACCTCGGATGGCCGACGTGAAATGGGTCGGCGAGCCCGCGAAAGATGAGGAGTATCAGAAGCTGGGCGTAACGCCGCCGCGCGCCAACCTCGGGTCGATCACCGAAGACGCGGTGCTGGAAATGAACGATCCTGCTATGCGCGCGACAGATTTTCCGGCCGGCGGGCTGATGACGACGGCGGGCGATATCGCGCTTTTCTACCAGGCGCTACTCAATGACGGTAAAGCCTACGACGGCACGCGCATCTGGCAATCGGACATGCTGCGTGAGGCGCGGCGCATTCGCAGCGGTAACCTGATCGATACGGCCCGTGGCATCACCGCGAATCGCGCGCTCGGGATCGTGATCGCGGGCGACGACGGCAAGGCGAATCTGCGCGGCTTCGGACGCACGAACTCGGCGGAGGCGTTCGGCCATCCCGGCTTCGGCGGACAAATTGGATGGGCCGACCCCGCGACCGGAATTTCGTTCGGCTATCTGACCAACGGCTTCGACCGTAACGATCTGCGCGAAGGCCGTAGAGGTGTCGCGGTCTGCAGCCTGGCGGGATCGTGCCGCGACTGACGCTTCATTAGTTCTTGCGCACGTTCCGGAACGGGCCGGTATCGAAGCGCGGCTCCTTCTCCAAACCGAGCACGCGCTCGCTGATGATGTTGCGCTGAATCTCGTCAGTGCCACCGGCGATCGAGACCGCGGGCACCGAGACCAGAATCTCCGCGATGATTCCCTCGCGCGCGCTCTCGCGTCCAGTGAGCATCGCTTCCGTGCCGGTCATCAGCGTATGCACGCGGGAGCAGGCGCGCGCGACGTGGCTGGCTGCGAGTTTTCCGAGCGAGCCTTCGGGACCCTGCGGCCGTCCCTGCTGCTGGGCGGCGCGCGCACGACGCGCGGTCCATTCGGCCGATTTCGCCATGATCATCAGCTTCGCGATTTCCTGCCGAATGTGAGGATCATTGTTCGCGCCGGTTTCCTTCGCGCGCTCGAGGATGAGATCGACTCTACCGGCCCGTTGCGGATACCATTTGTAGGGCTCGTTGGCCTTGTCGTTCTCGGCTCGTTCCTCGGCGTGGATGCGGCCTTCCTTCCGTCCGCGCTTCGACGGAGGCGCAAGGCCGTCGGCGCCTCGGCGCTCATGCGCGAGGGTTGTCATCGCAACTTTCCAGCCCTCACCGACGCGCCCGACCAGGTTCTCTTGCGGAACCTTCGCGTCGGTGAAGAACACCTGGTTGAACGACGCGTGGCCGTTCATCTGCCTGAGCGGTTGCACATCGACGCCCGGTTGTTTGACGTCGATCACAAAATACGACAAGCCCTCGTGCTTGGGCGCATCCCAATCGGTGCGGGCAAGCAACAGGCCGTGGTCGGCATGATGCGCACTCGTCGTCCATACCTTCTGGCCGTTGATGATCCAGAAGTCTCCTTTCAAATCCGCGCGGGTGGTGGCGCCGGCGAGATCCGAGCCGCTACCGGGCTCGCTGAAGAATTGGCACCAGGTGTCTTCGCCGGTGAGAATGCGGCGCAAGAGCTTCTTCTTCTGCGCATCCGTACCGTGTTCGAGGAGCGTGGCGGCCGCCAACATCCGCACTCCCGATGCTGCAGGCCCCACCGCGCCGACGGCAGCGAGTTCCTCTTGCACCACCCGTGCAAGGTTGTGTGAGAGACCGCGGCCGTACCATTCCTTCGGCCATTGCGGCGCGCCCCATCCGGAATCTGCGAGCTTGCTTCGCCATTCCAGCAGCGACATATCAGGATCCCAGTTGTCCTTGAGCCAAGCCTGAACTTCGGCACGCACCTCGGCTTCGGTGACATTACTCATCGCTCAAACTCCCCAGCGCTGCATCAGTAGCTCTCGATGGTAACTCGGCTGGCCGAGGAAAATCTCGGAGCTTTTGGCGCGCTTGAACCAGAGATGCGTATCGTTGTCCCAGGTGAAACCAATCCCGCCATGAATCTGGATAGTCTCGATCGCGGTATGCAGGTAAGTCTCCGACGCCGCAGCTTTGGCCAGACTCGCGAGCGCGGGCCATTCGGGATCCTCCACCGCGGCGGCTTGAGCAGCGTAATACGCGGCCGACTTGGCAAGCTCTACATCGAGTAGCATGTCGGCGAGCTTATGCTTGATGGCCTGAAACGAACCTATCGTGCGGCCGAACTGAACCCGCAGCTTCGCGTAGCTCACCGCGGAATCGAGCAGCGCTTGCGCGCCGCCCATCATCTCATTGGCAAGCGCAATGGCGGCCTGATCCATCGTGCGTTGGATTCGCTTCCCGCCGTCATCCAGCTCGCCGAGGAGCGTCGCATGCGCACCGCGAAAATCGATGCGCGCGATCTTGCGCGTAGGATCCATCGATTCGAGCAGGTGCCGTTCGACGCCAGCGTCCTTCGCATCGACCGTGAACAGGCCCAAACCGTCACGGCCGCTCGATGATGGGACGCGCGCCGCGACGATCAGCAGATCGGCGATATGACCATCGACGACGTAACTCTTTGCTCCATCGATGCGGAAACGCGCGACCGTTTCGATGCTCGATGGGTCCCAGTTGCCGTTCGGCTCCGTGATCGCCAACGTCGCCAGACGCGCACCGCTCGCGATGTCGGGGAGCAAGCTCGCCTTCTGCGCTTCGGTGCCGGCGTTCATTATGGCATTGGCGGCGAGCACCGTAGTCGAAAAATAAGGCGCGCAAAGTAATGCGCGACCGAGCTCCTCCGCCACGATGCAAAGCTCTACCATGCCGAATCCCGCGCCGCCGTATTGCTCCGGTATGTGGATGCCGGGCAGCGCGAGCTCATCGCTCAACTGGCGCCACACTTGAGGATCATAACCCTCGCTCGTGGCCATAAGGCGCCGAACTTCGGTGGTGGGCGATTTATCTTTCAGAAATCGCTGCAGCGCCGAGCGGAACTGCTCCTGCTCGTCCGTGAACGCAAACTGGACGCGACGCTTTGACTCGAGTTTCGATACGTGTGATGCGCTCATCGCTCTTGAAGTGACTCCGCCGCGAACTCTGGGAATGCCTGTCTAATGCCACGAACAGGTTGCGCCTAGCAATGATCGCGTGGGGCGGCCAATCCGCTTCGCTTCGTAGGCGACACCTCTAGAATCGTGTATCTGATCGAGCATGCTCAAGCTCGCAATTCTCGACGACTATGCCAAGGTTGCTCTTCAATCGGCCGATTGGTCGATGCTTCACAGCAAAGCGGAGATAACGGTTTTCGATCGGCACCTGGCGGAGGACGAGGCCGCATCGTTGCTACAGCCCTTCGATGTACTATGCACGGTTCGCGAGCGGATGAGCCTGCCGCGCGGCCTGTTCGCGCGGTTGCCCAACCTCAAGCTCGTCACCATCATCGGAATGTCGCTGCCGAATCTGGATATGGCGGCGGCGACTGAGCATGGCGTGATCGTCGCGCATTCCAACTTCGCCAATCCCATCTATGCGGGTGTCTTCAATGCGACTCCGGAGCTCACCTGGGGACTGATGACAGCGGTCGTTCGCAACTTCGACCTTGCGAGTCGGCAGATGCGCGCAGGCCAATGGCAAAGCACGGTGGGAACGATTCTGGCCGGTCGCACACTCGCGCTGTTAGGGCTCGGGCGCATCGGAAAGCGGATGGCGCAATACGGCCGCGCCTTCGATATGAAGGTGATCGCATGGAGCCAGAATCTAACTGACGAAACGGCGACGTCGGTTGGTGCGGTGCGCGTCGAAAAGGACGAACTATTCCGCCTCGCCGACGTTCTTTCGATTCATGTTCAACTCAGCGATCGTACTCGCGGCCTTGTCACCGCACGCGAACTCGCGCTGATGAAGCCCGAGGCCTACCTCATTAACACCTCGCGTGGGCCGATCGTGGTCGAAGCTGATCTGATCGCAGCGCTGCGCGAACACCGCATCGCCGGAGCCGGAATCGATGTCTTCGATGTCGAGCCGCCGCCCGCCGCGCATCCTTTCCGCGCGATGGAAAACGTTACCGTCACGCCGCACCTCGGCTACGTGACGCATGAGACGCTGCGCGCCTTTTACACCGACACCGTGGAGGCGGTCGTCGCCTTCACGGCAGGCTCACCGATCAGGGTGGCAAATCCGGATGCATTGAATCATGCAAAACAGCGAAGGTGATGCCGAGGCGTTGTCACTCCAACCCGATTGCCGCGTTCGTATCGACCGGCGCACGTTTCAGAAAGAGCGCCCACGGCGAGAGCAGCACAAGCATGATCGCGGTGACGCGGTACACATCGTTATACGCGAGTAGCCAGGCCTGCGACTTCAGCGTGCTCGTCATCTGATTCGATGCGGACAGCGTGGCCAGGATCTGTGCTTCGTGACGCCGATGGCCCGAGGTCAGCAAATTGGTTGCGACCGCGATTCCAGACGCCGCGCCCGTATTGATCATCACGGAGAACAGGCTTGACGCGAAGCCCATCCGCTCGCGGCTGATCTGTCCGATGCCAAGGGCGGTAACGATCGGAAAGATCGCGCCCAGCCCGAGACCGAAGAGAAAGATCGGCAGCAGCACTTCGCTCTCATGCACGCCGACCGTCCACTGCGACATTCGGTACGCCTGGTATGCCCCGATCAGAAATCCCGCGCACACCAGCGGCCGCAGCTCGAATTGGCGGCGCGACAATTGTCCTACCATCAGCAAAGCGACCACTACCCCGAGTCCGCGCGGCGCTACCGCGAGCCCGGCTCTCCATGCGTCGTAATGCAAAACGTTCTCGAGGAATAGCGGATTCAGCAGATTGACGGTCCACAACGCGAGGCCCTGGAGTGACATCAACACCACCGCAATCGAGAATCCAACGAAACCGAAAATCCGCAGGTCCACGATCGGTTCTGGGAAGCGCAGCTCATGAATAATCAGCGCGAGCATCGAGAGCGCCGAGAGTGCCGCTGTGTATCTGACCCACGGAGCCGCAAACCAACCGTCATGACCACCGCGTCCCAGCACGATCTGGAAGAGTCCGAGCGCCGCCGCGATCAGTATGATGCCGAGGTAGTCGACCTTGCCGCTGCCGCGTTGCTGGCGCAGATATCCCGGATCATGCACGTACGCATAGACCATCAGCGCGGCGAACGCTCCGGTCGGCACGTTGATGTAGAAATTCCATCGCCAGCTCCAGGTCTGGGTGATCCAGCCGCCCAAGGTCGGACCGATCACCGGCGCGGCCATCATGCCGATCCCGAAAGTCGTCATCGCCAGCGTGTGCTCTTCGACCGGAAAAGTTTCGAGGAGAATCGCTTGTGACAGTGGCATCATCGCCGCACCCGCGGCGCCCTGGATCACGCGGAACACCACCATCTGGCCGATGCTCTGGGCGAGCCCGCAAAGAGCCGAGGCGGCGACGAATAGCACGACCGAGATCAGCAGGTAGCGGCGGCGTCCGATTCGCACCGCGATCCATCCGCTCATCGGAATCATGACGCTGACCGCCGCGAGGTAGCTGGTGACGACCCAAGTAATCCGATCGACGCCAACGCTGAAGCTCCGCTGCATGTACGGCAGCGCGACGTTGACGATCGAGCCGTCGAGAATCGTCAGGATCGCGCCGAGCAACACCGCCGCCGCGACCAGCCATTTGTGCGGCTTAGGATGCTCGAGCGACACCTCGGTCGGGGGCGCAACCGTTGCCGCGAGGATTGGTTCGGACTCCATCTTTTGCATTCGCGCGAGGCTGCGATCGCGAGCGCATAATAATAGCAGGCTGTTGAAGAACTCCTTCAACAGCCTGCTCCCTCGGCCCTCGGCGGGCTCTCCCCGATTCCGCTGTGGGTCGTCGCGCTGCCCCGCTATGCCCACTCCTTAGGAACCGCTTGCGCCCGCTGATGAGTGAGCATTGCGGCGCGTCGCGCCTGCTCTTCGGGTGTGACGGTCGCCGGATCCTCGCGATACTCGGGCCCCGCCGCCATCGCCTTCTTCACCGCGGGCCGCTCTCCGATTTCATCGAGCCAGCTCTTTACGTGCGGGAATTCGTCGATCTCGAATTGACGTCCCTTCCAAGTCGCCGCCCACGGATAGCAAATCATGTCCGCGATGGTGTACTGCCCGGCGGCGAGGTAGCGCTTTTGGTGCAGGCCGAGATTCATGACCCCGAAAATGCGATGCACCTCGTTGTCGAAGCGCAACAGCGCGTACGCCAAATCGCCGTTCTTCGGATTGGAGCTGGCGCGCCGGAAGTGACCCTGCTCGCCCATCTTCGGTCCTTGGTTCGCCATCTGCCAGTACATCCACTGCAGTACTTCGGCCTTATGATGCGGCTCCTGCGGAAAAAACTTGCCGACTTTTTCCGCGAGGTACTCCATGATCGCGCCCGATTCGAAAATCGTGATCGGCGCGCCGCCGCCCTTCGGCTCATGATCGACGATGGCCGGCATCCGGCCGTTGGGCGACATCTTGAGGAATGCCGCCGTGAGCTGATCGCCTCGTCCGATATTGATCGGCTTGATGTTATAAGGGATGCCCGCTTCTTCGAGCAGGATGGTGACTTTTTTTCCGTTTGGAGTTGGCCAGTAATATACGTCGATCATGTTATTCCTCCGTGGTAGCGGTAACCCAAAGGATCACGCGCCAGGATCACGGTTCAGAGTTCTACAGAAAAGCTTCGGCCGCAACTTTGATCGCGTTCGAATCGCCGCCGAGCAGCAACATCGTTGCCTTGCTCGCCTTCCACGCGGCGGCGTGCTCGCGGATGCGTTCCTTCGGGCCAACCAGCGAAAGGTCGTCGACCAGCGCGTCGGGAACCGCAGCCACCGCTTCCTGCCGCTTGCCGCTCAAAAACAGATCCTGAATCTTGTGCGCGTCGTCGGCCCATCCCTGACGGCTCACGTGATCGGTGTAGAAGTTCTTTCCGCGAGCGCCCATCCCACCGACATAAAGCGCGATGCCCGGCTTGAGTGAATCGCGCGCCGCCTTCAGATCGTTATTGACGACCACGTTGACCGAGACGGCAATTTCGAAATTGCCAAATCCCTTTCCCGCACCGGCTTTGCGGAAGCCAGCCTCGAGGTGCGGGACGAACGTATCGAGGCCTTTCGGGGTGGTCCACACCGGAATGAATCCGTCGGCCACTTCAGCCGCGGTTTCAACTCCCTTGGGCGAGATGGTCGCGGTGTAGATCGGAATGTCGGTGCGGCCGTGCAGAATGCTGCGCAGCGGCTTGCCGAGGCCGGAAGCACCGGGGCCATTGTAGGGCATCTGGTAGTACTCGCCCTGGAACTCGACCGGCTTCTCGCGCGCGAAAATCTGGCGCATGACGGCGATGTACTCGCGTGTGCGCTTGAGCGGCTTGCCGTACGGCTGGCCGTGCCATCCTTCGATGACTTGCGGTCCAGAGGGTCCGATTCCGACGATCATCCTGCCACCCGAAAGCTGATCCACGGTCATCACCTGCATCGCGCACATCGCGGGCGTGCGCGCCTGCATCTGCATGATCGCGGTGCCCAGCTTGATCTTGCTGGTCTGCGCGGCGATCCACGCCAGCGGTGTGATCGCGTCGCTGCCCCACGCTTCGGCGGTCCATACCGAGTCGTAACCGAGGTCCTCGGCTTCCTTGATCCTCGCGACATCGACCTTGATCTGCGGCCCGAATCCGGTTGCCATCAATCCAAGTTTCATTTTTCGATCCTCTCTTCTCTATGCCACTTCGAACAGGCCGGCCGCGCCCATTCCGCCGCCGACGCACATCGTGATCACAACGTACTTCACTCCGCGCCGCTTGCCTTCGATGAGCGCATGCCCAGTCATCCGCGAGCCGCTCATCCCGTACGGATGACCAATCGAAATCGCGCCGCCGTTGACGTTCAGCCGCTCATCAGGAATGCCGAGGCGATCGCGGCAATAGATGACCTGACACGCGAACGCTTCGTTCAGCTCCCAAAGCCCGATGTCGTCCATCTTGAGTCCATTGCGCTCCAGCAATTTCGGCACCGCGAATACCGGCCCGATACCCATCTCATCGGGTTCGCATCCCGCCACCGCCATCCCTCGATAGATACCGAGCGGCTTGAGCCCGCGCTGCTCGGCCTGCTTACGTTCCATCAACACGCACACCGAAGCGCCGTCGGAGAGCTGGCTCGCGTTGCCCGCCGTGATGAAGCCGCCAGGGCCCTTGACCGGCGGCAGCGAGGCGAGCCCGCCTAGCGTGGTGCCGGGGCGGTTGCACTCATCGCGCTCGAGGGTAACCTGCTGGCGCGTAACCTCACTGGTCTTTTTGTCGTCGAAGCGCTTGGTAACAGTGGTAGTGACGATCTCGTCGTTGAAGAGGCCGGCTTCTTGCGCCGCAAAAGTTCGCTGCTGGCTCTGGAAAGAATACTGATCCTGAGCTTCGCGCGAGATGTTGTAACGCTTCGAGACGACCTCGGCAGTATCGATCATCGCCATGTACACCGCGGGCGCATTCTGAAGGACCAACGGATCGGCCTGGTGAAAAACGTTCATATGCGCATTTTGCACGAGGCTGATCGATTCGACTCCGCCCGCCACCACCGTCTGCATCCCGTCGACCATGATTTGCTTCGCCGCCATCGAGATACTCATCAGGCCCGACGAACACTGTCTGTCTACACTCTGGCCTGCGACACTTACCGGTAGCCCTGCGGCGATTGCGGACTGGCGCGCGACGTTGAATCCCTGGGTGCCCTGCTGCAGCGCGGAACCCATGATGAGGTCGTCGACTTCGCCCGGTTCGACACGGGCGCGCTTGAGTGCCTCGCGAATAATCGGGGCGGCCATCGACGGCGACTCGATATCATTGAATGCACCGCGATAGGCCTTGCCGATTGGGGTGCGGGCGGTGGATACGATGACGGCTTCTCTCATGACGACTCCTTGTCTTCCGCGCGCAGCGCTCGCGACGGACGCGATTATTGATTTAGCAATCCCGTTAGACATCCGGAAGCGTCGAGGATCGCATCCAGCGCGCGCTTGTCTTCAACGGCATTGTATTTTTCACGCAGTGCGACGAGCGACTTCGCATGATACTTCTGCGGCTTCTGGGTCCAGGTCTTACCCGCCAACTCGACGGTGAACTCCTCTTTGCCATCCGCGATCGCTTTCGCATTAGCCACTGTCCACGGCATGAAGAGCCTCCCGACTTGACGATCCAGCAACGGCGTCAACGTCGGAGCGAGACTTGACCACGGCTCGAAGTCACCTTCGGCTCGGGGCCACAGCATTCGATGGATCCACGCAAGCAGATTCGGCGAGGTCGCATTGATGATCGCGCCGGGGCTCGGATCGGTCCACGCGTTGTAGAGCTGCCCCCACATCGCGAAGTCCCCGAATGAGGGACGTTGCCCAAAAAGGTACGCGCGACTTGCGAGGTGAGGCTCGAGAATCGCGATGGCGTCGCGGAAGGACTCCTCGATTTGCGGCGCGGTCTGCGGACTTGAGCCGACGAACCCTACGCGGCTAACCATCCGATCGCGAACCATCGCGACCCCGTTGATGAACTGTGCTTCGTCCGCTGTCGGCATCATCGAGCGTGCGATGCGCATCGCGCCCGAGAGCTGATCAGCCTCGCGCGCCCAGCGATAATGGAACATCCACTTGTTGCCCCATTCGTCGCCGAACTCCTCGAGCAACACCGAAATAAACCTGGCGACCGGATCGGTGGGATGAATCGACGGCTGGGGATGCAGTGCCTCGACATACTCGATGATCGGTGTCGAATCCTGGATGCCTTTGTTTTCGGGCGTCACCACCAGCGGAACGAGCGGAAGCTTCGAGTACTTCGGGTACTCGCCTTCGGAGTCGAGACTGCGCGGAATCCATCGATGCGGAATTCCTTTGTAGCGGAAGTACGAACGGACCTTCACCGAGTACGGTGAGAGTTCGATGCCGTGGATGCGGTATATCTCAGCCATCGCAATGCTCCTGTTTAACGCCTTTAGGGATGTGTCTTTTTTCTCGGTCTTAAAGAATTGAATTCTGTCGATGGCTGCCTGACTGAAAAGCTTTTCCAGGCAGTCCGCGAATTTGCGCTGGAGGCCGACCATCCAGCGATGGCCGATGAGTTCAGCACGATCACGGGATCGAGGGAAAGAGGTCGACGCCATTGTCCGGCGATCGATATTCAGATGGCGCTGGTGCTTTTCATTGATATGAGCTCGCTCGATACCTAGCGGCCACCAGATGACGTGGTAACCGAGAGGGCTTTGCTCTGAGCTCTCGCCGCACTCAGTGGCCTGTTTGCTACCTCGCGCTAACCTTCGCTATGAGGATGGGAGGACTTGCAGGAAACCGGTCGACGAACGGCAAACGACGCTGCGGGAGGTCAAAAGCCATGGCAATCTGTCTATCGCACTCTGGCGACGCGATTTATTCGTCAAGCGCTCCGTCTAACGAATTGTTTGTGGGCACGACGGATGGAGTCTTCCTCCTCGCTCGGGACAAAAAAGGCGGGGAGTGGAGAACCGCACGCCAATCGCTCAACGGTTACCACGTATGCTCGATGCTGATCGAGCCATCGAGCGGCGCAATGTTCGCCGCGACGCATAACGGGGGAGTAGCGGTCAGCCGCGATTCCGGCCAGAACTGGACCTTCTGCAACCGGGGTCTCACCGCGCTGAATGCTTACTCGGTCGCTTATTCGCAGGCCGGCGGGCGAGTACGAATTTACGCCGGAACCGAGCCCGCCCATATTTTCGTCAGCGAAGATCTGGGAGCGAATTGGAAGGAACTGCCCTCGATGAGGTCGGTCTCAAATGTGAATGAATGGAACTTTCCGTCGCCGCCTCATGTCGCACACGTGAAGGTCATCGCGATCGATCCGCATAACCCCGACTGCATCTACTCCTGCGTGGAACAAGGTGAGTTGCTCAGGAGCACCGACGGCGGCGCCACCTGGCAGGACTTGCTCGGCCCTGGCGGCATTTTAAAGGAGTGCGAGGGCGATGCTCATCGGCTTATCATCCGGCCATCGCACCCCGAGGAGTTCTTCATGCCGACCGGCGTCGGGCTGTTCCACAGCTTCGATAGTGGGATGACCTGGCAGAATTACGGAGAGCGACTTTCCAGGATCGGCTATCCCGATCCCTTGGTTTTCCATCCCAAGCGGGAAGACCTGATGTTCATCGCGGGGGGTCGGCAAAATCCCGGCTTCTGGCTCCAAAGCAAAAATGCCGATTCCGCAGTTGCCCGGAGCCGCGACGGCGGCAACACCTGGGACCTGGCGATGAAAGGGCTGCCGGTCCCGATGAAGGCGAGTTTCGAAGCCCTGACGCTCGAAGCCTGGAACGGTTCCTGCGCGCTGTTCCTCGGAGATACGAACGGCGACATTTTCTTTAGTGATGACGAGGCAGAAAACTGGCACCGAATTGCGCAGCTTCCCGCTGTCTCGAAGGGCGGTCACCACATGCTCCTCGGGGGAGGTCCAGGTCACCCGAGAGAGTCTCACATCGGGAGCAGCGGCAATTAGAAACCGGTGCAGGTTCGGCCCGAGCGAGGGCGAGGTTTCGCGCGCTCGTGGCTCCCAGGGGGATCCGGTTTCCCGATGCGCTTTACGATCGGCGCACTGAATAGTTGATCCAGGTTTCATACTCGACGCGCGCCATGGTTCCGTCGCACCTACGGCGAGCGAATGTACCTTCGGAGCTCCTCGGCTTCAGACTGAACCTCTTCGAGACGCTGCTTCACGACATCGCCGATGCTAACGATGCCATGAAGTCTTCCATTTTCGATCACTGGCAGATGCCGGATACGCTGCAGCGTCATCACCTCCATTATGTCGACGAGTTGGTCCCCGGAGGCGCAGGTTTTGACCTCGCGCGTCATCAATTGATCGGCCGGGAGTGTCAGCACGCCTTCCGCATGCTTCGACATCCCGCGGATGATATCGCGCTCGGAGATGATCCCAACGAGTTGACCTTCCTCGTTAACCACCGGTACGGCTCCGATCCGATTTTGCGCGAGGACCTCGACCACCCGGGTGACGGTCTGCTGCGGTGCGACAGTGACTACATCATGACCTTTGTGCTTCAGGACCGACGAAACCGTTGTTCCCATGTTTCGATCTCCTGGTGGTAAATCTCCCGGCCATGCGGGCGCCCTTGTTTCGAGGCGGCTTCCAGCACTACCAAAGCTCCCTGACTCCTGTAAAAGCAAGCGCTGATAACTGGGAGACAGTTGCCCAAATTCGCCTCCGGTGCACTATCACCGTCCAGAAACATCCGCCAAAATGCTACTCTTTGACGAGACATTGTCCCATTCGTAGATATCAGGCCATAATTGGAAATCCGGATTTCCTCGTGCGAATCCGGGCAGAGGGGATTGTCCGCTTGATCAGGGGTCATTCAGAATCGCAGCGGCGCTCGACCTTTTCGAGGACGCTGGCACGCTTGGCAGGATTGCTCGCGCTGCTCCTGATGACGCACTCCGTCGTGGCGTGGGGCAGCGATGCGCGGGTAGAAAGTCCCTATCTCGTAGCGGCCCGCAACGCTGATGTACCCCCCGACTTGCTGATAGCGATCGTAGGCGCGGAGAGCGGCTACCATCCGTGGGCGCTTAACGTCCGGGGCCATCAGGTTTTCTGCCAATCGCGCGAGGACGCCGAGAATGTGCTGGCGAACACGCCGACCGACGACGTGGATATCGGGCTGATGCAAATCAACTGGCGCTTCTGGGGTCCGAGAAGCGGGGTGGCGTCGAAGGGCGAACTCCTCGATCCACGCAAAAATCTCGAAATCGGCGCGGCGATTTTGAAGGACAGCCTTAGCCGAGCCGGTTCGTTGTGGCATCGCATCAGCAACTATCATATGGGCGGAGAGCGCGAGCGCGAGCGTTACAATCAGCAGGTCTATGACGCGTATTTGCGCTACATGCACGGCAAGATTCACAGCGGAATGATCCGCTAGCATCACAGCATTTTCTTGGCCACACCTACTTCGAGTAGCTAGCTCTTCGCATTATCGATCCGGCACCTCAAGTCGATAACCCTGTGGTACGATGGTGCCGATGAGCGCGCCGCAGTTCATGGTAGGGACCGCCTCGTGGACCGATAAGACTCTCATCGAGACAACCGACTTCTACCCGCCCGATGTTAAGACCGCCGAAGATCGCCTGCGCTTCTATGCCGCGCAATTCAAAACCGTCGAGGTCGATTCGACCTACTATGCCATTGCGGCCGAGCGTAACGCCGAACTTTGGCGCGAGCGTACGCCGCCCGGCTTCGTGTTCAACATCAAGGCGTTCGCATGGCTGACGCAACATCCCACCGATGCGTCGCGATTGCCCAAGGACCTGAAGGCGATGCTGCCCGAGGCGGACCGCGCGAAGCCGCGGCTTGGCTTTCCCGGCAAGGAAGTCCTCGATGCGGCATTCAGCATGTTCTGGAGTTCGCTCGGCCCCTTGCAGCGCGCGGATCCATCGAGCGGGGGATCGCTCGGGATGCTGCTGTTCCAGTTCCCGCCCTACTTCATCTGTAAAAGCTCGAACATGGATTACATCGCCAGCCTTCCTGAGCGGATGCCGGGAGCATCGCTTGCGATCGAGTTTCGCCATCGCAGTTGGACCGGCGAGGAGAAGCAGCGCGCGCAAACGCTGGAGTTCCTGCGCCGCAGCGGTCTCTACTTCGTTTCCATCGATGCGCCGGAAGACAAATCGATCCCGCCCTCGCTGATGGAGGCGACCGGCGATCTCGCCTATGTACGGTTTCATGGGCGCAATCGCGACGCGTGGTTCGGCAAGCATGAGACGGCGGCCGAGCGTTTCAAGTATCTATATGCGGAACGCGAGCTGGCGGAGAAAACCGCGCAGCTCAAGGCGCTCGGCGAGCGCGGCGTCGAGCGCGCGTATGTGATGTTCAACAACTGCTACCAGAATTTCGGCATCTTGAACGCCACCACGATGTCGCAGATGCTGAGGCACTAACGCCATAGTTACAATGAAGGCACGTCTGTTCCAATTTCTCACCAGTCCGTTTTGCGCCAAGGTCCGCAAGATCCTCGACTACAAAGGCGTCGATTACGAAATCGTTGAGGTCGACTATCTCGAGCGCAACGAGCTGCTGACCGCATCGGGACAGATCATCGTGCCGGTGCTGACGCTGGATAGCGGCGAGACCGTCATTCATTCGGTGCGAATCGCGACGCGGCTGGAGGAGCTGTATCCGGAGCCGACGATTTTTCCGCCCGGGCAGCGCGGACTCCACCTTGCGCTTGCGCGCTACATCGACACGGCAGTCGAGGATGCGCTGTTCCGTGTCGCGGTTCCCGACCAGCTTTTGTACTTCCGCCGCCAAGGCGCCGAGCGCGAAGCGATGTGGCGTCTCATTCGCGAGCGCAAGTACGGCGAGGGTTTCGTAGACAGGATGGGCACGGAACTCGACACGAATTGGAAAATCGCGGAGGCGGTGCTCGCGCCATTCGAGGAGCAACTCGGCGCGGGCATCGGCGCGTTTCTTACCGGCCGCATCGGCCTCGCAGATTTTTCGCTATACGGCCAGCTTCACCTGATGGGCTTCAGCGGAGAGCTGAAGCTTCCGCACTCGATGCCGAATCTGCGCGCGTTCTACGCCCGGATGGATCGCATCTCATCGGCGCCCGAACCACCCCTCTAGAAGGTGCCCGCTTTCCTTTTCCCCTTTCCCGAAGTTAGAGGGTGGCGCTACTGCGCCGGGTGAGGTCTCAAGAGTGAGGGTAGTAATTTACGCCAGTTCGGCGAGCGCAAGATTCAGGAAGCGGCTGAACAGCGCGCCGGTCGAATCCAGGGCGACATCATAGAGCGATGCGGTCCGGCTCGGTACCAGCGTCTGATGCCCCTCGTCGAGGAACGCATACAGCACGCATACCGTCAGCGCCAGGTACGGCCTCCCCGCCATCGGGCCGCGCACCAGCAACCAGAACAGCACCGCATACTCGGTGAAGTGCGCGCTCTTGCGCACCAGCGCGTGGAGGACGGTGAGGGTATCTTTCGAGGCGAGCGGAAAAATCCATTGCAATATCGGCTCGATGAATTTCGAGGTGTTGAGCGCGGAGAACGTCGAGGTCGACATTGTGAAGATAAGGATTCCCCACACTACCACCGGCAGCCAATCGACGGCCTGCGGGCTCCGGGAACCATCAACGTTTAAGACAACATCATTTGCCATTTCTGAAAGAATCGGCCAGGGAATTTCGATCTGAATTGATTAAATCGGAAATCGGCGCGCAACGCTATGCGAGCCTGCCCACTTAGCGATAATGGACCTGTTCGCGTAGCGTAGCGGGCGGGTGCGGATGGCGAATTGATTCGCGGCTAGTTGATGCAGTTGCTCGGGGTCGCACTCGCGAAGGCGTTGCCGAACCATGAGCTGCCGCCGCATTTGCTGAGATCGAGCAGGTCGGCGGTCTTGTTGTTCATCGCCTCGATACTGGTGACGAGGTTGGCGCTCGCGTTGGCGTCGATCGCGATTCCATAGGGACCGTTGCCATCCGCGAAGCCATCGTAAACCTGGTTGGCGGACCCTAAGTGATTGCCGCCGGTACAGGATCCGCCTGCGCCGTTGGTTGCGCATCCGATATAGACCCCGGCCAGCGCGTTCTGCTCGGTGTCAAAGTTGTCGATGCGAACTCCCTTGGCGCCATCGAGCCAGATGCCGTAGCCACCGTTGCTACTGGCCTGCGCGCTTTCGGCAACGCAATTGGAGGCCATGATGAAATGCACCCCATACGACCCGTTGGTGGAGGCCTGGAAATTCGAGAAGGTGCTGTACTGGGCACCGTTCACGAGGACACCGCCACCGGTGTTTCCATTAGCGTTGACGTTGTCGCTGTGAAGATACGAGGCATCATCCAGGAGGCCGACCGAAAAACCGCTGATGGTCGCGTTGCCGCCTTCGAGAAACGAACGTGTGGCGCGCGCGGAAAACTTCACCCCAACGCCGGCGCCGTTGCCGGTGATCTTGTGGCCATTGAGGAAGATGGTCGTGCGCGGCGCATTGACATCGAGGCAGTCGCCGCCGCTCGCGGTCAGATCCTCGGTCACGACATAGTAGCCTGGCTTGCTGATTGTGGTTCCGCATGCGCTGATGTCAGCCGCCATCGCAGGACCCGCGCTCACAATTGCGGCGATCGCGCCGAGTCCGAGTAACAGCCGGAGCCGGCGAATGCGTGCTGCTCCCCGTGAATCCCGCCCGCCACCGGTCTCCGGCTTCTCCCCCCAGATTCCTCCCCGAAAATTCATTCAAACCTCACTCATCGAATGCCTAATGCTGAATCGTCGGCCGCCAGCCGCGCCCGTGATTACCGTTGCCCTCATATTACAATAAGTCAATATAACCTACATGTTGTAATGTGCGGCGCGACGCGCTGTGGTCTGGTCGTTGAGGTTTCCGCAGCGCTAGACTGTTGTCGTAGGCGAAGGGGAAGTAAGGACCGTTTCGCAACGGTCCGCCCCTCTTCCTTCCCCGACGCATACGGGAGTTAAGGGAGCAGATGTTGTGCCAACCAGTAGACTGAAAACCGACTGACTTTTCCGTGGGAGGATTCCTCGATGGCGATGGTGCTTGGCATTTCTGAAACACATCCGGCGCCGCCCTGTTCGATTGTGATACTAGGGGCCTCGGGCGACCTGGCGCGCCGCAAACTGCTGCCCGCACTCTACAATCTGGAGCATTGCGGACAGGGGATGCTGCCGCACGAGACCGCGATCATCGGCTTCGCACGCACTCCGATGAGCACCGAGGAATTCCGGACCTCCTCACGCGAGGCGGTGGCGAAATACTCGCGCCTGAAGGTCGAGGAGGAATGCTGGCGCAAGTTCGAAGACAAGCTCGACTACCAGAGCGGCCTCGATCAGCCCGATGGTTTCAAGCGCTTGCGCCAGCGCCTCGAGGAGATTGAGAAAGCGCGCGGCACTCCGCCTAATCGGGTTTTCTATTTTTCGATTCCGCCCGAAGCCATTCGCGACTCGATCGAGCGCCTGCATGACGCGGGGCTGATTCGCGAACCGCGCGACAAGTACTTCTCTCGCGTGGTGGTCGAGAAACCGATCGGACACGACTTGGCAAGCGCCATCGAGATCAGCAACACGTTGCGCCGCCATCTCGATGAGTCGCAGATCTTCCGCATCGATCACTATCTAGGAAAGGAGACGGTGCAGAACCTGATGGTGCTGCGCTTCGCCAACACCATTTTCGAGCGGCTGTGGGGATCGCGCAATGTCAGCCATGTGCAGATCACGGTCGCCGAGAGCGAGGGCGTCGGCACGCGCGCGGGCTACTACGATCATTCGGGCGCGATGCGCGACATGGTGCAGAACCACATGCTGCAGGTGCTGACGATGCTCGCGATGGAGCCGCCGGTATCGCTCGAGGCCGCCGCCATCCGCGAATCCAAGCTTAACGTGTTGCGCGCGTTGCGGCCGATCTCGCTCGAGGATGCGGCGCAGTTGACGGTTCGCGCGCGCTACGGCGCCGGCACCCTCGACGGCAAGCCGGTGCCGGGCTACTCGAAGGAAAAAGGGGTGGCTGCGAACTCGAAGACCGAGACCTACGTCGCGATCAAGACCTACATCGACAACTGGCGATGGTCAGGCGTGCCATTCTACCTGCGCCACGGCAAGCGGCTCCCCAAACGCGAGAGCGTCATCGCGGTGCAGTTCCATCATGCGCCGAAGATTTTGTTCAATCGCGACGCCAAGTTGCCGCCCAACGTTTTGATGATTCGTATCCAGCCCGACGAAGGATTCTCCTTCGACGTGATGGCCAAACGCCCCGGGCTAGGTCTGGAGATAAGTCCGGTGCGCATGAACCTTCATTATGAGACGGAGTTCGGCAAGGACGTCTCGCCCGATGCCTATGAGCGGCTGCTGCTCGATGTGATGGCGGGAGACAGCACGCTCTTTCCCAGCGACACCTTCGTGCATAAGTCGTGGGAATTCATTCAGGGTATCCTCGATGCGTGGAAGGACGACGCTCGGGTGCCGATGCGCGAATATCCTGCGGGGAGTTGGGGACCTGACGATGCCGACCGGCTCATCCGCGCCGACGGTTTCGAATGGCTCGACCCCTGAGAGCTACTCGTCTCATGCGCCGCATGCGCGACTAGTAGCCATAGGGATTGCTGTAGTCGATAGCTCCCTTGTCCTTGGCCGCGAATATGTTCGTAGGTTGACTGTCATCCTGTGCCGAAGCTGATGGCGTCGCAGCAGCGTGGGGTTGTTCGGCATCTGCGCCATTTCCCGGAGGCGAGCCATATCCGCCTGTAGCGCCGGTAGTAGGTGTGGCTCCTGGTTTGGCTCCACGCTTAGGAGCAGGTTTAGGCGGGGCGGGAGGTTTGCCGCCGGGGCCAGCGGCTCCATCACACGCGCTCTGCGAGTACAGAATTACAACGTTGACCGGTTTGCCCGTGGGTCCATCTCCGACGAAAAATGGATATTCTCCGTACTTGGCATCCTTTGTCGCAGCGACTTCCAGGACGTTGTTTTCTTTGAGCGTCGCAGTGATCGTGGGTTCGGTCTGGCCGAATAGCGGCCTGACATATGGATTCTGAGCCCCGGCTACGGTGAGATCCGTATGACTGCCGTTCTTCACTATGATGTCGCCGTCCGGAACAAAGGTAAGCACCTTAGGTTCTCCGGATTTTTTCGCCAGTATTGGACAGGCGTCATTTTTTGGCGGCTTAATGTTATCGCCGACGATGTCAAGAATCTGCCCGCCCGTAGTTGCCATGTCGATCAGCGCGGCGCTGAGTTGTGCATCGACGGTACGCAATCGTACCCTATCAGACACATCGTACGGCACGGGAAATTCTGGGTCGGTAGGCAGCGAGGGCGGGGCGCCGACGTCGATCGGTGCCTCAGCGGGTGATGGCACCGCGGCGGGTGCTGCCGCAGCAGCAGCCGGAGGCGGTGTCGACGCTGCCGCATCCTTGGTGGAGGTCTTGGCGTTAGGGACGCTTTGAGCGCTCGCCGTGATGTTTTGCTCTTCTGTCGTTATCGTGGTCTGCAGATTTTTAGCTAGTGTTTGTATATCTGGCTCGGTGCTGATGATCGACTCACTCACGCTGTTGTTGATCTTATCGACCACGTACACGATCGTAGCGGGCGAATCGTGCGCCGTTCTGAGAAATGTGTTTCCAATACTATCCGTCGTCGCAGCGGCCTTGCTCGCCGCTTGTGCTGCCTCCAAGAGCTTTCCGCGGTTCTTTTTCTTCGGATCCTTTTCTTGAGCGAGGCAGTCCTTTGGTTGTGCTTCGGCTTGTGCTGCGGCAGTCAGAGTGCTTACCAACACTCGTTCGGAGGCGAGTATTTTTAGCGCCTTGTAAAGCTTGCGTAGTTCTTCGCGATCAATGTAGGTATACGGCTGCATGTTGTTGAGGAGGCATTGAACTCCTTCCGCGCCGGTGACGTAAATCTTTTCTCGATCTTTGCTCTGTACTACGGTTCCTATTCCGGCAATCGTCCCACCTGCTGCACCTAGCGATGTTACTGCGGTAGGGTTGATTCCCAAGGCTCCCAGCGCAAGCGCGGTGCCGCCAATGGGTCCAAGGACAGACGCCAGGAACGGCGGAATACTACCCTCTTGCCGCTTGGCTGCCATGTACTCGTCTTTCGCATATTCAGCGTAGGCTATTGCCGTCAGTAGCTGATCGTTGTCACGGAACGTGTCCAAGGTGGCGTCTGGGGCTGAGTCCTTGGGAACCAGCAGAATCGGATTTAGGTCGTCATTTCCCGAAGATCGGGCGTGCAACTCCTTTCGTTGCTCCTCCAGCGCGCTGAGGCAGCTTTTCGTGGCTAAGGACCGTGGCCTCAACTCCTTCAACGTTTCCCATGGATGAGCGGAAGTTGCGCCACATATGTAGTCGGCGGGGTCGGCTTTCACCCGCGAATCCAGCGTGACGTCTGGTGAGTACAGGAAGCATCCCGCGACTATGGCTACCGCTAATAGAGCGGTGAAACGGACCACTGCATGTCTCACTATCGACCCCCAATGCAGGTCCGCGCCAATGACCCGACTCAATGTTAGCTGCCCGCCCTCACAAAGGCGGTAGGGGCGTTGAATTACTCAAAAGCCATTTGTACGTAAAGGGGTGACACACAGATTGTCAGAAGCGACATGTGACGATTAAGCATCGTCGTGGACTCATGTTGTCGGAAATAATTATCATTTGGCTGATAAAAGTCGCCTTTTCGTCTTGCACCTAACCCGCCAATTGTATAGTTTCGCGTCCCACTTTAGGGAGTGAAATAGATAAAATGGGGAATCTAGGCCTCATTCGAAATCGTCGCCTCGCCGTCGTCGTCAGATGCATCATGTCGCTAGCTATCGCGGTAATCCTGACCGGACTCGCACAAGCGCAAAGCACAATCGACGATGCCGCAAAGCCAACGTCTTGCGGGGTTTCCATCAAGGCCTGCGGCTGTACCATTAGCTCGCCAGGATTCTATGATGTAGCGGGTACGCTACTCGACGTGAAATTGAACAGCGATACAAGCTGTGTCGCGATCAAATCGCCCAACGTCGTTCTTTCGCTCGATGGCATGACGATTAGCGGAGCGGGCGCCGGCATAGGCATTCATGTCCTTTCCGGCGCAAACAATAGTTTCGTCTCGGGTTCAAAAGCGGGCGGCGGGTCTAACGCGATGGTCACCGGCTGGGACACCGGAATTCTGGTCGAGGCCAACAATGTAGTGGTTCAGAATGTTACCACGGGTTCGAACGCAACCACCGGTATCCAGGTACATAAGGCTAAATTTGTCAGTGTGAGCGGAGTGACCTCCAGCTCCAACAAAAATGGCGTGTGGCTGAACGATTCGAGCCTCGACCAGGTAGACTACTCACCGGGGATCTCAGGAAATAAGGGGCCGGGAATACTGATAGGATGCACTGGCACCTGCCCCAAATCAGCAACCTCGAGTCAGAACCGCATTCTTGGCAACACCTTGTCCAAAAACCAAAGCGGCATCGTGATCGTCTCTGGCTCGTTGCACAATGTCATCACCGACAACTCAGCGACTGGAAGCACCGGCGGCGACGATATGATGGATTCTAACAACGATTGCGCAACAGATATCTGGTTCGGCAACATGTTCGGCACCGCGGAACCGGCACCCTGCATCAATTGAGTTGCTCATGCGGGAGTTGCGAGGACTCTCGCCAGATGCCGATACACCTCAGGGTTTAACGGAAGGCCGATGTGACTTCCACTTACCTCGATGTTCTCCGCATGACTATCGCGCGCGAGCGCATGCGGATGACGCACGATGCGATCATTGCGCGTGTAGATCGATGTCAGCGCGACTGAAAGCGACAGGTGCTGCTGCGCTCCGAAGAACATCGGCGAGCCCAAGGTAATGACGTGACGCACCGCGTTGGGATTTCGCAGCGCAGCCGCGCGCGCGAGCGCACCGCCCATACTGTGGCCTATGATCGATACACGCGACCCGGTGCTTTGATGTTCCTGCTCCACGCGCTCGGTCACCCGCCGGATCGCCGCCTCTGAAAATCCCGGATCGATCCGCAGTCCCGACCAGATGGGACTGTATCCTGCGCGGCGAAGCCAATTGCACAGCGGCTGCAGGTAGTCATCGTTGGCGAGCAGTCCGGGAATCAGCAACACCGGATGGCCATCGCCACGCGGCACATTCATTCCCCAGAACACCGGATCGGTCACCAACATCCCGAACTCGACGCCCGTAAGAACCGCTTCGGTCAATGCGGCGACGGCGAAGCGCGCCGCGGGATCATTTAAAGTTCTTCGCAAA
>Ga0182024_10001031_pt1 | contig 72249 bp, 63 predicted proteins | sample P32metaG_FD_120480 | JGI IMG/M metagenome (GOLD analysis project Ga0182024, IMG submission 120480) | Permafrost microbial communities from Stordalen Mire, Sweden - P3-2 metaG (Illumina Assembly) | ecosystem: Environmental > Terrestrial > Soil > Wetlands > Permafrost | place: Sweden: Stordalen...
GCAGCTGAGCCATTATGCCCGCAAGGCTCTTCGCCGCATGCGCAGACGAACCACGCTCGTAACTGGCTTCTGGGCTCAAGCAGACCTGTTCTGACGTCACTATATTACGCGATACTCAATAATGCGCTTTCTCAACGCCTTATAGAGGTTCTTCTCCGTGATGTACTCGTACCGCGAAAGCTAGAAGTGATGGATGAATGTTGAGACGTTTAGCTCAGCTTGAGATGCTTCGAAGACCTTATGAATCTTTTCCCATTTATCCTTGGCAAGATCAACGCCACTGTTGGTTGGCTTTAGCAACCGAGAAAGATGACTTTTTACAAGGTCCGATAATGTTAAGTCCTTTCCACGGGTGTTCAGCGTCTCAAAAATGATATATGCATCGTCGTCGTTATCCAGGGCTGCAAAAATCAACTTCAAGCTCAGAACCTTGTCTCTGATCTTCGAGAGTTCTTCTTGGATTCTTGCTTTCTTCTTCGGTTCCGAAAGGCTAGGCAGCCCCTTAATTCCCGCTACTACATCGCTCACATTTTGCTGAAAATATTCGAACGCCTGCTTGAGCAGTTGTTCTTCCGGACCCACATCGGCGGGAATCCCCGGCTTCCCGCGAAATTTCTGGATATGTTCCTGAAAGTACGGGTAGGAAGTCTCAGTCTGCAGAACGTAGTAGAGTTGGTTCGATATATCCGTACGCTCGATAAGACCGTGAATACCATTCGCAAGATTTGACAGGCCCTCTTGCTGAAACGCGTTCCGAAGAGCGCAGAGAAGCAATGTGATCGTCGTCAGACGTTGTTGGCCGTCCACGACACCCATGGTGGTCTTGTCATCGTACACGACGAAGTTACCGATGAAGTACTGCGCATCGTTGTCGACAACCGCATCATTCCAAAATTCCTCTACGTTCGTCCGGTCCCAAGAATAGGGGCGCTGGAATCTTGGAATTCTGTGGAAGGACTCTTTGAGGAATTGGCCGACCTGCTTGTCCAAACACGTTATCTTCATGCCTGACGTCGCCCTTTCGCAAATGTCGCGTAGACACAAGCTTACCTAAAAGCGTCGATGAAGATTTGCAACAACCAACGTCATTATAACTGTTTCCTTTCATCTTCTGACCCGAGCAAATGTCGTCCGCTTGATGCCATACAAGAAGTCGGCTCCCGAGAAAACAAATCGCGCCTCACGGGTTGTACTTCGCCAGCCAGTCTCCGATCTCCTTGAAGACATCACGACGCTGCTCGGACAAAACCGGGAAATGCGGCGAACCCGGATACGTCACCATGCGCACGGTTTTTCCGCGCTCGGCGAGCAATACGTAGAATTCGCGGCCCTGAAACGTGGGCACGCGGATGTCGGCTTCGCCGTGCAGGATCAGCAGCGGCGTGGTGACCTGGTCCGTATGCATCACGGCGGAAAATTCGAGCATCGGCGTGGGGTCTTTCTCTTGCCACCGCGCGTCATAATCCACCTGGCCGATGTCGCTCGTGGGAATAAAGCTGAGCCAGTCGGTGATTCCCGCGCCTTCGATGGCGGCATGATAACGATGCGTCTGCGTCGCGGTCCACGAAGTCATGAAGCCGCCGGCACTCCATCCAAAGATCGCCAGCCGGTTCGGATCGGCCCATCCTTGTGCAACGGCGAAATCCGCGGCGCTATCCACGTCGCTGTAAGCCCGGTCGCCAAAATGCTGGTAGATGGCGGCAAGGAACTCGGAGCCGTAGCCCGTGGAGCCGCGATACTCCGGCTGCAAAACGATGTAGCCCATGCCCGCAACCATGCGTGAGAAAAGGTCGAAGACGAGCCTGTCGTTTTCTTCGGGACCGCCGTGCGGCAAGACCAGAAAGCGGCCTTTTTGCCCTGGCTGGTAATCGGCTGGAAACGTTACGATCCCTTGGAGCTTCGTGCCGTCCTTCGCGGTCCAATTCACCACGCGCACATCTCCAAGGCTCACGTTCGCGAGCGTGTCGTCGCCTTCGTGCGTGATCTTCTGGACTTGCCCATCGCGCAACACCGCGACGTTCGTGGCGTGCGTCGGGTCGCCAACCGCAAACGCGAGCGCCTCAGGAGAGTCCGCGCCGGCGGGCGAGACCGGAAGGGACGCAACGCCCTCCGGCCAGCGATATGCCGTTTCGAGCTTGCCGTCGCGATAAGAATCCACTTCCACTTGGACGCCCTTGTGCATCTCCACCCAGACCGCGCCATGCGGGCCGCCAACGACACCGGTAATGGAGCCCGCGAGCTGGGGGGTGCGGTCCACGGGCGCGCCGCCGCTCACGGGAACGGTCCACAGGTGATCGGGAGTGAGCACGAGCGTGGTTGTGCTGGCGAAGGCCAAATCGCGGCCGCCATTGGCCCAGGCGATGCCGCTCACCGCGTTGGGAATGTCGGCGATTCTTCGCGCGCCGGAAGCGCTGCAGATATCAATGTAGGAGTGGACGTCGTGATGGCCGATCTTCGGCGTCTGGGAAAGCACCGCGATCTGCGCGCCATCGGCGGACCAGGCGATTTGACCGATGTCGTGCAACGCGGGGCACCACCAGCCATCGGTCTCGCTTCCGGAATTCTGTGGGCCATGGCCGATCACATAGAGGCTGGTCTGATCGTTTTCGACCACGGTATGCACACCGGAGAGCGGATCCTTGGGGCGCGGGTCGGCGAGCATGGCGTAGCGCGCGCCATCCGGAGAAAGCGCGGTCCCGCGAATCCCGGTGGGGAGCGCCACGATCTGGGTCGGCCTATCGGCCGCCAGCGGCATGATCGCAAGCTGCCCCTTGCCATCCACTTCGAAAACGCCATAGAGGGCCGCGCCGTCTTTGGTGAACCCCGTGGGCTGGAATTTTTCGGGCAGATCGAGCTTCCGCTCGCCATCGCCGGCGATGCCGATCACATGCCACTCATGCTTTTCGGGACCTTTGGTCCCCTCGAAGCTCGCCACGTAGAGAATCGTCTTGCCGTCCGGCGATACGGCCACCGGGACGGCCCGGTGCAGCGCAGTATAGTCATCGAAATTGAAAGGATGCTTATCGGCGGCCCGGGCGGAGCCGGCGAAAGCCGCCATCACGGCTAACAAGACGGAGCCAAAGCGAATGGTGCTGGTGTGCATCTTCCCTCCGGGTAAAGCCTCCCGGGCGGCTTTACGTGGCGATTGAGGCGATTAGTTGAATCCCCCAAAATGTGGGACGGAATTTATCACAAGATGGAACGGGGAGCGCCAGAACTAGCATGGCCCAAAAGCAAAATGGCGTTCCGGCAAACCGGAACGCCATCCTAAATCACTCTCAGAGATTTCGAAGTGTCAGGAAATCTTGGTGGTCGCGTGGGGATACAGCACCGTCAGCACCATCAGGTCTGACAAGCTGAAAAGGACCCGCTGGGCCTGCTCTCCGGCCATTTCGGCGGCGCGCCCCAGAAAACCCAAGTGGCGGCGGCGCGCGAGTTCGCGCAGATCGTCAAGACTGATCCCGGTCAACAGGGAAACTTCGTCCTCGGTGAAGAATTTCTGGCTGGCTTTGACCTTGACCAAGTGATTGCTCCTAACTGCGCTTCGTGTCCAGTCGCAGATTAAAGCTCCCCAACCTTCTGAGCAATAGTTCTTCCGTTCCACCCGACTGGGACTGAGGTTTTGAACGCCGTTTGTAACCTTCCTGTGGAAAAGAAGTTAGCCGCACGCTCCCTGCCCCCACCGAACCTCAACAGCCTCAATAAGTTCACATTCCATCCCAAAATCTACACAAAACAGGAACGCGGCTTCTAAAACTTAGATGCATCTAACTTTCGTCAGGATGTTATCGGCGGGAGATTTCGCGGGGAAGAATAGACTGCTAATTCTTCGCAGTCGCTTCTTCGAACGCACGGGCCACCTGAAGTACGCGGGCCTCGCCAAAATGCGGGCCAACGATTTGGAGCCCCACCGGCAAGCCCTCCGGCGTGGCGCCGCAAGGCACGGAAATCGCGGGCACTCCGGCCAGGGAGGCCGTGACCGTGTAGATGTCGGCCAGATACATCTGCAGGGGGTCGGCCGTCCGCTCGCCCAGCCGGAACGCCGGAACCGGGGAAGTAGGCGTCAAAATGGCATCCACCTTTTCGAATGCCAGCCTGAAATCCTGAGCAATCAGCGTCCGGACCTGCTGGCCCTTGCGGTAATAGGCGTCATAGTAGCCGGCGGACAGTACATACGTGCCGAGCATGACCCGCCGCTTCACCTCAGCCCCAAAGCCCCGGCCGCGCGTCTGGCGGTACATTTCCATCAGGGTCGCGCCGGGGACGCGGAGCCCGTAACGCACGCCGTCATAGCGCGCCAGATTCGAACTCGCCTCGGCAGTGGCGATGATGTAGTACGTCGCGATGGCGTAGTCCGTGTGCGGCATGTGCAGCTCCACCAACCTGCAGCCCATCGCTTCGAAACGCTTAATAGCCGCCTCAACGTTCCGGCGTACTGCCTGATCCATGCCGGGACCGAAGTACTCCTTGGGGATGCCGAGCCGCAACCCCTTCACCGGGGCGACGGCTTCCTGGAGATAGTTTGGTACGGGCACGGCGGCGGATGTCGAATCGTTCGGATCGCGGCCGGCAATGATGCCAAGTACGATCGCGGCGTCTGCGACAGTGGTGGCAAACGGCCCGATTCGGTCGAGCGAAGAGGCAAACGCGATCAGGCCGTACCGCGAGACGCGTCCATACGTCCCCATCATGGCCGGGATGCCGCAGAAGGACCCCGGCTGCCGGATCGAGCCGCCAGTATCCGTTCCCAGTGACGCCACGCAAAGACCCGCCGCGACTGCGGCAGCCGATCCACCGCTCGAACCACCCGGCACATGATCGGGAGCGACCGGGTTGCGCACGGGTCCATAGGCGGAATTCTCGTTGGAACTGCCCATGGCGAATTCGTCGCAGTTCGTCTTGCCCAGGATGACAGCGCCCGCCCGCTCGAGCCGCTCAACCGCCGTGGCGTCATACGGCGGCACGTAGTCCTCGAGAATCTTCGAGCCGCAGGTTGTCCGCACGCCGCGCGTGCTGATTACGTCTTTGATCGCGACGGGCACACCCGCCAGCGGCGGCAGAGGCTCGCCGCGCGCCACCATCGTATCGGCGCGATCGGCCTGCGCGAACGCGCGTTCGGGTGAAAGCGTGAGGTAGACGTTCAGGCGCGCGTTTTCGCGCTCGATGCGGCTAAAGAACTCCTTGGCCAGTTCGCGAGCTGAGATTCGCTTCGAAGCGATCGCTTCGCGGACGGCGGGAATCGTCCAACGCCCGTTTGCGTTCGAATGCGCGCCAGGTGGTTGGGCAGTGGAGTTCGGCATCTAGCGTTCGATCACTTTCGGCACGCGGAAATAAGGAGGCGCGGCGTCCGGCGCGCGCTTCAGCACTTCAGCGGCGACATCGCACGGTACGATTACGTCTTCGCGCAACGTGAGATTCGGCGAGTCGGCTGTTTCGGCAGCCAGCACGTGCGCCATCGGCTCGACATTCGAAGTATCCAGCTCATTCAGCTTGCCGGCGTACTCGAGGATCGAGTCAAGCTGCTGCCGATATTTCTCGATCTCGCCTTCCGGCAACTCGAGGTTAGCCAATTCGGCGACTCGCAGCACATCTTCACGGCTGATTTTCATTCCGGCTCCGAAAAAAGCTTGCCCAGTGAAAAGAAAGAATAGCACAGCGCGGCAGTTCTACGGTTTGGCGGCCAAAGGCCTCAGGTCCGAGGACCTGCGCTACAAATGCACCACTGTTCACTTGGGCGGCACATGTAGGGAAATATGCGCGGGCTTAGGATTGGACGGCTTCGGCCCGGCGCGGAAATTTGGCGGAAATGTAGTCGTCTACGAGCTTCTGGAACGCGCGCGAAAGCTCGTCATAGCTGCCCTGCAGCGTGGTGAAATGCTGCCCGTCAATGTAAACGGGGCACCGCGGCTCTTCGCCCGTGCCCGGCAGGCTGATCCCGATGTTTGCAGCCTTCGATTCGCCCGGACCATTTACGATGCAGCCCATCACGGCGAGCTTCATCTCCTCGACGCCTTCATATTGCTTTTTCCACTCCGGCATCTGGTCGCGGATGTAGTTCTGGATACTTTCGGCGAGCTCCTGAAACGTGGAGCTGGTTGTGCGGCCGCAGCCGGGGCATGCGGTCACGCTGGGCGCAAAACTTCGCAGTCCGAGCGCCTGCAAAAGCTCGCAGGCGGCGTAGACTTCCTCGCGGCGATCGCCGCCCGGACGCGGTGTGAGCGAGACGCGAATCGTGTCCCCAATGCCCTCGTTCAGCAAAATTCCCATGGCTACCGAGCTCGACACGGAGCCCTTCAAGCCCATGCCCGCTTCCGTAAGCCCAAGGTGCAGCGGCTGCTCGGTCTTCGCCGAAAGATCACGGTAAATGGTGATCAGGTCGAGCGGACGCGAAGTCTTGCAGGAAATAATGATCTGGTCGGGACGCAGGCCGGACTGAATCGCAAGCTCAGTGGATTCGAGCGCCGAGATCACCATACATTCGTTGATGATTTGCTCCGAGGTGAGGCCCAAGTCGCCGTCGGTATTTTCCTGCATTTTGTGCATGACGAGCTCTTGATTCAACGAACCGCCATTGACGCCGATGCGGACGGGCTTTCCGTGGTCCCGAGCGATGTAGCAGATGGTGGAGAATTGCTCGTCGCGGCGCTTTCCCGCGCCCACGTTACCGGGATTGATGCGGTATTTGTCGAGCGCTTCGGCGCACTGGGGATATTGGCGCAGCAGGACGTGGCCGTTGTAATGAAAATCACCGATGATGGGCACGTTGCACTCGGCGTCAAGCAAGCGTTGCTTGATCTCCGGCACGGCCGCGGCGGCTTCCGGCACATTCACCGTCACGCGCACCAGCTCGGAGCCCGCCTGCGCCAGCTCCAAGCATTGCTGAAATGTGCCCCGGACATCAGCGGTGTCCGTGTTCGTCATGGACTGGACGACGACGGGCGCGCCGCCGCCGACCATCACGTGACCGACCTTGACGCCATGCGTTTTCCGCCGATTTGACGAGCTAACCCGTTCAGGCGCTTTGCCACCGTTGATTTGTACCAACACTGAGCTTCACTCTCCCGGAAACTCAATTATACCGCGTTTGGCCGGAACGCCGTAGGCGCCAGTTTGGGCGGACGCGCGCAAAAAATTCGGGGTCCAGCCATATGGCTGGACCCCGAGACTCCCATCAAGCGAAGTCTACTTTAGCGTCACAAGTCGATGTTGATCACGTCCGCCACGCGCCAGCCATGGTCCACAAGCACGACGCGCCCGCCAATTACATAGTAGCGGTAATGCGGCGGCGGAGGAGGCAACTCAGCATAGAGGTCCGCCGGCACCGGATGAAGTCGCGCCCGCCAATCCGGACCGAACACGAATCCTGCCCGTATGTCCGGACTCCAGTCGCGCCGATCCTCAACGCGGAAGCCGACAACGGGATGATCGCGGTGCCCACCCCACCACGTTCGCACAACCTCATGCTCGTGGTCGTCGAATCGTGGATTGTGGGCATCCCAATGATGCTCGTGCTGTTCCTGTGCAATTCCCGCGCCCGCTCCGATGGTAAGAAGCGCCATCGCGAAGGCGGCTAACAACCAACGTACCTTCATTCGTGCCTCCTGTTTGCTGTAGGCGTCATTTCTGTCGCAGCCGAACCGGAAAATACTCGCTCCTCGAGTACGTTGCAGGGCTTTCCTGTTCGCTTACGCAACCCACGCTGAAGTTACGCGCCGGCTTTGCGCTCAAGACCCAACTGCGGAGCGGCGGCACGCATACATTTGATGCAGAACCCTATGTGTTCGGTGAGGGGGATCCCCAGGCCCTCGGCTCCGTGGCGAACATCCTCGCGGTTGACGCCGCGGGCAAACGCCTTATCCTTTAGCTTTCGCACCACGGACTCCGTCTCAACGTCGAAGATGGTCTTGCTTGGCTTGATCAGCGCGCAGGCCGTCAAGAAGCCGGCCAGTTCGTCGCAGGCAAACAGCGTTCGGTCGAGGGGCGACTCCCGTCTGACGCCTGTGTAATCGGCATGTGCCAGAATGGCGTGGATAGCTTCCTCCGGATAGCCAAGTTCGCGGAGAATCTTCGAGCCTTCAAAGGGATGTTCCTGGGTGGCATGATGGTCGGTGTTCGGCCAGCGTTCGTAGTCGAAATCGTGCAGGAGCGCCGTCACTCCCCAAAGATCTTCGTCCGCGCCGAGTTTCCGAGCGTATCCGCGAACGCAGGACTCCACCGCCAAAGCATGTTTCCGTAGATTTTCATTCTGGGTGTATTCACACAGCAGCTTCCACGCATCGTCACGATTGAGCGCCATGCAACATTTCCTCCCGAAGCTACAAACCATAACAGCAAATGAAAAGCTGCGCACCGGCAGAATGCGGCAGGGTCCGACATAGGTTTACGCGGGAACGTGTCCGTAGGAACCGCATCGGGCGGAAGCTGACTACCGAAAATGAAACAATAAGTTACAAGAAAGGGCCACATTTGGCCCTTTTTGGCTCGTGTGAAGTTTTCCACTCACCGGTTCCTGCCCGTTGATCAAAAACTGTACTTTCTGGAAAAAATCCTTGACACGTATCGGCAGGACGGCCACAATGCCCTCGCGCCTGTTTCTGCCCTCCCCTATATTTCTAGTTCCTCCTCTCCGCAGCCGGAAACTTAGTGAGGAATACCGGTGTCGGAAAACAATAACGGCAACAAGGATCAAAACGAGCTCGACCGCGAAGTAACGCGCTGTAAGGCGTGCGGATTGGTGCAATACCGCACCAAGAACGATATTTGCCGACGTTGCCTTCGAATGCTGCCTCCCAAGGTGGAATTCCTGATTCCGCCACCGGTGCCGCAGGAGCTCCCTGGCGATGACCGGCAATTGTTTGAGAAGTGGCCCAACCGCGAGACCGTCGAGAATATTGGTCAGCGCATCCGCCAGTTGCGTGAATCGCGCGGAATGACGCAAAGCCAGCTCCAGGCGCGTTCGCGAGTCTCCCGTTCGTACCTCTCTCGCATCGAGAGCGGCCAGATGACGCCGAGCCTCGGCACGCTCGAAAAGATCTCCGAGGCATTGGGCGTTGGCTTGAACCGCTTCTTCGTGCCGGAATCGAACGGGGAGACGCTTCTGGAGGATCCATTCATCCAGGGGTTACGGCCCTTCTTGCGGCAACTGGATTGGGAGCAGTGGCAATCCATCCTGAAAAGGTTGGCCGCAATCAGCGACCACGTTGGCACGGCTTCAGCAGCGCCTTTGAACGGTATCGGCCGCGTCCGTACCATGTCGCCGTTGCAGCCGGCGCGCGTTGTGGCGCACCCGCTTCAACGGCGCCCGTTTCAAGGGATAGCTGTCGGACAACGCTAGGTGCTGAAGCATCGCGAGATTTAAATCTGTTCCAGTAGGCGGCGACTCACGAGTTGAGCCAGTGAGTCAGCCGCCTATTTTGGTTTGGGCGCTCGAGAATTGCTTCGGGTGATTCAGGACGGAGGCGAACGCCTGCCGCTTACTGGAGAAGTTCGCCGGCGTATTCGCCGGCCTGCCGGTGAACGTCCGGCGACCCTTCCGGCCGCCGCGCGCCGCAGTACGGGCAAAACTGGAACGCCGAGATCAGCGACTGGCCGCAGGAATCGCAGCTAACGCCGGAGTCCATTTCCTTCGGAACCACGCGAAGAATTTCGTCAAGCGTGGTCATGCCTTGCAGAATCTTGTCCAAGCCATCTTCGCGCAGCGTCTTCATCCCGCAGGAACGCGCCAGCATTCGCAATTGACCGACCTGTGCGGTGGAGCGCACTGCATCGCGCAGCGTCTCCTGCATTACGAAAAGCTCGAATAGGCCCACGCGACCCTTGTAACCCGTCTGATTGCATTCCGGACAACCCACCGGCACGCGCATCTTCTTCGGAGGCTCAACAATCCCGGCCTTCATCATCTGACGAGCCACTTCGCTGGTCATGTTGCGCTTCGCGTGGCACGAACAGAGCGTGCGCACCAGCCGCTGCGCGAGGATTCCGGTGAGCGACGCGGCAATCAAGTAGCCGGGCACGCCAAGATCGAGCAGGCGGATCACCGATTCCGCTGCGCCATTGGTGTGCAGCGTGGAAAGCACCAAGTGCCCGGTCTGCGTCGCTTTCATTGCGATCTCGGCCGTCTCACAATCGCGAATCTCGCCGACCATGATGATGTTGGGATCCTGGCGTAGGATCGAACGCAGCGCGCCGGCAAACGTCATTCCAGCCTTGGTGTGGATGCTGACCTGGTTGACGCCCGGGATTTCGTATTCGACCGGATCCTCGACCGTGACGATATTTACCGAGGGCTTCTGCAGCGCGCAAATGGACGCGCAAAGTGTCGAGCTCTTGCCCGATCCGGTGGGCCCGGTCACGAGAATCATGCCTTGCGGCAACTCCAAAAGCTCAGCAAACTCCGCCCGAATGTGCTCCGGGAACCCCAACGCGCTGAACTCCTTTGTGCCTGCCGAGCCATCCAGAAGCCGCATCACAATTTTCTCGCCGAATTGCGTGGGCAGCGTGGAAACGCGAACATCCAACTGGCGCGCGGAAATCTTCGCCATGAAGCGGCCATCCTGGGGTGCGCGGCGTTCGGCGATATCCATATCGCAAAGAATCTTCACACGCGAAACCAGGGCGACGTGAAGTTGCCGCGGAAGACGCCGGGCCTCTTGGAGAATCCCGTCGAGCCGCATGCGAACCACTGTTTCACCGGCGAGCGGCTCGATGTGAATATCGCTGGCGCCCCGGCGAATCGCCTCTTTGACAATTGCTGAAGCTTCCGTCACCGCGGGCGTGCTGCGATTGAGCATCTCCGCCTGGAGCTCGCGCATGGCTTCGATGTTGCTCTGGCGTTTGCTATTGGAAAAAAACTCGATTCCCGGTTCTTCCGACACCGGGCACGGAACCTTCTCCGTTTCGGGCGCTGGGTTCTCCACCGGAGCGGCGGCACCGTAGTGGGTGCGAATGGCCCGCGCAATCTCGCCTTTGAACCCGAAACGCGGGGAAAGGTCGCAGCCTGCACTGAACCGAATCTGGCTAAGCTTATCCAGATCCTGCGGCTCAGACATCACGATGACCAACTTGCGCCCTTCGAAGCGTAGCGGCAGCACGTTGTAACGATCGGCGATTTTCGAAGGCAAGAGCTGCAAGGCGGCCGGATCGGGCTTGGCGTTTTCGCAATCTACGTAGGCGATGGCCATCACTTCGGTCAGCGCGGCGACGAGGGCTTCCTTTTCAACCAGCGAATTCTCGAAAAGCACTTCCCCCAAATGCGTCAGCTTGGATTTTTGCTCCTCGATGGCCCGCACGAGCGTCTGAGCCGAGATGTGTCCCGAGCCCTCCAGCAATTCTCCCAATTTCCGCTTCAGCATTCCCGGTTCCTCAGCTTTCTAACGTGGCCCACGCGATCCACCACCCTAAGGCGGCGAACGCTATTGATTCCGATCTTGGCACGAGTATTTCAGCGAGCCTGTGGATCCGGCGCAACCTCGAGTCAGGCCGTCACAGCTTATCGAGAAGTTGCTGCATTTCGGATTCGCTCAGAATTCCTTTGCGAACCAGAAGTGTGAAGAGCTCTTCAAAGCATTTCCGCGGCTTGGAAGATGCCATGGCCGCCGATGCGGCCGGCGCCGTGAATTTCACGATTGGATGTTCCTCGTCCGTGGACAATTCTGCCGGGACCGCTCTCGAAGCGTCCATCGCTCCCATCCACTGGCCAATTGTTTCGAGCTGATCCGGCGTCAGGGCCGCGAATCCCACGCCCATGCCCAGGCTGGCGTGCGAAAACCGAACGGTGGCTTTCAATTCGACGAATTGCGAGTTGCACGAGATACGCAGGCGCATGTTAGAACCCACGGGCAACGGCGAAAGACAATCCATGTAGCATCCCGAAAGGCTCAGGTCGGCGACACGCGCGGAAATCCGCATTCCGGACTGCAAATCCAGAACGTCGGCGCTCGCAACCAAGGTGAAGCGCTGCGATGCGCGGCGTTCAGCTTCTATCGCGGCTTTGGACTTCATCGATTCCGGTTTGAGGACACTGGTCTGCTGCTTCTTATGGATGTCGGTCATAGTTGGCTTGGCGCTCTCCGCCTTAATACCAACATAGCCATGCGGTTTTGGAACCGCAACACGGTCCAAGCGGCCGGTTTCCAGGAATGTATGGCGTGGTCGCATCGTTTGCTCCCTGTACTCCGGGGCAGGTGCTGATCGAAGGAGCTTGATGATCGCGCGCATCGAAGAACACCTCCAGCACGTCACCAGTCCGGCGAAAATCGATGCATCTGAGAATCCGGCTGATGTCCGCTAGAGGGATAGTAGGGCGCGCGGATGCGGGCGGATACCACCCGATGGTACTTTTTTCTTATGCGCGGGGTTCTGGTACAAACCGGGGGACAGGTACTACAACTAGGCAGGTGCGACGGCTCGGGCCGATTTATGGTGAATAACCTATGTATTATGTGATCGTTACGGGCATGGGATCCTTGAGGCGTTATTGAGCGGTGCGCCGCCCAATTCGCGCCAAGTCAATCTCCACCCGTCCAGGTCTAGACTTCAGACCGACGATGCTGACCGCATCCCCACTGTCGGAAACGTAGGCGTCTTCCCCATCATCAATCTGCACGTTCATGCCGCGCACGATGATCGCCCTTGGTCCCGGGCCCTCGTGCTCGAACGCGGAACCGAGTTTCTGGCGATACCAAGCTTCCACTTTGTCGAACGAGTCGGACGTCACATACGTTGCGCCACTGACTCCCGCACGCTGATCATTGTTCGCGGTGAATTGAACGCTACCGCCATCTTTGAGCGTCAAAGCGCCGGGATAGATTGGCAATCCGAGATCGGCTGGTCGCCCGGAGTTCACAGAGATCCCGCCGCGGGGGGTCTGAATGACCACGCTGTCTCCCGCGGTCGTTACGCTGACGTGCGTGCGCACCACCGCGCGTACGATCAGCAGGATCGCGACCACTCCAAAAATGAGGACCGAGCCAATGCCCGCCAATACCCACAGAAGAACATTGTGCTTCTCACGTGGAAGGGCTGGCCCAGACGGGATTCCTGGCGCACCACCTGGCGGCGTACCGGGAGAAACGGGCGGCTGCGTGGACATGGGGGCCTCCTGAACAACGTCTTGAGTAATCTTACGCCAAAGCCATGCGAAAAGTTGCGGATAACATCGCGCGAGTATTCGATGCGCGGCGTGCTATTGCTCGTAGTAGTTCGCTGGAATATGCTACGCGGTTATTTCACCAACCATCCGGAGGGCATCAATGAGGACGATCGTGCGCGTTTTCAAGCCTGCCATTCTGCCGCTAATGTGCGCTCTGGCGCTGGCGTTAGCTTTCAGGGGGCCGGCTCTCGCGCAATCGCAGCAAACGGACGGCGCGGCGTACTCCAAGGATCTTTTTAAGGCGCTGAAGTGGCGCAGCATCGGGCCCAACCGCGGCGGCCGCTCGATCGCCTCCGCAGGATCACCCTCGCGCCCGCTCGAATATTATTTTGGAGCGGTGGGCGGCGGGCTCTGGAAGACCACCGACGGCGGCGCTACGTGGAACTCCGTCACGGACGGCCAGATTCACAGCTCATCTGTGGGCGCCGTTGCGGTTTCCGAATCGAATCCGGATGTGGTCTACATCGGCATGGGCGAGGCCTGCCTGCGCGGCAACATTATGCAAGGCGACGGAGTGTACAAATCCACCGATGCGGGCAAGACCTGGCAGCATATGGGTCTGGCGGATACGCAAATTATTTCACGCATTCGCGTCAATCCCGCGAACCCCGACATTGTCTATGTTGCCGCGTTTGGCCATCCTGCCGCTCCGAATGAGGATCGCGGAGTCTACAAATCCACCGATGGCGGCAAGACTTGGAAGAAAACTCTCTTTCGTGACAATAAAACGGGCGCGATTGATCTCTCGATGGATCGCAACAACCCGAACGTGCTGTACGCCGCGCTGTGGCAGGCCTATCGCATGTCGTGGCAGATGTCGAGCGGGGGACCGGGCAGCGGGCTTTTCAAATCTACCGATGGAGGCGACACCTGGACGGAAATTACTCGCAACCCCGGCATGCCTTCCGGGATCATCGGACGTATTGGTGTGAGCGTATCCGGCGCGGACTCGAATCGCGTCTACGCGCTGGTGGAAAATGAAGGTGGGGGCGTCTTCCGCTCCGATGACGCCGGCCAAACATGGTCGAAGACGAACGAAGAGCGCAAGCTGCGGCAGCGCGCCTTCTATTACACGCACATTTTTGCCGATCCCAAGGATAAAGACACGGTCTACGCGCTGAATACCGGGATGTACCGTTCTACCGATGGCGGAAAAACCTTCGCCACCAGCCTCCACCCGTCCCACGGTGATAACCATGACCTCTGGATTGATCCCACAAATCCGAAGCGGATGATTCAAAGCAATGATGGCGGCGGCAATATTTCCGTCACCGCCGGGCAAACCTGGACGCATGAAGACTTTCCCACCGCGCAGTTTTATCACGTCGCGTTGACCAAGGATTTTCCGTATCAAGTCTGTGGCGCACAGCAGGACAACAGCACCGCATGCGTCCAAAGCACGGCAAACAACCCGTTTGGCGGCGGCAACGGCGCGTGGCCGGAACTCTATGACGTGGGTGGAGGCGAAAGCGGCTACATCGCGCCGAGCCCTGCGGATCCAAACATTTTCTACGCGAGCAGCCAGGGCGCGCTGCTCTCGCGCTATGATCGGCGCAACGGTTTCACGCGCGACATCGAAGTTTCGCCGCGATTCTTTTCGGGCGAGGCAGCCGAGACACTGCCGGACCGCTGGCAATGGACTTTCCCGATCGTCTTTTCACCCTTTGATCCGAAGACGATGTTCACGTCTTCCCAGTTTCTTTACAAAACGACTAATGACGGCCAGAGCTGGGTGAAGATCAGTCCCGACCTGACCAAGCACGATCCCAAAACGCTCGGCGATTCGGGCGGCCCGATCACGCACGACATGAACGGCCCGGAAATCTTCGCCACAATTTTTACCATCGTCCCTTCCCACAAGGAACCGAACACGGTCTGGACCGGATCGGACGATGGGCTCGTCTACATCACGCGCGACGCCGGAAAGAACTGGACGAACATCACTCCGGACGATATGCCGAGCCTGGCTCGCGTGAGCCTGATCGAAGCCTCGCCGAACCGGGCAGGGACCGCCTACGTCGCCGCGAAGAATTATCTGCAGGATGATCGCGCGCCTTATATCTGGAAAACAGACGACTACGGCAAGACGTGGAAGAAAATTATCGAGGGCATTGGCGGCGACGACTATGTCCACGCGATCCGTGAAGACGCCAAGCGCCCGGGCCTGCTCTACGCCGGGACCGAGCACGGTATCTACATCTCGTTTGACGACGGCGCGCACTGGCAATCGCTGTCGCTCAACTTGCCGGATACGCAGGTCTCGGACATCGCCGTTGCGGAAAATGACCTCGTGATCGCCACACATGGCCGCGCATTCTACGTGCTCGACGACATCGCCCCGCTGCGTCAGCTCTCGCCATCGGTGATGCAGACAACGGAGGTGAACCTCTACGTTCCCTACGGCGCTGTGCGCCGCTCGCGGCCGCTTTCGATTGATTATGCGCTGAAAAGCAAAGCCGACAAGGTCACCATTGATATTCTCGATGCCCGTGGCAACGTGATCCGCAGCTTCACGGCGCCCGAAACCAAAAAGCCCGCCGCGGGCGACGACGAAGGCTATCAGACGCTGCGCCCGGTTGCGGGGCTTGAGGCCGGCCTGAATCGCTTCACCTGGGACTTGCGCTATTCGGGTTCCACTTCTTTTCCCGGCATAATTTTGTGGGGTGCGAGTGTGGAAGAAGGACCGCTCGCGATGCCGGGTTCCTATGCGGTACGCGTTACCGCGAATGGCGACTCGGAAACACAGCCGTTTCACATTACGGAAGATCCGCGGTCGGTGGTGTCGCAAGCCGATCTGCAGGCGCAATTCGATCTGGCAATGCAGGTCCGCGACAAAGTCAGCGCGGCCGACCAGGCCGTAATTGATGTCCGCAAGATTCGGGATCAGGTAAACGACCGGTTGGCCAAAACCCAAGCGGCCGACGTGCATTCCGCCGGCGATACCCTAAATAAGAAACTCACCGATGTGGAGGAAGCAATCTACCAGGTGAAAAACCGCAGCGGACAGGACCCTCTCAACTTCCCCATCAAGCTGAACGATAAGATCGGCCACCTGCTCGACGTGGTCGAGGGCTGGCAGGACGCAAGGCCGACCGATCAGACCTACAGCGTCTTCAAGCAACTCTCCGCCGAGTTGGATGTACAGCTCGCCAAACTAAAGGACGCTGTAAGCGCCGATCTCGCAGCCTTCAACAAACAGCTCGCAGCTAATAACCTGCAGAGCGTGACGCTCGAATAGCGCGGCCAGAAACCAACCGCTCGCGTATGCGATTAGACGAAGCGCACTTTCACGTCCGGCCGCTTGTCGAGGTGAACGGTGTCAATGAAGCGCACCTGGCGCTGCTCGAGCGTCAGGATCAGCGAATGGGTGCGCGTGCCCTCGCCGAAGTAGCGGACGCCTCTGAGCAGGTTGCCATCTGTGACGCCGGTAGCCGCAAAAATAATCCTGCGGCCCGGCGCCAGGTCGGCCGTGTCATAGATGCGCTTCGCATCTTTGATACCCATTTTCGCAAGACGCTCCTCGTGCTCGGGCTTGTCGACGACCAGCCTAGCGAGAATTTGCCCGTTCAGGCAGCGCAACGCCGCGGCGGTAAGCACGCCCTCCGGAGCGCCTCCAATCCCCATCACGGCGTGAACGCCGGTGCCGCGAACCGCGGCGGAGATTCCCGCCGAAAGATCGCCATCGCCGATTAATCGGATGCGCGCGCCCGCCGCGCGAATATCGTTCATGAGCTTCTTGTGCCGGTCGCGATCGAGCACGATCACCACGAGGTCGTCAATGTCGCGATCGAGCCGCTTGGCGATTGAGCGCAGATTGTCCGCCACGGGCGCGTCGAGTTCGACCGCACCTTTGCACGACGGCCCGACGACAATTTTTTCCATGTAAAGATCGGGCGCGTTCAGCAGTCCTCCGCGCTCGCTTGCCGCCAGCACAGTGATGGAACCCGGCTGGCCGGTGGCGCAGAGGTTCGTGCCTTCCAGCGGATCGACGGCGATATCCACGGAAGGATACGCGCGCAGAGTGTCATGCTCTGCTGCGCCAACCTTCTCGCCGATAAAGAGCATCGGCGCCTCATCGCGCTCGCCTTCGCCGATCACGATGGTGCCGTCCATGCCCACGGTGTCCATGGTGGCGCGCATGGCTTTCACCGCGGCTTCGTCGGCCTTGTGGCCGTCGCCCAGACCCATCGTGTGTGCGGCGGAAATCGCCGCCTGCTCGACCACGCGCAAAAATTCCAGGCTTAGTTGTGCTTCCATGATTCGCTCCCTGTGGCGGCGCGCGCGGCTTTCGTGTGTGCTGGGGCGGTGGAACCGGGCGTCAAAGCCCGCACATGATAGCTCAACCCGGCCGGTGCAACCAAGATCGAGGGTTGTGGATTAACGCAGGGGCTGCAGCGTCACGTTCACGAGATTCGGGTTGTCAAATTCGGTACGATCACCGGCTTTTTTCCCTTTTACCGGAAGCAGACGCGCCGTCAGTGGCTTCTTGAGCTTCACGGCAAGCGTGGCGACGTCGCCGATGATGCGCGCGAGCTGCTCCTCGGTAACGTCTCCGGGGAGCGGAATCGTGTCGAGGCCCGTGCCGCACACGGAGGAATACTGCAGAAGCTGATCGAGCGTGAGCCGCCCTTCACTCCAGCGCTGCGCCAGCCGAGCATCCTCGAGTACCGGCATCATCAGGCCGGAATATCCGACGGCCGAAACGACCGGCTCGGTCTTGAGCACGTCTGTGATCAGCGCGGCGACGGTCAGCGTGCCGGCAGAGCCAAACGGCGCGTTCAATAGCGATTCGAACGCTGCACCAATGGAGACGTCCTTGAGGGGCGCGGGCGAATCGTCTATGCCCATGAATTCCCATTCGCCGGATGCCTGGTGAGCCAAGTCCTGTATCGCGGTGAGTTGAATTCCCAGCGCGGTAAACAGGGCGCGATGTGCCGCTTCAAAATCTCCCTTTGCACCGGCGAACGAGGCCGCTACAACGCTGGCGCCTTGAATCCCAATCGCGAACTGGCCGCCCCCGCCGATATGGTAGGACGCGGGATAAAAAGGCCCGCCAGCCTCGACGCGCGCCGCCGCCGCGAACGTGAAGTTTCCCTGGCTGAGCGCGGTGTTATCCGCGAGATACTTCATCACGTGCGCGGCGGGCCGCACGCTGTTCCAGGCGATTCCGCCTTCATCCGCGACGATCAGGCAGCCGTCCAGCTCTGGGTGCTGGGCCAGCACGTCGGCATAAAGCTCAACCGTCTTCGCGTTCAGGTCGTCAGTGGCGTGTAGCGTGGGCGGCCCGATCGCGGAGACAACCCCGGCTTTCTTCACCATTGCGGCATAGTCCGCGTAGAACGAAAGAATGGCGTCGCGAGACATCCCGCGCGTCAGCACGGCAAATGCTTGCGGGGTTACTCGAAGCGTTTGCACCTCATAGCCCGCGCCTTCAAAAACGGACTTCGCATGTTCCAGGAACTTGACCGCCTCGCCAAATTGCTCCGCGAGCTGCGCTTTATCGCGATCCAGCCGCACAAAGGCGGTGATCGTACGGATCTTTGGTTTTTCGGGGGGTGCGGCGGTTTGTGGCGCGGCCGCTAAACCTGTGGACGGCAGGAACAGAAGCGCAGCCGCCACGAAAAGAATGATTTGACGAGGCCGCTGCGTTTCCATTGATCCTCCAAGAAAGCGTTCAGAAATACGCTGGGATGCCGGTGATGCGCTCGCCGATGATCAGCCGGTGAATATCGTGCGTGCCTTCGTAAGTGTAAACCGATTCGAGATTGTTCATGTGGCGCATGATGCAGTAATCGTCTACGATGCCGTTGGCGCCCAAAATATCGCGGGCCTTGCGCGCCGTTTCGAGCGCCATCCAGACGTTGTTCATCTTCAGCATCGAGACGTGCGTGAAATCCACGCGGCCCGCATCCTTCAGCTTGCCGACTTGCAGCGCCAGGAGCTGCGCCTTGGTGATCTCCGTGATCATGAAGACGAGCTTATCCTGCACGAGCTGGTGCGAGGCGATAGGCTTGTTCGCAAATTGCTTGCGCGTCTTGCTGTATTGCAGAGCCGTGTCGTAGCAGGCCATGGCCGCGCCGATGGCTCCCCAGCCGATGCCGTAGCGCGCTTGCGTCAAGCAACTTAGCGGCCCGCGCAACCCGTCCACACCGGACAGCACATTCTCGATCGGAATTTCGCAGTCGGTCATTGCCAAGCCGGAGGTCACGGAAGCGCGCAACGAATATTTTCCATGCACGTCCCAGGCCTTGAAGCCCTTTGTGCCCTTCTCGATCAGGAAGCCGCGAATTTTGTCGTCCTCGCACTTTGCCCAGACGAGCGCCACGTCCGCGATCGAGCCGCTGGTGATCCACATTTTTTCGCCGTTGAGCACCCAGCGATCGCCGCGCTTCACCGCACGCGTCAACATGCCGCCGGGGTTCGAGCCGAATTGCGGTTCGGTGAGCCCGAAGCAGCCGAGCGCTTCACCGGTCTGCATCTTGGGCAGCCATTTGTCTTTTTGTGCTGGGCTGCCATACGCGTGGATCGGGTACATTACCAGTGCGCTCTGCACGCTCACGAAGCTGCGCAGGCCGGAATCGCCGCGCTCGAGTTCCTGCATCACGAGGCCGTAGCCGACGTTGGACATTCCCACGCAGCCATAGCCTTGGAGGCTCGCGCCGAAAAATCCCAATTCGCCGAGCTGCGGCACGAGTTGGCGCGGGAAGTTCCCTTCCCGGTTGTATTTCTCAATGATCGGCAGGATCTGCTCGTCCACGAACTGGCGCGCGGTCTGCCGCACCAGCCGCTCTTCGTCATTGAGCAGCGCATCGAACTCGATGAAATCCACTCCAGGGAACCCGGGCATCCGATGTCTCCTTTGGCCGCTCGACCGCACGAAGACACAGTCCCAAGGAGGGGACGCTTCCGACGCAGCGCGAGAGGCGGAATCTTAACAGGCGCGCGCTGATGCCAGCAAGGCGCCGCAGGGTGGAGTTGTGTCCGAGCGGGTCGTCATTCGCGCAGAACGCGGAGTCCAGCTAGGCGTCCCGTAAGAACGCATCTGCCGTTCTTAGGAATTCGGGCCATCTGTCGCCGATGACGGGTCCATGACCACCGTTGGGTATGATCCATACGCTGGACTGCCGAATCGCTTTTGCCATCTCAAGAGAAATCTCGACCGGATACAGCGGGTCGCGGTCGCCCTGCACGATGAGGGTGCGGGCTTGAATCGTGGCGAGATACGGCGGAGTGAAGTTCATGTCGTCGTAACTGTTCGCAAATGCTGTGGTGCTGGCCAGGAGAGCTTTGACCTGCGCGTCTCCGCCCGGATGGCGGCGCCGCAGGATTTCCCACTGTTGGTCGGGCAGACTGTCGGCATACCGACCCATGAAGGCTCGCGCCTGCGCGGGGAAGTACGGGGTCGCGCTAACTAGCACCATGGCCTTGACGCGCTCCGGCTGCTTCGTGGCCATGTGCAACAGGACGTTGCCACCACCGCTCACTCCGATTCCCTTGCAAGCGCCGATTCCCAGGTGATCGAGCAGCGCGAGCATGTCCGTGACCACCTCCTCATGCCGCAATGGCTTCGATAAAATGCTGGACCGGCCGTGGCCGCGCAGGTCCGGCACGATGAGCTGGAAATGAGCGGATAATTCACCCTCGATCCCATCCAATCCTGGCTCGAACCGGCAAAACCGTGCAGCAAGACGAGCGGCTCACCGGTTCCGTGGACCTCGAAGTAGAGTTGTACGCCGTTCAGTGTTTCGATCCGCCCCGGCAAATGTCCCGAACCCATATTTCATCGCCTCCTTTGACTTGGCTTTGCGCAAAAAAAACGCCCACGCGCAAACGTGGGCGTTTCGTTCCAAATCGTTTATCAGGCTATCACAGCTCCGACTCAAGTCAACAAGCTTACTCGGCCTGATCGCAGCCTAGCGCGCCACCGGACTGTGTAACTCGGCAATGTAGCCGCCTGGGAGCTCCACGATGGCGATGACCCGGTCGTTTGTCGTGTAGGGAGCCGATAGGATCTTCGCGCCGGCAGTTTTGGCCCTTTCCAGCGTTGCGCCAAGATCGCGCACCTCGTACCCGGTCAGCTCATGGCCAAACGGATATGGCAGATGGCCGTCGGTCACGAAGACGAGCATGTTGCCGAACAGCGAAGTTATGCGTACGCGGCGGTAGGTCTGTCCCGCGCGTCCGATCTCGCCTGCGTCGGCGTGCTTGTCATCTGTAACCACCTTGCCGTGGGAGAAGCCTACGAAGTCGTTTACAAAGTTGTCGGCTTGGTCGCGCGACACATAGACCCGGTTATCGGGAACTGTTTCCAGAGGCGGGTATTTCGGGGCCGTGAAGTGCCAATAGAGCTGCATCTTCACACCGCCGGGCCACTGAATCACGGCGTCAATTCCGATGGGGTCGTTGAACGGTTCGACGATGACCTCTGCTCCAGCCGCACGTGCGTCACGGATCGCCTCGTCCATGTCGGTAACCAGATACCCGGTGCGCTCCTGCCCGAACGGATAAGGGATCGGAGTTTGATACGCGAAGATGGAAAGCATGCCGGCGGAAGTCGATAAAGCTTGGAACTCAGTGCTGCTAGGCACTGGCAAGACATTTGTTACGGACCGCTTGGAAGGCTGGCCGCCGAACGCGGCGGCAAAGCTGTTGACGAAGGCGTCCAAATCGCTGGGGGCTACATAGACGTGTGTCGAATCGTATTGCGGTCCCACGGCCACACCCGCGTCGCGCGCAGGCGTACTCTGGCCGCCAGTCGTGAAGGCCGCAAGAGGAAGCAATAACGCAGCCGGAACCATCGTCCAGCGGAACGGGATCGCACCGGCCCTCGTTCGGAGATGCATCTGTCTAAACCACCTTTCCCTATTTTCAGCGCGTCAATGTTTAGCACGATTCAGGTGCAGTCACCTTTCAAGGGCGTTACGGTCCCAATTGCCGAGTCTCGCCGCGTCTTCATATGTGCTTTCGCAAAAATCAAGCAGAGCGGCGCTCGGCGCTTCGGCTGCTCGAACTTCGTCATACATCAGAATGAATTCGCTCACCTCTGCGTCGTAGCGGGCAGTCTGCGGCCGAACGCGGGCTTCCCGGAGTCCCTGGGGCTCAGGAGCTGCGTAGGAATAGAACGCGGGGCCTGTGATACTGCCGCTGCCTGGCCAGAATCCAACGCTGCTTACCTCGTGTGAATACGCCTCGCGGGTAATGACATCGGCCCCAGGCCGCTCCGGCGCTCGGCGGCCTGAAAACCGGGTAACTGCAAGGTCGAAACTCCCCCAAAAGAAGTGCACCGGGCTGCACTTGCCGTTGAATCCCGACCTGAACTGGTTGAAGACCGCGTCCACCGACAGTAAGATGCGCCAGAATTTTTCCACCCGTTCAGGATCGTACGAGGCATGCACGCTGTCTTGATCAAACGGAATCGGATCGGGAATTTCGACCGGCACTCTCCAGATTTTGACTTCAATGCTCGCGGATCGAAGCATTTCCATAAATTCCTGGTAGAACTCCGCTACGGAGCAAGGAGCCAGCGCAAGTGTCTTCACCAGCCCGTCGCTCGTCTCGAGCACAAGCTGATGCCGTATGAAGTCAAACCAGATCTCGAATGCCCTTCCGCCATATGGTATTCGTGATGTGGTCAGGCCCCGAGCAGTTACGTACAGCGGGACATTCCACCAGTGGTTCACGATCGGCGTCAGACGCAGCCGAACCTTACCCACGATCTGCGTCCACATGTGGAGCGTGGCGTAAGTGTCTTTCCACGAATCCAGCGGCAGAGTAGGCCAGAATTCCGGCTGATCGGCGTCGGCATGCGCCATGATGAAACTCCCTAAGGCATTTCGCTATTGCGGGGCACGGCCTCGCCGCGAAGAGCATACTCGGCACGGGCCCCCAACAGTTACGCTGATGCTGTTCGTTGCGCGTTCAGGAACGCAAGCAATTCCGCGTTGATTTGGTCCTTGAGGGTTGAGCACATACCGTGCGGCGCGCCTGGAATGACTTTCAGCACCGCGCCTTTCACAAGCTTGGAAGAAAGCATCGCCGCCGCGCCAATCGGCACGATCTGGTCGTCATCACCATGGAGGATAAGCGTCGGCACGTCGAACTTCTTCAGATCTTCGGTGAAGTCCGTCTCGGAGAAGGCCTTGATGCAATCGAAGACCGCTTTGTGTCCGGCCAGCATTCCTTGCATCCAGAACGAATCCCGCAAGCCCTGCGAGACTTTCGCGCCTGGCCGGTTGGCGCCGTAGAACGGAGCGCTCAGATCCTTGAAGAACTGCGCACGGTCGCTGAGAACGGCGGCACGGAGCTGGTCGAACGCTTCAATCGGCAAGCCGCCAGGGTTGGCTGGCGTCTTGAGCATCAGGGGAGGAACCGAGCTGATCAGTACGGCCTTGGCGACGCGCTTCGTGCCGTGACGCCCGATATAACGTGCGACTTCGCCGCCGCCTGTCGAGTGGCCGACATGGACCGCATCCTTCAGATCGAGCTCTTCGACGAGCACGGCGAGGTCATCGGCGTAGGTGTTCATGTCGTTGCCGTTCCACGGCTGGCTTGAACGGCCATGCCCGCGGCGGTCGTGCGCAATGCAACGGAAACCTCGCTCGCCCAGAAAGATCATCTGGTCTTCAAAGGCATCCGCGCACAGCGGCCAGCCATGGCTGAAAACTACCGGCTGTCCCTTGCCCCAGTCCTTGTAATAAATCTGCGTACCGTCTTGCGTCGTGATTGTCGTCACGGGACTCGCCTCCCCAGTTTGCTGAATACCCGTCAGCGGCGAGTCTAGAGGATTGCGCTCCACCTGGCTGATTAATATTTGGCGATTTCTCACAGCCTCTAATTTGGTCTCATCGTCCACAAACGGGGCCCGTTGCAAAGGCTGTCGCAGCGCTGTTCGAAAGTTGACGGAAGCTACCCTGAATGCTATAAATTCACGCCTTTGTCGGGGGCGCTGAACCTACCGCCGGGATGCGTGTGTTCGTCGTGTGTCCGGTGGCAGCAGGAGACACAATAGACCTTTCTTAAGCGATGGGATTACTCCACCAACTCGGGGGGCTGTTTCTGCAGGCGGCGCCGACCGCGGTTATCGTCTTTCTTTTCTATTTCTTCCTGAACTGGGCCTTCTTTAACCCGATCCAGCGCGTGATGGCGCGGCGGGAGGCTCGCACCGAAGGCGCGCGCGCCGAAGCGGAAGCCGCGCAGGCCGCTGCCCGGGAAAAGGTCCAGGAACACCAGGAAGCGCTGAAGCGGGCTCGCGGCGCCGTTTACGCCGAGCAGGACAAGGCGCGGCAAGCCATGCTCGAGGAGCGGGCGCGGCTGGTGCGGCAGGCGAAGGAGCGCGCGGCCGAGCGCGTCGCGGCCGCCAAGGACGAGATCGCCGTGGATGCCGGACTCGCGCGTGCACAGCTCGAAGCGCAGACTCCCGCCATTGCCGAAAGTATTGTGAGTGCCATTTTCGAACACCGGCCCGGGCCGCGCCCTGCAAACGAGGCTCGATGAAGCGCGCACGTCCTTGGATTTCCTTAGCTACGCCGGCAATCGTACTGGCCGGGTTGTGCTGCATCGCCAGCGTTTGCTTCGCTCCGCCCGTGCGCGCGCAAGAAAAGGCCCGGGAGCAATCCGCGCAACCGCCCGAGGATTCGCCCGCCGGTGTGGTGTTCCGCTGGCTGAACTTCATCGTGATCTTCGGTGTGGGCGGATACTTGTTCGCGAAGAAGGCGACGCCGCTCTTTCGCGCGCGCGCTGACGAAATCTCGCGCGAGATCACCTCCGCGACCGAAGCGAAGGCCCAGGCCGAAGAGCAGCTCCACGAAGCGGAGGCTGGGCTCGAGAAGATTGACCAGGAATCCGTGGCCATTCGCGAAACAGCCACAAAGGAATTTGCGGCGGAAGCCGCTCGTCTGCGAGCGGGCACTGCACGCGAGGTGGAAAAGGTGGAGCATGCCGCGGACGTGGAAATTGACGCGACGTCGCGCGCGGCCCTGATCGAGCTCCGTGTACTGGCTGCGCGGCAGGCAGTCGAGCGTGCCGCTGTGCTCGTGGCGCAACGCATGACGCCCGAACGGCGAGAGGAAATCTTTCAAAACTTTATTCGAAACTTGCCTCGAGGTGTGAATTGAAGGCCGTGGCTTCGCGATACGCGGTGGCGATGCTCGATGCCGCCACTGCGCACGGGGCCGCCGAGCAGGCGCGCGCAGACCTGGAAGCGTTCGGCGCGATCATCCGGGAATCGAGCGATCTGCGCCTCTTTTTGGCGAATCCGGCGGTGCCCCACGATAGCAAGGTCGCCGTAATGGAAAAGCTTCTGGACCGGCTGGAGGTCAGCCCTGCGTTGCGTCCCTTGCTGCGCAATTTCTTGAATGTGGTGGTGGATCATCGCCGCGGCGCGCTGCTGCCCGAAATCGCCGCCGAATATGCCGCGCGGTTGAACAAGCGCCTGGGCATTGCGGAAGTGGAAGTGAGGTCGGCGGCCGCGCTCGAACCGGAAAAGCGCGCGCGCCTGGAGCAATCGCTGGCGCAGGCGACAAATCAGAAGATTGCCGCGGGATATGAAGTGGATCCGGCGCTGGTGGGCGGCGCCGTGGTGCGCATGGGGTCGGTGATCTACGACGGCTCGGTGCGCGAGCAACTGCGGCGGCTCGAACAAAGTCTGGCTTCCGAATAGGAGCGCGGGATGGCAACGATCAAAGCGGACGAAATCACAAAGATTCTCCGCGAGCAGATTGAAAATTACGAACAGACCGTCGCGGTAGACGAGATCGGCTCGGTCATTTCCGTGGGCGACGGCATCGCGCGCGTGCACGGACTCGAACGCTGCATGTCCGGCGAGATGATCACGTTCCCGCACGACGTTGTCGGCATCGCGCTAAACCTGGAAGAGGATCAGGTCGGCGTCGTACTGCTCGGCGACTACACGCAAATTAAAGAAGGCGACATCGTCAAACGCACGAACACGATCATGTCCGTGCCCGTGGGCGATGCGCTGGTCGGACGCGTGGTGAATCCGCTGGGCCAGCCGCTGGACGGCAAAGGCCATCTCGCCACCGAGCAGCGCAACAACCTCGAGCGCCTGGCGCCCGGCGTGGTGGACCGCCAGCCGGTGCGCGAACCGCTGCAAACCGGCATCAAGGCGATTGACTCGATGATTCCGATCGGCCGCGGGCAGCGCGAGCTGATCATCGGCGACCGCCAAACCGGCAAGACCGCCATCATTCTGGACACGATCATCAACCAGAAGGGCGGCGACATGATTTGTATCTACTGCGCGATCGGGCAAAAACGCTCGACGATCGCGCAGGTGATCAAGGTGCTCACTGATGCCGGGGCGATGGACTACACCATCGTCGTAGCCGCTTCCGCCACCGAGCCCGCCACCATGCAATACATTGCGCCCTACGCAGCATGTGCGATGGGCGAATTCTTCCGCGATTCGAAACGCCACGCGGTCTGCTTCTATGACGATCTTTCGAAACACGCGCAGGCCTATCGCGAGATTTCGCTTTTGCTGCGCCGGCCGCCGGGCCGCGAGGCTTTCCCCGGAGACGTGTTTTATCTCCACTCCCGGTTGCTCGAACGCGCGGCAAAGCTCTCGAACGACATGGGCGGCGGCTCGCTGACCGCTCTGCCGGTGATCGAGACCCAGGCAGGCGACGTTTCGGCCTACATTCCCACCAACGTCATCTCCATTACCGACGGGCAAATCTACCTCGAGGCCGATCTCTTCAACGCCGGCGTGCGTCCTGCGATCAACGCGGGTATCTCAGTAAGCCGTGTCGGCGGTAATGCGCAGATCAAGGCCATGCGCCAGGTGGCCGGTTCGCTGCGGTTGGACATGGCGCAGTACCGCGAACTGGCAGCCTTTGCCCAATTCGGCTCCGAGCTCGACAAACACACGCAAGCGCAGCTCTCCCGCGGACAGAAGTTGGTGGAAATTCTGAAGCAGGACCAATACTCGCCTCTGCCCGTCGAGAAACAGGTGCTGATTATCTTTGCGGGCACGAATCGTTTCCTCGACGACATCGAAGTGGCCGACTGCCGGCGTTTCGAACTCGAGCTCTACGCTTTCATGGATTCGAACTACAGCGGCGTGCTGGCTCGCCTCGCGGACAAGAAGCAGATTGACGATCAGGGCCGCCAGGACATCACGGAAGCCTTGAAAGCGTTCAAGGAACGTTTCCTGGCTTCGAAGAAAGAGAAGTAGCGGAGATTCTCCAGACCGATGCCCACATTGCTCGATTACCGGCGCCGGATTCGCTCGGTGAAAAGCATTAAGCAAGTGACGCGAGCGATGAAGTTCGTCTCGGCGGCACGGCTGCGGCGCGCGCAGGAAAAGGCCATCGAGGCGCGGCCATACGCGGCGCAGATCACGGAAATGGTGCGATCCGCCGTGGCGCGCATGGAGGAGCCACAGCATCCGCTGCTGGCGCGGAGGCCCGAGCAGCGCGTGTTGCTGCTATTGGCAACCGGCGACCGGGGTCTGGCAGGCGCCTTCAACGCAAACGCGGTGAGGCGTGGCGTTGAATTCCTGCGCTCGCATCCGGATCAGCAGACCGAAGTGATTCCCATCGGGCGGAAGGGGCGCGACGCGGCGCGACGGCGGAAATGGAACGTGGCGGCGGAATACACGGGCTTCACGGCCAAAGTGGATTTTGCGCGGGCCAAGGAGATCGCCAGCAAAGTGATCGAACGTTATGAGGGCGATCACACCGACGCCGTGTATCTCCTCTTTAACGAATTCAAGAGTGTAATCACGCAGAAGATGGTGTTCGAAAAGCTTCTGCCGATTGATCCGGCGGAGCTTTCGAAGAAAGACGCAAGCTCGCAGGTGGATTACATCTACGAGCAGCCACCGGAGCAATTGCTGCAGGGCCTGCTGCCGCGCTACATCGCGGCGCGAATCTACCGGATGCTGGCCGATTCCTCGGCCGCCGAGCACGCTGCTCGCATGACGGCCATGGATTCCGCCACGAACAATGCCGGCGACCTGATTGAGTCGCTGACACTCGAAATGAACAAGATTCGCCAGGCCGCACTTACCAAGGAAATCATTGAAGTCGTTAGCGGCGCATCCTGGAGCGCCTGAGGACTTAAGGAGACGTCATGGACGAGAAACATGGGGAAGTCGGACACGTTGTACAGGTGATTGGACCTGTGCTGGACGTGGAATTCAATCCGAAGGAACTCCCGGAAATTTTCAACGCGCTGCGGATCACCAGCGAGGGCTACCAAACCGAAGACCCAGTGGACATCATCGCCGAAGTGCAACAGCACCTGGGCGAAGGACGCGTTCGCGCCGTCGCCTTGCAACCCACCGACGGAATTGTGCGCGGCATGAAGGCCCGGGATCAGGGCGGACCGGTAACCGTGCCGGTGGGCCGCGCGACGCTGGGCCGCGTGATGAATGTACTGGGCCAGCCGGTGGACAAGCGCGGGCCGATTTCGGCCGAAAAGACATACCCGATTCACCGTCCGGCGCCTTCTCTTCTCGATCAGTCCACCACGCTCGAGATGTTCGAAACGGGCATCAAGGTCGTTGATCTGATGGAGCCTTACCTGAAGGGCGGCAAGATCGGGCTCTTCGGCGGCGCGGGCGTGGGCAAGACCGTGCTGATTCAGGAGCTGATCCACAATGTGGCGATGAAGCACGGCGGTGTCTCCGTCTTCGCGGGCGTGGGTGAGCGGACTCGCGAGGGAAATGACTTGCTGCTCGAGATGACGGAGTCCGGCGTAATCGTCCCGGGAAATCCCGAAAAATCACGCTGCGCCCTGATTTATGGCCAGATGACCGAGCCGCCCGGCGCGCGACTGCGCGTGGGCCTCACCGGCCTCACGGTCGCGGAATATTTCCGCGATGAAGAAGGCCTCGACGTGCTGCTCTTCATTGATAACATTTTCCGGTTCGTCCAGGCAGGCTCCGAGGTTTCCGCGTTGCTCGGCCGCATGCCTTCCGCCGTCGGCTACCAGCCAAACCTGAATACGGAAATCGGCGAATTGCAGGAGCGCATCACTTCCACAAAGAAGGGCTCGATTACCTCCGTGCAAGCCATTTACGTGCCGGCTGACGATTACACCGACCCTGCCCCCGCAGCGACCTTCGCGCATTTGGACGCAACCACGAACCTCAGCCGCGCGATTGTCGAGCGCGGCATCTATCCGGCCGTTGATCCGCTGGCCAGTTTCTCGCGCATTCTTGATCCGCACATCGTTGGGCAGGACCACTACAACGTGGCGCGGCAGGTGAAATCCATCTTGCAACGCTACAAAGACCTGCAGGACATCATTGCGATCCTTGGAATCGAAGAGCTTCCCGACGAGGATAAGCAAACGGTGGCGCGCGCCCGGAAAATTGAAAAATTCATGTCCCAGCCGATGTTCGTGGCAGAGCAGTTCACAGGCCAAGCCGGCAAGTATGTGAAGATCGAAGACACCGTGCGCGGCTTCAAAGAAATCGTGGACGGCAAGCACGACGAGGTTCCCGAGCAGGCGTTTTATCTGGTGGGTACGATCGAAGAAGCTGTGGAAAAAGCGGAGAAAATGACGGCGGCGGCATAAGCACGCAAGCGCACGCACGGAAACCGGATGGCAGAGATCCTCAAGCTCGAAGTAGTCACGCCCGAGCGGCGTGCGATCCAGACGGACGCGTCCGAGGTGCAACTCCCCGGTAGCGATGGCTACCTGGGCATTTTACCTGGGCACGCACCGCTTCTGACGGAACTGGGCACGGGCGAATTGAGCTACCAGGCCGGAGGAGCCACGTTCTACATCGCGGTTTTTGGCGGCTATGCGGAAGTGCTCCCGGATCGCGTAATCGCGTTGGCGCAGGCCGTCGAGCGCCCGGAGGAAATTGACGTGGAGAGAGCGCGCGCGGCGAAACAAGCGGCGGAGGAAATTCTCTCGACGCCAAACATTTCGCTGGAAGAAGCCACCGAAGCGACGGCCGAGGTGATCCGCGCCGATCTGCGCGTGCAGGTGGCTTCTCGAGCCGCTCATGGCGTGGCCGCCGGCGGCGGTGAGCATTCGCACGCCTAGTATCTCTCCCGCGCAACCCCTGAATCTTCGCCGTTGCCGGAACATCCAATAAATACTCACAATTGAGGATACTCATGGGACCCGTACGCATTTACAGCACGGAGTGGTGCTCGGACTGCCGGCGCGCCAAGCAATTCTTGAAGGAGCGCGGCGTTCAGCTCGAGGAAATTAACATTGACGAATCGCCCGACGCGGAAGACCTGGTGTTGCGCGTGAACGACGGCCGGCGTAAAGTGCCAACGTTTGACCTCAATGGCGAGTTCTTTGCATGCAGCCCATTCGATCCGTATCTTTTGGCGGAAAAATTCGGCGTGCCGTTGAATCCCTAATTTATTTCGGAAAGCGTCTCTTTGGTCCCGGAGCATGCGCTAAGGCTCAAGCGAACCCAGCGCCCCGCGTAACAACCTTCACAATTTCGAGCGCCTCATTCAGAAAAACCAGATCGGCATCGGCGCCGGGCGCGAGGACCCCCTTGGTCTTCTCCAAGCCCAATTCGCGCGCGGGATTTAGCGTCAGCATTTGCACCGCACCTTGCAGTGGCACGCCGAGCGACACCATCGTACGCAAAGCGCGATCCAGGGTGAGCGCGCTGCCCGCAAGCTTCCCTTCTTTATTGCGAACCACACCACCGTTCACATCCACATCGAAATCGCCCAACCGATAGCAACCGTCCGCCATTCCCGTCGCCGCAGTGCCATCGCTCACGAGCGTAATTCCTTCGACGCCCTTGGCCTTCAGCAACAGCTTCATCGCGGCGGGGTCCACGTGAACGCCGTCGGCGATGAGTTCTGCGGTCACTTCCTCGGAAGTTAGCACCGCGCCAAGCACACCGGTATCACGATGGCTGAATGGCCGCATGGCGTTGAAGACGTGCGCCGCGTGGCGCGCCCCCCGCGCGATAGCGGCAACGGCCTGTTCGTAGGTTGCGTCCGTGTGACCGAGCGAGACCACAATGCCCACGGAGCGCGCCGCATCCACGACTGCGAGTGCACCCGGAAGCTCAGGCGCGAGCGTCAGGATGCGTGCCCTGCCCCGCGCCGCATCAAGCAACTGGCGAAACAGTTCAGGAGAAGCGCCCGCAATCCATTGCTCCGGATGCACGCCCCTGCGCGTCCTGCTGATGAACGGTCCCTCGAAGTGAATACCGAGCAGCTCGGCCATGGGATTGCCGGAGGGCGCCGCGTTCGATTGTGAGGTAATGTAGTCCGCAATCCCCGAAGCGCTGCTACAGAGCATTTCCGGGGAGGCCGTTACCGTGGTGGCTAGGAATGATGTGGTGCCGCGGCGCGCCAGCGTTGTTGCCACCACCGCAAGCGATTCCGGCGTCGCGCGCATCACGTCCTGGCCGCCCGCACCGTGGACGTGAACGTCTATGAAGCCCGGCACGAGGGTCGCATGCGGCATTTGAAACTGCAGGGCGCTGCGCGGTATGGGTACTGCGTCCCGGCGGCCAACCGCCAGGATGCGGTCGTCCTCCACTAGAACGACAGCGTCGCTGATCTCTTCAGTGGGTGTAATTGCGCATCCGGCAAGAATGGCGTTGAGCGGCATGAACGAACACATCCTACCCGAAGCGAGGCGGAACGCGCGAGGCGGGAAAGAAAAAGGGCAGGACCAAAGTCCTGCCCTCAAATTGCAGAAACAGAAATCGCCGAACTACATGGTATCGGCATCAATCGAAGCAACGGCGATCTTGTCGCCATCCAGCGAACCAGTCACCTTTACCTTTTGGCCGGCAAATTTCGCCGCATCATCCTGCTTGTCCAGGACATAGACTTTCTTCGTCTTGGTAATTAGTGCGTACTGACCCTTGCCTTCGGTCACGCACTTCGTCACACACGCGGCGTCCGTCATAGTGGCTCCGCAATGTGTCTCCCCAACGACGCCAGTCCACGACCCGTCTTTACCCGCCGGAGCGGCCACTGAGAAACCTGCTGCAACAAGGGCAACCGCGGCGCCCAACAAGAAACGCTTTTTCATGGAATTCCCCCTTCTCGGAAGATGTCTACACTACGTGGAAATTACAACGCGGCCCTCGGGAGCCCTGTATACTTTCGCACACAGACAGCTTTAAGTCCAGACATTACCAACAATCAACCGCAAAAGCACAAACGGGAGGAGCCTGAAAAGGTCCTCCCGCTTGCTTGTTGTCCGCTACGGCTGCGCGCAGTGTCTTGGGCCGCGCGACGCCGCGTCGTTGTGAAACTGAGCACTAATTACCCGGGGTAGAGGAGACCTGCGCAGACTGCACCTTCGGGACGCTCAGGTAGCCGACGATCTTGTCTTTGCTGACCTGGTTGACGACCAACTCCATTGCCGCGCGGCTGCCGCGAGTGTAGAAGAAGATAGGCTCGTTCACGGAGCGGTTCTTCTTCTCGAGTCTCATGTCGTCCACATACAGATCAACGGTGTATTGGTTGTGCTTTAGGTTGGTTCCGCGAAGCTCGAGGGTGACGTCGCCGAGCTTCTGCCTGCCGCCCTTGTTGCCCACGGTGAATTCCAGATAGTCGCGCTGTCCGAGACGCCGCAGTTGATCGAGTTCGTCATGGTTGTGCGCGATCTGAGTGCCCAGTTCGTTGCGCGCGTCGAGCAGACCCTGCTTGGTGCTCTCCAGATCGGTCCGCACGCCGTTCACATCGGTTTTTACGCCGTTCACATCATCGGCGCTGGCCTTGGTGGCCAACTGGCTCTCGTCGCTCTTCACCGAATCGGCCATGGCAGAAAGCCGGCTCGTATAATCCTGACTGATCTTGGTCGATTGACGGCGGGCCTTGTCCAGTTCGCCCTGCGTGAGCTTTAGCCGGTCGGTCACGACGCTCAAATCCCCCTGAAGCTGCGCGTTGACCGCTTCCGCTTGCGAGAGCCGCTGGCCCACCACATCTAGATTCCGGCGTAGTGCTTGGTTGTCATTGGCGGAGGCTTGCTGCGCTTCACGAACGTGGTTCGATGCGTTCCAACCGACCCCAAGCGCAATCAGGGATACAACCGCGAGGGCCACGATTGCCACGCCCAACCAACGGGGGGTCCCTTCATTCACTTGGACTGTCTCTTGATTCTCATTCATCGCTGTTCTCCTTGTCCTTCAGCCCTTGCAACGGTGAATAATGCACGCGCTGAACCAAAGACCTACCGTGGGCCAGACATATCGTTAAAGTATTAGCCCTCATTAACTTACGGAATAGCTGCGCTTCGGTTCCGGGCTACGGTTAGTGACCAGTACGTGGCAATCTTTACAAGTTCGTGTGCTTTTGCCTGTTGCTTCTTAAGGCAAACCTGCTGCAAGTGACCGCGCGACATACGGCATAAGCTACTGTGAGTGTTGAGATTACGGGAACCCAGGGAGGCTTCTAGGCAGGCCAGAACGCCCGGAAGGCGTTCGGTCGCAGACCCAAACTACGCGTGGTGATGAATGTGGGGCAACATCGAGCTATCCACGCCGAAGGAATACTCCAGCGTGTGTTCAGCCGCGTCGAGAACCTTCGAACAATTCTGGCAATGGCTGATGTGCTCGGAAACCTCGTGTTCCACCGAGGGCGAGAGCCGCCCCTCAAGGTAATCACAGATCAGGCGTATCGTCGCACGGCAATTCATGGCACTTCTCCTAGAAAGCGGGGACAAAATATCCGAGCACTTGTGAGGCCAGAGCCTTTGAGGCTTTCGGCGATTCCTAAGTAATTGTATTAAATATATTTAGTTCGGCGGCGTGGAAATGCCAGGCGCTGGGGCCTGCGCCTAACCGTGCCATTTCTGCATTGCCTGATTCTTTTTTTCGTATGCCATAGAAGCCGAAAGCATTATCGGCCATTCTGGCTTCACCGGCCGGGCAGGACCGTCATGTGCTCCAAGACCGCAATACGCTCTGCCAACGGAGGGTGGGTGCTGAAGAGGCCGGACATGATCGAGCGCGCACTCAGCGGCGCAACGATAAAGAGCGATGATGTGGTAGGCGGCACATTCATGGGAATTCTCTGGTTGTACGTCCCAAGCTTCTTGAGCGCCGAAATCAGCCCATAAGGCTGCCCGACCAGGCGAACGCCAGCGGCATCTGCCGCATATTCCCGCTGGCGAGACAGCCCCAATTGCAGCAGAAGCGCCGCGACAGGCGCCAGCAGGGCCATCAGAAGCACGCTGAGCGCGTTTCCGCGATCCCGGCCGCCCCTTCCACCGCCATACCCGCCAAACATCATTCCCCATTGCGCCATGTGGGCCAGCAAAGTGACGGCTCCAGCGACCGTGGCGGCGATCGAGGTGATCAAAATGTCATAGTTTCGAACGTGGGAGAGTTCATGCGCGATTACGCCTTCGAGCTCGTCATCGGTCATCAGCTCAAGCAGACCCTGCGTTACCGCCACCGAAGCGTGCTTCGGATTGCGCCCCGTGGCAAAGGCATTTGGCGCGGCCTCTGGAATCACATAAAGCTTCGGCATGGGCAGATGGCCCTTGGCGCACAGACGTTCCATCACCGCATAAAGCCGCGGGACCTGTTCAGGCGTAACGGGCTGTGCGTGGCTCGACTTCAACGCGATCTTGTCGGAGAAAAAGTAGGCGATCATGTTGGTACAGGCCGCTATGGCGAGGCCGATAATCATGCCGTTTTCACCGCCGAGAGCCTGGCCGCCCAAGACGAGCAACAGCGTCAACGCAATCAGCAAGACCCCTGTTTTTAGAGCGCGCATATTCTCCTCGATTCAAATATTCTAAGAATCGCTTCTTCCCGCGTCAACCCGGGACCAGCGCGGGTTCAACGCGCGGCAGCAGCCGGAGCTTTCTTACCGCTTGGCGGCGCTGCCACAGCTTCAGGCCGGCGGTCGAATTTCAGCTTTCCTGTGGATGAATCCACGTCCACCGTCACGTGATCGCCCGGCAGCACTTCCCCCTCGAGAATTTGCATGGCGAGTGGCTCCTGTACCAAACGCTGCAAGGTGCGCCGTAACGGACGCGCTCCGTATGCCGGATCGTAGCCTTCGGTCAGAACCAGTTGCCGCGCCGCTGAGGTAAGCTCAAGCGTCAACTGCCGCTCACGCAGCATCTTCGTAATATCGGCAAGCTGCAAATCCACAATCTTCTCGAGCTGATTCTTGCCCAGCGGGTTGAAGATCACGATTTCGTCCACGCGATTTAGGAATTCCGGCCGGAACGATGCGCGCAATGCCTCCATTGCTTCGCGCCGCGCACGCTCGATGTCACGCGAGGCCAGCTCCGAAATAACCGCCGAGCCGACGTTACTGGTCATTATCAAAACGGTGTTCCTGAAGTCCACGGTGCGGCCCTTGCCGTCCGTCAGCCGGCCGTCTTCCAGGATCTGCAGCAGGATATTGAACGCGTCCGGATGCGCCTTTTCAATTTCATCCAGGAGTACCACCGAATATGGGTGCCGCCGCACTTGTTCGGTAAGCTGCCCGCCTTCTTCATAGCCGACGTAGCCCGGAGGCGCGCCAATCATCCGCGCAACCGAATGCTTTTCCATGTACTCGGACATATCCAGCCGAATCATCGCGCGCTCGTCATCGAAGAGAAACTCCGCGAGCGCCCGCGCCAGTTCCGTCTTGCCAACGCCCGTCGGCCCCAGAAAGATGAACGAGCCGATCGGGCGGCGCGGATCGCTGAGCCCAGCCCTCGAGCGGCGAATAGCGCCGGCCACGCGCGCGAGCGCGTCATCCTGGCCGACCACGCGTTGCCGCAAGCGCTGCTCCATATCCACCAGCTTTTGCGCTTCGCCTTCGAGCAGGCGTCCCACCGGAATCCCCGTCCATTTGCTGACCAGCGCTGCGATATCTTCTTCGTCCACTTCTTCCTTTAGCATGTGCTGGCCTTTTTGCCGGTCGGCCAGTTGCTGCTGAGCCTCGGTCAGCTTGCGTTCGGCGGCGGCGAGCTTGCCGTAGCGAATCTCGGCCACGCGCGCGAGATCGCCGGCGCGTTCGTAGCGCTGTTCCTCCGATTTGAGCTGATCAATTTCTGCCTTCAGTTTGCGAACACCGGCGATGGCATCCTTTTCCAACTGCCACTGCGCTTTGCGCGCGGACGATTGCTCGCGCAGCGAAGCCAGTTGCTCCACAATCTGCTTCAGCCGGGCCTTCGAATGCTCGTCCGATTCCTTGACCAGCGCCTGGCGCTCGATCTCGAGTTGCATGATGCGCCGCTCGATTTCATCAATTTCCACGGGCAAAGAGTCTATCTGCATGCGTATGCTGGCGGCCGCTTCGTCAATCAAGTCAATCGCCTTGTCGGGCAAAAAGCGGTCAGAAATGTAGCGATGCGAAAGGGTTGCCGCCGCAATGATCGCCGAGTCCTTGATGCGTACCCCATGGTGGACTTCGTACCGCTCCTTCAACCCGCGCAGGATCGCAATCGTGTCTTCAACCGTTGGCTCGCTGACGAGCACGGGTTGAAACCTTCGTTCGAGCGCCGGGTCCTTCTCGATGTACTTGCGGTACTCGTTCAGCGTGGTAGCGCCGATTGAGCGCAACTCGCCCCGCGCCAGCGCCGGCTTCAGCATGTTGGAAGCATCCATCGAGCCCTCGGCGGCGCCCGCCCCGACCACGGTATGCAGCTCGTCAATAAAAAGAATCACCTGACCCTGAGCGTCCGTGACTTCCTTCAAGACCGCTTTCAGCCGATCTTCAAACTCGCCGCGGTACTTGGCGCCAGCAACGAGTGACGCCAGATCGAGCGCCACAATCTTTTTCGTCTTCAATACGTCGGGAACATCCCCGGCGATGATCCGCTGGGCGAGGCCCTCTACGATCGCCGTCTTGCCGACTCCTGGCTCGCCGATCAGAACCGGATTGTTTTTTGTGCGCCGCGCAAGAATCTGCATCACGCGGCGTATCTCGGAATCGCGCCCAATCACCGGATCGAGCTTGCCCCGCCGCGCGAGTTCGGTGAGGTCACGTCCATATTGCTCTAGGGCGCGGTAGGTGGCCTCCGGGTTGGGCGAGGTCACGCGCTGGCTGCCGCGCACGCTGGCAAGCGCTTGCAGAATAGCGTCACGGCTCGCGCCATTGCGGCGCAGTAGCTCGGACGCCGGATCGTGGCCCAGGTCGGACATTGCCAATAGCAAATGTTCGCTCGACACATATTCGTCGTGGAATTTCCCAGCTTCGATGAACGCCTTCTCGAAAACCTGATTGAGCGCAGGGCCTATGTGTTGCTGGCCCACGCCCGTCACTTTCGGCAAGCGATCGAAGCCTTGCTCGATATCTCGCGAAAGCGTCTCCGGCGGAACGCCCAGACGCGTCAGCAAGGGACGAACCACGCCGTCCGACTGCGCAAGCAGTGCGGCCAACAGGTGCAGTGGCTCAACCTGTTGATGATCGTGCCGCGCCGCCACTTCCTGCGCTTCCTGCAAAGCTTCCTGGGCCTTGATTGTTAGTTTATCTTGGCGAAGCATCTTGGCTCCATAGCATCATAGATGAAAATGCGGGGAGCAGCGCGTCGCGCCAACTCCCCGCTCCTGGAATTTCCGACGGCCCTTTTTAGCGTCCGTTGCCGTTCGATTGAATGTTGACCTTCACCTGCTTTGGCTTCGACTCTTCGCGCTTGGGCAGAGTCACCGTGAGCACGCCGTGCGTGTAGTCGGCCTTGATGGCCTCCGTGTTCACTGCGCTCGGGAGAGAAAAGCTCCGGCTGAACGAGCCATAGGTCCGCTCCACGCGCAGGTAGTTGTCTTCGTTGACGCTGGTGTCCATCTTGCGCTCGCCACGGATCGTGAGCATGTTGTTCTCAACACGCACATCAAGATCCTTCTCACTGATGCCGGGCAAATCGGCGCAGACAATTAGGGCATTCTCGGTTTCGTGAATATCCACGGACGGCGCCCAGGTGCTTAGAGTGGACTCCGAGCGAGTACCGCGAAAGGAGTCTTCAAACAAGCGATTGACCTGATCCTGCAAAGTATTCAAACCTCGTAAAGGAGAAAGAGCATTCATCTCAGCGACCTCCATCGCATATGCTAGAGAGAAGCATATTATATGAGCGTCTTATTGTCAATATGTTTGTGCGGTGTTCATATTCTATATAAAGCTCTTAACATCAATAACATACTAATGGCTTATCGCAGGCGAAGCACCTCTGCAAACGAACGCGTTCTCATAGGCGGATCCTCAAGTTCCTTTGCCGGCAATTCTCTCCGGGCGATTTCCAGGCTACACTCAGTGCCCGATGAAGCTGAGCGAATTCGACTATCAGCTCCCTGAAGAGCGCATCGCGCAGGAGCCGCTGGCAGAGCGAGACGCATCGCGGCTTCTGCTGCTCGACCGGGCAGCCTCGCAGCCCTCGGACCATTTTTTTCGCGAGTTACCCGAGTTGTTGCGAGGAGATGAGCTTCTCGTGGTCAACAACGCGCGAGTGATCCCCGCGCGCCTGTTTGGACACCGCCGAGGCCTCAAGAGCCAGTCACCGGACAGTCAAGGCGGTGCGCGCAAGCTGCACTTGACGTCTCCAATCGAAGTGTTGTTGACACGCAAGCTGGATGGCGAGGTTTGGGAAGCGCTCGTTCGTCCTGGACGGAAGGTGCGTGTCGGAGAACGGGTTGTTTTCGGCGAGGGCGAACTCGAGGCGGAGATCATCGGCCGAGGCGAATATGGCGAGCGCCGGATAAAATTTGTGTCAGGCGGCGACGTGAGCGCCAAGATCGAGCGGCTCGGGCATATGCCCCTACCGCCCTACATTCGCCGAAGTGACCAGCCCGCCGACCAGCGGCGGTATCAGACGATCTTTGCGAGCCATAATGGCGCCGTTGCAGCGCCGACGGCTGGGTTGCACTTCACCCCTGAAATTCTCGATCACCTGCGGCGCCGCGGGATCGAAATCTGCGAACTGACTCTGGAAGTCGGCCTGGGGACCTTTCAGCCGATTCGAGAAGAAGAGATCGAGCGCCATCCGATTCATGCGGAATCCTACGAGATCTCCTCAAAGACAGCGGAACAAATCCGCACGGCCAAGGAGGCGGGGCGCCCAATTCTCGCGGTGGGGACAACGGTTGTGCGAGCTCTGGAAGATGCGGCGCAGAAAACCGGCGCAGATCGCTCCCCTACCACCAAGAATCCGGCTCTGGCCGGCCGCGGGGAAGCCACGATCTACATTTATCCGGGGCACGAATTTCGCCTGGTGGATCAAATGTTGACGAATTTTCACCTGCCTCGATCGAGTTTGCTGGTTCTGGTGGCGGCATTCGCCGGGCGGGAACGAGTTCTGGCGGCCTATCAACACGCCATCGAGACGGGCTATCGCTTCTACAGCTATGGCGACTGCATGTTGATCCGTAACTGTGCGTGATTTTATCTGTTTCAAAAAAACTGCGGCGGAGGCGAGCTTCTAACATTGCCCGCTCCGCCGCAAATGATCCGGCCAGCCGACGTTCAGGCTGAACGTTAAGGACTAGGGATTTAGAACGAGGGCCTGGTTCTGGCCGCCGAAGTCGATTTCCTGAATTGCGCCGTTGGAAGTCGTGACTACGGCCGTCGTATCAAACCTCTGATCGCGCTGCTCGATGTGCCCTTGCGTCCGGGCCACGACCTTCTTGCCGCTCTCGATGGTAACGTTGTTTCCGTCCACGAGTACCTTGTAATCGCCGGCATCGAGTTGCGTGCTTCCGACTTTGACGGAATTGCCAAACGTGACATTCTTTTCGAACGGTTTTCCGAACGCTGGCATCACGAGCGCGGTGACAGCCAAGAGAGCCAGGGTGCTGAGAATTGATTTCCTGCGCATAAGAGTATCTCCTTTAGGAATTGGTCGAGAGTCGTTACGCAGGATGAGGGCGGACGAAAGAAAGATTGACAGTGTGCCGCGCCGAACGTAGGCTCGGGTTGACACACTGACCTCTCTGAGCGCACAGCCGGTGAAGTCTCTCGTGTCACGGGCCTCGCGGTCGCCGCCGCGAGGCCATTTTCTTCACCGGAAATTAGTCCCGCAACCTGCCATCTGATGCTTACTACTGTTATTGCCGCCGCTGAATACTCTCACCCCTTGGCCAAGTAGATATCGGTCCATCGGGGTAACGGAAGGAATCGCCGCCTCGTTCCAAATTAGAACCAAAGCTCAAATTCCCCCTGCAAAATTAGACGGCGGCGCTGGGCAGAATGTTACGTCGATTGCTCGAAATAATTTGTACCCTGTTGTCTGATTCCGCGTAAGGTGTTGCGGGTACAAGGGCTTCGATTATAATCAGGCCAGACCAATCGGGCGACGAATGCGATTTCTAATATTGAGTGACATCCATGCCAATGCCACCGCGCTTTCCGCCGCCCTGGCCGCTGTAGAGGGACGATGGGATCGCGCTCTTTGCTTGGGCGATCTGGTCGGATATGGTCCCGATCCCAATGAGGTTATGGATGCAGTTCGGGGGATCGCGAAGACGATCATTCGCGGCAATCATGACAAAGCGGCGTGTGGGCAAACGGACGCCGAAGATTTTAACCCGGTCGCGCGTATCGCCGCCGAATGGACACACTCGCAGCTAACGCCGGAGAATTTGGAGTTTCTCAGAAACCTTCCCGCCGGTCCTGTGCAGACCGAAGGCCTGACCCTCGTCCATGGCGCGGTAGCGGATGAAGACGAATATGTGTTCGCCCCGGCGCAAGCGCTGGACGGATTGCTGGAATCAACATCGCCGGTGACTTTCTTTGGCCACACCCACTTTCAGGGAGGCTTCTCTTACCGCGAAGATAAGCTGGACGTGATTCAACTCAGGCCGCGTCCGGGTGCGAGTTTCGCCGCTTTGCGACTCGAAGAGGGCACGCGCTATCTGCTGAATCCAGGATCGATTGGGCAGCCACGCGACAGCGACCCGCGAGCGGGGTTTGCCATCGCCGACCTTACGCACCAAGTGGTGGAGTTCTGGCGCGTGCCCTACGACATTGCCGCGGTGCAAGCGCGCGTGCGCCAAGCCGGGCTGCCCGAACCGCTCGCGGCGCGCCTGTCCGCGGGGCGTTAATTCAGGCGCTCACCTAAGCGATAGGCAACAACACACCATGCCACCCACCGTGCGCGTCGCATACCATGCCCCATACCATGAATGAAACGCCACAGCCTCCAGCAATATCCGAAGAGCCCGGCCGGCAGTTCGGCATGGCGCTGGTCGCGGGCCTGATTGTCGTGTTGGTTCTTGGCGGCGGCATGTACTGGTGGTCTCGCAGTTCGCACGGCGCGGTTCCAGGAGCGCCCGTCTCTTTACCCATGGGGCCGGACGAGCAAGCCTACTCCTCGCAGATTCAGTTCACCGACGTCCAGCTCAGCCGAGCCTCGAATATGCTTGAGCAAGAAATCACCTACGTTGACGGCGCCATCTCGAATAATGGTCCACGCGCGGTGGGCGAAATCGAGGTCTCGCTGGAGTTTCACGACCTTTCCCAAAACGTGGTCTTCCGCGAAGCAAGACGCCTGTACGGAAAGGGCTCTACGCCCCTTGCGCCCGGCGAAAAGCGTGAATTCCAGTTTGCCTTTGAAGCTGTGCCGCCAGCCTGGGATCAGCACGCTCCGATGTTTAAGATTACCGGGCTTCGGCTGCAATAGAATCGCGAGATACGCGGTAGGCTGCAGTATTGCTCCCCGCGTGGTCCTACGTCCGGCTTGATCACAACCCATCATATATATACTATACGGTACATGTCGCCAATGAATAATACAATGGCGTTTCCGGCGGATCTTTCCGAGGCGATTTCCGCGATCGCCGCGGCCGGACCCGTAGAGGTCCGTGACAATGGCCAGCGTGTGGCCGCGCTCGATTCGTTTCACTACGAGGTTCGCGAACAGGCCAGCCGCGTCGTGCTCCATCTGTGGAGCGAGCAACGCTCGCTGGCGCGTCCTGCGCATCGTGGAGCTCGGGCAGGACCAGATCCTGCTCGAGGTCGAACACTTCGGTCGCACGAAACCTGATCGCCTCGAAATCGTCGCCGCCGGCGCGCAATCCCCGGCGCGCGTTACGCGAGAGAAGTTTCGCGAACGGTTCGCGGGCCTTCTCCAAGAACAATTTCCAGACGAAGAGATCGAATCGCTCACCAGCGCGGCCGACCTCGAGCATTCCCTATCGGGGCGCTACGCGTGCGGCGTGATGCGTTCTACAGGCGCACGCTGGGCTTTGACCCCGCCGCGAGAAGCGGAAGCGATTCTGCTGATGGCGCAGGCCGCCCTGGACCCGATCCGGCGACTCGCGCGCGGAGCGATCGCAGCCCACGTTGTCCCCGCGACGTCCGACATCTCGCTGCGTTTTCGCGGCGCCGAATTCGCACAGTGGCGCGACGGCACCGTGTTTTTTGGTCTGGGAGATCAGCGCCGGGTGCTCAACTCCGAAAGGCAGGCGGAGCTTCTGCGGCTGGTACGCGAACTGGAGCTTCATCGGCACGCGGCCGCAGCAAACACGAGTCATCCTCTTTTTCGCATGCAGGCGGAACGGTGGCTCGAAACCTGCGTCGCGGCCGATCCCTTGCGGATCGATGCGCGGCTCGATCGCCGCTTTCTTTATACGCAGGTGCCTGCATTCTCGGGCGGAGACCGGGGCGTGATTGATTTATTGGGCGTTACGCATGAGGGACGGCTTGCGATTCTCGAACTCAAGGCCGATGAAGACATTCATCTGGTGCTGCAGGCCGCCGACTGTTGGCTGCGTGTTCGGGCGCATCAACTGCACGATGATTTTCGCTCGTACGGGTATTTTCCGGCCGTCGAGCTGCGGCCCGAGCCGCCGCTAGTCTTTCTGGTCGCACCGGCGATCCGTTTCCACCCCGCCACGGACACGTTGCTGCGATACATCGCCCCGGAAATGGAAGTGACACGCGTAGGCTTGACGGAGAACTGGAGAAGCGGGCTGCGTGTGGTACTACACCAGTAAGCGCAATCCGAAAGGAATGGGCACAAAAAAAGAGAAGCAGTGTTGGTGTTGCCAACGCTGCTTCCCGGGGTGTGTCCTAGAAGTGGTTTGTAAATTAGACGCCGCGAGACAGGAACTGGTTGCTAAAAAGTGAACCCGACCGCCGGATTCTCACAAGTTTTCCCTAAACGGCTGACAAACAGCGATTTAGCGGGGTCAAAAAAAGAGGTATTTGCGCCACTTCTCGTCTTTGTGGCCGATCAGCCGCATCAATTGTCGCGAGGTATGTAGCGTAAACGGCCGCGGGCGGCGCGAAAGCTGTATGCCAGCCTCCTCCGGGGTACGGTCACCCTTCCTGTTATTACACTGGTAGCAAGAAGCGACCAGGTTCTCCCACGAAGACCTACCCCCACGAGAGCGCGGTAGCACATGGTCCAGGGTCAGTTCCGAGACTGGAAACGTCAGCCCGCAGAACTGGCAGGTATTGTGGTCGCGCAGAAGGATGTTTTTCCTCGAAAGAGCGCGCGTCTGCTGCGGAATATGGCGATAGGCCAGCAACCGGATCACGGACGGCACCTTCACCGTATTGGAGGTGGAGTGCACTTCGGCGGTATTCAACTCTTCAGCCTGCGCGACCCCCTTCAGCAGCAATACCAGCGCGCGCCGAACCGCGGTGACGTTAATCGGCTCGAAGGTCGCATTCAGCACCAGCACCGGCTCTTGCATGACGGGAAGCCGCCGGTGCTTCGGGAGCAGGGCTTTTTCAGACGCGGGTGAGGCATGCCGGCCGGATGGCCAGCCGCGAGGGCCGTCTTTGGCCTTGGTGATCATCGCTGAGGCTCAGCACTGCTCGTGAAAACAGGGACCTGCGCCGAGTGGGAGCGCGTACGGGCAACCGTCAGAGCCATCACACGGGCAGCGCCGGCTCGGCGCAGAACCCAACTGCAGGCATCCAGCGTCGCACCAGTTGTCATTACATCATCTACCAGTAGAACGCGCAGCTTGTCAACTTGGGCGCCCGGGCGGATGGCGAAAGCGCCCTTGGCTGCGCTCCAGCGCTGGCTGCGCGTCAGCCTCAAAACGCCCGGCCGCGGGGGTGAGCGAACCAGGATGTCGTTTCGCGCCGGTACCCCAAGCTGGTGTGCTAGCGGACGCGCAATCAGCTCGGCCTGGTTATAGCCGCGTTCGCGGCGCGCTCGGTGCAAAGGCACGGGGACAACCAGATCGGCGTCGAAAGCTCTGGCCTCACGGGCCACCGCCTCTGCCACCCTGCGGGCAAACCATGCTCCCAGCGGGGGTACGCCCCCGTGCTTCAGCAGCAGGATGGCCCTGACCATGGGCGGGTCATAGAACGCATAACTACGAGCAATATCAAAATCGTAGGTTTCCGAGCGGCAGAGTCGGCATAGAATCGCGGCCGATTCGCTAACGTGGAGGGAGAGAATCGGGCGGCCACAGAGGGAGCACAACGGCGCGGCAAGCTCAGTGAATGAGCTCAAACATTCCAGGCAAACCGGCAGACGGCCGGCAAAATCGAGCATAGTCCCGCAAATCCGGCAAGGCGCCGGGAAAACGGCCGAGCAGAGGGCGTCTCCCGCCCTTCGAAGGAGCAGCCTGAACTGGCCGGAGGTCTCTCGCAAAGACACCACGGGGCCATCGTATCGCGGTCCTCGGCAGCATTAAAGATTAAACTTTACTAAGCGATTAATCAGAGCTGTCCTTGCTCCTGCTTTTCCTGGCAGGCAATGCAATAACCGGCCCAAGGCACTGCGTCCAGACGCTTCTGCTGAATTTCTTCTTCGCAATTTGCGCAAAGACCGTAGGTGCCGTCTTTGATCCGGTTGAGGGCCTGGTCTATCAGATTCAGAAGCGCGCGGTCTGTGGCGGTCATGCCGAACAGAAATTCCTTGGTGTAGGAGTTCGCGGCCTTGTCGGCAAGGTCCACCGTGGTGTCTTCGTCGGCGGCCCGGCCCTCCTCCTCGGTTCGAGCGATGTTGCGGAGCAGTTCCTCTCGCTTGGTTTGAAGTTTCTTTTTGTACGCTTCGAGGCGTTTCTTATCCATCGTGAACCCCTCACCGGATGGCTTATCGTATAGGCAGCAAATCGGTGATTGTAGGCGCGCCCGGAGGAAGTGTCAAGAAATGCACGGGCACTCCGTGGGTTGCGGCACCGCTGAGCCGCTGCTAGAATTATGGTTCTTCTGCGCTCGAGCGTTCACGCAGCGCATTGCGAATCTCATTCGAAATCACGGACAACTTTCTGGAGAGATTCGAACGTGGAAGTAAGACCAGGGGCGCGCGGCAACACGGCGGGCACAAGCGGTAGCAGGTTGGGCGGTTTCTGAACGGAGGAGCGCTTGTCCACTTACGATCTGGCCATTATCGGCAGCGGCCCCGGAGGCTATGTGACCGCGATCCGAGCGGCACAGTGGGGCATGAAGACCGTTGTCATTGAAAAAGACGGATTCCTGGGCGGCACGTGTCTGCACGTCGGATGCATCCCCACCAAAGTGCTGCTGTACCATGCCGAAGTCTACGATCACATCAAGAACGCCAAGGAATACGGCATCGAGGTCAAAGACTTCAAGCTCGATTGGAACGCGGTGCTGGCGCGCAAGACCAAGATCGTCAACAAGCATGCTAAGGGCATCGAATTACTGTTCCGCAAGAACAAAGTGGAAACGGTAACCGGCTGGGGACGTTATGCCGGTCCGGGGCGCGTGACGGTCGAAAAGGACGGCAAGACCACCGAGATCGCCGCAAAAAATATCATGCTGGCGACGGGTTCCGAGGCGCGGTCGCTTCCCGGCGTGATCATTGACGGCAAGAACATCCTGAGCAATCGCGAAATTCTGCAGCTCCCGAAGGTGCCGAAGACCATGGTGGTGATCGGCGCGGGCGCCGTTGGCGTCGAGTTCGCCTCGATCTTCAATTCCTTTGGCACGGACGTGACCATCCTCGAAATGCTGCCGCGCGTTGTGCCTTTGGAAGATGAAGAGATTTCCGCCCAGCTCGTCAAGGCATTCACGAAGAAAGGCATCAAGATCCAAACCGGCGCAAAGGTGCAAGGCGTCGCCACCGATGCCAAGGGTGCGAGCGTGGCTTTTACCGATGCAGGCGGCAAGGCGCAGAAGATCTCCGCGGAAAAAGTGCTGATTGCCGTGGGGCGCCTGCCGAAGACCGAGAACCTGGGACTTGAAAAGACCAAGGCCAAGCTCGAGCGCGGCTTCATCCATGTGGGCCCGTACATGGAAACCGACGAGCCGGGTCTCTATGCCATCGGGGACATCGTTGCCGGCATGCCGCAACTGGCGCATGCCGCGAGCATGGAGGGGATTACCGCCGTCGCCAAAATCACGGGGAAGGAAGTTCCGCCGCTTGAAAAGTCGCGTATCCCGAACGCCACCTATTGCGAGCCGCAGATCGGCTCTGTTGGATTGACGGAAAAGGCCGCGCGCGATTCGGGCTACAAAGTGAAGATCGGAAAATTTCCGTTCCTCGCCAATAGCAAGGCCTCTATTCTCGGGCAGCACGACGGCTTCATCAAGGTCGTCTCCGAGGAAACCTATGGCGAAATCCTGGGCGTGCACATCATCGGGCCTTATGCCACCGAGATCATCGCGGAAGCGGTGACCGCGCTGCAGCTTGAGGCCACCGTGGACGACATGATGTACATGGTCCACGCGCACCCCACAGTGTGGGAAGCCATGGGCGACGCGTTTAATTCCGTGCGCGGCCTGTCCATCAATATGTAACGGTTGAATTCGAGCGAGAGCGATGCGAGAAGGTTGGGTCGTCAACGTTGGCTTGATGGGCTACGCCGAAGCTGCGCGGCTGCAGCAGCGAATCGTCGCGGCCCGCAAAGCGGAGGCCGTGCCGGACGTGCTGGTGATCTGCGAGCATCCGCACGTGATTACGTTGGGGCGCAACGGCAGGCGCGAGCATCTTCTGGCATCGGAACACTTGCTCGGGCAGATGGGCGTGGAATTTCACGAGACGAACCGCGGCGGCGACATCACTTACCACGGGCCGGGGCAACTCGTCGCCTATCCCATTTTGAACCTTGCCGAGATGCGGCGCGATCTGGTCTGGTATGTGCGCCAGCTCGAAGAAGCCATGATCCTCACATCGGCGGAATACGACTTGAAGGCGGAACGCCGCGCTGGACGCACAGGCGTGTGGGTGGAAACCGCCGAAGCCGCCGAAGAAAAGCTGGGGGCCATCGGCGTGCACGTGAGCCGCTGGGTCACTTCGCACGGCTTGGCATACAACGTCACCACCGACTTGCGCTATTTTGATTTGATCGTGCCTTGCGGAATCCAGGACAAGCGCGCAACTTCGCTCGAGCGCCTGCGCGGGCAGCGCATGAGTCTTGAAAACGTCACGCCCCGCATCGTAAAGCGCTTGGGCGATTGTTTCGACCGGGATTTCCAAGCGCAGACGCTCGAAAGTTTGTGCCGCCGGATCGGGGCGGCGGAAGCGCCGGAGTTAACTGCGTCGCTTTGAGCGGGCGGCGTTGTCCCAGGTTCTGAGTTAGACTGGGCTGCCCTACCGGCAGGCGATGGCTGGGCGCCCAATCCGCGGCCGAACATCAGAGCTTTAGAGAGAAGCGATCAGGGAGCGGCATGGAAGCTTCACTCACACGCGAACAGCATCTCGAACTCTACTACTACATGAAGCTCAACCGGTCGCTCGAGGAGCGGTTGGTCAATCTCTTCCGCCAGAACAAGCTCTTCGGCGGCGTCTACCTAAGCACCGGCCAGGAGGCCATCTCGGTCGGCACGGCCTACGCGCTTGGCCCCGGGGACTGGATCGCCCCGATGATCCGTAACGTCGGCGCGCTGCTGGTCCGCGGTTTCCGTCCCGAAGATATTTTTACGCAGTACATGGCGCGGCAGACCTCTCCCACCCAGGGCAAAGACGGCACCAGCCATTTCGGCGACCTGAAAAAGCGCCATGTGGTCTCGCCCATTTCCATGCTGGGCGACTTGATTCCGGTAATGACCGGAGTGGCCATGGCCGGCCGCTATCTCGGACAAAACATCGTGACGATGACGTGGATCGGCGACGGCGGCACCTCCACCGGCGCATTTCACGAAGGCATGAACCTTGCCGCCGCGCAAAAAGCGCCCTTTGTTTGCGTGATCGAAAACAATCAGTGGGCCTATTCGACACCCGTGGCCCGCCAGGTTCCACTGCGAGATTTGGCCGACCGCGCCCGCGCCTACGGAATCAAGAGCTATATCGTGGATGGCAATGATGTGCTGGCCGTCTGGCGCACCACCAAGCAGGCCGTCGAACGCTGCCGCGCCGGCGAAGGCCCCGTCATCATCGAAGCGAAGACTATGCGCATGCGCGGCCATGCGCAGCACGACCCCGCGGAATACGTCCCCAAGGAGATGTTCCAATACTGGAAGCAGCGCGACCCGATCGAGCTTTACGAGAAGTATTTGACCCAGAACAAGCTTTGGGATGCCAAGGCGAAAAAGGCGCTCGACGCGCGCATCGAACGCGAGTTGCAAGCCGATCTCGAGAAGGCCGAGCAGGCCCCCTTCCCGCCCGCGGAGCTGGCCGCGCAAGGAGCCTATTGCGACGGCTGCCACACCATTGAGGCCGAGTGGAAGCGTCCGAAAGAAGAAGTCACGCCACCCAAGTCGAACGTGGAGGCCGCCTGGAAGGTGCAGGGTTTTGGCGGTTTCGAATCGCCCGATACCAAGGCTGCCGTGAAAGAAACTTTGGCGGCCGAAACACCCGGCAGGCAGGCCAAGAGCGGCAATGGCATTCCGTCACCGTCTCGCAAGCCATCGGCAAACGGCAAGGGAGCGCCGAAGCCGGCCCCGAAGCAGACTTCGAAACAAGTTTCGAAACCCAAGCCGGTGCTCGCCGTGGCCGCGAGGAAGGGGCGCAGATAACCATGCCGCAGCAGGTCACTTATCTCGAAGCCATCCGGCAGGCGCTGATCGAAGAGATGGACCGCGACCCCGCGGTCGTAATGATCGGTGAAGACATCGGCGTTTACGGCGGCGCGTTTAAAGTCAGCGCCGGAATGCTCGAGCGCTTCGGATGGGAACGCATCATTGATACGCCCATCAGCGAGACGGCCATCATCGGCGCCGCCGTGGGCATGAGCTACCAGGGACTTCGGCCGATCGCCGAGCTGCAATTCATTGACTTTATCGCGTGCTGCTTCAACCAGATCACGAACTTCGTCGCCAAGTCGCATTACCGCTGGGGCGCCCCCGTGCCCATGGTGATTCGCGGGCCTTCGGGCGGCGGCGTGCATGGCGGGCCATTCCACTCGCAAAATCCGGAGATGTATTTCGTGCACACGCCTGGATTGAAGGTGGTGTACCCCTCCACGGCCTACGACGCGAAGGGGCTGATGAAATCCGCAGTGCGCGACAACAACCCGGTGATTTTCTTCGAGCACAAATTCCTCTATCGCCGCATCAAGGAAGATTTGCCGGACGAGGAATACACCGTGCCCATCGGCAAGGCGGCGGTGCGCCGCGAAGGGCGCGACCTCACAATCGTGAGCTACGCGGCAATGGCGCACACCTCGCTCGAAGCCGCCGAGAAGCTTGCCGGCGAGGGCATCGAAGCCGAGGTCGTGGATCTACGCACGCTTCTGCCGCTCGATCGCGACACGATTCTCAATTCTGTGAAAAAGACAAACAAGTTGCTCATCGTGCACGAAGATACGCGCACGGGCGGAATCGCCGGCGAGGTTGCGGCGTTGGTCTGCGAGGGCGCGTTCGAAGACCTCGATGGCCCGGTGCTGCGTGTGACGTCGCTCGATACGCCCGTGCCGTTTTCGCCGCCGCTCGAGGAGTATTTCCTCCCGAATGTCGAGAAGGTTGCCGCCGCCGCGCGCGAGCTCGCAAAATATTGAGAAGCGAACGATTTCCGGTTGTGACGCGAAGAGGAGAAACGTATGGCCGTTGACGTCGTGATGCCCCAGATGGGCGAGAGCATTTTCGAAGGCACGATCACCAAATGGCTCAAGAAGCCCGGCGACCGGGTAGAGCGCGACGAGCCGCTCTTCGAAATCTCCACCGACAAGGTGGACGCCGAGATCCCCGCGCCAACCGCCGGCGTCCTGAAAGAGATCAAGGTCAATGAAGGGCAGACCGTGCCCGTGCAGACCGTCGTCGGCGTGATTGACGCCGCAGGCGCTGCGGCAGGCGTGCCCGCGACGGCAAAGCCCGGCAAGGAATCCAAGCCCGCGCAGGCTAAACTCGCAGCCGCCGAGCAGCCCAAGCCCACGCCAGCGACGCCACAAGCCGATGGGTCCAGTGAAAGCACGAATGCACCGGCGGCTCCCCCCGCGGCGCAGACGAAGGACGCAGCCGGTAAAGACGCCGAAACCGAAGAAGACACTGAAGAAAACGAAACCGAGGAAGAAGAAGCGGAGGCGCCAGCTGCGAGTGATGGGCACCACGTGCGCAGCTCTCCGCTGGTGCGGCGGCTCGCGCGCGAAAACAATGTTGATCTCTCGACGCTGACGGGAACTGGCGCCGGTGGCCGGATCAGCAAGAAAGACATCCTTTCAGCAATCGCTTCCGGAGGGTCGCAGCAGAAGGCCGCGCCATCCACTCGTCCGGCGGCGCCCGCAGCGGCCCCGGCTACAAAACCGGTTTCCGCGCCCGCTCCTTCCGCGGGCGGGGCAGCCGCGCACGTTACGCTCGAAACAGCCGTGCCGCGCGAGCGCATCTACTTCGGCCGTTACGAAGTGCAGCCCATGTCCGTGATGCGGCAAAGGATCGCCGAGCACATGGTGGCCTCGAAGCGCGTTTCCCCGCACGTCTATTCAATTGACGAGGCCGATATGACCAAGATCGCGGCCATGCGCGCGAAGGCCAAGGCCGAATTCGAGACCCGCTTCGAAACCAAGCTGAGCTTTATGCCCTTCTTCCTGCAGGCGGCGGTCGAGGCCCTTCGCGCGTTCCCCACGGTAAACTCTTCCGTGGATGGCAACAACATTGTCTTCCACCGCGAGATCAATATCGGCATGGCGGTGGCGCTGGATAATGGCCTGATCGTGCCGGTCGTCAAGAATGCCGAGGAGAAAAACTTCCTGGGTCTGCAGCGTGCGGTAAACGATCTGGCCGAGCGCGCGCGGACGAAAAAGCTTAAGCCCGAGGACGTGCAGGAAAGTACGTTTGCAATCACCAACCCCGGTACCTTCGGCGGCTTGATGGGATTGCCGGTGATCAATCAGCCGAACGTGGCCATCCTGGGCGTGGGCGCCATTCAGAAGCGGGCGGTGGTGGTGGACGACGCCATCGCGATCCGCTCGATGGTTTATCTGACGCTTTCCTACGATCATCGTGTGGTGGACGGCGCGACCGCGCACCAGTTCATGGGCAAAGTGAAGGAAACTCTCGAGCACTGGAGCGAGGCGATTCTCTAAGGCCGCTCGCGGCCCTGGCAGATCGCAATTCGGAAATGCAAACGCCGGTTCCGGATCACGGGACCGGCGTTTTGTTTTCTCTTCGAGCGCGGACCCGAGGCGGCCTACTGCAGCAGCGGCCGCATCTGGTGCGCCCACACCGGCAGGCGCGAAAGCGGCACCAGCGGGATTTGGTTTTCCTCGAGCAGCCCGGCCACAAAGCGGTGCCGCTCGTTTTCCTGCGGGCGCGGCTTGACTTCCGTCACGGCAATAAACTCCGTGGCAGCCAGTTTGGCGCGGATCGCGGCAGCCGTATAGGCCAGTACCTTGGCCTGCGATGGGTCGCGGGACAATGCCAGCGACTGAATGAATCCGCGCGTACCGTTGCGGCGGTACGAATAATCCAGGCGCAGCGGGTCGCCCGGATACGTGTAGCCGTCCACCTTCACGGCCCGCGCCAGCTTGCCCCATAGCCCCACGCTGCGAAACACTTCGCTGGCGCGCGCGCGGATGCCGCTGCGGCTCGCCATGCTTTCAACCGTGGCCGCCCGGACGCGCGGCGGCTCCACGTGATCGTGGTAGAGCCGCTCCATTTCGGCATCCAAATCATCCGCGAGAAGGCCCCTCCGGGGACTGAACTGCGCCGCGTTCGAAAGCGTCTGATCGAGCTTCGCCACCCAGGAGGAAAGCCCGTCGCGGTGCTCTGCCAGCGTGCTGTCGAGCAGGCCTCCCAGGCCACGCAGCAGCCCTTCATCCGCGCCGGGATGCAACCTGCGCAGGCGGGCGAATTCGGATTCCTCGTCAATGACGCGCACGCGGAACCGGCCTTCATTGGCATCGTGAATCACCACGCCTACGTTCACCCACTCGTCGCGGATCAAATTGGGCGTGTAGCGCACGATGTGGTAGGCGAAAGGACGCGAATCGAGTTCAGGCATAGCTCACCTCCAATTGGCGAAAGGCTGCCGAGAAGATTTCCAAGCGGCCTCAAGCTGCTCGCAGACGCGATTGCGGCGCCGGTCCAGGCGTTCGAGCAGCGCGTACAGCGCGTCCATATCAAACTCGTACCAACCCGGCGGAATCTGTTTCGCCGCGTCGTCCAGCACGTCCGGCGTGATGCGCCCCGATAGCCGGTCAAGCCAGGGCGCGAAAGAACCGATTCCCTGCACCGATTCATAGACGCGTTGCCGTGCATAGAGCCCGCGCAGAGGCGCATCGGGAAAATTCCATTCGCCCGCGTTAAAGCAAAACCCTGGTCGATCATCATCGCCTAGTAGCGCGACCGCCCGACCTCTCGAAAGTAGATTGCCTGGCGTCCGTTGGTGTTGCACGTCCACTTGTCGAACACCAGCATCCCCAGAAAATCGTCCAGGTTTTTCACTTCCGCCAGTTGCTGGTCGGGCAGATAGTCAAACACGGGCATGGCGGCCGGACCGCCAGGGTAGCGCGAGCCGAATTGCAAACCGGCGCGGCAAGGCGCTCGTGACATCCCAATCTGGACAACCAGCTCCTCGGTCAATGAGACCAGTTCCAAACTGACATCCACAACAGCAAATGGAGCTGTGGGCAAACCGAGCCTCGCCGCCAATGCACTACCCAGCAACTCGTTCGCCAGAACGCGCAAATGCTGCGGATTATTGTGGAATTTGACCACGTAATAAAAACCGTCGGAGCAACGCATCAGGTGGGACTGCGCGCCGCCGCGCGTGCGACGAATAATGTTCCACGGCACGTAACATTCTCGCCTATGCTAGCGGTGGCTTACCAAACCAGCAAGCAGAGAATGTCCGAAGCAGAACGCCGCGAATCCGGATTGACACTACAACTCCTAAGATCACCCTATAACCTAGCCCGCTATGCCAGGGAGTCAGGCACGAGCGGAAGCCGTCATTGTAAAGAAGCGTTTCGGAACACTACACTGGCAGCGTGATGAACTTCAGTTTTTCAGCAGCCGGCGCCAGGTTCGAAAGCGATTTTAGACGATGACCGTATCGCCGACTCGCGACACCGACGTCCTCATCGCCGGCGCAGGACCGACAGGTCTGGTGTTGGCCCTGTGGCTGACGCGCCTGGGCGTGAGCGTGAGGATTGTCGACAAAACCGCGGAGCCGGCGACGACGTCGCGCGCGCTTGCCGTCCAGGCACGCACGCTCGAGCTGTACAGCCAAATGGGCCTCGCCGGCGCGGTCATCGAGCGGGGACGCAAGACCGTCGCCGTGAATCTCTGGGTGGCCGGCAAAAAAGCGGCACATGCCGTCTTCGGCGAGATGGGCGCGGGCCTCAGCCCGTTTCCTTACGCGCTGGTCTTTCCCCAAGACGAGCACGAGCGTTTGTTGATCGGCCGCCTGGCTGAAGCAGGCGTCGAGGTCGAGCGCCGGACGGAACTCCTGAGTTTCGAGGATGCGAAAGGCCGCGTTCTCGCCCGCCTGAAACGGCCGGATGGAGCATCGGAGACGTGCGAGGCTGCCTACATTGCCGGGTGCGACGGCGCACATTCCATCGTGCGTGAGGCGCTGAAGATCGGTTTTCCTGGCGGGGAGTATGCCCATCTCTTCTACGTCGCCGATGTGCAGGCGAGCGGAGCCACCTTAAACGGCGAACTGCACGTCGCGCTCGACAGAACCGATTTTCTCGCGGTCTTCCCGTTGAAGGGCGAGGGGCGCGCGCGGCTCGTCGGCACTCTGCGCGAGGAGGCTGAACGCCTGCACGAGAACTTGTCATGGAACGACGTGAGCAAGCGCGTGATCGAATGGATACGCATTGACGTCGAGCGCGTGAACTGGTTCTCGACCTACCGCGTGCACCATCGGGTTGCCGATCATTTCCGCAAGGGTCGTGCGTTCCTGCTCGGCGATGCCGCGCACATCCACAGTCCCGTAGGTGGACAGGGCATGAACACCGGGATTGGCGACGCCGTGAATCTCGCCTGGAAACTCGCCGCCGTCCTGCACGGGCGTGCGGACGCGTCGCTGCTCGACACCTACGAGCCGGAGCGAATCGCCTTTGCCCGGCGCTTGGTCGCGACCACCGATCAAGCCTTCACCGGCGTCACGAGCCCCGGGGCCGTCGCGCGGCTTGTGCGACTGCACCTCGTGCCGCTGTTGTTCCCGGCCTTTTTCGCGCTGAAGACGGTGCGGCGCTTCATGTTTCGCACGGTCTCACAAACGGCGGTGAACTACCGTGGAAGCAGTTTGAGCGAGGGGTGCGCGGGAAGGGTTCACGGCGGTGATCGTTTGCCATGGGTGCCGGCCCCGGACGGCGCCGGCGAGGACAATTTCACGCCGCTGACTTCGCTCGACTGGCAGCTCCACGTGTACGGCGACGCCGCGCCCGAGATCCAGGCGGGGTGTGCGGGCCGAAAATTGCAGCTGCACGTTTTTCCGTGGCGTCCCGAGATGGGTGGGACCGGCCTGCAGCGCGATGGCGCCTATCTCGTGCGGCCTGACGGCTATGTCGCCTTGGCCGATCCTGAGGGCGGCGCCTCGGCGATCGCGTCCTATCTCGACACGCGCAAACTCACCCCGGCGAAGTAAAGCCCCAGGTCGCGTGCGCCGCCGCTGCAAGGCCAGTCAGCCCCGATTGGAAGGCTTGGCGCACTGTCACCGAATGTTTCACGTGGAACAAAAATAAGTCCCGTTCGCACAAGCAGCTGCCTATGCGATTTCGAAACGCCCGACAAAAGAAAGAGCCCGGAATACATTCCGAGCTCCCGAAACTCACGGCAAATATTTAGCGTAGAGCGATAAACGCTAGCGGCGTCCGCGCTTGGCCTTGCGCACAGGCTTCTTCGCTTTCTTCGCCTTCTTCGCAGGCTGCTTGGCCTTCTTTTTGGGAGCTTTCTTGGGCTTGGCTTTGGCCTTGGCTATCGGCTTGGACTTCTTGGCGGGCTTTGCCGCAGTCTTGGCGGGGGCGGATTTCGAGGCCGCGGCGCCGCCAGAGGCATACGACGGCCGCTCCTCAACAATGATCTCCTCGGATTCCTCTTCCACTACGTCCTCAGCGCCGCCTCCGGCTTCTTCCTCCTCATCATCGAAGTGGGGCAGTTCGTTGTCTTCCGCGTCATCGTCTATCCGAAAATTCATGATCTCCTCCATGAAATTGCGCCCCGTCTTCTTAGCAGTGCGAAGCGCGAAAGCATTCGCTTACGCGGGCTTATAAACGGAGTCCGTAGCGTTTGTCAAGACCGCCGGAAACAAGCCGCCAAATCGTCCATTCGATGGGTCGCGCCGGACAAAAGGCTCACATCCGGCGCCAGTTTCGCTGGTGCCGAATCAGAATTTGCATCCAGCTTCCCGCCAAAGGACGGCAAAGCGAGATGTTCTAATGGGCAGGGAGAATTGTCAACTGGTCGCCAACCTGTAGGGGCCGCGTGAACAGAAACTGGTTGGCGCCCCGCAAGGCCTCCGCCGTGGTCCGGTAAGCGCGGGCAATGGACCAAAGCGTTTCGCCCGCCAGCACGCGGTGGGTGAGGGGAGCGTCTTTATCCGCCGCGGACGTCCCCGCCGCCACGACCACCGGCTTCGCGGGCGCCGGCTTCGAATCCGATTTCGCGGCCACCGGCAGCGGCTGCAGCCCGCCCGGGTAGACGCGCAGGGTCATTCCACGGACAACTTTCTCGTTCTTCAGATGGTTCCACTTGACGAGTTCCGCGCGGCTCACACTGAACTGGTCGGCGATCGTCGCGAGCGTGTCGCCGCGCCGCACACGGTAGCGCGTCAGCTTGCCCATATCCATTTCAGAGAGCGCCGCCGCCGGAATAATCAGCTTCTCGCCGGCATCGAGCGGAGCCCGGCTTTCGATCCCGTTGGCGTCGGCAATGGCCGCCGGAGCGACGCGATATTTCCGCGCGATCTCGCTGAGCGTCTCGCCTTCCTCTACGCGATGGCGCCGCCAGCTTACCCACTTCTCCGGCGGGATGTCCGCGATGTCGCTCAGAAAGCGATCCGCGGTTCCGCTGGGCAGGCGCAGTTCATAGTTTGCGTCCGCCGGCGTTATCGTGCGCAGCAGTTGCGGATTGAGCGCGCGTAGAGTCTCCACGTCAACATCAATAGTCTCGGCCACCAGCCGCAGATCAATGGGGTGCCCGGGCTTGATGCGGTCCGTTTCGATGTAGGGGTCGGGCGTGACCTGGATTCCGTAGCGCTGCGGATCCTTGCCGATCAGCGCCAGGGCCAGGATGATCGGCACGTAGTTGCGGGTTTCCTGCGGCAGCACGTTGCGCCGGTAGAGTTCCCAAAAATCTGCGTAGCCGGTGCGTTCGATGGCCTTCTGTACGTTCCCCGGCCCGCTGTCATACGCGGCCATCGCCAGATACCAGTCATTGAACATCCCGTACAGGTCGCGCAGATGCCGCGCCGCGGCTCGCGTGGCCTTTTCAGGGTCCTGCCTTTCGTCAACCCACCAGGTTCGTTCCAAGCCGTATTGATGCGCGCGCCCAGCGACAAATTGCCACAGTCCCACCGCCTGCTTGTGCGATATCGCCACCGGCTGAAAAGCGCTTTCCGCCTGCGCCAGATAGATCAGATCCTGCGGCATGCCTTCCTGCGCCAGCACCTTCTGGATCATCGGGCGATATCGCCCGGCGCGGCGCAGACCCGTCTCCACAATGGCGCGGCCACGAGGCGTTTGGAAGAAATTCACGTACGCCAGCACGTATTCGTTCACCGTGAGCGGTAAATCATGCGCAACGGCGGAAAGCTCGCCTTCCGCGCTGGCCGTCAGTTTCGGATCGGTTTTCTCGTTTTCCGCAAAAGTCATCTCCGGAATTTCATCGAGCGGCGCCGCTTCCGCCTTCTGCTCCGCGAAGCCATCGCCTTCGCGGAAAGCCGCAAGCTCCTCGCTGCTGACGGTTTCCACGATGTGCTGGAAGACTGGCGCAACGCGCGGATCTTTCTCCAGGTCCAAACCGCTCTGAAGCATGGCATCCACCGCGTCGTCGAAATCGTGCCGCGCCTTGGTCAGGTGGCCGGCGCGATAATCCTGCTGGCCGGCTTCGAATTGGGCCTGCGCGTAGGCCACCAGAACATCTCCAGCGCTCGGGGGCGGCGCCTGGAGAGAAAGCAAACCGGCGGCGTCTTGCCGGAAAGGCAAGGGCGCAGCGCTCGATTGCTTGTCAACGGCCGCCAAGGACGGCTGAATCTGCGAAGGCCGCACGGCTACAGCGTGACGGTTGGCGTCATCGCATCCCATCGCCGCGCACAGACACACAACCGCGAGCAGATAGACTGGCTTACATTGCTGGAGTCTCGGCGACGTCATCCGTGTGAACTTAGACGGCACGGCTTGCTGGAAGACTTACCCGTCCAATTCCTGCTCATTAGGACGGCAAAAGGCTCGAAAAGGTGAGCCGCCAGGCTATGCTAGACGGAACGGGTAAGCAGGTCAATCACTTGCGGAATTCGTGGGTTACCTCAAGAGAACGCCGAGTACTACCCCCAAAGCACCTAAGCAAGCGCCTGGCGCAAGTCCTCGATCAGGTCGGCGGGGTCCTCGAGGCCGATTGAAGCGCGGATCGTGCCCAGCTCGACGCCTGCGGCAGCCAGCTCCGCACGGCTCATTTTGTAGTGCGAGCTGTAGGCCGGCAGCGCCACCAGGGACTCCACGCCCCCCAGGCTCACCGCCAGCAGAAAAACTCGAACGCGGTCGCAAAACTTCCGCGCAGCCGGGAGCCCGCCCTTCAGATCAAAAGCCATCATCCCGCCAAAACCTCCATGCATCTGGCGGCGGCTAAGGGCATGATCCGGATGCGAGGCAAGACCGGGATAGTGTACGCGAGAGACTCTGCGATGCTTGACCAGGAATTTGGCTACGGCCATGGCGCTCGCACACTGTCGCAGCACGCGCGGCTCGAGCGATTTTATTCCCCGAATTAGAAGATAAGCCCCCTCCGGGTCCATGGAGCCGCCGAGATAGATGATCATCTGGCGGGTTTTCGCAATGAGCTCCCGCTTGCCGATCGCGGCCCCGCCAATCAGATCGGAGTGGCCGCCAAGATACTTCGTCGTGCTGTGCAGAGCCAAGTCAAAGCCCAACTCGATCGGTTTCTGCAGCACGGGCGAGCCGAAGGTGCTGTCCACCAGCGACACCAGCTTGTGGCGGCGCGCCAGTGCGGCCGCCTTGCGCAGATCCACCACACGCAGCGTCGGGTTCGTGGGCGTTTCCACATACAGCGCTTTTGTGCGGCCGGTGACGAGTCGCTCGATGCCTTCGAGGTCCGTCTCGACGTGCTTCACGCGAATTCCCAGCCGCGGAAACACATCCCGGAATAGCCGATAGGTTCCGCCGTAGACCTGCCGCGTGGCGATCACTTCGTCGCCGGAACTCAGGATCGCCAGCAACGCCGAAGAGATCGCCGCCATACCGGAGGCCGCGACGACGGCCGCCTCGGCGTGCTCGAGTTGCGCCAGCTTGGTTTCCGCGACCGTGAGCGTCGGATTGCCGTACCGCGTGTAGATGTAAGCGTGGCTCTTGCCTTCCGCCCAACGCTTCATTTCCGCGCTACTGGAAAAGCTGAACGTGGATGACCGCACGATGGGCGTCACCACCGGCCCGCCGATGCCGTGCTTGGATTCGCCGGCATGAATCGCGCGCGTGGAATCGCGCCAGCGGCCCGGGATCTCTTTGGTCATGAGGAAAGGCTCCCATCGAGCGCTGCATTGCACGATTAAGTTGCGCTACTCAATGCGCCATTATCCGGGGGCCTTCGGCGGCCACAAGCTCCAAATTGGCGCGGCGGCGCTCGCGATTCAAAGCGCTCCTGATTCTCTGCACAAATTTGGAAAAAAGCGGATAGAATGCGGCGCGAATCGCTCGAATCCAGGAGGAACCGTGTCCAGAACGTATGCCTGTGTTCTTTCTCTTTGCCTGCTGGCGGCATGGCCCGCCACCGCGCAAGCTCCCGGCGTCACCGAGGTCTACGCCCAGATCAAGGCCGAAGAGACCAACAATTCGAAGATCATGTGGATCATCCATGAAATTGCCGATGTCTACGGCCCGCGCGTGACCGGCACGCCGAATCTGAAAATGGCCGACGACTGGGCCGTCAAGACTATGGCCTCCTGGGGACTGGTGAACACGCATCTCGAGCCCTGGACCTTCCAGCCTCCAAGCGCCGCGACGCCCGTGCCCGGCTGGGCAAATATGGAGCTCGTGGCCGACGCGGTTTCTCCGTTCATCGGCCAGTTGACGGTGAAGCCGTTGGCGTGGACGCCCAGCACAAAGGGCATGGTTTCGTCGGAGGTCGTGCTGTTGCTGCCGCCCGGTCTCGCAGCCCCCGGCGGGGGATTCGGTGGACGCGGCGGCGCGGCCGCGCCAACAGGACCGAACTGGGCGCCCGCGCCAATGCCTCCGGCACCCGCCGCAGCCCCGCAACAGCAGCCCACGCAGGCAGAATTGGACGCCTACCTGATCAGCATGAAGGACAAGGTTCGCGGCCACATCGTGCTCGTCGGCAAGCACGTCGAAGTTGCCGAGAACTTCAATCCGGCGCCGCTCCGCCGCAGCGAAGACGATTGGAAGGCAGCCTACGATCCGAACAACGCCAATGGCGGCCGGTTCGGAGGAGGCGGGGGCCGTGGCCCGACTCCACTGCCCGAGGGGCAATTGACCACGCAGCAGGTGAACCGTGACGTGGATCAGTTCCTGGTGGACAACGGTGCGTTGGTCCGCATCAATGACGCTGCGCGCGATCACGGCATCATCGTCGCGCAGCAGAACGGCACCTACGATTGGAACCGCGCGGTCCCCACACTGATCATGCGCAATGAGGACTACGGGCGCATCACGCGTGTCCTTGCCGATGGCACACCCGTGACATTGCGCATCAACATCCAGAACAAGGAATATCCGGAAGGCACCACCTCTTATGACGCCATCGGCGAAATCCCCGGCACCGACAAGAAAGATGAAGTCGTCATGCTGGGCGGCCACTACGATTCCTGGCACGGGGCCACCGGCGCCACCGACAACGGCATCGGCTCCTCGATGATGCTTGAAGCGATTCGAATTCTCGCGGCGCTGCACGTGAAGCCACGGCGCACGATTCGCGTGGCGCTCTGGAGCGGCGAGGAAGAAGGGTTGCTGGGCTCGCTGGCCTACGTGAAGCAGCACTTCGGCAGCGCGGAAGATCCCAAACCCGAGTTCGCCAAGCTCGATGCCTATTTCAACATAGACTCCGGCACCGGCAAGCCGCGCGGCGCGGGCGTTTTCGGCCCACCCGCAGCGGCGGACATGATTCGCGCGGCGTTCATGCCCTTTCAGGATTGGGGCTTCATGGGCGCGCGCGCTTCGGATAGCCGCCAGACCGGCGGCACGGACAGCACGTCGTTCAACAATGCCGGGTTGCCGGGAATCGGCTTGAGCCAGGACGCCTTCGATTACGGCTCGGCCACGCACCACACAAATCTCGACACCTACGAGAGGATTTACGAAGAAGATGTGCGCGAGGGTGCGGTCGAAATCGCCTCGGCCGTTTACGCCGTGGCGATGGCCGATGAAATGGTGCCGCGCTTCACTGCCGCGAACATGCCGAAGCCGGCTCCCGAGCCCGGCCCGGGTTCCACCGCCGTGCCGCCAGTACACGTCGGAGGCCGCGGCGGAGCAGCAAAGCAATAAGTAGGGTTGACCGGAGTTGAGTCACTTTGGAGGCGCGGCGCTTCGCCACGCCTCCGCGAAGAATGCCATCACTAATCGGCCGTGCCCGAATTCGCTCTTGTAGCCTGCCCCGCTTCCTTGCCCTGAGCTTGCGAAGGGACAGGGACGGGGAATTTCCGCGGCGACTCGTGGATCTTTTTCCGGCTCTTGCATTCACTGCGTATCGAGAGCCACGGCGCGAGCCAACTCCCGCTCACATCTCCTCTTCCTCGGTCTCAATTCCGGCGCGCGCCGCCTTCGCATGCGCGATGATCTTTTCCGCGATTTCGCCGGGCACGTAGTCGTAATGCGCGAACTCCATCGAGTAACTCGCGCGGCCCTGCGTCATCGAAGTGAGGTCCGTGCCGTAGTGCAGCATCTCGGAAAACGGCGCCTGCGCCTTAATGATCACGCTCGGTCCGCGCAACTCGCTGCCGCTAATCCGTCCGCGACGCTTGGTCAGGTCGCCCATCAAATCGCCCGAGTATTGCTCGGGCGCGGCGACCTCCACGTTCATCACCGGTTCCAGCAGCGCCGGCTTGGCCTGCTTCATTCCCTCCTTGAAAGCTAGCGAGCCGGCGATCTTGAAAGCCATGTCCGAAGAATCCACGTCATGGTACTTGCCGTCATAAAGCACGGCGCGGAAATCCACCACGGGAAACCCGGCAAGAAAGCCTCGCTCGGACGAAGCACGGATTCCCTTTTCCACCGAGGGGATAAAGTTCCGCGGAATGGCGCCGCCGAAAACATCGTCCACGAACTCGAACCCGCTGCCGCGCGGCAAAGGCTCGAAGCGCACGCGGCACACACCAAACTGCCCGTGACCGCCGGTCTGCTTCTTGTGTTTACCTTCGGCGTCGGCCTTCGCGCGAATCGTTTCGCGATACGGCACCTTCGGCGGGTGCAGGGTCAGCTCCACGTGATAGCGCTTGCGAAGCTTGGCGACGATCACCTCGATATGCTGCTGGCCCGAACCCGACAGCAGAAATTCCTTGGTCTGCGGATCGCGTGAAAAACGCAGAGACAAGTCCTCTTCAAGAATACGGTGAATGGCCGTGCCGATACGGTCCTCGTCGGCACGCGTCTTCGGCTCGATGGCAAAGGTAATGGAAGGCTCGGGAATACGCGCCAACGCATAGAAAATCGGAGCGGCCTTGTCGCCGAGCGCGTCCCCCGTCACCGTGTCCTTGAGTTTTGCGACCCCGCCGATATCGCCCGTGTGCATTTCGGGGACGTCCGCCGCCGCCTTTCCCTGTATCACCTGAATGTGCTGGAAGCGCTCGACCGTGCCGCGATTGTAGTTCGTCATGTTGGCGTCGGCCCTGAGCACACCAGACATCACTTTGAAGTAGTTGATGCGTCCGGCGAAGGGATCGGCGAGCGTCTTAAAAACAAAGAGCGATACCGGCTCGGAGTCCGCGATCTTGCGCTCAATGGTCTCGCCATTGCGTCCGGGCTCCTTCCAGCCTTCGTGCTTTCCTCGGGCCGCCGGATCGGGGAATATATCCACGATAAAATCGAGCAAGGATTGGCTGCCGATATTGTGCAGCGCCGAAGTCGCCAGCACCGGATAGATACGGCGCTTCGACAACGCCAGCCGCAATCCCTTGCGCAGGTCTTCGACCGGGAGCGTGCCCTCGTCGAAAAATTCCTGCATCAAGGCGTCGTCGCCTTCCGCGACCATCTCGACCAGCGCTTCGTGCGCCTCTTTCGCCGCATCCGCAAGCTCGGCGGGAATCTCTTCGACTTTGGCTTTGCCGTCGCCATCCGCAGCATAGATGTGCGCCTTCATGGTAATCAGGTCCACCACGCCACGAAAGCTCTTCTCCTCGCCGATGGGAAGCTGCACGGCCACGGCGCCGCGCCCAAAAACCTGTTGAATGGAATTGAGCGAGCGCTCGAAGCTGGCCAAGTCGCGGTCCATCCAGTTCACTACAAAGGCGAGCGGCTGGCCGTACTCGGCGCAAAAGTCCCAGACCTTTTCCGTCACCACCTGAACGCCGGCGTGCGCGTCAATCACGATCAGCGCGGCGTCCGCGGCGATCAATACAGTGCGCGTCTCATTCACAAACGTGCTGTAGCCCGGCGTGTCTATAAAATTGATCTTTGTTTTGTCGTTCGGGGTTTTTTCGTTCTGGCTCTGTGAGGCCCACTCGGCATAAGCGAGCCCGGCCTGAATGCTGATCTTGCGGGCAATTTCCTCTTCGTCCCAGTCGGTGACCGTGTTGCCTTCCGCAACCTTCCCCAGCCGGTTGGTCATCCCGGCGGTGAAGAGTAACGACGACACCAGCTGCGTTTTTCCGGTGTCGCCGTGGCCGGCAATGCCCACGTTGCGTAGAGACTGCGTATTATAGGATTTCATCGGCGCCCCCTGTGTGTGCGCAGAAGTGAGGAATTACAGAGTCGGGGGGCGTGTCCGTCTCACGGGCGGCGCGGCCCGCGGCTCCGAAACCGCGCATGCTAGCACGCCAAAGCGCGCCGCGGCAATCAGCAGAAAATGGCGCCATGGTGCGGTAAAGGCCACGCTTTCAGGTCCTGGTGGCCACGGGTACGCGACGTCAATGCCGGCCTCGCTATGACATCAATTTCCGACTAGCGGGCCACTCGTTTAGAATCGCCCCGCCCGCTGTTTGCGGATGGCCGGCGACAACTCGGCCTGCCCACATGTACCTAGGAAATTGCACTTGACTGGAAGTTCCTTGAGCCACAAGTTTGATGGTCTGATTCTTGGCGCCGGGGCGGCGGGCCTCATGTGCGCCATAGAGGCCGGTAAGCGTGGGCGCCGCGTCGCGGTGATTGAGCGCGCCGATCGTGCCGGCAAGAAGATCCTCATTTCCGGCGGAGGCCGCTGTAACTTCACCAACATCGATTGCCAGCCGGAACACTTTCTATCCGCAAATCCGCACTTCGTGAAATCAGCGCTGGCACGTTACACACCTGGGGACGTCATTGCCCTGGTCGAAAAGCATCACATCCCCCATCACGAGAAGGCAAAAGGCCAGCTTTTCTGCGACCGATCGGCAGACGACATCCTGAGGATGCTCGAAGCCGAGTGTCAGGCTGCCGGAGTAAAAATCTTTCTCGGCACCAGAATCCATGAGGTCCAACACACGACAGAGTTCATGGTTCGCGCCGAATCCGCGGTGTTTCACGCGCCGGCTCTCGTGGTCGCCACTGGCGGACTCTCCATCCCAAAAATCGGGGCCACTGCCTTTGGTTACGACCTGGCGCGTCAATTCGGGTTGAATATTCACAAAACGAAACCAGGTCTGGTCCCGTTCGTGCTGGGGAAAGCAGATCGAAAGCAGTATTGCGATTTGGCCGGCGTCTCGGCGGAGATAGCCGTTTCCACCGATCATCATGTGTTTCGGGACAAGGTGCTATTCACCCATCGTGGGCTGAGCGGACCAGCCATCCTGCAAATCTCCTCCTATTGGGATGAGGGTAGGCCGATCCGTATTGACCTGGCGCCGGGTCTCGATGTCACCGCCGCCATTCGCGAAGGCAAGGTCAGAAACATGGCCGCTGTCCGGTCCGCTTTCAATGGATTCCTGCCGCATCGCTTTGCCACGCGTTGGCTTGACTTGCATGCGCCCGCCGCTTGGAACAATGAAGCGTTGGCAGCGCTCGATCGCCAAGCGCATGAATGGGTTCTCGTCCCGGAAGATACCGAGGGCTATGAAAAAGCTGAAGTGACTACGGGCGGCGTGGATACCGATGAGCTGTCCAGCAAGACAATGGAAAGCGGAAAAGTGAAGGGATTGTTTTTTGTCGGTGAGGTTGTGGACGTCACGGGCCAACTGGGTGGCTACAACTTTCAATGGGCTTGGGCCTCGGGCGCTTCGGCGGGCAGAGCTTTGTGATGCCGTGAGCGGCGGGTTCATGCAAGAACGCGGGGCCGTGCCGTCGAGAAATACAACAATGGCGGTCGTAGGAAAGGGCCGTGAAAGCATGAACATACTTCTTTTCGGAGCGACGGGTATGGTCGGGCAAGGTGTATTGCGCGAATGCCTGCACGATCCCGGCGTGCAGCTCGTTCAAACCGTGGGGCGAGCTTCCACCGGCGTGCAGGATCCGAAACTGCGGGAAATCGTGCATCAGGACTTGTGGAATTTCGCTCCCATCGAGACCGCCCTTTCCGGCTTCGAGGCCGGCTTCTTCTGTCTGGGCGTCTCGGCGGCCGGGATGAAAGAGGCCGGCTACGAGCGTGTGACATACGGCATCACGCTGGCTGCGGCCGAGACGCCGTCGCGCCTGAATGCGAACATGACGTTCATCTATGTCTCGGGCGCAGGCACGGATAGCTCGGAACACGGGCGCATTATGTGGGCGCGCGTCAAAGGCAAGACGGAGAATGCGCTGATGCGTTTGCCGTTCAAGGCCGCGTATATGTTTCGGCCTGGAATCATTGAGCCAATGTATGGAGCGAAATCCAAGACACCTGCGTATCGAGTTTTCTATGCGCTCGGCAAACCTTTGCTCCCGGTGATGCGATGGGCCTTTCCGGACTACGTGTTGACGACCGAGGAGATCGGCCGCGCCATGCTCAAGGTCGCCAGACAAGGAGCTTCCAAGCAGGTTCTTGAAACCAGAGACATCAGAGCGATTTTGCGCGGCTGACTCGACGAGGCTGACTCGCAACCAGCAACGAACTCAATGACTACGGCGAGGAAGGAACCTACACGAACGAGGAGCGGTAGCCAGACAAGTCAAAGCCTGAGTGGTTCCATTCGGCACGAAGGTGGAATATTTGAGTTCGAAACGGGCTAAACACACGTTCACAACCTTCACCGAACGGTTTCCCTCAGGCCGCGAGAAACCTCCGAAGACCCGAAGCCGCTACGGATTCCCAGCCGGATGCGGCGCAGGAAGCTTGGAGAGAACCCCTTGTGCCTCCGGGACACCCGGGTCATGCGGATGATCGTGAAGGAATTTCTCGATCAACGTGCGCGCGTCGCCGGCTTTGCCCTGCAGTGCCTCCGCAAGAGCCAGCGGGATTTCCGCATCCGCCGCCTTCTCTTTGCCCAACTGAAGCGCGCGATTGGCTTCGAAAGTTGCCTTGGTTGCGTCACGGTTTGCGTGGAGATAGGCCTCCGCCAGCCGCCAATGAACTCTCCAGGAATTGGGTCCCACCGACTCTGCCTTCAGCAGATATGGCAGCGATTCCGCGGCCTGATTTTGAACAAGGAACAGATCGCCCAACGCAAAATTCGCCGCAAAATGGTCGGGGAAAAGTTTGATGGCCGCCTGGTATTCCTTCTGTGCTTCCTCAAAATGTCCCATATGATCCGCATAGGACCCAGCGGCGTAATGCACGTCAGGGTTCTCTGGCGCGTGCTTCATCACATTGCGAATGCGCGCTTCGGCTGGAGCCGCCTTATTCGCGTCCAGCGCCGTCAATGCCAACTGGAGTTCCTTTCGTAGATCGTCAGGGAGTTTCGGTACACCGGGTTGCTCAAGCTGTGTTTGGTCGTCCGAGCCGTCGAAGACATGGAGCTTGATCACTTCAAGGTTAGAGCTATTGGCCCCCAGCACCTGCATCTTGTCGCGCCCCATCGGAAATTCCGAAGTGGTCACTTCCACCACATACTCGCCGCCAGGAACCTGGTCGAGCCTTGCCATGCCTTCCTTGGTGGTGACGGAAAAGGTGCTGCGGCCGTCCAGAAAAGTGGTCTCTGGCGCAGTCGAAATCAGCTTCACGCTCGCAGGCCCCTTGATGGGATTGCCGTCATCGTCCAGCACGCGAATGGTCACGGAGGCGCTGCCCTGGGTCATCATGGCCTAGATTGACCACGGCCCTACATCTATAGGCCTTCCGGAACTGTACGGGTCGTTAGGGTTGTAATTTGGGTTATTGGTGTTGGGGACTATTGGCGCCGACGGCGGGGGGCTTGGCGGTGGAGCTGCGGGTGGTGGAGCTGGAAGCGGAGTCGGACGCGTTTGAGCCGCAACTCCAATTGCGCAGACGGTGCTGAAAATCGCAGACAGAAAGACAATCTTGAGCATCCTAAAACAATGGCTTGGCATGGAACCTCTCAATCGCGACCCGGTACATATCAATGGATTAGTTACTAGTCCATTTTTATATTCACCTAAGTTATCAATATACGCCCCCATACCGCCGGCAACAATGTTTTTGTCTGGCGTGGGGCTCGGGCCTGATTCCGTTTCATATTGAGCGAGGTCTCAATTAAGGATGTTGGCGGAAGTCGTTGAAAAACAAGCTGCCCCCAAAGTGGTGCGCCCAAGGGGACGATCTTAGAACTTTCGTCGGCGATTTCGTGGCAGTGTTGCCACGGATCGAGTTGGAGCAACGGAACTTTCGGCCGTCTTCGCACGTAAAACCTAACAGTTGAGGATCATGCGACCAGGAGAGCTCTCATGAGGAATATGCTGCACGACGTGCGCTTCGGCCTGCGGATGTTCCGTAAAAACCCTTGGTTTACCTGCGCGGCAGTGACGGTGCTCGCGCTGGGAATCGGGGCCAATACGGCGATATTCAGTCTCGTGGATGCGTTCCTCCTCAAACCGCTGGTCATTCGCAATCCTGCGGAACTGGTCGGCTGCTACAGCCGTGATACCGGCAACGCGAATTATCGCGGTTTTTCATATCCGGACTACGCTGAGCTTCGCGAAAATGGCAGCGCCTTCTCCAGCCTGCTGGCCCACGACATGGCGATGGTGGGTCTCTCGGAAGGCGACACCACTCGGCGCGTGTTCGCGGACATCGTTTCGGCCAATTACTTCACCACTTTTGGAGTGCCGCTTTTTCAGGGACGGTCGTTCACGCCCGCGGAAGAACAGCCTGCCTCCGCGACTCCCGTCGTTATCGTCAGCTATTCGTATTGGAAGAAAACCGGCGCTGATCCACAGTTGCTGGGCAAGGGCGTGCGCATCAACAACCGGATTTATACCGTCGTCGGTATCGCTCCGGAGGGCTTCACGGGGACCACCGCACTGATCAGCCCGGAGCTGTACCTGCCGCTCGGCGTTTACGAAATGGCGGTAAACGATTTTGAAGGCGGCGGCCGCGCCCTTGCGGCGCGCAACAATCACGACCTCATTCTGGTGGGGCGCCTCCAGTCCGGCGTGTCACAAAAGTCGGCGGACGCCCTGCTCGCAACGACGGCTTCTCAACTGGCAAGGGCCTACCCGGAGGACGATAAGGACCAAACCTTCCTGGTTCAAGCGCTGCCCCGGATGGGGATTTCTACTGCGCCGGAGAGCGACTCCGGGCTGATGATTCCTGCGGCCTTGCTGTTCGCGGTGGCGGGTGTTGTGCTGCTCATCGCTTCCCTGAACGTAGCAAACATGATGCTGGCGCGCGGCACCACGCGCGGGAAAGAGATCGCCATCCGGCTGGCACTAGGCGCTAGCCGCGCGGACATCCTGCGGCAGCTCCTGGTAGAGGGCTTCCTGCTCGCGCTTGCCGGCGGCGTGGCCGGGCTCGCAGTCGCTTACTGGAGCACGGGCGCGCTGGTGGGCTCCATGGCGTGGTTGGTCCCGGTCGACCTGGTGTACTCCGCCGGGCCCGACACGCGTGTGCTTTTCGCCACGATCGGCTTCTGCGTGCTGAGCACGATTCTGTTCGGCCTTGGCCCGGCGTGGAACCTCTCCGGATGGAACCTCTTCGCGGGCCTCAAGATCGGCGACCGTGCTGACTTTCAGGGAAGCCGGCGCCGCGGCATTTTTTCGCGGCGGAATTTGCTGGTGATGGGACAGATTTCTCTTTCGCTGATGTTGCTCAGCGCGGCCGGGCTGTTCATCCGGAGTTCCGTGCAGGCGGCGCGCGTCGAGCCCGGCTTTCGCGTGTCGGGGGAAATGCTGGCCGAAGTGGACGCAGGCCTCGCCGGCTATGATGAGACGCGCGGCCGCGAAACCTACCGCGCGGTGGTAGATCGCCTGCAAGCCATTCCCGGCGTCGAGTCCGTAAGCCTCGCGGCCACCGTGCCGTTCGGAATAATATCGCTCGGTAAGACCGTTCAGCGTGCAGATGATGCGTCATCCTCAGCGGCGGGTTCGGCAAGCGCCGCCCACCAAGTCGCGTGCCGGTACAACGTGGTGAGCGGCAGCTACTTCCAGACGCTGGGGATTCCATTGCTTCGCAGCCGGGCATTTACAGCGCCGGACGCAGCAGGCACCAAGCACCCCGTGGCCATCTTGGATCAGGCTGCGGCGGAGAATCTGTGGCCTGGCGGTGACGCTGTCGGCAAGAATGTTCGGTTGGTGTCCGGCGGCGGCAATGAACCCGCACTCGACGCGGAAGTTGTGGGCGTGGTAGCGAATATACAAGAGCGCGTCACCGGAACGCAGAGGCCGCCCCACATTTACGTGCCGTTTGGACAAACCTACCAATCAGACATGAACATCCACTTGATGACCAGTGCGCAAAACCCACAAGCGGAAGCCCGCTTGCTCGAAACCGTGCGCGGCGAAATCCGCGCGGTGGACCCACACCTTCCGGTGCTCGAGCTCAAGACCTTGCGCATGCACATCGACAGCAGCTTCGAGCTTTGGGTTGTGCGCACCGGGGCGCTCATGTTCGTGATATTCGGAAGCGTGGCGCTGCTGCTGGCGGCTATCGGTTTGTACGGCGTGAGAGCCTACACGGTGGCGATGCGGACGCGCGAAATCGGCATTCGAATGGCACTGGGCGCTCGCGCCTCAGATGCTCTTCGCATGATGTTGCGCGAAGGGATGGCTCTTTTCGGAATTGGCGCTGGAGTTGGACTCGTGCTTTCAGTGGCTGTCGGAAAAATTCTGTCGAACCTTCTTTACCACGTGGATAGCTTCGATCCGGTGGTCCTGATTGCGGCGCCGGCCCTGCTGGCGGCCGTTTCCTTCGTCGCTTGCTACATTCCGGCGCGGCGCGCGGCGCGGCTAGATCCCATGGTTGCTCTCCGCGACGAGTGAGACTTCAGGAGATCCGGAGCCCTGCGCTGTTAGCCTTTTAGGACGATTCGCAGCCTTGGGGGCAGTTGTCCGATTATCCGACTTATCGGGACTTAGCATGCCGCTTTGCACAACCGCGAATTGTTTCCGATCTCTTTAGCAAAGCAACTAAACTACCGACTACCGCAATCCTACCGCTTCAAGGACGGGAGATGTTCACGCTTGCCACCACCTGTTCGCAGTAACGTCAAGCTTTAAAGTGACTTCTTAATCGCAGGGTGGAATTCTTTAAGTCTAAACTCTAGGAGTGGAGAAGACCTCACGACGAATCGATTCAAATTCGCTTTTGCAGTTGCGCCGTTGCTTTGGTTTTTATTTGCGGCGGCGGCCAACCCGCAAAGCAGGGAACAATCATCGGCTAGCCCGCAGATCCCGGCTGTCACGGTGCGCTCGAATTTGGTGCTTGTGCCGGCACTGGTGAAAAACAAGGCCGGGGAGACTGTCTTCTCGCTCACCGCCAAAGACTTCATTCTCACCGATAATGGCGTTCCGCAGTCGTTGGAGCTGGAGCCCGATACGGACTCGCAGCCCCTCGCGCTGGCCGTCATCGTGCAAACCGGGGGCCTGGGTGCATCGCATCTGCCTGACTACAGCGATCTTGGGGCGGTGCTGGACGCCGTCATTGGCAACGTGCCGCATCGCGTCGCCGTGATCGGCTTTGATAGCACGCCCCGCCTCGAACAGGATTTCACAACTAATACGGATGCGGCCGCCAAGACGATTGCCACCCTCCACGAGGGTGATCCGGGCGCGGCCATTCTTGACGCACTCAATTTCGGCATTAGTCTTTTGCGCAAGCAGCCGCCAGCCTATCGCCGCGCCGTGTTGCTCTGCAGCGAGACGGTCGATCGCAGCAGCCAAACAAGCTTTGACGATGCTGTACGCGCAGTCGACGACACAAATACCGCGATTTATAGCTTCGGTTTTTCGAGCACGAAAGCAGCGGTGGAGCACGAGGCGTCAAAGCTGCCCCGGCAGGGAGGAACTCCTTACTCGAATGAGCCATACCCCTCGGGCGGCTGCATGAGCCATTACCCAGATGCCGACCCGGACGCGCACGGTAAACGCAGCGTTCAGGCACTGGACTGCGCGAGTGATCTGCTCCCGCCGTTGCGATTGGCGAGGATGGCGTTCCTCACCGCGAGAGACGGCCTCAAGCGCAACGTGCCCGAGTCCGTGACGCAACTGACGGGTGGCGAGTACTTCGCCTTCAAGGACGCAACGACGCTCAGCCGACACCTGATAACCATCTCGAACGACGTGCCAAACTATTACGTCCTGAGTTTCCGTCCGCAATCGCTACAGCCGGGACTCCATGCGCTGGAACTGAGCCTCAAGAACAGACCTGAGCTTCGACTGAAGGCGCGCAAGGCGTACTGGGTGGACGCCGGGGCAGCCGCGAGCGATAAGTAGCTCAGCTGGCAGGGCAATCCCATGCGACCAGCCGTGCCTTCAGGCGCGAGCTTGGAGTTCGAAACCAGCGAAATGGTACGAACGGAGGTTATTGAAAAAAAACCAAGGAAGTGGCGCGCCCAAGGCGAGGGAATCGAAACGCCCATTGCGTTCAAAGTGTGTCGTTCCAAGAGTGCGTCAGTTGTGCTAGGCACAAACGCGCGAGCGGTGGTGTCAAACAATCCATGGCGAACAAGTCTGCGCCGCCTATCTAAGCCGCTCGAATTAGGACGGCGCATTCGCTAAGGAACCCTCATCATGGGAATGACATTGCGTGGAAGTAAGAATGGGCCGGTCTCGGATCCCAACATTGTTCCGTTGATTGACGTGCTGCTGGTGCTGATCATCATCTTCATGGTGATCACACCGAAAGTGCCCGCTGGATTGCCCACCCTGGTTCCCCAGCCTGCTCCGCTACAATCGAAATCCGAACCACCCGATCCCCATGCGATCGTGGTGCAGGTAATGGAAGGCGGGAAGCTTATGATCAACGAGGACCAGAGCGATTGGAATTCCCTTGGCCCTCGCCTCTCTAATATTTTCAAGGAGCGTGCCGATAAGGTGGCCTTCGTGAAAGGCAACGAAGAAGTCCCGTTCGCGCAGGTGGCGCGTGCGATTGACATCATGCGGGGAGTGGGGATCGACCACGTAGGCATGATCACGGCTAAGATTGAGGCGGAGCAGTAGGCTAAGTGCCCACCCGAGTGGCGCGCCCAGGGGGCGATCTTAGAACGCAATATAAAAGGGCGCCCCTTTTGGAGTAGGGTTTGGGTGCTTGTCTCAAGCCCTACGGAAAGGAGCGCCCTCAATGGATAGCACGAAGTATATCGGCATGGATGTGCAC